>JAESFN010000202.1_pt1 | contig 81437 bp, 74 predicted proteins | sample 9269411 | NCBI WGS metagenome assembly JAESFN01 (sample SAMN14505399, study PRJNA617100) | algae metagenome | isolation source: Iphinoe sp. HA4291-MV1 and co-occurring heterotrophs from trail next to... | place: USA: Maunawili Falls, Hawaii | collected 2009-07-25
GCGGATCTGCTGGGTCGGCCTCGGCGATCGCCACCGGCTCGGCCTCGCTTTCAACGAAATGGTCAGGAACGGCGAGCTCAAGGCGCCGGTCGTGATCGGCCGCGACCATCTCGATTCCGGCTCGGTCGCCTCGCCGAACCGCGAGACGGAAGCGATGAAGGACGGCTCGGACGCGGTCTCCGACTGGCCGCTGCTCAACGCCCTGCTCAACACGGCGTCCGGCGCGACCTGGGTCTCGCTGCATCATGGCGGCGGCGTCGGCATGGGCTTCTCGCAGCATTCGGGCGTCGTGATCTGCGCCGACGGCACGGATGACGCAGCCGCCCGCCTGTCGCGCGTGCTCTGGAACGACCCCGCCACCGGCGTGATGCGCCATGCCGATGCCGGCTACGACATCGCGCTCGACTGCGCCCGGGAGAAGGGGCTGAATCTGCCCGGCATCCTGGGCTGAACCCACCTGTCATTCCGGGGCTCCGCGCAGCGGAGAACCCGGAACCCACGACTGGGTGAATCTTATCGATCACCACGTTGCACCCCGTCGTGGGTTCTGGGTTCGCCCTTCGGGCGTCCCGGAATGACAAGGGTGGCCGCTTGAATTCGAAGGACCGTTCCATGCGCATCATCCGCGCCGCCGACTGCCAGGTCATGCCGTGGAAGAACGGCGGCGGGACGACGACCGAGATCGCGGTGGCGCCGGAAGGCGCCTCGCTGAATGATTTCGACTGGCGCATCAGCATGGCCCATGTCGGGCAGGACGGGCCGTTCTCGTCCTTCCCCGGCATCGACCGGACGCTGTCGGTGCTGACCGGGGCCGGCATCACCCTCGCCTTCGGCAATGGCGAGCGCGTCAAGCTCGACCGCACGAGTGCGCCCTACCCTTTCGCCGCCGACCGGGCAGTCGAGGGGCTCCTGGTCGACGGGCCGATCGACGATCTCAATGTGCTGAGCCGGCGCGGCCGCTGGCGGCACCGGGTCGAGCGCTTGTCGGGCTCCGGCTCGCTCAGCGCAAGCGAGGGCCTGCTGGTGCTGGTCGCCCGCAAGGGCGACTGGCAGGTGAACGGCGCAGCGCTCACCGCCGGCGACAGCGCGATCCTCGACGCACCGGGGCGCGTCGAGCTCACCGTTAGCGGCGGCGAGGCGGAGCTTTATGCGGTTTGGTTGACGACTGAGGCGCGGGGAACCCTCTCCTGAAAGAAGAGGGCAGGGTGAGGTGCCCGGGAGGGATGTCGCGAGCCTCAACCCAACCGCGCGGGCAGCATTCGCAGCACTGGTCCAGGGGCCTACACCTCACCCCTGCCCCTCTCCTTACAGGAGAGGGGTTCCCCGCGCTTGCTACTACTACGCCGCCTGCCTCGGCTGCGGGCCGACATAGACCGATTGCGGGCGGATCAGGCGTCCGGTCTCGATCTGCTCGCGGGCATGGGCGAGCCAGCCAGTGGTGCGGCCGAGCGCGAAGACGCAGGTGAACGCCTCCGGCGGGAAGCCGAGCGCCTCCAGCAGCAGGGCCGTGTAGAACTCGACATTGGTTTCGAGCGAGCGGCCGGGCTTGCGCTCGCGCAGGATGGCGAGCGCCGCCTGCTCGACCGCTTCGGCATGGCGCAAGCGTCCGGCATCGGCGCCGAGCTTGGCGATCGCCTGCTTCAGCGCATCGGCACGCGGATCGCGGACGCGATAGATGCGATGGCCGAAGCCCATCAGGCGCTCGCCGCGGTCCAGCGCATCCTCCAGCCAGGCGCGGGCATTGGCCGGCTCGCCGATCGCATCGAGCATCTCGATCACCGGCCCGGGCGCGCCGCCATGAAGCGGTCCCTTGAGCGCGCTGATCCCGGCGAGCACGGCCGAGACCAGCCCGGCCCGGGTCGAGGCGACGACACGCGCGGCGAAGGTCGAGGCGTTGAGGCCGTGATCGGCGACGGTGACGAGATAGGTGTCGAGCGCAGCGGCCTGGGCCGGCGTCGGCACCTCGCCGCGCAGCATGCGCAGCGTATCGGCCGCCTGCGACAGCGCCGGATCGGGCGCGATCGGGGCAAGCCCGCGCTGCTTGCGCACGGCGGCGGCGGTGAAGACCGCCGGTGCGGCGAGCAACTTCAGCGCGGTGTCGGAACCCTCGCCATCGGCAATCTGCGCGGTCCAGGCACGGATCGCCTCGACCGGGCCAAGGTCCGCCGAGAGAGTGGTGCGCTCGACGATGCCGAAGAGATCGGCGCGTGCCTTGCCGAGCGCCACCGGCAGCTCGCGCCCCTGCGGCAGGCCCGGCAGCAAGCCGTCGAACATCAGCGCCGCCATCTCCTCGAAGCTGGTGCGGCCGGCGAGCTCGGCGAGGCTGTGGCCGCGGATCACCAGGCGACCGGCAGCGCCGTCGACCTCGGAGAGCACGGTATGGGCGGCGACGACGTCATCGAGACCATCGGACATGACAGGAACTCCTCAAAAGCGTTCGTCTCGAAAATCGGCTCCCGCATTGCAACAATCAATCTTGAACAATATAATCAATATATCTGACGGAGGGGCGATGCAGGACTGGCTGACGGCACAGGAGGCGATGGCCCGGCTCGGCCTGAAGCCGCAGACGCTCTACGCCTATGTCAGCCGCGGGCTGATTGAGGCGCGCAGCGATGAGGGCGATTCGCGCCGCAGCCTCTACCGGGCCGAGGATGTCGCCCGGCTGGAGCATCGCAAGGCGCGCGGCCGGCGGCCGGCTGCAATCGCGGAGGATGCGATCGCCTATGGCGAGCCGGTGCTCGCCTCCGCCATCACCACGATCGAGCGCGGCGGCCTCTGGTATCGCGGACAGGATGCGGCGCGCCTCGCCGAGAGTGTCAAACTTGAGGATGTCGCCCGCCTCCTCTGGGATTGCGGCACGCAGCGCTTCCCGCCGCTGGCGACGATCGTGCCGCCGGGCGAGCCGTTGGCGCGCATCTTCGCGGTGATCGCAGCGCGGACCGCGAGCGACCGGCCAATGGCCGGGCGGGCCAAGAAGGCACTCTATCTCGAAGCCGCCGCCGTGCTCGACACGCTTGTCGACGCCATCGCCGGCGGGCCTGGTGAAGGGCCGATCCATGCGCGGCTGGCGCGGGCCTGGGGTTGCGAGGCAGAAGGGGCCGAGCCGATCCGGCGGGCGCTCGTCCTGCTCGCCGACCATGAACTCAACGCCTCGACCTTCGCGGCGCGCGTCACCGCCTCGACAGGCGCCTCGCTCGCCGCCTGCGCGCTGGCGGGGCTCGCCGCGCTCTCCGGTCCGTTGCATGGCGGCGTCGCGCCGCGCGTGCTCGCGCTGATGCGGGAGATCGGGCGCGACGGGCTGGAGACGGCGCTCGCGGCACGGCTGGAGGCTGGCGCCAAGCTGCCGGGGTTCGGCCATCCGCTCTATCCCGATGGTGATCCGCGGGCACGCGCGCTGTTCGCCGCGTTCGAGCCGCCAGCCGCCTATGCGCAGGCTCAGACCGCCATCAGTGCGCTGACCGGAGAAGAGCCGAACATCGATTTCGCCCTGTCGGCGCTGGCGGCGAAGCTTGCTCTGCCGGAAACCGCGCCGTTCCAGATCTTCGCGGCAGCGCGCTGCACCGGCTGGCTCGCCCATGCGCTGGAGCAGAACCAGACCGGCCGACTGATCCGCCCGCGCGCCCGCTATGTCGGACCGACACCGACCGAAGCCGACAAGCCGGCATAGCCGCAGCTACGCCGGCCATCGTTCCATCATTCGGCCGCCTGCAGCGCCGCGGAGGCGAGGGGCGCCCTGCCCTTGTCGCTCATATAGTCGCGGGTCATCGGCAGCGTGCCGAGCCGCTTGGCGAGCTGGAGCTGGAAGACGACGAGGCCGTCATGACGGAAGCTCGCCTCGGATGCGGCGAGATAGAACTCCCACATCCGCGCGAAGCGTTCGTCATACATCGCCACCGCCTCCTGGCGATGGGCGAGGAAGCGCTCGCGCCAGGCCTTCAGCGTCTCCGCATAGTGCAGGCGCAGCACTTCGACATCGGTGACGATCAGCCCCTCCTTCTCCACCGCCGCCGTGACCTCCGACAGTGCGGGAATGTAGCCGCCGGGGAAGATGTACTTGGCGATGAAGGGGTTGGTCGCGCCGGGCGGGGTGCTGCGGCCGATCGTATGAATCAGCGCGACACCGTCATCCTCCAGCAGCTCGCGGACCTTGGCGAAGTAGTCGCGGTAATAGCCGACGCCGACATGCTCGAACATGCCGACCGAGACGATCCGGTCAAAACGCTCGGGCACGGCCCGGTAGTCCTGCAGGCGGAACTCGACCGGCAGCCCCGATTCCTCGGCTCGCTTGTTCGACGCAGCGAGCTGCTCCTCGGAAAGGGTGATCCCGGTGACCTTCGCCCCGGTTTCCCTGGCGATCGAGAGGCCGAGCCCGCCCCAGCCGGAGCCGATGTCGAGCACGCGCTGGCCTGGCTTCAGCGCCAGCTTCGCCGCGATGCGGCGCTTCTTGGCGGCCTGCGCTTCCTCGAGCGTCGCATCAGGCCGCTCGAAGAAAGCGCAGGAATATTGCTGGTCGGCATCGAGGAAGAGCCGGAAGAACTCGCTCTTCAGATCATAGTGATGACTGACGTTACGCTTGGCCCAGCCCGGCGTGTTGTGCTGCTTCAATCGCCGCACTGCCGTGCGCAACCGGCTCAATCCGCTCGCCCAGGCCGAAGGCGGCTGTCGCGACAGGCCTCGCACCAGGGTTTCGAGCAATTGGTAGATCGTACCGCGCTCGACGATGACACGGCCATCCATCACCGCCTCGCCCAGAGCCAGCTCCGGATCGAGCGCCAGTTTGAATTCGGTCTCACGGTCGGCAATACGCAACTTGATCGCGGGCGCCGACCCCCGCCCGGCCGAATGGAGTGTTCCATCGGCGAACACGACATCAACCCGCGGCTCGCAAATGAGCCGGGACAACATATTCATAAGCAGACTGCGCATGGCGCCACCTCACGGCAGTGCCCCTTCACCATCAAAGATGGCGATCACCTGCGGCAGCGTAACAGTGGGTTCGGCGCAAAGCTGATCCACGCCCGCCGCATGCAGCTGTCAGCCTCCTGACAGAAAAAATGGGGACGGCGGGCCTTTTTCGCCAGCCTGCCGCCCCGCGCCCTATCGGATCATCCCCATGGTGCGCGGCAGCCAGAGCGTCAGCTCGGGAATGAAGGTGATCGCGAACAGCGCCGCGAAGAGCGGGATCAGCCAGGGCAGGATCGCCATGGTGGTGCGCTCGACCGAAAGCTTGGCGACGCGCGAGAGCACGAACAGCACCATGCCAAGCGGCGGGTGCAGCAATCCGATCATCAGGTTCAGCGTCAGGATCAGGCCGAAATGGATCGGATCGACACCGAGCTTGAGCGCGATAGGCAGGAGGATCGGCACGACGATGGTGATCGCCGCGATGGTGTCGAGGAAGCAGCCGATGAACAGCAGCAGCAGATTGACCAGGATCAGGAACACCCATTTGTTCTGGGTGAAGCCGAGGATCAGATCGGAGAGCAGCTGGGCCGTCTGCGAGACCGTGAGCAGCCAGGCGAAGATCGAGGCGGCGGTGACAATGAAGAGCACGGAAGCCGTGGTCTCGATCGTGTCGAAGGTCGCCTTGGTCAGGCTGCGCATGGTCATCGAACGGTAGCGCACGAGGCCGAGGAAGAGCGACCAGATCACGGCTGCGGCAGCCGCTTCCGTGGGCGTGAACCAGCCCATGGTCATGCCGCCGATCAGGATGACCGGCGTCATAAGCGCCATCACGGCCGAGAAATTGAAGTAGTAGTCAAGGGCCAGCAGCAGAGCGAGCGCGATGCCGATGGCAAGGTTCGGGTCGAGCCCGGCGAAGACCAGTGCATAGGCCAGGACCGGGAAGCCCATCACGACCAGCACCTCGATGCCGGCCGAGCCGAGCTCGCGCAGCGAGAACTTGGTATCCGCACCCCATTTGTAGATGCGGGCGAAGATCGCGACCGTCAGCATCATGAACAGCGTCATCACGACGCCAGGGATGACGCCGCCAAGGAAGAGCGCGCCGATCGAGGTGTTCGCCATCATGCCGTAGATGACGAAGGGAAGGGATGGCGGGATAATCGGCCCGAGCGTCGCCGAGGCAGCGGTGACGCCGACTGCGACCTCGGTCGAATAGCCATGGTCCTTCATCGCCTTGATCTCGATCGTGCCGATGCCGGCGGCATCGGCGATCGCGGTGCCGGACATGCCTGAGAAGATCACCGAGCCGATGATGTTGACCTGGGCGAGGCCGCCCCGCATCCAGCCCACCAGCGCGACGGCGAATGAGTAGATGCGGCCGGTGACGCCGGCGATGTTCATCAGATTGCCGGCGAGGATGAAGAAGGGCACCGCCAGCAGCGGGAAGCTCTCGACGCCAGCGATCATGCGCTGGGCCAGGATCACATCGGGCACGGTGCCGGAGACGAGGATGAAGGCGAGCGAGGCGACGGCCATCGAGATGGCGACGGGCACGCCGAGCACCATCAGGCCGAGGAAGGTTCCGAGCAGGATCAGCATGGATCAGGCCTCCGAGCCGTCGAAGGCCGAGGGACGCTCGAGCACGGAATAGCCGCGGCGCCAGTTCTGCCAGGCAACCTGGATCGAGCGCAGCGTCATCAGCGCGAAGGCGATGACGACAGCGTAGAACACCGGCGATTTCGGGAACTGGATCGTCGTCATCATCTCGTCGGGAATGAGTTCGGCATAGCGGTGCACCAGCACCGTGCCATAGGCGAAGAAGCCGATGCGGATGACATCGACCAGCGTCGAGAGCGCCCGGCCGGCGCTGGGTGACAGATAGCGGTAGAGGAAGTCGACCTGGATGTGCCTGGAAGCACGCACGCAGAGCGATGAGCCGAGGAAGACCACGACGATCAGCGCGTAGATCGCGATCTCCTCGGTCCAGGCGAAGCTGTCATTGAGGACATAGCGAGTGAAGAACTGCGCCACGACGCAGGCAACCATCAGCCAGAAGGCGGCGAGCGTCACCCAATCCTCGAGGCCATAGCCTGAGAGATCGGCCGGCGGCGGCGCCTCGTCGAAGACGTGGGCGATCTCCTCGCTGGTGACTTGGGTATGGACTTCCGGCGTCGTGGTCATGGCATGTTCCGCTCTGGCGAAGGCAGACGGGCCGGCGCGAGGCCGGCCCGCCGTGGCGTCACTTGATCGCCTGGATGCGCTCCCAGTCGGCCTTGCGGTAGCCGTACTGCTCGAAGCTGACGTTCTTCTGGACGGCGGCGAGGAAATCGGCCTTGTCGATCTCGCTGACGGTCAGGCCCTTGTCCTTGAAGACCTGGACCAGCTTCACCTCGTCGGCCTGGATCTTCTTGGTGGCGCGCTCGGCCGCCTCCTGGGCGACGTCGGTGAAGATCTTCTTGTCCTCCGGCGAGAGCTTCGCCCAGAGCTGCTTCGAGACGACCGTGTTGAGATGGTCGACGATGTGGCCGGTGAGCACGATGTGCTTCTGGACCTCGTAGAACTTCTTGGCGTCGATGGTGTTGAGCGGGTTCTCCTGCGCCTCGACCGTGCCGTTCTGCAAGGCGAGGTAGACCTCGGCGAAGGCGATCGGCGTGGTGTTGGCGCCGCAGGCGCGCGGCATGGCGAGATAGGCCGGCACGTCGGGCACGCGGATCTTCAGACCCTTCATGTCGGCGCAGGTCTTGATCGGCTTGTTCGAGGTGGTGTGGCGGGTGCCGTAATAGGTCACGGCCAGGATCTGGTGGCCGCTCTTCTCCTCATAGCCCTTGGCCATCTCCTTGAAGACGTCGCTCTTCACATAGGCGAGCAGATGGTCGGGCCCACGGAAGATGAAGGGGTAATAGGTCACGCCGATCGGCGGATAGGCGCGGGCGGCGAAGCTCGAGCCGGAGATGATCATGTCGACCGTGCCGAGCGTCAGGCCCTGGTTGATGTCAGTCTCCTTGCCGAGCTGCGAGGCCGGGTAGACCGTGATCTCGTATTTGCCGTTGGTGCGCTTCTTGATCTCGTCGGCTGCCCAGACCGACTCGGTGTGGAACGGCTCGGAGGTCTCGTAGACATGGGCCCATTTCAGCTTGGTCTGGCCCTGTGCCGGGGCGATCGCGAAAAGAGCGCCGGCGGCGAGCGCGGCAAGTGCGTAGTGCAACTTCATGGTCTGTCCTCCCTGGAACTCTTGGATGCGGTCGAATCCTGCGTCATTTGATCGGGCGCGGCCGGCGCTGACGCTCGCCTGCCCGCTTGAGGTCGGTGTCGCCGAAGCTCTGCGAAAAGCGCTCCTGCGAGGCCTGGAGATGAGCGCACATCGTCGCGCGAGCGGCATCACGGTCGCCCTGTGCGAGCGCCGCATGAATGGCGCGATGCTCGCGCGCCGCCGAACGCCATGACTCTTCGTTCTCGAAATACTGCGCGAGCTGGCGGAAATACGGGCTCATGCGCTGGTCGAAGAGCTCGCCGACGCAGCGCACCAGCACGGTGTTGCCCAGCATCGCCGCGATCTCGACGTGGAAGGCCCGGTCGAGCGCGATCAGCTGCTCCGCCGGCAAACCCGGCTGCTCCATCTGGTCGAGGATGCCGGCGAGCCCGGCCAGCTGCGCGGGCGTCGCCTGCCCCGCCGCATCGGCCGCGACCGCGCCCTCGACCAGCCGGCGCGCCGCCAGCACCTCGAACGGCCCCTCGACGGGAAAGCCAGCCCCGGCGGCATGCGCTGCGGCTTGGGCGGGATCGACGATGTAGACGCCCGAGCCCATGCGGATACGCACGCGGCCTTCGACCTCGAGCGCGATCAGCGCCTCGCGCACCGAGGGACGGGAGACGCCGAGTTTCTCCGCGAGTTCGCGCTCGGGCGGCAAGCGGCTGCCGACCGGGAATTCATGCTGGTCGATGAGATGGCGCAACTGATCGGCGATCTGCCGATACAGTCGTGGTGACTCGACGACTGCGAGCGGCATCGGCTCCCCGGACCCTTCCCTGCGCCACCCGTCTTGGGTGGCATCGATTTGGCCATGTGGTCAGGCCAATTTCGACAGGAAAAGAACCACCATACCGGCCGGGAGTCAACCGGTATGGTGGCTTCGCGTCAGTGTCCCTCGGCCGCCAGCACCGCCTCGACCCGGATCTCCTCGACCAGCCGCTCCTTCAGTGCGACGAATTCCGGCGTGGTCTTGATCGTGTAGGGCCTGGGGTGCGGCAGCTCGACCGGGATGTCGGCCTTGATCCGCCCCGGGCGGGCGCTCATCACCACGACGCGCGAGCCGACGAAGATCGCCTCCTCGATGTCGTGGGTGACGAAGAGGACGGTCTTCTGCTCGCGCTCCCAGATGCCGAGCAGCATCTCCTGCATCAAGGCGCGCGTCTGGTTATCGAGCGCGCCGAAGGGCTCGTCGAGCAGCAGGATCTTGGGATCGTTTGCAAGCGCGCGGGCGATCGCGGTGCGCTGCTGCATGCCGCCGGAGAGCTGCTTGGGGAAATGGTCGACGAAGCCGGAGAGCCCAACACGCTCGGCCCATTTGCGGGCGATGTCGAGCCGCTCGCGTTCCGGCACGCCCTTCTCGCGCAGGCCGAAGGCGATGTTCTGCACCACGCTCAGCCAGGGGAAGAGCGTGTAGCTCTGGAAGACGAAGCCGCGATCGGCACCCGGCCCGGTGACGGGAGCGCCATCGAGCAGGATCTTGCCCTCGCTCGCCGTCTCCAGCCCGCCGACGATGCGCAGCAGCGTCGACTTCCCGCAGCCGGAGGGGCCGAGGATGGTAATGAAGTCGTTGTCGGCGACATTGAGCGAGGTCGGCATCAGCGCCCGCGTCGGCTGGCCCTTGCCGCGGGCCGGGAAGACCTTGCCGACCTGGTCGATCAGAAGCTTGCTCATGCCTGCGCCCACGGGAAGAGGCGCTGGTTGATCGCCTTGAAGAGGAAATCCGAAATCAGGCCGATCAGGCCGATGACGATGATGCCGAAGATGATCTGCCCGGTGTTCAGCAGCGCCTGGCTGTCGGTGATCATATGGCCGATGCCGGAAGACGAGCCGATCAACTCGGCGACGATGACATAGGTCCAGGCCCAGCCGAGGACGAGGCGGAAGATCTCGGCGATCTCCGGCGCGGCATTGGGCAGGAGCACGCGCCGCACCACCGAGGAATCGCTGGCGCCCAGCGTATAGGCAGCGTCGACCAGGTCCCGCCTGATGCCACCGACCGCGACCGCGATCATCAGCACGAGCTGGAAGAACGAACCGATGAAGATGACCAGCAGCTTCTGCGTCTCGCCGATGCCGGCCCAGAGGATCAGCAGCGGGATGAAGGCCGAGGCCGGCAGATAGCGCGCGAAGGAGACGAAGGGCTCGAGGAAGGCCTCGACCGACTTATAGGCGCCCATCAGGATTCCGAGCGGCAAGGCCACGATCACCGCCAGAACGAAACCACCCAGCACCCGCCAGATCGTCATGCCGATATCGACGATGAAGCCGTGGTTGACGAGCAGGTTCCAACCTTCGCCCACCATGGTCAGCGGGTCGGCGAGGAAGAGCTTCTGGACATAGCCACCGAAGGTCGCGGCCGACCAGACCGCGACGAAGAGCGCGAAGAAGGCGATGCCGTAGCCAACACGAGCGGCGGCAGAGACCGGCTGGAGTGGTTTCATCGTCTGAGACTTGTTTCCTTCACGAGGGCGGCGAGTTCACGCCAGGGCTCGATAGACCAGTAGCCGGAGGCCGCCCCGGAGGTGGACGGCAGGATGAAGACGCGGCTTCCTACAAGGGAGGATGGCTGCAGGCCATAGGCGAGCTTCAGCCCCCTCTCCTCCTCCAATACAGCCTGCGCGGCACGCTTGCCGTTGAAAGCGATGACCGCCGGGGCGTACTCGCGAATCTTGGCCAGGAAGCCGGTGATATCGACATGGTGCCGCATCAACGCCGTGTCGGGGCCGGATGTCCGCTTCGCGACGTCGGTGAAGCCGATGCCGTAGCGCGGCAACATCAGAGAATCTGTCGGGCCGAGCGGCTCCGGAACCAGCCCCGTCTCGAACAGGGTCTTCCAGAACTTGTTGCCGGGGCCGGCATAGTAAGCGCCCCGCCGGGCGGAGACCGCTCCGGCCTGCGTGCCGCAGAACACGACACGCAAGCCGGCGGTCAGAACGTCCGGCAGGACGTCACCGCTCACTTGCCGGCGACGTACTTGGTCTCGACCAGCGTGGCGATATCGGGCTTGGCCTTGATCAGGCCGATCTCGAGCAGCAGCTCGGCCGCCTTGGTGGTGAAGGCCTGCCACTCGCCGTCGAAGAACTTCTTGTTGCCCTCGGCGTCGGACCAGCGCAGGTAGTTCGCCGACTTGCCGAACTGCTCGCCGGTCTGCTTCACATCGGCGCCCATGATGCCATAGGCCTTGGCCTGATCGGCCTTGATCAGCTCGAGCGCGTCGAAATAGCTCTTGGTCAGCGCCTTGGCGGCGGTGTCGTTCTCGGCCAGGAATTTCGGCGTGCAGCCGAAGGTGTCCATCACCATCGGGTAGTCGAGCGTGGTGGCGATGATCTTGCCGGCCTCAGGCTTCTCGCGCACGGCCGAGAGATAGGGCTCGTAGGTCATGGCAGCGTCGTTCTGGCCGGCGATGAAGGCCTGCGCCGCCGGGCCGGGCTCCATGTTGACGACGCTGACATCCTTCACCGACATGCCGTTCTCCTTGAGGATCCAGGCGAGGGCGAAATAGGGCGAGGTGCCGGGCGCGGAAGCCGCGACCGTCTTGCCCTTGAGGTCCTTGATCGAGCTGGTCGAACCGCGCACGGCCATGCCGTCGGCGCCATAGCTCTTGTCGAGCTGGAAGATCTGCTTGGTCTTGATGCCGGCGGCGTCCCAGACGATCCAGGTCTCGACCGTGGTCGCGGCGCACTGGATGGCGCCGGAGGCCATGGCGAGGTGGCGGTCCTTCTGCGGGATCTTCTGGATCGTGACGTCGAGGCCATTCTTGGCGAAGATGCCGGCCTCCTTGGCGAGCACCAGCGGCGCGAAGCCGGTCCAGCCGGAAATGCCGATATTGACCTTGGTCTGCGCCTGCGCGCCACCGGCGGCCATGAGAGCCGCAAGGCCGATCCCGGCCAGCATCCCGATACGCTTCACACCCGTCATGACGAACCCTTTCCCCTCTTGTTTTCCGCTGCGGCGGACACCCCGGCCAACGCAGCCCGATCGCATCCGATAAAGCAAGCTTCGTTCCAATTCACGTTAAATGCATATGCAAATCCGTCAAGGCGGCATCACCCGGACTTGGGCAAGCAATGACATTCTCTTGTTTGACACTCCGGTAGTGATCCCTTCCCCTCCACGTGACGGGCGCGAAGCGCCCTTGGCTATCGAGAGGTTCTTCCGGATGAATGGCGCCGACCGCCTGTGCGACACGCTGCTGGTCAACGATGTCGATGTCTGCTTCGCCAATCCCGGCACCTCCGAAATGCATTTCGTCGCGGCGCTCGACCGCAAGCCGCAGATGCGCTGCGTGCTCGGCCTGTTCGAGGGCGTGGTCACCGGCGCGGCCGACGGCTATGCCCGCATGGCCGACAAGCCAGCGGCGACGCTGCTGCATTGCGGGCCGGGCATGGCGAACGCGCTCGCCAACATGCACAACGCCCGGCGCGCCTGGACGCCGATGATCAACGTGGTCGGCGATCACGCGACCTACCATCTCCAGCATGACGCGCCGCTGACCAGCGACATCGAGAGCCTCGCCCGTCCGATGTCGCATTTCGTGCGCCGGATCGCCTCCGCCGAGGATGTCGGCCCGGCGATCGGCGAGGCCTATGCGGCATCGCTGTCGCTGCCCGGCGTCACCACCGTGATCCTGCCGGCCGATTGCGCCTGGGGCAGCGTCGAGCCGGCGGAGCTGAAGCGGACGCCGGTGCCGGCGCCCAGGCAGGTCGATCAGGCGCAAATCCGCGAGGTTGCCACCCTGCTGCGCAAGCACGGCTCGCGCGCTGCGATCATGCTGACCGGTTCGGCGCTGCGCGAGGGGCCGATGGCGATGGCCGCACGCATCTGCGCCGCGACCGGCGCGCAGATCTTCTCGCAGATGTCGAACGGACGGATCGAGCGCGGCGCCGGCCGTGTTGCGATCCCGAAGGTGTTCTATCCGATCGATATGGCGCTGCAGCAGCTCGCCAATATCGACCTGCTCGTCCTGATCGGCGCCCAAGTGCCGGTCGGCTTCTTCGCCTATCCGGGCAAGCCGGGCCGGTTAGTGCATGAGAATTGCCAGGTCGAGCAACTGGCCGTGCCGGGCGACGACCTGCCGGGGACGATCGAAGCACTAGCCGACGAGCTCTCGGCGCGGGCGACGCCGCCCGCCTTCATCGCCGCGCCGCAGGCAGCGGATCAGGCGCTCCCGACCGGTACGCTCGACGCCGACAAGGTCTGCGCCATCGTCACGCGGCTCCTGCCGGAGAATTCGATCATCTGCGACGAATCCGTCTCGTCGGGCCGCAGCTTCTACTATGACTGCCATGGCGCGCCGCAGCACGACTACATCCAGCTCACCGGCGGCTCGATCGGCGAAGGCATTCCGCTCTGCGTCGGCGCGGCGGTCGCCTGCCCCGACCGCAAGGTCATCGGCATGCAGGCCGACGGCTCGGGCATGTATACGGTGCAGGGTCTGTGGACGCAGGCGCGCGAGAACCTCGACGTCGTCACCGTGGTCTTCGCCAACCGGACCTATGCGATCCTGCATGGCGAGATGCGCAATGTCGGCGTCAACGATTTCGGCCGCAACGCCAAGCTGATGCTCAATCTCGACGAGCCGGCGCTCGACTGGGTCTCGATGGCGAAGGGCATGGGCGTCGAGGCCGGCCGCGCCACCACGGCCGAGGAGTTCGCCAGGCTGTTCAAGGGCGCGCTGGGGCGGAAGGGGCCGTTCCTGATCGAGGCGGTGATCTAGTCGCCGCCCCATGAAGGCGTTGTCAATCGTAACCAAACGCACCGACATGGCGAACTCAGGCTTCGATGCTTATCTTGCCGGGATCAAGGAGGTTTGACATGACGGAACGTGCTGTACTCGCAGGCGGTTGCTTCTGGGGCATGCAGGACCTGATCCGCAAGCTCCCCGGTGTCGAGACGACAAGGGTCGGCTACACCGGCGGCGACGTGAAGAACGCGACCTATCGCAACCACGGGAGCCATGCCGAGGGCATCGAGATCGTCTTCGACCCCGCCAGGATCGGCTACCGGCAACTGGTCGAGTTCTTCTTCCAGATCCACGACCCGACCACGCTGAACCGCCAGGGCAACGACCTCGGCACCAGCTATCGCTCCGGGATCTACTATGTCGACGAGACCCAGAAGAAGATCGCCGAGGAGGTCATAGCCGAGGTGAACGCGTCAGGCCGCTGGCCCGGCCGCGTGACCACGGAAGTGAAGCCCGAAGGCGACTTCTGGGAGGCCGAGCCCGAGCACCAGGATTACCTGGAGCGCTATCCAGCCGGCTACACCTGCCACTGGATCCGCCCGGACTGGGTGCTGCCGCGCCGCGAGGCGGCGGAGTAGCGATCCGCGACAGCCCCTTCTCCCCTCGGGGAGAAGGTGGCCCGGCGCAGCCGGGTCGGATGAGGGAAGGGCCGCGCAAGCGGCCCTTTTTTCGTCTCACCCGGTCAAAGCGCCCTCATCCCCCTGCCGGGACCTTCTCCCCCGAGGGGAGAAGGAAGCTGCTACTTGAACCCGCTCAGGAACGCATCGAGGCACTCGCCGATCGCCTCGATCGCGTAGCCACCTTCCTGAACCACCAGGGTCGGCAGGCCGAGCGCCTTCACCTTCGCGCCGATCGTGCCGAAATCGGCAGACTCCAGCTTGAGCACGCCGATCGGATCGTCCTTGTGGGCGTCGTAGCCGAGCGCGATCACCAGAGCCTCCGCGCCGAATTCGCGGATTGCACGGCCGGCGCGGTCGACCGCCGCTTCCATCTCGGCGCCGCCGGCACCATGGGCGAGCGGCAGGTTGAGATTGTACCCCTCGCCCGGCCCGTTGCCGCGTTCGTCCGCATAGCCGGTGAAGAAGGGGTAATAGTCCACCGGGTCGGCATGGACCGAGATCGTCAGCACGTCGTCGCGGCGATAGAAAATCTGCTGGGTGCCGTCGCCGTGATGGGCGTCGACATCGAGGATCGCGACCTTGCCGAACTTCGAGCGCAGGCGCTGCGCCGCGATCGCGCTGTTGTTGAGATAGCAGAAGCCGGTGGCGCGGTCGGCGCGGGCATGATGGCCGGACGGACGGCAGAGCGAATAGACCGCTCGCTCACCAGCGATGACCGCATCGGCACCGGACACCGCCGTCTCGGCCGAGCGCAGGGTCGAGAGCCAGCAATGCTCGCCGACCGGCACGGAGAGATCGCCGAGATACCAGCCGAGCTGGCCCATGATCCCGGTCGGCCGACAGGGCGGGCGGACATCCTCGTCGGTGCGGCCACTCCAATAGGGGAAGGTGTTGGGCCAGGCCTCCGGTCCGCGCTCGGGCAGAGCCAGCCAGCGCTGCCAAAGCCCCTCGAGAAAACGGACGAAGCCCTCGTCATGGACGACCAGGATCGGGTCGATGCCGTGCTCGGCCGAGCGCTCCGGCGTGACGCCGTGCTTGGCAAGCGCGCCGAGCAGCCGTTCAGTCCGTTCCGGCAGGTCCTTGGGTGCCACGATCTTGCCGAAGCGCATATATTGCTGCGGATCGTGCTTGGACTGGTCGGGGTGATAGAAGGCGCGCATGCAAGGCTCCGGTCTTTGATGCCGGCATAGCGCCACGAAAATTGCGTCGCGACCAGTGCGCCTGATCAGGCGGCGGCACTATCCCCGTGCATGGCATCGCCCTTGGGCAGCAGGTCCGGCAGTTGCAGCAGCCAGGGCACGCGGCCGGCGGGAGCAGGCCTGGCGTAGCGATAGCCCTGCGCGAAACGGCAGCCCTGCTCCTTCAGGAAGGCCTCCTGCTCGGCGGTCTCGACGCCCTCGGCGATGACATCGAGACGCAGATCCGTGGCGAGCCGGAGCAGCGCCTTCACGATCGCCGCATCGCCGCCATTCTCGGTGACGTGGCTGACGAAGCCGCGGTCGATCTTGAGCGCATCGACCTGGAAGCGCTTGAGATGGGTGAGCGAGGCATAGCCGGTGCCGAAATCGTCGAGCGCGACGCGCAGGCCGGCGGCGCGCAAGGTCTTCAGCGTGCGCTCGGCCTCGTCGGCATTGCGGGTGAGCAGCACCGTCTCGGTGACCTCGACGCCGAAATGGCTGGCCGGCACGCCGGCGGCGGCGAGCTGGCCGAGCAGGCGCTCCGGCAGCGCCGGGTCGCGGAAGACGCTGGCCGCGAGGTTGACGCAGACATGGCCGACATCGAGCCCGGCATTCAGCCAGCGGCGCAGATCGCTCACGACGGCGACGATAATCGCGTCGCTGATCCCGTTGGCGATCTCGGGATCCTGGAAGCCTTCCTGGAAGGCGGCAGCCGGAATGATGCCACGCTCGGAATGGCGCCAGCGCGCGAGAGCCTCGAAGCCGACGATCCGGCCGGTCTCGACCGCGACCTGCGGCTGGTAATAGGGCAGGATGCGCTCGTCCTTGAGCGCGCCGGCCAATCCCTGGCAGACCGCGACGCGGCGCGCCATCGCTGCCCGCATCGCCGGCTCGTAGACGATCGCCATGTTGCGGCCGTTCGCCTTGGCCCGGTAGAGCGCGAGATCGGCGTCCTTCATCAGTTCGACGCCGTCGCGATCGTGCTCGGGCGCGAGCGCGATGCCGAGGCTCGCCCGCGTCGCGATCATCTGGCCGGCATGCTCGCAGGGCTCGCGTAAAACCTCGATCAGCGCTTCCCCCCGCGTCAGGGCCTGGAACCCTGTCAGCCGCCGCGTCGAGAGCACGACGAATTCGTCGCCGCCAAGCCGAGCCACGAGTTCGTCGGGGCCAATCGCGGCTGCGAGCCGCTTCGCCGCCTCGATCAGCAGCGCATCGCCGGCGTCATGGCCGAGCGTGTCGTTGATCGACTTGAAGTCGTCGAGATCGATCAGGAAGAGCGCGACCGCCCCGCCCTTGCTCGCCATCCGCGCCAGGGCCTGCTGCATCCGCTCGTGGAACAGCAGACGATTGGGCAGGCCGGTCAGCGCGTCATGCGTCGCCTGCCTGCGAGTGCGGGCTTCGGCGGCCTTGCGGTCGGTGATATCGACGATGCCGGCGACGACGGCCGGATTCTCGCCGATCGGCAATGTCGTGGCGGTGATCAGCACGTCGCGGACAGCGCCGCTGCCATCGCAGACCTGCGCCTCATGGCCTTCGATCTGGTCATGGTCCTTCAGCAAGCGAGCGATGACGCGGCGATTGCCGCCGTCGAGCAGGATGTCCTGCACCTGTGCCTGCGTGACCGCGTCGCCGAAATAGCGTTTGGCGGCATCGTTACCGCGCAGGAAACGGCCGTCGCCGCGCGAGGTGACGACGAGCGGGATCGGCACCGCCATGAAGATTCGCTCGATCATCGCCTGGCTGGCGCCAAGCTCGTCCTTGGCCTGGCGCTCGGCCTGGGTCGCCGCCCATTCGAGCCGTCGCAGCCGGTTGCCGTGAACGACGACAAGGCCGAGCGCGAAGTTGAGCATGACGAGAACGAGGATCAGGCCGGGCAAGGTCGAGGGCAGCTCGCCGTAGCCGAGATAGCCGGCCAGCATCAGCGCGCTGCAACCCAGCCCGAGGACAAGCGTCCAGCGGAAGGCGGTCGGCGCCACCAGATAGAAGATCGAGGGCAGCATCAGCACGACGAAGAGGGCGAGATCGCTGCGCGACGACACCAGCAGCGCGACCATGAGTCCGGTCGTGACCTCCCAGCCGATGAGGACGGCCTGCGCCTGCGAGAAGCGCGTCGCCTTGCGCACCAGCGCAAAGCAGAGAAGCGAGGCAAAGACGACCATCAGGCGCGCCGGCACGGCGACGAAGAAGTGCGGCGTGCCATGGAAGCGCCAGTCGCTGGCGAGGAAGAGCGTGTTGAGGACCGCCGAGATCAGGAAGATCAGTCGGCACTGCCGCAGCGTCTCGCCGAAGCGCGCATCGCGAAACGCCACCTCGCGGGCGGAATCCCGGAATTCGCCACCAAATCGGAACAGGCCGTCGCGCGTCATGCCTCAGCCTCGCCCGGCACGAGTCAAGGGCAGGTTAAAGCGAGGCGGCCGCCGCATCCTTCGGCGCGACAAGCGCCGCGAGCTCGCCGGCAAGTTGCGCGATGTCGAAACGGCCTTCGCGATACCAGTCGACAGAGCCGTTCATCGCGCCGAGCAGGAAGAGCCGCAGCCGTTCGGGTACGACGCCGGGCACGAGCACGCCGGCGGCGGCCAGCTCCTCGACCAAGGCCCGCCAGAGATCGTCATAGACGCGCCGCGTGCGACGTACGCTCTCGGGCGTCGGGTTTTCACCGAAGCTGAAGACCTTGATGCTGGCGCAGGTGTAGTCGGAATGGCCGTGCAAGGCGGACAGGTGCGCCGCGATCGCCGCTTCGAGCCGGCTGCGCATGTCGGCCTTGTCGGCCGCGCCCAAGGCGGCGAGCACCGCTTCGTGGACGAAACCGACACCGTCATTGACCACCGCCTCGACGATCTCCTCCTTCGAACGGAAATGGTGATAGAGGCTGGCCTTGCGGATGCCGACCGCCTCGGCAATCTCGCGCAGGCTGGTCTGGTGATAGCCATTGCTGCGCAGCAGGCGCGCCGCATGATCGAGGATCAGGCGGCGCGCGCCACCCTCCAGCTCTGCCCGCTCGGCGCGCCCCGACACCACCGTCACAGCCGCTTCGCCACCTCTTCGAGCATGACCTCGGTGGCGCCGCCGCCGATCGCCTGGACGCGGGCATCGCGGGCCATGCGCTCGATCGCGCTCTCGCGCATGAAGCCCATGCCGCCATGGAACTGGACGCAGGCATACATGACTTCGTTGACCAGCTCGCCGCAATAGGCCTTGACCATCGAGACCTCGCGCGTCGCGTCGAAGCCCTTGGCGTCGAGCCAGGCGGCGTGATGGACCAGCTGACGCCCGGCCTCGACCTTGGCGGAGAGCATGGCGAGCTTCTGGCGGATCGCCTGCTTCTGCCAGAGCGGAGCGCCGAAGGCTGTGCGGGTGCGGACATAGTCGACCGTCAGTTCGATCGCGGCCTGCGCCTCGCCCATCGCCATGGCGCCGATCACGGTGCGCTCATTCTGGAAGTTGCGCATGATCGCGTAGAAGCCGCGCCCCTCGCCGCCGAGCAGGTTCTCTGCCGGAATACGGCAGTCCTCGAAAACCAGCTCGGCCGTATCGGAAGAGCGCCAGCCATGCTTGTCGAGGGCGCGGCTGACGCGGAAGCCGGGCGTGTCCTTCTCGACCAGGAACATCGAGACCGACTGCGACGGCTTGGCCGAAGCATCGGTCTTGGCGGCGACACAATAGAGATCGGCATGGACGCCGTTGGTGATGAACATCTTGGCGCCGTTCAGCACATAGGAATCGCCGTCGCGCCGGGCTGTTGTGCGGATGCCCTTCACGTCGGAGCCGGCGTCAGGCTCGGTGACGGCAATGGCGCAGATCACCTTGCCGGCGACGATATCGGGCATCCAGCGATCGCGCTGCGCCTTGCTGCCGGCATTGAAGACATGGACCGAGGCCATGTCGGTATGAACCAGCGCGGTGATCGCAAAGCCCGAGAAGGTCGAGCGGCCGAGCTCCTCGGCCAGCACCACGGTCGCGAGCGTATCGAGTTCCGAGCCGCCATATTCGGCGGGGTAGCGGATGCCGAGGAAGCCGAGCTCGCCCATGCGCGCCAGCACCTGCCGCGGCACCATGCCGGCCTCTTCCCAGGCCAGCCCGTGCGGCTTGACCTCGCTTGCGACGAAGCGGCGCAGCTGGTCGCGCAGCGCCTCGTGTTCCTCGTTGAAATAGGGCGAGCGCAGCGTTCCGCCGCCAACCGCATCGAAACCGTCCATCGCCGCCATCATCTCCGCTGCCTTTCAGATCAGCCTAACCTACCGTCCGGCAGGTAGACAATCTCCCATGCCGGACATGAAAAGAGGGGCCGCGAGGCCCCTCTTCCTCCGGGCCGGGCGATCGCCGGCTGGCTACATTTCGGAATCAGTTGCAGCCGCAGCCATGCCCGCCATTGCCGATCCCGATGCCGCCCCGACCGACGCTGACCTTGTTGCCGTTGAGGATACCGTTGCCGCTCAGCACCGAGACGTTGTTGAGCACCTTGACGTTGGAGACGGCGGTGGTGACCGAAGCCACCGTGGTGACCAGACCGCCGAGAAGGCCGCCGCCGCGGCCACCCTTGCTGCCGGCGAAGGCCGGAGTGACGGAAAAGGCAGCGATCGAGGCAAGAACAATAGCGTATTTCATCTTTCTCTCCCTGCACTCGCTCCGGGTATCGAAGCGATATACACGTTTTGGTTGTATTTCATTTTTTCCGCAACCTGAACACATTATTAACCATACTTGCTAGCGTTAACCGCGCCGCGCTCGAATACAGTTGCACATGACTCATAGATAAACGCGTATTACACTATACTTATTCTTGGATTTACGATCGATATCTTGGCTATATTAACCGATCATTAGGCATGATCACCTATCCTCGACTGAGAGGGGTGATACGCATGCGTCGTACCAGGTCAGTCTTCGTGCTCTTTTGCGCCTTGGCCGGCGCTTTTCCAGCCGCCGCGGGAGACGAAGCGACGGAGCCCCTGGCCTCGACAGCGGTGATCGGCCTGCGCGGCGGCTTCGACTCCAGCCCCACCAACAGCAAAGGTGAAAAGGGCAGCCCGACGCTGACCGGCTTTGCGAGCTGGAACTATCTGCGCGGCACGGCGCAGGACGGCTACGGGCTCGACCTCCTCCTGATCGACACCCAGTACGATCCGCGCCAGCTCGCTGCCAGCCGATCGCATGCGCTGACGTTGAAGCACGCCACCGGGATCGGCGAGAACCTCTCCCTGCAATCCTCGCTGGGGATCGAGAACGAGCAGACATGGTCGCGCCGTCGCAATGCGCTGACCTGGCGTGAGCGGCTCAATCTCAGCCTTGGTTCATTTCGACTCTTCGCCAATGCCGAGGCCCGGCTTGCCGCGCTGAACGAGCGCAACGTCTTCGTCGATGGGGATTTCCTGCCGCAGGACGAGAACCTCGCCACGCTCGGCATCACGCCCGGCATCGCCTGGCGTCAGGGCGAGACCGAGATCGGCGTCTCCTTCACGGCGTCGAGGACCCGCTTCACCAACGGCATCGATTATCTCGGCATGCGCCGCGACAATTACCGGCTGCAACCCAATCTGTTCGTCTCGACAACACTCAAGGGAGCGACGTTCGAGGCTTCGCTCTCGCCGCTGCAGGTCATCTTCCCGGACAAGGAGTTCGAGAACGAGAAGACGCTGCTCTACACGGCGAAGCTGCGCGTTCCCTATGAGTGGCTGACGCTCGATCTGTCGTCGGGCCGCACCGTCGAGGACACCACCCTGCCCTTCGCCGTGGTCAATCTCGTGACCCAGCATGAGGGCAAGCTGACTGCACGCTTCAACGATACCAACGCCCTCTCGCTTACTGTCCGGCAGAAGCTGGAAGACTATCTCGGGCTCGACGCCACGACGCGGACCTCGAGCATCGGCCTCGACTATGCGCGCGGCCTCGGCAACGGCATGACGGCGATCGCCTCGGCCGCCTGGCGCAAGACCAAGGACACCGGGCTGGAGGCTGTGCCGGCCTTCGTTGTCCAGCTCGGCCTGCAGAAGCAGCTCGACTTCAGCGAGCCGGGCAAGGCCGCGAAGAAGGGCGGGTGAAACGCGTTGCGGCGCGCCCTGGAGGGCGCGCCGCAACGGCTATCGGAACCGAGACTGCGTTCAGGCCAGCTTGCCGCCGACCGCCTTTTCCAGGATCGCCCAGGCCTCGTCGCCGTACTTGCCCTTCCACTCGCCGTAGAAGCCGGCCTTCTGCAGCGCGGCGCGGAAGTCGTCGGCCTTGGTCTGGTTGATCGTCATGCCCTTCGAGGTCAATTCGGCCTGCAGGCCGGCATTGAGCTTGGCGACGTCGGCGCGCTCGAGCAAAGCGGCGGCGTCGATGTTCTTGGCGACGATCGTGCGCAGGTCCTGCGGCAGGCGCTCCCAGGCGCGGCGATTGGCCAGGAACCAGAAGCCGTCCCACATGTGGTTGGTCAGCGAGAGGTACTTCTGCACCTCGAACAGCTTCGCCGTCGCGATGATCGCGAGCGGATTCTCCTGGCCATCGACGATCTTGGTCTGCAAGGCAGTGTAGACCTCGGCGAAGTTGATGCTGGCCGGGGCGGAGTCGAAGGCCTTGAACATCGAGGTCCAGAGCGGCGAGACCGGCACGCGGATCTTGAAGCCCTTGAGGTCGGCGGGGCTGGCGATCGGGCCCTTTGACGAGGTCATCTGGCGGAAGCCGTTGTCCCAGATCTTGTCGAGGACATGCAGGTTCGCCTTGGCGATCTGGCCACGGACATAAGCACCGAGCTCGCCATCCATCGCCTTCCAGACGGAATCGTAGTCCGGGAAGGCGAAGCCGATGCCGCTGACCGAAGCATTCGGCACCAAGGTCGACAGGATCAGCGGCGACAGCGTGAAGAACTCGACGCCGCCGGAGCGGACCTGGTTCAGCATGTCGGTGTCGGAGCCGAGCTGGTTGTTCGGGAAGATCTGGATAACGACCTTGCCGTTGGTCTCGGCCTTGATCTTCTCCATCGCCTCGGCGGCGCGCACGTTCATCGGATGCGCCAGCGGCAGGTTGTTGGCGTATTTATAGGTGAATTCCGGCGTCTGGGCCCGGGCGATCGAGAAGGTCCCGATGGTGGCGGCGGCGGTGGCGCCCTGCAGGATCGTGCGGCGTGAGATCGACATGGTCTTTCCTCCCTGAAGGTTCTTCATTGGTCAGCGCGCCCTCGTTCGGACCCGCCAAGGCGTTTTGCTCATGCTGGCGCGGGTTTTCGCCGTCCGGCAATCGACGGACGCGACGGGCGGCCATGATAGGGCGGCATGGCGTGCGTCACAGGAACATCGTCGAGAAGGACGGAACATAGGCGATGATGGCGAGGCCGGCGAGCAGCGCGAGCAGATAGGGCCAGATCGCGCCCATCGCCTCGTCCGGTTCGACATTGCCGATCTTGCAGGCGATGTAGAAGCCGATGCCCACCGGCGGCGTCATCAGGCCGATATTCATCGCGGTGACCACCACCATCGAATAGTGGATGTCGTTGATCCCCAGGCTCTTGGCGACCGGGAACATCAAGGGTGCCATCAGGACGATCGCCGGCAGGCCCTCGAGCACGCAGCCGAGGATCATGAAGACCACGATCGTCACCGCCATGAAGCTGATCCAGCCGCCGGGCAGATGCGACATCGCGGTCGCGAGATCACGGGCAAAGCCCGTCTGGGTCAGCGCCCAGGCCATGGCCGAGGCGGTGCCGAGGATCATCAGGATCGCGCCCGAGAGCGCCGCGGTCTCGACCAGCATGCCGTAGAAGGTGCGCCAGCTGATCCCGCCATAGAGAACGATGCCGACGATCAGCGCGTAGAGCACGGCGATGGTCGAGACCTCGGTCGCGGTGGCGACGCCGCCGCCGACGGCGCTGCGGATCAGGAAGGGCAGGACGAGCGCCGGCGCCGCGATCAGCGCCGTCTTCCAGATCACCGTGAAGGGCGCGCGGCGCACGCCCTTCAGCATCTCGCCGCGGGCCTTCCAGCGCGCCAGGATGGCGAGCACGAGCAAGAGCACCGTCGCGACGACGAGGCCGTTGGTGAAGAGCCCGGCGATCGAGACGCCGGCGACCGAGCCGAGCACGATCAGCACGATTGAGGGCGGCACGGTCTCGGCCATGGCGGCGCCGGTCGAGAGCAGCGCGATCAGCTCCTTGGGCTGGTAGCCGCGGCGCTTCATCTCCGGGAACAGCGCCGGCGCCACCGTCGCCATGTCGGAGACCTTGGAGCCGGAGATGCCGGAAACCAGGAAGAGCGAGCCGAGCAGCACATAGGACATGCCGGCGCGGACATGGCCCAGCAGCGAAGCCAGGAAGTCGACGATCGCCTTGCCCATGCCGGTGGCGTCGAGCACGCAGCCGAGCAGCACGAAGATCGGCACCGAGAGCAGGATCAGGCTCGACATGCCCTCGTCCATGCGCCCGATCATCACGAAGATCGGCACGCTGGTGCTGAAGGACAGGAAGCAGAGCGCCCCCAGCCCGAAGCAGAAGGCGATCGGCACGCCGGCGACGAGGCAGAGCCCGACGACGCCGAGCAGGAAGATGGCGATGTTGACGTAGCCCAGCGTCTTGAACACCGGGGTCAGCAGGAAGAAGGCAGCCGCGACGGCACCGATCACCACCGCCGAAATCAAGAGGTCGCGCAACGTGCAGGTGCGCACCGCATAGGTCAGCACCAGCGCCAGCATGGCGATGATGCCGAAGGCGATCGCCGAGACGCGATAGCTCGAGGGAATATTGAGCGCCGCCGAGGTGACGTAGGATTCCTCGATGACATAGTCGATCGCCGGCCAGGTCATCACCGCGAGGAATGTCGCGACCGCCAGCAGGCCGAAGGCGTGGACGAGGCCGCGCAGGCGCTCCGGCAGCATGCCGACGAACAGCGTCAGGCGCAGGTGCTCGTTGCGGTCGATCGCGATGGCGGCGCCGAGCATGGCGAGCCAGAGGAAGCAGATCGAGGCGGCCTCGTCGATCCAGACCACCGGGATAGAGAGCACATAGCGCGAGGTCACGCCGGCAAGCAGAAGTGTGACGATGGCGACGAGCAGGCACGCGGCGATGACTTCGAGCGGACGCACCAGCGCCGAGCCGACACGCTTCGGGGTATGGTCGAGACTCTCCAGGACCGCGGCGACACCGTCGCTGGCATGCGCGCCGGCGGCTGCGCTCGTGCTTGTTTCGGCCATAAGGCCGCTCCTCCCATCCACCCGCCAATCCAGCGGGTCCATATTATGGCGAATTTGATCGCTCGTTCCGGCTGGAACATACACGTATCGACCGCTGTTGCAATCAGAACCACTGCCATTTACACCTCTAAGCAGAAGAGAGGTCCGCATCATGGACCCGTTACGGCAGAGGAAATGCAGCCCGAGGCCCTATCGACGCCCGATCTGTCAGGCTCGCAGAGCGTCGATCGCGCCTTGCGATTGCTGGCGCTCGTCGGCCGCGAAAGCGCGTCGGGCCTGCCGCTCAGCGAGATCGTCGAGGAGAGCGGACTGAACAAGCCGACGGTCCGGCGCCTGCTGCTGGCGCTGATGCGGGCGGGGCTGGTCGAGCAGGAGGCCCGGACGCGGCGCTACCATCTCGGCGAGGAGGCTTTCGTGCTCGGCCTGCTCTCGGGCCAGCGCCACGGCCTGCTCGATCTCGCCATGGAGAGCCTGCACGCGCTGTCCGACACGACGCAGGACACCAGCTTCTTCTCGATCCAGCGCGACCGCTTCGCCATCTGCCTGCATCGCGAGGAAGGCACCTGGCCGGTGCGCACCCACGCCCTCCAGGCCGGCGACCAGCACCCGCTCGGGGTCGGCGCCGGCTCGCTCGCCATGCTGGCGCTGATGCCCGACATCGAATCCACCGCGATGATCGAGGCCAACCGCGCCGTCCTCGCCACCCGCTACCCGGCCTATTCGCCGGCCCAGCTCATCACCGATATCGCGCTCGCCAGAGGACAGGGTTTCGCCCTCAATCCCGGCCGCATCGTCACCAACTCCTGGGGCATCGGCGTCGGCGTGCGTTATCCGGACGGACGTATCGCCGGAGCGCTCAGCATCGCCGCGATCGATTCACGCATGCAGCCGCAGCGGCAGGAAGAACTCGCCGCCCTGCTGCGCCACGAGGCGCGGCAAGTCGAGACGCGGATCGCCAGCATGCTCGACCGGCGGCAAGTCAAGCCGGCGCAAGACGAGATCAGGACAGCGGAGAGGACGCCATGACGAGCGCTGCGGACACCGGCCCGGCCGGTGGGCAAAAGCCTGTGACGACACGGGTGATGAACCTGGCGCATTTCCTGACGCGCAATGCGCGCCGCTTCGCAAATCGCCCCGGGCTGATCTGGGGCGAGCGGCAATGGAGCTGGAGCGAGCTCGATGCGGCCACCCACGCGCTCTGCGCGGCGCTGGCCGCGCGCGGCATCGGCAAGGGCGACCGCATCCTCGTCCACTCGAAGAATTGCGACGAGATGTTCGTCTCGATGTTCGCGGCCTTCCGGCTCGGCGCCGTCTGGGTTCCCACCAATTTCCGGCTGATGCCGGACGAGGTCGCTTGGCTCGCGACCTCCTCCGGCGCCAAGGGCTTCCTCTGCCATGGCGACTTCCCCGACCATGCTGCGGCCGTCGCCAGGGAAAGCAAGACGCTCGCGTTCACCTGGCGGATCGGCGCGGGCAGCTTCGGCGAGACGACGCTGACCGAGGCGATCGCAGCGCATCAGGGCAGCCGCGTGCCGGACGCCATCGTCGACCGCGACGACCCCTGCTGGTTCTTCTTCACTTCCGGCACGACCGGCCGTTCCAAGGCAGCGGTGCTGACCCATGGCCAGATGGGCTTCGTCATCACCAACCATCTCGCCGACCTCGTGCCGGGCTCGACGGAGCAGGACGCCTCGCTCGTGGTCGCCCCGCTCTCGCATGGCGCCGGCGTGCATCAGCTCGTGCTCTCGGCCCGCGGCGCGCCCTCGATCCTGCTGCCGACCGAGCGCTTCGACATCGACGAGGCCTTCCGGCTAATCGAAAAGCACCGCGTCACCAACATCTTCACCGTGCCGACCATCCTGAAGATGCTGGTCGAGCATCCGGCCGTCGACCAGCACGATCATTCCAGCCTGCGCCACGTCATCTATGCCGGCGCGCCGATGTATCGCGAGGACCAGAAGACGGCGCTGAAGAAGCTCGGCAAGGTGCTTGTCCAGTATTTCGGCCTCGGCGAGGTCACCGGCAACATCACGGTATTGCCGACCTATCTGCACGTGGAGGAAGACGGCCCGGCCGCGCGCATCGGCAGCTGCGGCGTCGAGCGCACCGGCATCCAGGTGTCGATCCAGAACGATGAAGGCGCGGAGCTCAAGCCCTTCGAGACCGGCGAGATCTGCGTGATCGGCCCGGCCGTCTTCGCCGGCTATTACGAGAATCCCGAGGCCAATGCGAAATCCTTCCGCAATGGCTGGTTCCGCACCGGCGATCTCGGCCACATGGACGAGGAGGGCTTTACCTACATCACCGGTCGCGCCTCGGACATGTACATCTCCGGCGGCTCGAACATCTATCCGCGCGAGATCGAGGAGAAGATCCTGACCCATCCGGCGATCGCGGAAGCCGCCGTGCTCGGCGTGCCCGATGCGGTCTGGGGCGAGATCGGCGTCGCCGTCTGCGTCGCGCGCAGTCCCGTCGACGAGAACGAACTGGCGAGCTACCTCGCCGAGAAGATCCCGCGCTACAAGATGCCGAAGCGCTTCTTCTTCTTCGAGGAGCTGCCGAAATCCGGCTATGGCAAGGTGCCCAAGCGGCTCGTGCGCGACGAGCTGGAGAAGCGTGGCCTGCTCGACTTCGTCCGCGCGCCGGGAGCCCAGGCGTGAGGACGATCGAGCAGCCGGGACCGGCCGAACCCGAGCGCATCCAATGGGCCCTGGCCCGCGGCCGCAAGCTGACATTGAAGCTGAAGCCCGGCCTGCTGCTCGACGCGATCGCAGAGGCCTTCGCGGCGCAGGGCTTTTCCAGCGGCGTGCTGCGCCTGCCGGCCGGCCTCGCGCTCGCGCCCTTCGCCTATGTGATGCCAGCGCTCTCGGCGACGCCGGAGCATGCCGCCTTCTACAGCGAGACCTTCCGGCCGGATGGCGTGGCCCGAATCGAGACCGGCGCCTTGACCTTCGGCGCGCGTGACGGCGCCCCGTTCTTCCATGGCCATGCGCTCTGGCGCGAGGCTGACGGCCGGCACAATGGCGGCCATATCCTGCCGGACCAGAGTTTCCTGGCCGAGCCCGTCACCCTCGACGCAGTTGGGCTGGACGGCGCCGGCTTCGTCGCCGGCCATGATCCGGAGACCAATTTCAAGCTGTTCATGCCGGCGGCAAGGCCGGGCGGTGGCGCCGAAGCCGGCGGCCGCTTCTTCGTGCTGCGACTGCGGCCTAACCGCGACGTCTTCACCGCGCTGGAAGCGTTCTGCGTCGAGCGCGGTCTCGCCCAGGCGATCATCCATGGCGGCGTCGGCTCGACCATCGGCGCGCGCTTCGCCGACGGGCGCTCGATCGAGCCCTTCGCCACCGAGATCGCGATCACCGCCGGCCATGTCGCGCCCGATATCGGCGGCAAACCGGAAGCGGCGCTCGCGATCGCGCTCGTGGACTACACCGGCGGCATGACCCAAGGCGCGCTCGCGCGCGGCGACAATCCCGTGCTGATGACTCTGGAACTGGTGCTGGAGGCGCAATAGCCCGCCCCGCGCCGCTCGGGGAGACGCGCAGCAGACGCGACCTGCCGGACAGCCCACCGCCGCCAGAACCCGCTCAGAACTGAGAGGCTGCCAAGAACCTTTTCCCTGAGCAGCACAGCGGGCCGACCAACGCGACATTGAGCCGGAAGAGAGGCAAGGCGGCACGCCATTCGCCAGACCGCGCCGCTCGTCGCATGATTGCATGGCCCGATACACAACGTTTCAGCTCAAACCATGTTCAGCATCTTAAAATGAGAATATGCTGAGGCTTATAAATCCATGACCAAAGGGTATCTTTATCCAATTTAGTAATAAAAGATCGAATTGACCTTGATCTAACATCATATCGATGAAAGGAATTATTATTAGCTTAATTTTTAAATCATAAGACCTCGGTAAATTCAATTTTTGTATCGACTTATTTTTCAAAAATAACGAATAGCTCGCTGAAAACCTTCTCGCACCAGATTCATTGCTTGACGCCGCAACGTCAGCGGTGTAGCTATTCGTTGCAAGGTGGAACCATTCTCACCTATCGTGACAGCAAGGGGACCGTCCATGAAGAAGTTGTTGCTCGCCTCCGCCGCAGCGCTCGCATTCAGCGCCGCTCCAGCCGCTGCCGACACTGCCCAGATTTTCGGCAACGCCAGCGCCAAGGTGCTGACGCCTGACGCCAACAAGAAGGTTGTCGGCAAAGGCTATTACGCTGACTACTACGGCTACTACGGCTACTATTATTCGTACTATGCGAATTATTACGCATATTACGGATATATCTACTCGAATGCCGATTATTATTACAATGCTTACTACTATTCCTATTACGCAACTCAGTATCTCTATAACGCCTACTACTATCAGTACTACAACTCCTGATAACCCCACCGACAGGTCGGATCGCTTCGGCTGATCCGGCTTGTTGCAATCGGTTCCGGCCTGCCCGGTGGATAGGGATTAGGATTGTTGCGTAGAACATCAATCAGCATGACGCGCCTTGCGGCGCGTTCAGCCGGTGTTTCGCTGGCGGTTTTGATGACCGCCAGCGTTTCCGCCTTTGCTCAATCGAAGGAAGAGGCGCTTGAGCGCCGGATCCAGCAACTTGAGGCGCGCCTGAAGCTGCTCGAGGGCGAAGTCACCAAACGCGAGAAGGCCAAGCCGGCCTCATCGCGGGGCCGAGCCGGAGAACCGCAGCAAGCCGCCACGCCGGGCGATCAGACGGCCCAGACTCCGCAAGGTGGAGCGCAGCAGGCTTCGGCCCAGCAGAAGAGCACCGTCGCCCAGGAAGCATTCCTGGCGCGTGACAACATCCCGACCCTGCAGAGCAACAAGTTCGAGGTCTCGCAGAGCTTCGATTACGGCCGCGCCACCAGCTTCGTCCAGAACGATCGCAGCTTCCGCGCCACCACGACATTCCGTTACGGCATCAGCAACGACGTCGAACTCGCCTTGTCGATCCCGTATTTCGCCTCGCAGCGCCGAACCAACGCCTTCAACCAGACTATCGTCCGCAATCGCTCCGGGCTCGGCGATGTCTCGGTCCAGGCCTCCGCCAATCTCTGGCGCGAAGGCGAGTGGTATCCCGGCGCCGCGCTCAGCCTCGGCGTGTCGATCCCGACCGGCGATGCGCCCTACGACTTGGTGAACCTGCGGACGGGGAACATTCCAACCGACCCGCTGGCGCTCAACCAATCGAGCGGCCATTGGGTGCCGCGCGGTTCGGTCCAGTTCTTCAAGACGGTCGACCCGCTGATCCTGTTCTTCGGTGTTGGCGCCGACTATGCCATCCCGAAGACCTTCAACGGCACCAAGATCGAGCCCGGCTATCGCATCACCTACAATATGGGCTTCGGCTTTGCGGTTTCGGAGCGCACGACGCTGGGCTTGTCCTTCAACGGCGCCTTGTCCGAGCGGCTGAAGGTCGGCGGCGTACCGGTCGCCAATTCGGTCAACGAGCTGCTGACTGCGCGCTTCACGCTGATCCAGCGGCTCGGGCAGGATTTCTGGCTCGAACCGGCAGTGACGCTCGGCCTGACCGACGACGCCCCGGACGCCGCGTTCTCGCTGTCCTTGCGCAAGCGCTTCTGAGGCCGGCAGCCATGCCGCGCCCCGCCCTGACACGGCGTCGCTTCCTCGGTTGCGGAGGCGCCTTGTGCACCTCGCTCGCGGGAGGCCTTCCGGCGTGGGCCGAGGAGGCTCCGGCTCAAGAAAGCTCGGTACGCCGGCCGAAATCCTTCCTCGACCGCCGTTTCGACGGCGTCGTCGGCCAGACCGCCGACTTCACCTGCGGCGCCGCTTCGATCGCCACCATCCTGACCTATTACTGGAACCGACCGACCACCGAGATCGAGGCGCTCGAGATCATCCGCTCGCGCTACACCGCCGAGCAGTGGAAGAACCGCGAAGGCAACGGCGTCTCCTTCGACGATCTGATCTTCGCGGCGAAGAAGCTCGGCTTCCAGGCCGCCGGCGCGGAAATCGCGCTGGAAGACCTGCCGAAGTTGGCGGCGCCGGTGATCTTGCACCTCGACAAGGGCAAGTTCCAGCACTTCAGCGTGCTGCGCCGGGCAGTCTCCGAGGTCTATTACATGGCCGATTCGATCGTCGGCCAGACCGTGCTGACGCAGGCCGATCTTCGGTCACAATATACCGGCAAAGCATTGGCGATCGCGAAGCGGAAGGCCGACCTGCCGACGGGCACTGCTCTCTCGGCCGTCCGGGACGGCACATCCGTCTCGCGAATCGTCGGAGACGTCATGCTGAGAGGCTTCGAGCGTCTCCCCCCGGCCCTGCGATGAGGACAGTCATGACCGCAAGACACATCCATGCCCTGCCGGCCATGCTGGCGCTGTGCGGCACGTTCGCCTTCGCTCACGTCGCGACCGCCAATGAATGTCTCAAGGTCGCGCCCGGCTCCTACAGTGCCGATCGCAGCATCTCCGGCCCCGACGCGTCATTGCGGGTCAAAGTCTTCGTGTCCGGCGGCAAGCTACGCGAGGAAAGCTCGGGCCAGGCCGGCCCCGAGGTCAAGATCATGAGCGCTCCGGGCCGGGGCGTCGTACTGTTCAATCCGGAGACCAAGGTCGGCTCACGGCTTCCCGCTCCGCCCAATACCCGGCGCCGTGACATCAAGGTGAACTCCCAGGATCGTGGCGACGGCACCGTCCTCGTCACCATCACCGCGGACGTCAACGGCCAGCCGCAGCAGATCTCGCAGCTGACCTGCCGCAAGGACGGCGTGCTGATCGAAGCCCGGCACACCATCCCGGACGAGCAAGGCAATTCGAAGGGCACGCTGGTGATCCGCGACAGCAATGTCGTCGTCGGGCCACAACCGGCCTCGCTCTTCGCCGTGCCAGGCGGGGTCAAGTTCGTCCGGTGAGGAACGACGAGCGCTCGTCGCTGGCATGAGAGGTCGGCACCCGAAGGCCGGGTGCCGAATCCGCGCCCGTCACTGCGCCGCCGTCAGGATGATCTCGACCCTGATACCCGGATCGGCCATCTCGACCACGCCGCAGCAGCGCGCCGGGGCATGGTCCGGATCGATCCAGCGATCCCAGACCGCGTTCATCCCGGCATAATCGGCCATATCCTTGAGCCAGATCGTGGCGCTGAGCACCTTGCGGCGCTCGCTGCCGCCTTCGGCCAGGAGCTTGTCGATGCGGGCGAGCGCTTCCTGCGTCTGCTGGCCGATGTCGCCGCTGAAATCGTCGGCGACCTGGCCGGCGAAATGCAGCGTGCCGTTATGGACGACGACGCGGCTGCGGCGACCGTTGGAATCGATGCGGCGGATCTCGGTGGTCGACACGGCCATCCTCATTCTGGGCTCTTCACGCCTGCCGGCAGGATCGTCGGCGGTGCATGACTAGTGATCTCGGGCAGCGGCCCGCGATAGGCTTCGATCTCGACGAGGCAGGAATGGGCGCTCGGCCCCTGCCCCAGGCGCGAAGTGCCGCGATCGGGCGTCAGCACGTTCGGATTGCCATGCTTGTCGAGCGTGCCGGGGCGGCCGGGCTCGAACGGGTCGAACCAGGCGCCAGTCGAGAGCTGGACCACGCCAGGGCGCAGCGCATCCGACACGCGCAGGCCGGCGAGGCAGGCGCCGCGCTCGTTGAAGATCCTGACGATGTCGCCATCCTTCAGGCTGCGACACTCGGCGTCCTGCGGGTGCATGCGCACCGGCTCGCGCCCGGCGATCTTGCTGTCGTAGGCGTGGCTGCCATGGTCGTACTGGCTGTGCAGCTTGGTCACTGGCTGGTTGGAGATCAGATGCAGCGGGAAGCGCTCCGCTGCGGCCGCGCCCAGCCACTCCTGCGAGGGCAGCCAGACGGCGTGGCCGAGGCAATCCTCGTAGCCGAAGCTGGCGATCCGCTCGGAGAAGAGCTCGATCAGGCCGGACGGCGTCGCGAGGCGATGTGCCTGCGGGTCGGCGCGGAAATCGGCGAGCAGCGGCTTCACCACCTCCGGTTCGGGCAGGAGCGTCACACCCTGGCGCCAGAAGCTGTCGAAATCGGGGATGTCGAGATTGGCCGCGGCGACGCGCTGGCGGGCCAGCCCGTAGAGCTGGCGCAGCCAGCTCTCCTCGTCGCGCCCCTCGGTGAAGGCCTCCTCGACACCGAGCCGTGCGGCAAGGCCGGAGAAGATCGCATAGTCGTCGCGCGCCTCGCCGGCCGGCTCTACCGCCTTGTGCGAGGCCGCCAGCATCAGGTCGCGATTGGCGCAGACGATGTCGTTGCGCTCGAGCTGGGTGGTGACAGGCAGGACGATGTCGGCATGACGAGCGGTCGCTGTCCACCAGGGCTCGTGCACGATGATCGCCTGCGGCCGCTGCCAGGCCTGGACCAGACGGTTCAGGTCCTGATGGTGATGGAACGGATTGCCGCCGGCCCAGTAGACCAGCTTGATGTCGGGATAGCTCCGGCGCTCGCCGTTGAAGTCATAGGCGCCGCCGGGATCGAGCAGCATGTCGGCGATGCGCGCGACCGGGATGAAATCCGTGACGGGATTGTCGCCCTGCGACAGCGACGGCCAGGTGATCTCCTGCGCGGCGTTGCCGACGCCGTTGACCGAGCCGTAGCCGAAGCCGAAGCCGCCGCCGGGCAAACCGATCTGGCCGAGCATGGCAGCAAGGGTGATCGCCATCCAATAAGGCTGCTCGCCATGGTCGGCCCGCTGCAGCGACCAGGACATCATGATGAAGGTCCGCTTCGCCGCCATCCTGCGGGCAAGTGCGCGGATCTCGTCAGCCGGAATCTCCGAGAGCGCCGCTGCCCAGTCCGCGGTCTTGGGCGTGCCGTCGGCGGCGCCGGTCAGATAAGCCTCGACCCTCTCGAAGCCGGTGGTGCAGCGCGCCAGGAAATCGCGGTCGTGCAGGCCTTCGCTCAAGAGCGTGTGGCAGAGGCCGAGCATCAACGCGACGTCGGATTGCGGCCGCGGCGCCCACCATTGCGCCCCGGCTTCCAACGCGGTGTCGTCGCGGATCGGGCTGATCGAGACCAGCTCCGCGCCCTTGTCGCGGCAGGCCAGAATGCCCTCGCGCAACGCGTGGCGGCTGAGCCCGCCGGAGGAGACCTGTGCATTCTTCGGCGAGGCGCCGCCGAACATCAGGATCAGCTCGGCATGGCCGGCCAGCAGCCGCCAGGGCGTATGGCCGCTGGCGAGCCCCCTGCGATCGCCGATCACATGCGGCAGGATCGTGTCGGCGGCGGCGAAGGAGTAGTTCTGGACCGAGCGCGTATAGCCGCCGATCGTATTGAGGAAGCGGTGGATTTGGCTCTGTGCATGGTGGAAGCGCCCGGCGCTGGCCCAGCCATAGGAGCCGCCATAGATCGCGCCATTGCCATGGTCGCTGCGCACCCGGTCGAGCTCGCCTGAGACCAGCGCCAGCGCCTCGTCCCAGCTCACCTCGACGAAGGGCTCGCTGCCGCGCCCTTCTCCGCCGGCGGCATGGCCGCGTTCCAGGAAGGAGCGCCGCACTGCCGGCCGCAGGATGCGGGCCGGGGCGGTGCGCCCTTCCAGCATCGCGGAGGCGATCGGCGAGGGATCGGGGTCGGCCTCGAACGGGTCGAGCGCGACGGGGCGGCCTGCCTCCATCCTGACCCGGTAGGTGCCCCAATGTGTCGCCAGCGTCTGTCGTTCGGGCTGCGGCAGCATCTCGTCCTCCCGCGCCCTAGAGCTGCGCCTGGGCAGACGTGGCACCCGCCGTCGCCTGCTGGGCTTCGAGCAGGTCCAGCGCCCGCCAGGCGCTGGAGAAATGTTCGACCAGCAAACGCCCGAGCAGCACGCCGTCGCGCTTGTCGAGCGCTTCGATGATCGCCTCGTGCTGGTTGCTGACGAAGGTCCAGTCCTTCTGCTGCATGATCGCGAGATAGCGTACGCGGTGCAGGCGCAGATTGAGCTGGCCGTGAACCTCGATCAGCGAGGCGTTGCGCGAGGCTGCGATGATGCGCAGGTGGAAAGCCTGGTTGGCCCGGAAATAGGCAAGCTTGTCACGCCGCTCGAAGGCCCCGACCATCTCCTGCTGCCAGCGATGGACAGCATCGATGTCGTCCTGCTCCGCACGCTCGCAAGCCATCTGGCCGGCCAGGCCCTCCAGCGTCGAATAGACCCGCAGCAGGTCGCGCAGTTCCACCACGCCCGGATTGGCGACGGTCGCTCCACGGTTCGGGTGCAGGTCGACGAGCCGCTCGACCGCAAGGATCTTGAGGGCGTCGCGCAGGGGCGTGCGGGACACGGCGAGTTCGAGCGACAGAGGCTGCTCGCGGACCCGCTCGCCCGGCTTCAGCTCGTCATGGATGATCAGCTCGCGCAGATGGGCGGCGATCTGCTGGGGTAGCGGCTGGGCCGCGACCCGTCGCACTGAGGCTTCCAGCATCGGCATGCTGAACGGCACCGTCACGTTCCCGCCTCCATTCCCGCGCCGCTCCCGGCATCCACGATTCCCTGCAAGATCATACCCGCTCTCCAGGCAACCGGGAGTTGTCCGCAAGAACGGATGATCCGTTCGATGCGGAGAATTTTTTTCCGGAAATTGCGCGTCAAAGAGAATTGACGACATGAAACTTAGCTGTCTTGATTATTGCATGCAATCGACAAAAGCGGGAACGCGTCAAGTCCGACGTTCTTCCTCAGGCTTCGGTCGGTGCATGTCCGGCATGGCGGCTGCGCTCGGGGGCAACGAACGATGCGGCGGATAGACGGAATTCCCGGTACCCTCCTCGGCCTGTGGTCGGTGGCCGCGGTGCTGGTCCATATCTGGTTCGCCGGCACCGGCTATCCCGAGCCGCTGGAGCTCGCCGCAATCCATCTGGCGCTGTTCGTGCCGCCGGTCTTCCTGCTGTTTCCCGCGACCGAGCATTCGCCGAAGAACCGGCCGAGCGTGCTCGACCTCGTCCTGGCGGTCTGCGCCTTCGTGCCGAACGTCTACATCTACCTGAACCAGGAACAGATCTACGAGCGCACCAGCTTCATCGACCCGTTGACACCGGTGCAGTACGTGCTCGGCACGGTGATGGTCGCGACAGTGGTCGAGGCGACGCGCCGCTCGATTTCCTACACCCTCGCCGGCCTCGTCGTCGCGGTGATCGGCTACATGGCGATCTGCCATCTCTTGCCGGGCGCCTGGTATTATCGCGAGTTGCCCTTCGCCCACATCACCGAGATCAACTTCCTCTCGGTCGGCAGTGGCCTCTACGGCTCGCTGACGGTGATGAGCGCGACCATCGTCGCCTCCTTCCTGATCTTCGGCTCGCTGATGCAGGCGAGCGGCATGAGCCGGCTCTTCGGCAATTTCGGCGCCCTCACCGGCGGCCGCTTCACCGGCGGGCCGGCCAAGGTCGCGGTGATCTCATCGGCCTTGTTCGGCACGATGAGCGGCTCCTCCGTCGCCAATGTCGTGGTCACCGGCTCGATGTCGATTCCGCTGATGAAGCGGCTCGGCTTCCGCCCGGTCTTTGCCGCCGGCATCGAGGCCGCCGCGAGCGTCGGCGGGCCGCTGGTGCCACCGGTGATGGGCGCGGCCGCCTTCATCATGTCGGAGATGATCGCCGTGCCCTATTCGGCGATCATCGTCGCGGCGGCGATGGGGGCGGCGCTCTACTACGTCAACATCCTCGCCGCGGTTCACTACGAGTCGAAGAAGCTCGGCATCGGCGCGATCCCGCGCCACATGCTGCCCAGCCTGTCCGACCTCGTCCGCGACGCCCATCTCGTCCTGCCGCTCGCGCTGCTGGTGACGATGATGATGATGCGGTTCTCGCCCTATCTCGCCGCCTTCTGGGGGACGATCGCGACAGTCGTGGTCGCGGCGCTGCGCAGCCATACCCGCATGGGGCCGCGCGCGATCTTCATCGCGCTGCGCGACGGTGGCTTCCTGATCTCGATGATTGCCGTCGCCGTCACCTCGGCCGGCATCATCACGGCGGCGCTGACCGCAACCGGCCTGCTGCTCGCCTTCACCGGCATGATCAAGGCGGCGGCCGGCGGCTCGCTGCTGCTGCTGGCGCTGCTGATCGCCGGCACCTGCCTCTTTCTCGGCGTCGGCATCCCGACAACGCCGGCCTACATCATCACCGCCGCAATCGGCGCGCCGCTGATCGCCGAACACGGCGTGCCGCTGATCGCGATCCACCTCTTCATCTTCTACTTCGCCGTCCTCGCCGATGCCTCGCCACCTGTCGCGCCGGTGGCGGACGCCGCCGCGACCATCGCCGGCGCCCCACCGATGACCACCGGCTGGTATGCCTGCCGCTTCGCGCTCGGCGGCTTCGTCACCGGCATGGCCTATATCTACGAGCCCGGCCTGATCCTCGAGGGCTCGCTGTTCGGCATCGTCTCGACGGCGATCGCGTTGTCGACAGGCCTCGTCCTGATCTCGGCCGGCCTCGTCGGCTACACCTGGGGGCCGCTGCCCGCCTGGCTGCGCCTCGCCTATGTCACCGCCGGCTGCCTGTGCTCGCTCGCCTATGTCGTGCCGGTCTGGCAGCGCGGGCTCATCGGCCTCGCTTTGGTCGGCGCCACCATCCTGATGAGCCGCATCGCAACCGCGCGCGGCACTGCGCCCGAACTCAAGCCGGCGCTGGTCAACCATGCCGAAGGAGAACTGCGTTGAACGAGCGGAAGAAGACCTATTATGGCGTGAGCGTCGGCGTCCTGATGGTGCGCTCCTATTTCGAGCGCTTCCTCGGCGATATCGGCCATGCCGGCACCTGGAACTTCCCGGTGCAGTACCGCATCGTCCATGACGCGATCCCGGCGCGGATGACCGACCTGCACAATGTCGACCTGCTCGACAAGTTCAAGGTGGCGGCGCAGGAGCTGATCGATGCCGGCGTCGACGGCATCACCACCACCTGCGGCTTCCTCTCGATCTACCAGCGCGAGCTCGCCGAGTTCTGCTCCGTCCCGGTCGCGACCAGCGCCCTGCTGCAGGTGCCGATGGTCGAGCGCCTGATCCCGGCCTCGAAGCGCGTCGGCGTCCTCACCTATAATGCGGCCTCGCTGAGCGGGCGCTATTTCGAGGGCGTCGGCGTCGCCGCCGATACGCCGGTCGTCGGCATGCCACAGGATAGCGAATTCGTCCGCTCGATCCGCGACGGCGACAATAGCGTGCCTTTCGACACATTGCGCGCCGAGGTGCTGGAGGCGGCCGGCCGCCTGCTGCGCGAGAACCCGAATATCGGCGCCATCGTCTCCGAATGCACCAACCTGACCCCCTACAGCGCCGACATCGTCGAGAAGTTCGGCGTGCCGGTCTATGACGCGGTGTCGCTGGTGAACTGGTTCCATGCCGGGTTGCGGCCGCGCCGCTTCCGGCAGGACGAGCGCTGAGACGCGCTGTGGCGGCGGGGTCCGAGATCGCGATCATCGGAGGCGGGCTGGTTGGCGCCGCGATCGGGCTCGGCCTCGTGCGCGGCGGCGCGAGCGTCGCCCTCTATGACGAGGGCGACATCGCTCACCGCGCCGCCCGCGGCAATCTCGGCAATGTCTGGGTGCAGGGCAAAGGGCTGGCGAGCCCGCCCTATGCCGATCTCACCCGCCGGGCCGCTTTGGCCTGGCGCGACTTCGCCGCCGCGCTGACCGACGAGACCGGCATCGACCTGCGCTTCCGGCAGGACGGCGCCTTCTTCTGCTGCTTCACGCCGGAAGAGCTCGACAAGCGCGCTGGCCAGCTCGAGGCTGCGGAGGCGCGCTCGCAGATCCCGAGCGGCTATGCACGCGCGAGCCTGTCCGACATGCGGGCCGACTTCCCGATGCTCGGCGATGGCGTCGCCGGCGCGACCTTCTGCAAACTCGACGGTATGGTCGACCCGTTGCGACTGCTGCGCGCCCTGCTGGCTGCTTTCCAGAAGCGCGGCGGGCGCTACCTGCCGCGCGCCCGCGTCGAAAGCATCGCGCCGGAAGCCGCAGGCTTTTGCATCGCCTCCGCCAGCGGCGTGGGCCATGCCGACCGCATCGTGCTCGCCGCCGGGCTCGGCAATGCCCGCCTGGCGCCGCAGCTCGGGTTGGAGGCGCCGGTGCGGCCGGTGCGCGGCCAGATCCTGATCACCGAGAAACTGCGCCCATTCATGCCGCGCGGCATCAGCTTCATCCGCCAGACCGCCGATGGCGGGCTGATCTGTGGCGAATCCTCCGAGGAAGCCGGCTTCGAGGAGGCGACGACGCGCAATGTCCTGCAGGACACGGCCCGGCGCGCCACCACCGTCTTCCCATTCCTGCGCGATGTCCGGGCAGTGCGCGCCTGGGGGGCGCTCAGGGTAATGAGTCCGGACGGCCAGCCGATCTACCAGCGCTCGGCCAGCCACCCGCAGGCCTTCCTGACCTCGGTCCATAGCGGGGTCACGCTCGCGCCCTTCCATGCCGGCCCGCTCGCCGACGCTATCCGCGCCGGCGCACTGCCCGACGATATCGCCCTGCCCTTCTCCCCGGCCCGCTTCCATGTTCAAGCAACTCGTGCAGCCTGACCGGCCTCTGGTCGGCATCGTCCTGTCCGGCCGCACGGTCAGCGCGCCCGAGGGCGAGACGCTGGCTGCCGTGCTGCTGCGCGAGGGCTTCGGACCGTTCCGTACCACCCCGGCAGGCGGGCGCGAGCGCGCGGCCTATTGCATGATGGGCGTCTGCTTCGACTGCCTCGTCACCATCGACGGCCGGCCGAACCGCCAGGCCTGCCAGGAGCGCGTCCGCGCCGGCATCTGCGTCGAGCCGCAGCAGGGCGCCGCCCTCCTGCCTGCTCCCGGGGGCAAGGCATGAGCGGAAACGTCGATCTCGCCATCATCGGCGCAGGGCCGGCAGGCATGGCCGCGGCGATCGCCGCGCGCCGGCATGGGCTGAGCGTCGCGGTGATCGACGAGCAGCCAGCTCCGGGTGGGCAGATCTTCCGAGCCGTCACCGAGCCGGCGCCGCTGCCCGCTTCGGTGCTCGGCCCCGATTATCATGCCGGGCGCATGCTGGCGGAGCGCTTCCTCGCCTGCGGCGCCGATTACTGGCCGGGCTCGCTGATCTGGCAGGAGGAGAAGGGCACGCTCGACCTCACCGGCCCGAATGGACCGCAGAGCCTCCAGGCGAAACGGATCATCGTCGCAAGCGGTGCGATGGAACGCCCCTTCCCGATTCCCGGCTGGACTCTGCCCGGCGTGATGACGGCTGGCGCCGCCCAGATCCTGCTCAAGACCGCGGCCAGTGCCGCGCCCGGCGCCGTCTTCGCCGGCAGCGGCCCGCTGATCTACCTCATCGTCGCGCAATATGCCCGCGCCGGCGTCCCGGTCGCCGCCTTGCTCGACACGACGCCGCGTGGCGCACGATTGAAGGCGCTGCGGCATCTGCCGGGCGCGCTCATGGCGCCGTCCTATCTGCGCAAGGGTCTCGGCCTGCTGGCCGAGATCAGGCGCGCCGGCATCACCGTCGTCAATCATGTCGAGGGGCTGCGGATCGAGGGCGAGAGCGCCGTCCGCAGCATCAGCTGGCAGGCCGGGGGCGAGCGCGGCGAGATCGCGACCGAGATGGTCTTCCTGCACCAGGGCGTCATTCCCAACGTCAATCTCGCCATGGCGCTCGGCTGCCGCCATGCCTTCGACGAGAGCCAGCGCTGCTGGCGGCCGGAGCGCGATCGCTGGGGCCGCTCGAGCCGCAACGACATCCTGATCGCCGGCGATGCCGGCGGCATCCTCGGTGCGGCCTGTGCCGAACTCACCGGCGAGATCGCGGCGCTCGCAGCTTGCGCCGATCTCGGCCGCCTCCCGGCAGACGAAGCCGAGCGCGCCGCCGCTCCCGCCTTCGCCAGATTGCGGCGCGAAAGCGCGATCCGCCCCTTCCTCGAAGCGCTCTACCGGCCGGCACCGCAATTCCTCGCGCCAGGCGACGACGCCACGCTCGTCTGCCGCTGCGAGGAGGTGACGCGCGGGGCGATTGCCACCGCCGTCGCCGAGCAATGCCAGGGGCCGAACCAGCTGAAAGCCTTCACGCGGGCCGGCATGGGACCGTGCCAGGGACGCATGTGTGGCCACAGCGTCACCGAGACGATGGCTGCCCTGACCGGACGGTCGCCGGCCGAGATCGGCTACCTGCGCATCCGCATGCCGGTGAAACCGGTGACGTTCGGCGACATCGCCGGATCGATTGAAGATGGGAGAAACGCAGCATGAGCAGCAGGCCGAAGCCGGTTTCCTACGAGGATGCCTCGCCCGAAGCGCGCGCCGTGATCGACGACATCAAGCGCAGCCGCAACGTGCCAGACGTCAACGACTTCTGGAAATACCTTGCAAGCGATCCCAAGACGCTGAAGCGGACCTGGGAGAGCATCAAGGAGGTGATGGCGCCGGGCGCGCTCGACCCGCTGACCAAGGAGCTGGTCTATCTGGCCGTCAGCGTAACCAACAACTGCACCTATTGCATCGCCAGCCATACCGCCGCCGCCCGCAAGGCCGGGATGAGCGAGGAGATGTTCGCCGAGCTCGTCGCGGTGATCGGCATGGCCAACGAGACCAATCGGCTGGTCACCGCTTACCGCGTCCCGGTCGATCCGGCTTTCGACTGAGCGATGCCATGAGCAAGGACATCCAGGCCCGCCTCGCCGCGATCGGCACGCCGACCCTGTCGAGCCAGTTGATCAAGCATGGCCTGCGCCAGAGCTATCTCACCGGCCCGCGCCGGCTGGTCGGCGACAGCTCGATCTGTGGCCCCGCCTTTACCTTGCGCTTCGTCCCGGCCCGCGACGACAAGGCGGTGCCGGCGAGCTATGGCTGGCCCGGCGCATTGCCGGCTGCGATCGATGCGGCCCCGCCCGGCAGCATCGTCGTCATCGACGCACGCGGTCATCCCGCCGCCGGCACGGTCGGCGACATCTTCGCCGACCGCCTCAGGCTCAACGACGTCCGGGCGATCGTCAGCGACGGCGTCGTGCGCGACCTGCCGGGCCTGCGCCAGGTCGGCCTGCCGGTCTGGGCCAGCGGCACCGCTTCGCCACCCTCCATCGGCGGGCTCAGCTTCGCCGGCTGGGGCGAGCCGATCGGCTGCGGCGACGCCGCTATCTGGCCGGGAGACCTGATCGTCGCCGACGAGGACGGCGTCCTCGTCGTCCCGCCCGAGCTCGCCGAGGTGATCGCCACCGGCGGTGAGAAGCAGAACCGGTTCGAACTCTGGGTGCAGAAGCGCGTCGCCGCCGGCGCGCAGCTCGTCGGGCTCTACCCCGCCGACGAGAAGACGCTCGCCGAGTTCGAAGCAGAAGACGCCGCCCGCACTGCCTGAACCACCTCTCTCATCATGATCGGAGCCTCCAGGATGTCACGCTTCCTCCCGCGTCTCTCGCTGCTGGCGCTCTTCGGCGCCCTCGTCGCCGCGCCCCTGCCGGCCGCGGCCCAGAGCAAGAACCTCGAATGGACCTCCGGCTCGCCCGGCGGCGCCTGGTTCACCCAGACCACCGGCGTCTCGACCCTGGTCATGGAGGCGACGCCGGGGGTCAACATCCGCATCGTCCCCGGCGGCGGCAAGGACAACCCCAGCCGCATCCAGGCGGGCTTGAGCCAGATCGGCATGGGCATCGACTTCCTCAGCGCCGCCGCGCTGAAGGGCGAGGAGCCCTACAAGCAGAAGCACGACAAGCTGCGCACGCTCGGCTCGACCGGTGTAGACGTCTATTTCATGGTCTATGTGCCGGTTGAGGAGAAGCGCTCGCTCGCCGAGATCCTCGCCGATCCCAAGCTCACCATCGGCGTGACCCCGGCCGCCACCTCCGAGCATCTGACGCTGCAGCGGGCGCTCGAGCACTACGGCAATTCCTTCGCGAAGATCCGCTCCGGCGGCGGCAAGGTCGTGGTCTCCGCCTATGGCGAACTGATCCAGGGCTTCAACGACAACCAGTTCAACGTGCTCTGGACGGCGGGCGAGATCCCTTCCGGCCTGGCAAGCCAGATCGTCGACGGCCGCCGCAAGGTGAAGTTCGCCGCCTTCCCGGCCGAGCTGCAGAACGCGCTCACCGAGAAATACGGCTACTCGAAGGGCACCATCGCGGCCGGCACCTTCCCGGAACTGCAGAGCGGCGACATCTCGGTCTCCTCGATGGGCAATATCTATCTGGTCTCCTCGGAGCTCCCCGACGACTTCGTCTATGCCATGACCAAGGCGATCATCGCCAACAAGCCGCGCCTTGCGAACATCTACCAGGCCATGGGCCGCTACGACCCCGCCACCGCCTGGAAGACGCAGCCGGTGCCGCTGCATCCCGGCGCCGAGAAGGCCTTCCGCGAGGCCGGTTTCCTGAAATAGCGGGGATCGCCGCCTCCATCTTCACGCCGCCAAAATCGGGCTCGCGCTCCCCTGCGCGGGCCCGATCAAATTATCGCCCCATGCACCTGCTCGACTTGGCCGTTCGGAAGGAGGGACAACCATGCGCATAGTACTCGCCGCAATCGCCATTACTCTCGCCGGCTGCAGCGGAAGCGACAGCCCGCGTGGCGTCGCCCGGAACCTGACCATCGGCACCGAGCAGTGCTCGAAATTCAAATGGGGCACTCCGGAAATGGCCGCCTGCCTCGACCGCGCGGCAGAGCAACAATCGGCGATCGTCGCCAGCCCGAAGGACGCCGACAGCAGCTGATCTCGCGGTGCTTTCGATTTTGTTCCATGCGCTGGCGGTTATCCCGCACCCGCTAAGAAAGCTTGTGCGATGCAGCAATAGTTCATATCTAACCCGTGCCTGAAGCAACCTCCCACGTTTTGAAAGGAGCGATCCATGCTGGAACGGCACGATTGTGAGTGTGTGCTCGAGACCGAGCACGACCACGAGGAGAACCACGAAGCGCGGCAGGAGCAGCTGGACGTCAGCGAAACGTTCTCTCCGCGCGATCACCAGGCAGGCTTCTGGAGCTAGCCAGACAAGGCAAGGCGGAGGGCGTGGTGCCCTCCGCCGGCCAGGTTCTCCCTACCGAGCCTTCAGTTGCACGGCACCGCGGCCTGAACCGAAGCGAAGGTCGGCGGCGTTTTATCCGCCGCGCCCCTGTCCCCGTCCATCGCCTGCCGGCCAGGCCTGCGAATCGGCAAGGGCATTTTGCGATCACACTGAACAATGATTCCGGACGAGCTGCGGAACAGCGCAGCTCCGGAATCCATCGTGGAACGCCGGAGCCTTACGATGGTTTCCGGCGCTCCGCTTTGCTGCGGCCGGAATGACGGCGAGATCGACCGGAAGGGTTCCGGGGGAATGAAGGGCAGCCCTGAGTCCATCCCGCATCGGTCGGAATCCGGTAGCCGGCAACAAATCTGCTCCCCATCGCTGCGAACGCCCGCAGAACAGTTGCAAGACCTGGCCGAACTGGGCTTTTCTTGGTCGTTCGACGATTGCCCTTCCGCTGCTCCAGCCTCCAGGGATGCCGATGCCTGCTGCGTTTTCCTTCGAGGCCCTGACGACTGCGGTTGCAGCCGGGGAGATCGACACCGTGATCGTCGCGATGGTCGACATGGCCGGGCAGTTGATCGGCAAGCGCTTCCACGCCGAGCACTTCATCGCGACCGCCCATGACGAGACCCATGCCTGCAATTATCTGCTGGCCAGCGACATCGACATGGAGCCGGTGCCCGGCTACGCCGCCGCCAACTGGGCGAAGGGCTATGGCGATTTCGTCCTGAAGCCGGATTTGGCGACGCTGAGGCGCATCGCCTGGCTGCCCGGCACGGCGCTGGTCATCGCCGATGTGCTCGACCATCACAGCCATGAGGACGTGCCGCATTCGCCGCGCGGCATGCTGAAGAAGCAGCTCGCTCGCCTGGATGCCATGGGCGTCAAGGCCTATTTCGCCACCGAGCTCGAGTTCTATCTGTTCGACGAGAGCTATGAGGCGATCCACGCCAAGGGCTATCGCGAGCCGAAGACCGCCGGCTACTATATCGAGGACTACCACGTCTTCCAGACCACCAAGGAAGAGCCGGTGATGCGGGCGATCCGCAACGGGCTGCACGCGAGCGGCATCCCGGTCGAGAACTCCAAGGGCGAATGGGGGCCGGGCCAGGCTGAGATCAATGTCCGCTATGCCGACGCGCTCGACATGGCCGACCGCCATGTCGTGATCAAGAACGGCATCAAGGAGATCGCCCATGCCCAGGGCAAGGCCGTCACCTTCATGTCGAAATGGCGCTACGACCTCGCCGGCTCCTCCAGCCATGTCCACGCCTCGCTCTGGGACGCGAAGGGAGAGAGATCGCTCTTCGCCGACCCGAATGGCGAGCGCGGCATGTCGGAGCTGATGCGCCAGTACGTGGCCGGACAGCTCGCCCATGCCCGCGAGATCACTTACTTTCTCGCGCCCTACATCAACTCGTACAAGCGCTTCCAGCAGGTCGGCACCTTCGCGCCGACGCGTGCGGTCTGGAGCGACGACAACCGCACCGCGGGCTTCCGGCTCTGCGGCGCCGGGACCAAGGGCATCCGCATCGAGTGCCGGATCGGTGGTTCCGATCTCAACCCCTATCTCGCCTTCGCGGCGCTGATCGCCGCCGGCCTCTCCGGCATCGAGCAGAAGCTGGAACTGGAGCCGGCCTTCGTCGGCGACGCCTATGGCGGGGCGGAATTGCGCCAGATCCCCAACACGCTGCGCGAGGCGACTGAAACCCTCGACGGCTCGGCGATGCTGCGGGCCGCTCTCGGCGATGAAGTGGTCGACCACTATGTCCACACCGCCCGCTGGGAGCAGCTCGAATACGACCGCCGCATCACCGACTGGGAACTGAAGCGCGGTTTCGAACGCTACTGAGACGGATAGCCCGACAATGACTGACGTATTGCGCTGCGTGTCGCCCGTGGATGGGCGTGTCTATGCCGAGAGGGAGGTCGCGAGCGAAGCCGCGATCACAGCGGCGCTGGCAGCGGCCCGCGACGCCCAGCGCGCTTGGCGCCGGCTCGACATCGCCCGCCGCGCCGCGTTCTGCTCCGACTTCGTCGATGCGATGCTGGCGATGAAGGACGAGATCGTCCCCGAACTCGCCTGGCAAATGGGCCGGCCGATCCGCTACGGTGCCGGCGAGTTGCGCGGCTTCGAAGAGCGCGCCCGCCATATGATCGGGATCGCCGAGAGCGCGCTCGCGCCATTGCGGCCCGAGCCCAAGGACAAGTTCGAGCGCTGGATCGCGCGCGAGCCGCTCGGCGTGGTCATGGTCGTGGCGCCCTGGAACTACCCTTACCTCACCGCGGTCAACACGGTCGTGCCGGCGCTGATGGCGGGCAATGCCGTCATCCTCAAGCACGCCGCCCAGACGCTTCTGGTCGGCGTGCGCTTCCAGAAGGCCGCCGACGCCGCCGGGCTCCCTGCCGGGCTGTTCCAGAGCCTCGCGCTCAGCCATGCCCAGACGGCGCGGATCATCGCCGGCCGCGGCATCGACCAGGTCAACTTCACCGGCTCGGTCGCCGGCGGCAAGGCGATGGAGGCGGCGGCGAGCGGCACCTTCATCGGCCTCGGGCTCGAACTCGGCGGCAAGGACCCCGCCTATGTCCGGGCCGATGCCGATCTTGCGCAGGCGGTCGAGAACCTGGTCGACGGCGCCTTCTTCAACTCCGGCCAGTCCTGCTGCGGCATCGAGCGTATCTATGTCCACCGCGACCTCTATCCGCAGTTCGTTGAGGGCTTCGTCGAGTTGACGAAGACCTATCTGCTCGGCGATCCGCTCGACGAGGCGACGACGCTGGGGCCGATGGTGAAAGCCGAGGCCGCCGCCTTTGCCCGCGGCCAGGTCGCGGACGCCGTGCGTGCCGGGGCCAAGGCGCTGGTCGATCCCGGCCTGTTCCCGCGCGATCGCGATGGCACGCCCTATATGGCGCCGCAGGTCGTGGTCGACGTGAACCACCAGATGTCCCTGATGCGCGAGGAAAGCTTCGCGCCGACCGTCGGCATCATGCCCGTCGCTGACGATGCGGAAGCGCTCGCGCTGATGAACGACAGCCCGTACGGGCTCACCGCCTCGCTCTGGACTGAAGATGCGCAGGCCGCCGCGCGCCTCGGCGCCGAGATCGAGACCGGCACGGTCTTCATGAACCGCTGCGACTATCTCGACCCGGCTCTGGCCTGGACCGGCGTCAAGGACACCGGCCGCGGGGCGAGCCTGTCGCCCATCGGCTACGAGACACTGACCCGGCCGAAATCCTTCCATCTCCGCACCGCATTCTGAACGAGGCGACCCGTGACGCTGAAGGCCAACTGGAACTACCCGACCGCGGTCCGCTTCGGCCCCGGGCGTATCGCCGAGCTGGCGCAGGCCTGCCGCGCCGCCGGCATCGAGCGTCCGCTGCTCGTCACCGATTCCGGCCTGTCCGGCCTGCCGATGATCCGGGACGCCATCGCGCGGCTTGGCGCTGACGGGCTCAAGGTCACGCTGTTCGACCGCGTCCAGGCCAATCCGGTCGCGGCGAATGTCGAGGATGGCCTGAAGGTCCTGCGGGACAGCGGCAGCGACGGCGTCATCGCCTTCGGCGGCGGCTCGGCGCTCGATTGCGGCAAGGTCGTCGCCTTCATGGCAGGCCAGAGCCGGCCGATGTGGGATTTCGAGGATATCGGCGACTGGTGGACGCGCGCCGACCCGGCCGGCATCGCCCCGATCATCGCCGTCCCGACCACGGCCGGCACCGGCTCCGAGGTCGGCCGCGCCGGCGTCATCACAGATGAGACGACGCAGACCAAGAAGGTGATCTTCCACCCGAAGATGATGCCGCAGATCGTGATCTGCGATCCCGAGCTGACCGTCGGCCTGCCGGCGAAGGTCACGGTCGGTGCCGGCATGGATGCGCTGGCCCATTGCCTCGAAGCCTATTGCGCCCCGGGCTTTCATCCGCTGGCCGACGGAATCGCGGTCGAGGGCATCCGGCTCTGCAAGGTCTTCCTGCCGCGTGCCGTTGCAGATGGCACGGACATCGAGGCGCGGGCCCAGATGATGGCCGCCGCCGCCATGGGCGCGACCGCCTTCCAGAAGGGGCTCGGCGCCATCCACGCGCTGTCGCATCCGATCGGTTCGGTGCACCACACCCATCACGGCATGACCAATGCCGTGTTCATGCCCTATGTCCTTAATTTCAACCGCCCGGCGATCGAGGAGAAGATCGCGCGGCTCGCCGCCTATCTCGGCCTGGAGCCGAGCTTCGAGGCCTTCTACGACTGGATCGTCGCCTTGCGCCGCGATCTCGGCGTGCCCGAGACGCTCAAGGCCTTCGGCGTCACCGCGATCGATTATGGCAGGCTCGCCAAGATGGCGATCGTCGACCCGACCGCCGGCGGCAATCCCGTTCCGCTCACCGAAGCGGCGGCCGACGCGCTGTTCAGAGAGGCGACCGGCTGATCCCGGGCGGACGGGTGCGCATGGCCTCGACCATATGCGCCCGGCACAGCCTCAGCGGATGTCCTTCGCCGTCAGCCTCGGCCAGTTGCCCTCGGCCCGGGCGATATAGGTCTTCGTCCGGCGTGCCCAGGTCTCGCGCACGCCGAGATCGTAGTTGAGATAGAGCTTGCCATCGACGATCGACCAGGCCTCCGGCTCGATCTTGACGAGATAGCCGCGCGAAGTGCCGTAGGCGCAGAAGCCGCCATAGGCCGGCAGATAGCGCTCCGGATCGGCTTCGAACAGTGCCTTGTGCTCGGCCTTGGCGAAGCGCCAGACGGCGCCGCCGTGGCGGACCGAGAATTCCGGCTTGCCGAGCCGTGGCCCGCCATCGCGGAAATAGGCGACCGGATCGTAGCCGCGGATCGCGACACCGTCCGAGGAACCGAGCGTGTTGACCGGGCGCGGCGTGTCCGCTTGCGCCGCAGCCCTGGCGATGCCCGCAGTGGCGAGCGCCGCGGCTGCGAGATGGATGAAAGCGCGTCTGTCGAACATGGCACCCGTCTCCTGCTCAGCTCCGGCGCGCTTCGAGCGCCTCGAAGACATAGGCCGCGAGCCAGCCGTAGATCGCGTGCCCGACGAGGCTCATCGCGGACAGGCGCGGCACGTCGTTCAGCAGGAAATGCTGCCCGGCCAGAGGCGCGAAGAAGGCGAGCGCGATGAAGTAGGTGATCACGCCCCAGATCCAGCCATCGGCTGGCATGCCGAAGCTCTTCACCCAGCGGGTCAGCAGCCAATAGCCGAGCGGGTAGAACAGGAAACCGGTGACGAAATGCAGCAGCTTGGCGGTCGGCGTCGACAGCGTCAGGCCGAGCTGGTGGGCGAAGAGCGACTTCACCAGCTCCGGCGGCTCCAGCGGATATTCGGCGAACCAGGCGGTCGGCACGGCGGAGAACAATTCCCAGAAGCCGAGGCCGGCGAAGCCGCCAATAGCGAGGTTGATCACGGTGCGCGTCGAGGGCAGCGCGAAGCCCTGGGTCATGGTCGCGGTGGTCATGGCGTATCCTTTCCGTGGGATCAGTGGGCGATGGCGAGCGGGGTGGAGGCGACGGCGAGCGCAGCCACGAGGCCGCTCGCGGTCTTTCCGAGCCGCCCGAGCTTTTCGAGCCGGCGGCTGGCGAAGCGATTGTGTCCCTTGCGCCGTGCCAGGCGCTCGAGCAGGACGACTGCGGCGCGATCGTGCTCGCCGGACCGGATCAGGCTCTCGGCATAGGCCTGCTCGAACAGGTCGCGCTGGGCATGACTTCCACCGACGGCGAGCAGGCCGTCACGGGCGGCGCCGAGCAGACGGGCCGCCTCGCCATAGTCGCGCTCGTGGAAGGCGATCAGCCCGAAGGCGGCCAGCGCGCCGTTGCGGGCAGCATCGCGCCGTTCGCCGCTGGGATGGGCCTTCGCATCCGCGATCAGGTCGCGGGCGATAGCATCGGCCTCTGCGGCATGGCCGGCGCCGAGCAGCGACAGGGCATAGTGCAGATCGGCGAAGACGAGACAGCCATCATGGACGCGGCCCTCTGCCCTGGCGGCGAGCTCCTCCCAGCGCTGGCCGACATCGACACCAGCGAATTCGAGCCGCGCTAGCAACGAGGCGCCATTGGCGATATCGCGATAATCGTCGGTCGACTCGGCCCGGATCTCCTCGTCATAGAGCCGCAGCACCTCGCCGGTCTCGCCACGCTCCAACCGGAACAGAGCGAGATGCCAGAAGATGTGGAAGCGCAGATTGTTGGCGTGGGCGATGTCGCGGCCGTCGCCGAGCCAGGCGACGCCTTCATCGGCCCGGCCGGTCATCTCCAGCACATGGGCGACGGCATGGCGCCCCCAGGCGTCGCGCGGGCTCATGGCGACAGCGCGGCGCCCGGCGCGCTCTGCCTCGCCATAGAAACCGCGCTCCTCGAGCGCGAAGGCATGGCAGCCATGAACATAGCCGGCGAGCGGATGGCTCTCACCGAAACCAGGTGCGACGCGGCGCAGGGTCGCGAGCATCTCGACCTGATCGCCGAGAATGAAGCGGATGCCGTGCGAGAGCTTGAGGGCCAGCACGTCGAAGGGGTGGGCGAGCAGGATCGCCTCAAGCCGCTCGGCGGCCCGGCGCGGGGCGCCGTCGAGCCAGAACGCCAACGCCTCGACGACCATCGCCTCGCGCCGCGTGACCGGCCGCAGGCGCGCCGCAGCGCGGGCTTTGGCGAGGCAATCCCGCGCCGGGCCGAGCAATTCGCCGCGCGCCAGCGAGAGCAGCATCAGCCCCTTGGCGGCATGCGCCAGGGCGAAATCCGGATCGGCGGCAAGCGTGCGGGCAAGATGATCCGGCGTGGCGGCGGCATGGGCGAGCAGCGCTTCGAGCGTATCGTTCCAGGCGAGCCGGGCTGCATCGTTCGCAGCTGTGATGCGGTCCCCGGAGAGGTCATGATGCAAGGCGAAGGACATAGGCTGCTCCATTGCCGCGCCGCGAGGGGGCGCTCTTCAGGGAGTTCGCAGCAGGTCGATCAAGCGGCGTTCAACTCGCTTCACGGACCCGTGTTGTCAGCGGGACGGCCGCGGCCGGTTCAGGTTGCCGCTCCGTGGCGGGCTTGAGGCTCGGGCCACTCCAGGGCGCGCTCTTGAACCAGCCGACCACGAACGCGGTGGCGAGGATCAGCGCGAAACCGGCGAGGTTGAGCAATGCCACCGCCAGCTCGCTGCGCCCGGCCATATCGGCGAGCGTACCCAGCAGCCGCGCCAGCACCACGCTGGCGAGGAAAGCCGCGAGCGATTGCCGGCCGATCAGGATGAGGAGATGGCCGGCGCCGTGGTCGAGCCGGTCGCGCCAGGGCTCGATCAGGCTCAGAACGAGATAGGCGAGCGCCAGGAAGTGCAGCACCCGCAGGATGTGCAGGTCGGTCTTCTCGCTGGCGGGGATGATGAGATCGCGGGCGGCCTGCGCCAGCGGCCAGTGCTCGAGGATGCCCCAGAAGGACAGCGGCACCGACAGCAGGACGAAGAGCGCCGCGGCCACCATTAGCCGCCGGTCGCCGAGCCGGGGCACCGGCAGCCAGTTCATGCCGATGAAGAAGCCGATGAAGAAGATCAGCTGCCAGGCGAACGGGTTGAGGAACCAGCCGGCATCGTTCCAGGGGTTGCCGGGCAGGGTAAGCCCCCTCCCCCAGACCGCGGCGTAGAGCCCGGCCGCGATCAGGAAGGGCAGTGCCGCGTGCAGGCTCCGCCCCAGCATCATCACCGGCACCAGTGCGAGGATGACGAGATACATCGGCAGGATGTCGAGATAGTCCGGCTGCCAGGTGAGCGTGGCGAGGCCGAGCAGCGCGCGTTCCGGATCGGCGAGCAGCGGCGAAAATTGCTGCGCGAGGACGGAGAGGCCGAAGCTCCGGTCCAGCAGCGCGGCGAGCGCGATCAGCGCCAGGACGAGACCGATCTGCGCCCAGTAGACCTGCCAGATCCGGTAGGCGATCCGGGCCGTCCCCAGCCAGAGGCCACGCCGGGTGAAGACGGTGCCGAAGGCAAGCGCACTGGCGATGCCCGAGCAGAAAACGAAGAGTTCTGCCCCGGAGGAGAAGCCGAAGCGCGCCGGGATCCAGGCGTTCCAGCTGTTCGCCGGCAGATGCGCGACGAAGATGATCAGCATGGTCAGGCCACGGAAGACATCGAGCCTCTCGTCTCGGGCGCGCTTGCCCGGCATGGCAGGAGCTGCGGCCATCAGAACGCTCCCTCATAGCTGCCGGCCTCGACACGGCAGGCCAGCAGCGTGAAGCCGTCGCGCCGGAAGGCGGCCTCAGCCTCACGCGCCAGCGTCTCGCGATCGTCGATGGTCGCGCCGTGGCCGCCCATTGCTCGCGCGACGGCGGCGAAATCGGTCTCGCCGATATCGACGCCGGCGCGGGCAAGGCCGAGCTGGCGCTGCTTCAGCGCGATCAGCCCGAGCGCCCGGTCGACGAGCGCGACGATGATCACCGGCAACCGGAGATCGCGCAGCGTCGCCAGCTCGCCGAGCACCATTTCGAGCCCGGCATCGCCGACGAAGCAGAGCGTCGGCCGGCCGGAGCCGAGCGCGGCGCCCGTCGCCAGCGGCAGGGCACAGCCCATGGTGCAGAGCCCGCTCGACTGCAGCAGACGACGCGGCCCGTCGCAGCTCCAGATCTGGCTGAACAGGATGCGATGCGCGCCGGAATCGGCGGTCGCGACCGTGCCTGCCGGAGCAGCCTCGCGCAGCGTCGCGAAGACGGCGTGTGGCCCCCAATCGGCCGGAACGGCGAAGGCGGTGCGAAAGGCCTCGCGGATCGCGGCCGGTTCGCCGCCCGTCCAGGTCGGCTTCCCCGAAAGAGCGTCCGCCAGTCGCGTCAGGATCGCGCCGACATCGCCTTCCAACAGCAGGCTGGAATGATGCATGCCGTGCTGAACCGGCTCGGCAACGATGTCGATGACCGGCTTGCCGGCCGGCCATGGATTGCGCCAGCCCTGGCGCATCTCGATCGGATCGTAGCCGGCGAGCACGATCAGATCGGCCGCCTCGATCAGCGGCCGCACGATCGCGTCGGCCTTGGGCGAGAGGCCGACGGCGCCGATCACGCGCGGATCGTCTTCCGGCACCAGCCCCTTGGCCTTGTAGGTGGTGAGCAATGGCGCGCCCGTAGCAGCCAGAAAGCGATCGAGCGCGGCCCCGCCATCCTGCGCGACGAGATCGAGCCCGGCGATCACCAAGGGCCTTTGCGCTGCGGCGATCAGTGCCTGCGCCGGCCGCAGATCGGCAGGGATGGCAGGAGCGGCAGACGTCATCGCAGGCGCTGCACGGGAGATCGTGCAAGCTTCAGCGACGGAGATCGGCAGGTCGATATGGACCGGCCCCGGCCGGCCGCGCCGGGCGATAGCGACGGCCTTGGCCACCACGAGGTCCTCGGTGCCGGGCGCTGCGCGAAAGCTCGCCTTGACCAGCGGGCGCAGCACCGCCTGATGGTCGAAGACCTGATGCGTGTAGCTCTCGGCCAGCGCCTGATCGACGCAGCCGGTGACGAAGATCAGCGGCACCCTGTCCTGCTGCGCATTGGCGACGACATTGACCGCGTTGGCGACGCCAGGGCCGAGCGTCGCGACCAATACGGGCAGCGCACCGGTCGCGTGCCAGAGCCCTTCGGCCATGAAGCCGGCAGCGTTCTCGTGCCGGGCGAGCTCGAAACGGATGCCGGCGCGCCCGAGCGCATCGACCAGCGCCAGCACCTCGCCGCCAGGGATACCGAAGGCATGGGTAGCCCCCGCAGCGGCGAGCTGAACAGCCAGGAGATCCGCGCCGGTCACGGGCTGCCCGAGGCCGGTGCCAGCCGGCTCCGCCGCTGCTATCCGTTCATGGCGCATCGTCTCTCTCCGCTTCGCCGCCGCGGCGGCCATGCGAAGGAGATCGCGGGAGAGGCCGGTTTGGTTACAGGATCACGGAGACGTGAGCGGGCGCCGCGCTGCGGAGAGCGGCTCGCTTGCCGGCATCGCCAGCCGCCAAGCGCGCTCGACCCAGGCCGGATCAGCCCAATGGCCGCCGGCATGCAGGCAAAGCTCCAGCCTGGCCTCGCCGCTGCAACCGCTCGCGACGCGGCAAGTAAGCCTTTCGCTCTCGGACGCGGTGCGGGCGGTTTCGGCCCAGGCTGCCGTGCAGCCGCCCGGCGCAATGATCGCGAGGCTTCTGAAGACATCGCCCTGCCGCGCTCCGGAGCGAAGCGCCCGGCCGGCGAGCGGCACCGTCATGTCGCTCGTGCCGTGGACATGGATCAGCGGCGGGCGCGGACCGTCGCAGCGTTCCGGCAAAGGCTCCCAGAAGGCGCCGGCAATCGGCGCGAAGGCGGCAAAGCGCATCGGCATCCGGCAGGCGAGATACCAGGTCATCGAGCCGCCCTGCGAAAAACCACTCGCCAGGATGCGGCGAGGATCGACCGGAAAGCGCGCCGCAACATCGTCCAGAACCTGCCCGACAAAGGCGAATTCGTCGCGATTGCGGGCGGGCGAGCCGGGATATGACCAGGTGCGGCCGGCCCCATCGGGCGCAATCAGCGCGACACCCAGGCGCCGGGCCACGGCGAGCAGGCCGGGATCGGTAACAGTCTCCTCGGCCGAGCCCTGATAGCCGTGGAAGTACATGATCGCCCCGACCGGCCGCTCCCTGCTGGCCTGCGGCGGCAGGACGATGCGATAGCTGCCGCTCGCAACAGCGCAGCCCGTATCCTTCGCGCAGGCATCGCCGGGCTGCGGCAGAACAGGCTCCTGAGCGCCGGCTGAGGCGACCGTGATGAAGCCGGCCAGCGCGCCTGCGAGCCATCGTCTCATGGCCATCCGCGTTCTCCCGGGAGCTGGAGCTCATGCGCCCTCGCGCGAGGGTAGCGGACGAACGCACAGGCTTCACCGGGCCATCGCAGGCTTGTGAGCCCGCCCCCGCCATGCGACGGACACATAGTTTGTCCCTCGTGCGGGAAGCGCAAGACGTGTCGCTGCAAGAGCTCGAAATCCGGCTCCGACCGATCTTCCTCGCGGCCCTGGCCGGCGATGCCGCAGCCTACCGCCTGTTCCTCGACACGATCAGCGTGCGATTGCGCGGCTATCTCAGGCAGATGCTGGCACGCGCCGGCCGAACCGAAGCGAGCGAGGCGGAGGACGTGCTGCAGGAAACCCTGCTGGCGCTGCATCTGTCCCGCCACACCTATGATGCCGCGAGCCCGGTAACGGCCTGGGCGCATGCGATCGCGCGCTACAAGCTCGTCGACCATCTGCGCCGCTCCGGCCGCCATGTCGCCAACCTGCCGCTCGAAGACGAGGCCTATCAACTCGCCGGCCCCACAGATTCGGGAGCCTCGGAGGCAAAGCTCGATCTGGAGCGCGCCATGGCGGCCCTGCCGGAGCGCACGCGCGCCCTGATCGACAAGGTCAAGCTCCAGGGCACGAGCGTGGCCGAGGCCGCAGGCGCGGCGGGCATGACTGAGACGGCCGCCAAGGTCGCGATCCATCGCGGCCTGCAGGCCATGGCCAGGTTCCTCTCCCGGCGCGGGGAGCGGCCGGGATGAGCGGCATCGCGGCGCGTAACCTTTCGACGATCCCGAGCGAATTCCCTGCCGAATGGACCAGAGAACCATGCAGACCGATGAGCTGATCGCGGTGATGACGGCGGGCCACCACCCGGTGGATACCGGCTGGCTGCGCCGGGCCACCTGGCTCGGCGCGCTGGCGGCGCTGGCGCTCACCGCCCTGCTCGTCCTCGCGGTCCTGGGGCCGCGCCCGGATCTCGCCGGCGCCTGGTCGACGCCTCCGGTGATCGCCAAGGCTCTGCTCGGTGCCAGCGTCGCCTGCATCGCGCTCGTGCTGTTCCAGCGCAGCTTGCGGCCGGGGCTGAAGCCGGGCCGAAAGCTGCCTCTGGTCACTCTCCCGCTCGCACTCGTCGCGGCCTGGGCGCTGGTCACGCTCGCCCAGGCGCCCACCGAGCAGTGGAGCGCGCTGATCTTCGGCCGCTACTGGCGCGCCTGCCTCATCGCGGTGCCGCTCTACGCGCTCGTGCCGCTCGTCGTCCTGTTCGGGCTGGCGCGCGGCGGCGCACCGGTCGACGGCAGGCTGACAGGGGCCTGCGCCGGCCTCGCCTCGGCCGGCCTGGCGACGCTCGCCTACAGCTTGCATTGCCCGGACGACACGGCGCCGTTCTTGGCGACCTGGTACACGATCGCCATCGCGGCGGTCACCGGGGTCGGGGCATTGGTCTTCCCGCGGCTGCTGCGCTGGTAGACGAGGCGCCCCAGCCGCAAGCAGAAGTCGACTTCGGGCTGATGGGCAGCCGGACCGCTCCGGAAAGCGAGCTATTTCGCGGCGGTAGCGTAGGACTGCCAGCGCTTGAGGAACTCGTCGCGCTTGGCGGCGGCTTCGTCCTCGTCGATGGCGAAGACCTTGACGCTCTCGATCGCCGGCAGCTCGACATGCTTGGAGACGTCGATGTCACTGCGGCTCGGCCGGCGGAAGGCGTTCTCCAGCAACGCGACCTGGGCCTCCTTCGACAGCATCAGGTCATAGGCGGCCCTGGCGGCGGCACCGGCCGGCGCGCCCTTGACCAGGACCTGGAACTCCGGCGTCGAGAAGGTGCCCTCGGCGGGATAGAGCAGCGAGATCTCGCGCTGGCCGCCGGCGACATAGGCATAGGCGTTCGACTCGAAGGTCAGGCCCATGGCGTATTCGCCCTGGCCGACGGCGCGCAGCACCGTCGAGGCGGCGCTGGAGACGGTGAGGTTGGCCGCAAGCGCCTTGAGGCCGTCCGGTCCCATCAGCTTGTCGACGCCCCAGAGAATGGTGAAGGCAGTCGAGCTGTTAGCGGGGTCGGCGATGATGATCTTGCCCTTGAAGGCCGGGTCGACGAGGTCCTTCCAGGTCTTGGGCGCGGGTTTGCCGCCGAGCTGGTTCTTGTTGATCATCGCGACGACGAGATGGACGTTCGAGGCGGTCCAGAGATTCTCGGGATGGCGCAGCGCTGCCGGAATGGCGGCAGCGGCCGGCGAGGCATAGGGTTCGAACAGCTGCTTGAAGGCGCCGAGCGTGTTGGCGCTGGAACTCCAGAAGATGTCCGCCTGGGGCTTGCCGGCCTCGGCCTCGATGCGCCGCAGGAGCTGGCCCGAACCACCGGTGATCGTACTGATCTTCAGGCCCGGCTTCTTCTCCTTGGCGACACCGAGCACGGCATCGACCGACTGGGCGTTGTTGGAGGTGTAGAGCACGACGGTGCCCGAGGCGCTTTGGGCCAGCGCAGGCGCGGCGGCCAGGCCCGCGAGGCCGGCGAGCACGGTGCGGCGGTCGATCATGTGGGTCATGTTCGGTTTCCTTTCTTTCCGCCTTTCCCCTCCGAGCGCGGGCGGCAGGCGGAGCCGGCCCGGCTTTGTGTGGTTGGTTCAGCTCTTCGACGAGAACAGGTCGATCTTGAAGACGCGGGTCGCGACGATGATCGGGATCAGGATCACCGCGACCAGCACCAGGCCATAGGCCGAGGCCGGGGCCATCAGGTTGGAGTCGATCAGCTTGTAGATCTGGATCGGCATGGTCTCGCGGCCGCCGGAATAGACGATGATCGAGGCCGAGAGCTCGGCGACCGTGGTCGTCCAGGTCAGCACGGCAGCGGCGGCGACCGCCGGCAGCATCAGCGGCAGCACGACCTTGAAGAAGGTCACCACCGGCGGCACGCCGAGGCTGATCGAGGCCTCCTCGATCGAGTTCGGGATGTTGTAGAGCGTCGAGGACGAGTTGCGGATGCCGAAGGGCAGCCGGCGCACGACATAGGCGAGCACGATGATGCTGGCCGTGCCGGTCAGCGGCAGGAAGCCGGTGTTGAACGACATGATCAGGCCAATGCCGATGATCGTGCCCGACAGGGCCAGTGGCAGCGCCGTCAGATAGTCGAGCGCAGGCGTCAGGATGTTGCGCTTCTTGACGATCAGATAGCTGACGATGGCGCTGAAGGTGATGCCGATCGCAGTCGCCGCGGCAGAATAGAGAAGCGTGTTGATCACCGGGTCGGGCGCGATCCTGACGAGCCGCTCGACATGGGCCGTGGTCCACTCGCCCCAACGCATCACCGGGCCGCGCGAGACGGTGAAGGCGCCGACGACGATAGAGCCGAGCGGCAGCAGCGAGACGATGACCAGCACTGCGGCGCTGACGCCGATCGCGAGGCCGGGCAGGCCGCGCAGCCTCTCGGCACGGGCACCGCGCCCTTGCGTGACCTCGTGGCGGCCGCGCGCCACGATCCAGCGCTGGACGAAGAGCACGATCATGACGAGCGCGATCGAGACCGTGGCGAGCGTCGACTGCATCACCGGATCGGAACCACCCTCGGCGACGGCCGCCTGATAGGTCAGCACCGAGAGCAAGGGCACGCGGCTGCCGAGGATGGTGGCGGTGGCGAAATTGCCGACGACGAGGGTGAAGACCAGCAGCGCGCTCGCCAGCACCGAGGGCAGCATCACCGGCAGCATCACCTTCAGGCGCGACTGCGCCGGCGACGTGCCCAGGCTCTGCGCGGCCTCCTCGAGCTGGACGTCGAAGCCACGGATAGCCGCCAGCGTGCCGATATAGGTGTAGGTGTAATAGGTGAAGGTCATCACCGTGATCAGGCCGGGCCAGCCGTAGAAGCTCGGCATGTCGATGCCGTGGCCGCCGAGCCAGCGGGTGATGAAGCCGTTGTTGCCGAGCATCATCAGCCAGGTCTGCGCGGCGATGACCTCGGGGATGACGAGCGTGATCAGCGGCAGCACCGCGACGATGCCCTTGCCCGGAAAATCGAAGCGCGCCGTGAAATAGGCGAGCGGCACGCCGATCAGCGTCGTGGTCAGCGTCACCGCGATGCCAAGCACGACGGTATTGACGATGGCGGCGAAGTACTTGGGATCGCCGGCCAGCGTCACCCAGCCATTGCGGCCGCCGCTGCCGATGGAGCCGGTCAGCACGTTCAGCAAGGGATAGAGCAGGAAGACGGCCAGGATCGCCAGCGCCAGCGCGGAGGCCCAGAACCAGATCGAGCGGAACTGCACGCTCATGACGCAAGCACCAGCGTGCGGGCGGGATCGAAGCCGAGGCCGACAGCGGCGCCGGGCTCGTAACGGTCATGGGCGCCGCTCTGCAGATCGACGGCCAGCACGCGGCCGCTGTCGAGCGCGATCTTGTAGCTGGTCTTGCCACCGAGATATTGCCGATGCGCGACCCGGCCCGGCAGCGTGCCGGCCGTGCCGGACTCGGCGAGGAGAATATCTTCGGGGCGGGCGACCAGCATGGCGCGACCGGCTGCGACGGCCGCCGGAGCACGCGCCGTGATGGTGACGCCGTCGAGGGCGAGCGGGCCGGTCTCGCCAGCCTGGCGCGCCGCCGTCTCGATCTCGACGAGGTTGGCGCCGCCGACGAAGTCCGCGACATAGCCGGTGCGCGGCTCGCGATAGATCTGGGCGGGCGTGCCGACCTGCTCGAGCCGGCCCTGATTCATCACGCCGATCCGGTCGGACATGGCCAGCGCCTCTTCCCGATCATGGGTGACGAAGACGGTGGTGATCTTCGCCTCGCGCTGGAGCTCGACGATGGTCTCGCGCACCTGCAGCCTGAGCTTGGCATCGAGATTGGAGAGCGGCTCGTCCATCAGCAGCACCTGCGGCTGGATGACGAGCGCACGCGCCAGCGCCACGCGCTGGCGCTGGCCGCCGGAGAGTGCGGCCGGATGGCGGGCACCGAGATGGCCGAGGCCGACCCGCTCCAGCGCCGCCTGGACCTTGGGCTTGATCATGCTTTCCGGCTGCTTGCGCGCGCGCAGGCCGTAGGCGACATTGTCGAACACGGTCTTGTCGGGGAAGAGCGCATAGTCCTGGAAGACCATGCCGATATCGCGCTTGTGCGGCGGCAGATGCGTCACCTGCGTACCGCCGAAGCGCATCTGGCCGCGCTCGGCCGGGACGAAGCCGGCGATGGTGCGCAGCAGCGTGGTCTTGCCGCAGCCTGAAGGCCCCAGCAGCGTGAAGAAGCTCCCGGGTTCGATCGTCAGCGCGAGCCCGTCGATTACCCGTTGGCCGCCATAGGCGACGGCCAGATCGTCGATCACGATTCCCATCTCGTCATCCCCTCTCAACTGGAGGCTCCGGCGGATCGGCGCCGTCTCGGAGCGGATATGGCCGGCTCAGCGCTTCATCGCCCCCTCGACGAGGCGCAGCATCTCGCGATGGCGGGCCGGATCGCCGGCCGCCATGATCCGCTTACCCGTCCTGTGATCGATCGGTTGCCCTTCCCAATCGGTGATGACACCACCGGCGCCCTCGATGATCGGCCGGAAGGGCGCAAAGTCCCAGAGCTTCAGCCGCGTGTCGAAGGCCGCGTCAGTGCGTCCGCTCGCCAGCAGTCCGAAGCTCATGCAGGCCCCGCCCCAGATTCGCCAGGCCGTGGCCGCGCGCATGGCGTCGAGCGCCGGCTCCTCCTCCTCGTCGAAGAAATCCGGATTGCTGGCGGACATGATGGCATTGCCGAGTGTCCCGCAGCTGCGGGTGCGGCAAGGGCGGCCGTTATGCGTGGTCGGGCTACCCTTGACGCCGATCCAGCGGTCACCAGTGATCGGATGGTCGATGACGCCGAGGATCGGCTCGCCTTCCCGCATCAGCGCGATCAGTGTGCCGTAGACCGGAAGGCCGGCGATGAAGGCGGCGGTGCCGTCGATCGGATCGAGCACCCAGACCAGATCGGCATCGAGATCGGTCGGAGCCTCCTCCTCGCCGATGATGCCGTGACCGGGAAAACGGTCGGCGAGCATCTCGCGCATGCGCCGCTCGATGCGGGCATCGAGCGCCGTGACGAAGCTCCTGTCGGACTTGACCTCGACATCCGGGCGAACCGAAGCCGTCTCACGCAGGATCGCCCCGCTTTCCGTTGCGAGCCGCAGCGCAAACGCCAGCCACTCCGCCTGATTGTCTTCGGCGCGCATTCGCCATCCCCCGACCTTTCTGGAGTCGGCTTAGCATTTGTGGATATATGTGGCAATGTGGATTTTTGACCGATTTACGATTCCCGGCGCCGCGCCGCTCTTGCCAGCGGTCTCGCCAGAGGTGCAATGAACCGGTTCGCAGGAGACAGAACCGCATGTGGCAAGGCGAGAGAAAGCAGCGAATTCGCGCGCTTCTCGACACGTTCGGCAGCGTCTCGGTCGAGAGGCTCGCCCACGAATTCAGCGTTTCCAACGAGTCGATCCGTCGCGATCTGGTGGCCATGGAGCAGGACGGCAGCCTGCGGCGTGTCCATGGCGGGGCGGTCAGCATGCCTGCGGAGCAGGATGCGTCCTATGGCGCCCGCTCCACCGTCCGACTGAAGGAAAAGCGCGCGATCGCCCTGGCCGCGATGACCCTGATCAAGAGCGGCCAGACGCTGTTCCTAGATGGCGGGACGACAACGGCGGCGCTGGCCGAGGAGCTAAAGGGCGTTCCCGATCTGAACATCCTGACGAATTCGCTGCAGGTCGCGACGACCATGGCATCGACGCAGCAGAGGACCGGCAGCCGCGTTTTCCTTCTCGGCGGAACGATCGTCCATGAACCGCCGGAGACCGGCGGCGCATCCACCATCAACGACATCTATCGCTACAAGGCGGACCTGGCGCTGCTGTCGCCCTTCGGGGTCGACATGAAAGGTGCGGCGACCAATTTCTTCGAGCACACCGCCGAGATCGCCCGCGCCATGGTCATCAACGCGGCCGGCGTCGTCCTGATCGCAGATCACTCGAAGATCGGCGTGACCAGTCGCTTCCGCTTCTGCGAACTCGATCGGATTTCCGCCATCGTCACAGACAAGAAGGCGAAGACCCTGCCGGCGTTGGCTGCACTTTCGAGCGTGGTCGGACGCGTCATCGTTGCCGATACCTAGAGCATTGTCTTCGCGCGAACCGGTATCGACTTCGCTCGAAAATGCTCTAGTGTTCGGGATGCGCGGCGTTGCCATACGTCAACGGCGAACTCTTCGCGCTCCATGTCGAGCAAGTGCTCGCCCCACCCCTCGTCAAGGGCGACGTCGTCATCCTCGCCAATCTCGGTAGCCACAAGGGCAAAGCCGCTCGCCGTGCGATCCGCAGCGTCAGCGCTCACATGCTCTTCCTGCCGCCCTATGGCTCGCCCGATCGAGCAGCTCTTCGCCAAGCTCAGGCGCTGGATACGCGGTGCACAGGCCAGAACCGTCGCAGCAACTGGCAAAAGCTCGGCGACCTGCTCCTCATCGTTTTGCAAGAGGAATGCGCGAAATACCTCTCAAACGCAGGATACACTGCCGGGCAACTGAAGCATGCTCCAGCCAACGAAAGGCCAACGATGCAATCGGCTGTCAACGCACGCTGCCGAACGCCAACCGCCGGAAACATCGCAAAGACCAACAAAAAAAGCCGCCCTTTCGGGGCGGCTGCGAACGTCACTGAAAATCGGGATGGTGCCGCAAGAGGGATTCGAACCCCCGACCCCCTCATTACGAATGAGGTGCTCTACCAGCTGAGCTATTGCGGCGACGGGTGGGGCTGTATCAGCACCACCCCATTTTGACAAGGCAGACTAGCCCGCCGAAAGCACGGAATTGATGCCCGGCTGTGGGAATCCCGCGGAGGCGCGAGCGCGCCCGCCCCTCAGCCCTTCTTCAGCTTCTCCGTCTCGGCCTTCTCCTGGCCGAGGGCGACGATGCCGCGGCGGATGGCGCGCGTGCGGGTGAAATGCTTGTGCAGGGTCTCGCCGTCGCCATAGCGGATGGCGCGGGTGAGCAGGGCCAGGTCCTCGTTGAAGCGGCCGAGCATCTCCAGCACCGCCTCCTTGTTGGCGAGGAAGACGTCGCGCCACATGGTCGGGTCGCTCGCCGCGATGCGGGTGAAGTCGCGGAAGCCGCCGGCGGAGAACTTGATCACTTCCGACTGCGTCACCGCCGCCAGATCCTCGGCCGTGCCGACGATGTTGTAGGCGATCAGATGCGGCAGATGGCTGGTGATGGCCAGCACGAGGTCATGATGCTGCGAGCCCATCACCTCGACGATCGCCGCCATACCCTCCCAGAACTGGCGGGTGCGGGCGATCGCGGTCTCGTCGGCGTCGGGCGGCGGCGTCAGGATGCACCAGCGATTGAGGAACAGGCTGGGGAAGCCGGCATCCGGGCCGGAATTCTCGGTGCCGGCGACCGGATGCGCCGGGACGAAATGCACGCCCTCGGGCAGATGCGGGCTGACGGCCTCGACCACGGCATGCTTGACCGAGCCGACATCCGACAGGATCGCGCCCGGCTTGAGCACGCCCGCGATCTCCTCAGCGACCGCACCGCAGGCGCCGACCGGCACGCAGAGCACGATATGATCGGCGTCGCGGGCGGCCTCGACGGCGCTTTCAGCGATTTCGTGGCCAAGATCGAGCTCGCGGGCGCGACGGCAGACATCGGCATCGCGATCGCTCAGCACGATGTGCCGGGCGAGGTTGAGCTCCTTCGCGGCATGCGCGATCGAGGAGCCGATCAGGCCGATGCCGATGATGGCGAGCCGCCCGAAGAGCGGCTCGTCGCGGCGCGGCGCGAAGCTCTCGGGCGCGCTCACGCGGCCTTGCCCAGGAACTCGGCCAGGGCGGCGACGACGAGGCGGTTGGCCTCCTCGCTGCCGATGGTCATGCGCAGCGCGTCGGGCAGGCCGTAGGAGGCGACCGAGCGCAGGATCAGGCCGCGCTGGGTCAGGAAGGCATCGGCCTCCCTCGCGCTCTTGCCGGCGGCGGCCGGGAAGTGGATCAGGAGGAAGTTGCCAACCGAAGGCGTGACGGTGAGGCCGAGCTTCTCAAGCTCGGCCGTGGTCCAGGCCAGCCACTTGTCGTTGTGCTCGATCGCCGAGGCAATGTGCGCCTCGTCGGCGATCGCGGCGACGCCGGCCTCGATCGCGGCTCCGTTGACGTTGAACGGGCCGCGGGTGCGGTTCAGCGCATCGATGATGTGGGCAGGACCATAGGCCCAGCCGAGACGCAGATTCGCCAGGCCGTAGATCTTCGAGAAGGTGCGCGTCATCACGACGTTTTCGCTGGTTGCGACCAGTTCGAGGCCCGAGGCGTAGTCGTTCCGGCGAACGTACTCTGCATAGGCCGCATCGAGCACGAGCAGGACATGCGGCGGCAGGCCGGCCTGCAGGCGCTTGACCTCGTCGAAGGGCAGATAGGTGCCGGTTGGGTTGTTGGGGTTGGCAAGGAAGACGATCTTGGTGCGCGGCGTCACCGCGGCGAGGATCGCGTCGATATCGGCAGTCAGGTTTGTCTCGGGCACGATCACCGGCTTGCCGCCGGCGGCGAGGATCGCGATCTTGTAGACGAGGAAGCCGTGCTCGGTGAACACGCCCTCGTCGCCATCGCCGAGATAGACCTTGGTGATCAGCTGCAGCAATTCGTCAGAGCCGGTGCCGCAGACGATGCGATTGGCGTCGAGCCCGTAGCGGCCGGCGATCGCCTCGCGCAGCTTCGTCGCCGAGCCGTCGGGATAGAGCTCGAGCTTGCCTGAGAGATTGCCGTAGGCGGCGATCGCCTTCGGGCTCGGACCGAGCGGGGTCTCGTTGGAGGAGAGCTTGTGCAGCTTGACGCCGGCCGGGGCCGAGGACTTGCCGGGGACATAGGCCTCGATGTCGAGGACGCCGGGACGCGGAACGGGGCGGGGAGCGGGCAGAGCCATGGGGCTGGACCTTGAAGGAGTGATCAGCGGACGGATTTGAAGGCGAAGCGGGCGGCGTGGCTGCCGATCTCGGTCAGCTCCTTGAGGCCCGCGGGTTCGAGTGCGCTGCGGATGGCCTCGACCGGTGTTTCGCCGGAGGCTGCCACCAGCAGCGCCAGATGCGAGCCGTCGGCGGCGCTGGCCGAGACCTCGGCGAGATGCTGGGCGAGGCCGTGGCGCAGCGGCTCCGACCAGCGCTCGACCCGGGCGGCATAGAGCACGATCTCGCGCACGGCGGCGTCGGTCAGCGGCTTGGCGATGCAGTAGACCGGCGTGCCGGCCGGATGGTCGGGCCGCTCGATGAAGGGCAGGCGCGCGATGATCTTGGGCTGGGCGGGGCCAATCAGGTCGCGCCACCAGACGCCGGCGCTGGCGCCGAGATCCATGCGGAAGATGCCGAGATCGCCGGCCGAGTCCGCCACCGCCGCGATCACGGCGCGGGCGTCCTCATGGGTGACGAAGGGCACGGTGAAGCCGAAATGGAAGCGGGCGCTGTCGCGCATCGCCGCATCGCCGCCGGAGATGTCGGCATGGACCGAATAGTTCGCCTGCACGAAGGTGAAGGTCGCGATGATGATGCGCCAGATGCTCTCGACCGTATCGAGTGGCAGCAAGCCCTGATGGCGCAGCGCCAGGCGCTTCATCATGTCGGCCTCACGGCCGGGGCGGAAGGCCGAGCCGGACACTTGCGTCTTCTTGATCGCGATCAGAGTCTCGATGATCTGCGAGCGTTCCATCAGCAGGCCGTGCATCGCCGCATCGATGCGGTCGATCTCGCTGCGCAGGTCGGCGAGCGTGGTCGGAGCGGCTTCTGTCATGATCGCCAGACTTCTTTAATCGTGCCGGTCTCTTAGCGGTCGCCGAAGGGCTTGGCAAAGCGTTCGCAACGCATCGCCGCGTTGACAGACGGGAAGAGCCGCGCCATCGGTAATGTCCGCTATTACGAACGGACCGGACGACAAGACAAATCCGAATGCCGAACCGGACGCAAGCTCCCGACCTTCTCGCCGACCCGCTGGCCGAAGCCAACCAGCCATCGAGCCTGCTCGCCCGCTTCGGGCCGGACAAGGCCCTGCAGCTCGATTCCGGCGCGACGCTGGAGCACTGGCAGATCGCCTACCAGACTTACGGCGAACTCAATGCGGCGCGCTCCAACGCTGTCCTGGTCTGCCACGCCCTGACCGGCGACCAATACGTCGCGAGCCGCAACCCGGTCACCGGCAAGGGCGGCTGGTGGACGGCGATGGTCGGGCCGGGCAAGCCGATCGACACCGACCGCTTCTTCATCATCTGCGCCAATGTGCTTGGCGGCTGCATGGGCACGACCGGCCCGGCCTCGACCAATCCCGAAACGGGCAAGCCCTGGGGCCTGTCCTTCCCGATGGTGACGATCCGCGACATGGTGCGGGCGCAGGCGCATCTCGTCGACGCACTCGGGATCGACAGCCTGTTCTGCGTCGCCGGCGGCTCGATGGGCGGGATGCAGGTGCTGCAATGGGCGGCAAGCTATCCGACGCGGGTGTTCTGCGCCCTGCCGCTCGCCACCGCAGCCAAGCATTCGGCCCAGAACATCGCCTTCCACGAGGTCGGCCGGCAGGCGGTGATGGCCGATCCGGACTGGCGCCAGGGCCGCTATCTCGACGAGGGCACGAGGCCCTCCAAAGGGCTCTCGGTCGCACGCATGGGCGCGCACATCACCTATCTCTCGGAACCGGCGCTGCACCGCAAGTTCGGCCGCAAGCTGCAGGAGCGCAGCGCGCCGACCTTCACCTTCGACGCGGATTTCCAGGTCGAGAGCTATCTCCGCTACCAGGGCATCAGCTTCGTCGAGCGCTTCGACGCCAATTCCTATCTCTATGTCACGCGGGCGATGGACTATTTCGACCTCGGCGCCGACCATGACGGCGTTCTGGCCAAGGCCTTCGCCGGGACGCGGACGCGGTTCTGCGTCGCCTCGTTCACCTCGGACTGGCTGTTTCCGACCACCGATTCGCGCGCCATCGTGCATGCGCTGAACGCAGCGGGTGCCTCTGTCTCCTTCGTCGAGCTGGAGAGCGACAAGGGCCACGACGCCTTCCTGCTGGAGGAGCCCAACCTGTTCGCGACGACGCGCGGCTTCATCGGCGCCGCGGCGCGAGCCAGGGGGATCTGAGCATGGCGCTGGCGGACACCCAGACCAATCGCATCGACCTGCGTCTCGTCGCCGAGATGGTGACGCCGGGCTCGCGCGTGCTCGATGTCGGCTGCGGCGACGGCGAATTGCTGTCGCTGCTCGCCGAGACCCGGGGCGTCGACGGGCGCGGCATCGAGCTCTCGCCCGAGGGCGTCGCCGGCTGCGTCGCGCGCGGGCTCTCGGTGATCCAGGGCGACGCCGACACCGACCTCGCCGACTATCCTGACGACTCGTTCGACTACGTCATCCTCTCGCAGACCATCCAGGCGACGCGCAATCCGCGACTGGTTCTGGAGCAGATGCTGCGCATCGGCCGGCGCGCCATCGTCTCCTTCCCGAATTTCGGGCATTGGCGCATGCGCACCCAGGTCTTCTTCATGGGCCGGATGCCGGTGACCGACTCCCTGCCCTACACCTGGTGGGAGACGCCCAACATCCATTTCTGCACGATCCGCGACTTTGTCGCGCTCTGCGATGCGGTCGGCGCGGAAAAGGAGCGCGCCGTCGCGCTCGACGTCTCCGGCGGCAGGGTCGGCGTCAGCGCGCCCTGGTGGTTCTGGAATCTCTTCGGCGCCCAGGCGGTGTTCCTGCTGAAGCGGGGCTAACCCCGCGTGTCATGCTCGGGCTCGACCCGAGCATCTCAGGCCGGAAGAGGCTCCGGTCAGCGCTCTCTCATCATGAGATTCTCGGGTCTGCGCTTCGCTCCGCCCGAGAATGACGACCTTGGTCAAAACGCCTCTTCCCAGTTCCGGCTCAGCCGCATCGCCGAATTGATCAGGCCGACCATCGAATAGGTCTGCGGGAAATTACCCCAGAGCTCGCCGGTTTCCAGATCGGCGTCCTCCGAAAGCAGGCCGAAGCTGTTGCGCCGCGTCAGGATGCGATCGAACAGCTCCTTGGCCTCGTCCTTGCGGCCGATGGCGTGCAGCGCATCGACATACCAGAAGGCGCAGATCAGGAAGCCGGTGTGCATGAAGCCGAAATCGTCCTGCGTGCCGTAGCGCAGGATCAGGTCGCCGCGCCCCAGCTCGCGGCCGATCGCCTCGACCGTCGCGATGTAGCGGGGATCGTCGGGGGTGACGAAGCCGAGCTCGGCGATCAGCAACAGGGTCGCGTCGAGATCGGCGCCGTCGAAGGTCGAGACGAAATGGCCCTTCTCCTGATTCCAGATCCGGTCGGAGATGATGCCCTTCAGGCGCTTGCCCTCGCTGCGCCAGTACTCCTTGCGGTCGGCGCGGCCGAGCGTGCCGGCGATGCGGGCGAGCCGGTCGCAGGCCGCCCAGCACATCACGCTTGAGAAGGAGTGGACCACCTCCTTCTCGCGCAGCTCCCAGGGGCCGGCATCGGGCTTGTCGAAGACGGCGATGGCGCGTTCGCCCATGCGCTCGAGCTGGGCGAAGAGGGCCTCCTTGCCGGGCTGGATCAGGCGGCGGTCGAAGAAGGAATGGGTCGCGGCCAGGACGACGGCGCCATAGCCGTCGTTCTGAATTTGGGTCGCCGCGCCGTTGCCGACGCGCACCGGTTGATGACCGCGATAACCGGCGAGGTTAGGCACCTCGAACTCGCGCAATTCGCCGCCGCGCGTGATCGGATAGAGCGGCGGCAGATGCTCGGCGCCGCTCTCGGAATAGGTGTCGACGATGTTGGTGATGAAGCCGAGATAGTCCTCCATCGTCCGCGTCGTGCCGAGACGATTGAGGGCGTGGACGACGAAATAGGCATCGCGCAGCCAGCAGAAACGATAGTCCCAGTTGCGCTGCGTGCCCGGCGCCTCCGGGATCGAGGTGGTCAGCGCCGCGACGATGGCGCCGCTTTCCTCGAAGGAGCAGAGCTTCAGCGTGATCGCGGCGCGGATGACCTCGCGCTGCCATTCGAAGGGGATCGAGAGCGAGCGGACCCAGTCGCGCCAGTAGTCGGTGGTCTTGTCGAGGAATTCGCGCGAGGTCGTCTCGATCTCGGCACGCAGCGCCTCGTCCGAGCCGATAAAGAAGGAGAACGGCTTCTCGACCGCGAAGGGGATGCTCTCCAGCACATAGGAGACGGGCGCGTCGGTGGTCAGCCGGATCGTCTGGTCGGCGCCGACGAAGCGGACATGGTTGGAGCCGCGAGTGATCTCGTCCGGCTCCTCGCCGAGGCCGAGACAGGGCTTGACCACGACGCGAATGCGCGGGCGCCCGGAGATGCGCCTGACGCGGCGCACCAGTTGCGGCGGCCGGAAGAAGCGCTCGAAGCGGACGAAGCGCGGCGCGAAGTCGAGGATCTCCAGCGCGTTGCCCTGGTCGTCGGAGAGTACCGAGGAGAGGATCGCGGTGTTGTCGAGATAGCTCTGCTCGCAGCGGGTCATGCCGACCATCTCGATGGCGAAGACGCCCTTCTTCGGCATGGCGTCGCCGTCGTCGATCTGGTTGTCGATCAGCGAGCAGAAGACCGGGTCGCGGTCGAAACGCGGAAAGCAACTCCAGACGATGCGCGCCTGCCGGTCGATCAGCGCGGCGATCGTGCAGTTGCCGATGACGCCGAGATCGAGCGAGGCCACTCTCGGCGAGGCGGTGGTCGTCACAGTCATGCCAGTTCCTGAAGTCAGCTCTGAAGGAAGGATTCGAGCGTGAGGTCGCCGCCCTCGGCGGCCGCGAGAAGCACATGGCGCAACGCAGTCGGTGAGGCCAGGCGATGACGAGCGCAGGTCTCGCCGCCGCCGATCCGGATCGACAGGCCGTCGGCAGCGTTGACCGCGGTGAAGCCGTCCTCGTCGGTGATGTCATCGCCGATGAACACCGGCGTGCGGCCGGCATAGGTTTCCTGCTGCAGCAGCCAATTGATCGCGCCGCCCTTGCTCGCGGTCGCAGGAACCAGCTCGGCGACCGCCTTGCCGCGCTGGAGGCGCATTGTCGGACCGATCTCGGCGGCGACGTCCTCCATCAGCGCCAGCGCTTCTTCGGCGAGAGATGGCGCCAGTCGCCAGTGCAGCGCGACGGACTGGCGCTTATCCTCAACGATCACACCGACATGGGCGTTGGCGAAGCGGACCATCTTGCGAGTCGCGGCGTGCAGCGCTTCCGAAGGAGGGGCGAGCGGAGCCTCGGCGCCGCCGAGACGGATCTGGGCGCCATGCAGGCCGGCCGCGTCGAACCGGTAGGGCGCCATCATCTCGTCGAGCAAGGCGACGGGCCGCCCGGAGACCAGAGCGAGCGCGCCGCCTAGTCGCTGGCGCAGCGCCTCCAATGCACCCGGCAGGCGCCGGTCGATCTTCACGTCCTCCGGCGAGGGCGCGATCTCGACCAGGGTTCCGTCGAAATCCAGGAACAGCGCGATCTGCCCGGTCAGGGCAGCGGCTTTTTCGGGAGGCTCGGCAATTTCGGGGGCGGGGCTCAGCATCTCTGACATGGCGCTCTGGTTAGAAGGCGAAGCGGGCGAAAGGACGACAATCGGCAGATGGTCCCCTCATCGCCACATTCGAGGTTCAGTTTGGCACGAGGTCGCCATGATCCGGTCACGGCGGCGACGCGATCCGGCCGGGGAGCCGGCCTGCACACGAAACATTACGCCTGCCCGCGCGTTCTGTTCCCGCGCCCTTGCGGCAAGCGTCAGCGAAAAAGTGAGGCATCATGCGTCTTGTCGTCGTGTCCAACCGCGTCACCATGCCCGAACGTGGCGAAAAGGTGGCGGCAGGTGGCTTGGCGGTCGCGCTCCGCTCGGCACTCGAACAACATGGCGGCCTGTGGTTCGGCTGGAGCGGGGGGACCAAGGCCGAACCAGCGAGCAGCGTCGAGCCGCTGCGGCACGGCAAGGTCAGCTACGCCGTCACCGACCTGACCGAAGCAGAGCGACAAAGCTATTATCTCGGCTTCGCCAACCGCGCGCTCTGGCCATTGATGCACTACCGGCTCGGGCTGACCGAGTTCAGCCGCTCCGACTATGCCGGCTATCTCGGCGTCAACCGCCGCTTCGCCCGGCTGCTGATGCCGCTGCTCCAGCCCGATGACGTCATCTGGATCCACGACTACCATCTGATCCCGCTCGCGGCCGAGTTGCGCCGGCGCGGCGTCACCAACCGGATCGGCTATTTCCATCATATTCCCTGGCCGTCGGCAGATGTGTTCGGCGCCCTGCCCTTCTCGTCGACGCTGATCAGCACGATGACAGCCTACGACCTCATCGGCATGCAGACCCAGAACGACGTGGCGAACCTGATCGGCGGGCTGGTCGCGCTCTGCGGGGCGCGGCGCGAGGGCAACCGGGTCAAGGCCGGCCAGCGCGAGGCGGTGGTGCAGGCCTTCCCGATCGGCATCGACGTCGAGGGTTTCCGCAAGCTCGCCCAGGCATCGGTCCGGGCGGTGACGCAGCCGGTGCGGGCGACGACAGCGCCACTCGGCAGCCGCAAGCTGGTGATCGGCGTCGACCGCCTCGACTATTCCAAGGGAATCGTGCAGCGGCTCGAGGCCTTCGGGACCTTCCTGCGCAACCATCCGGAACATCGCGGCGAGGTAGGCCTGCTGCAGATCGCGCCGCCCTCGCGCAGCGACGTACCCGAATATGCCGAGCTCGACCGGATGTCGGACGAAGTCGCCGGTCGGCTCAATGCCGCGCTCGGCGAATTCGACTGGACGCCGATCCGCGTGGTGAAGAAGGCCTATTCCCGCAGCGCCCTCGCCGGTCTTTACCGGCGCGCCCAGGTCGGGCTGGTGACGCCGATGCGCGACGGCATGAACCTCGTCGCCAAGGAATATGTCGCGGCGCAGAATCCCGACAACCCCGGCGTGCTGGTGCTGTCGCGCTTCGCCGGCGCGGCGCAGCAGCTCGGCGAGGCGCTGATCGTCAACCCGTTCGACACCCATGAGGTGGCCGAGGCGATCAGGACGGCCCTTGCCATGCCGCTATCGGAACGGCAGCGTCGCTTCGAGCGGCTCTACGCGACGATCTCCTCGACGGACATCGACTGGTGGACGTCGCGCTATCTCGCCGCGCTCTCCGGCCTCGATGCCCCCAGCGGCGACATTGTGCCGCCGGGGCGGCCCAAAACGCTGCGCAGCACACGCAAATCGGGCACGAATACCAGATCCGCACGCGCCGATATGCCGCCTCAGGCCGCCCGGCCGACACACGGCAAAGGCGACTCGGCACGCGGCAAGGCCTTGCCGAACGCTCCCTCCGCTGGCTAGAAGCAGCCCGATAGGGGCAATCAGCCCAGCTTGCGCTTGCGACTCAGCGGTTGCGGTGTCAGGTCTGCGGGGGGTATCCGGCTGAAACAGCCGTGGAGGCGGGCGGAGGGCTTTGTTGATGCGAGGCGCACTCGGGGGATCGGGCGTGCTGCTGCGCCGTCTCCGCGAGGTGATGGCGGCGCCGGTCAGTCCGCAGGAGCGGCTCGACAGGCTCGTCGTCGTGATCGCCGGCAACCTCGTGGCCGAGGTCTGCTCGGTCTATGTCCTGCGTGAAGATTCCTCGCTCGAACTCTACGCCACCGAAGGCCTCAATCGCGAGGCGGTCCACCTCACCACCATGCGGGCCGGCGAAGGCCTGGTCGGCCTGATCGCCAGCGAGGCGGAACCGCTCGCGCTCTCCGACGCACAGTCGCATCCGGCCTTCTCCTACCGGCCAGAAACCGGCGAAGAGATCTATCGCTCCTTCCTCGGCGTCCCGATTCTGCGCGGCGGCGCGGTGATGGGCGTGCTCGTCGTGCAGAACCGCGCCTCGCGCGTCTACAGCGAGGACGAGGTCGAGTCGCTGCAGACCACGGCCATGATCATGGCCGAGATGATCGCGGCCGGCGGCCTGAAGGCCCTGTCGAAGCCCGGCGCGACCATCGGGCTCGACCGGCCGATCCACAGCATCGGCACCACGCTCGCCGACGGCGTCGGCCTCGGCCATGCCGTGCTGCACGAGCCGCGCGTCGCGATCACCAACCTGATCGCCGAGGACCCTGGCCGCGAGGTGCAGCGGCTGGAAGCAGCGATCGCGACGATGCGGCTCGCCATCGACGAACTGATCGAGCGCGGCGACGTCGCCCATACCGGCGAGCACCGCGACGTGCTCGAAACCTTCCGCATGTTCGCGCACGACCAGGGCTGGCTCAGGCGCATGCGCGAGGTGGTGATGACCGGCCTCACCGCCGAGGCCGCGGTCGAACGCGTGCAGTCGGACACCCGCGCCAAGATGCTGCGCCAGACCGACCCTTACCTGCGCGAGCGCCTGCACGATCTCGACGACCTCGCCAACCGTTTGCTGCGCACGCTGGTCGGCAAGTCCAACGGCGTCACGCGCGAGGATTTGCCGGAGAACGCCATCCTGATCGCGCGCTCGATGGGGCCGGCGGCGCTGCTCGACTATGACCGCCGGCATCTGCGCGGCGTCGTGCTCGAGGAAGGCGGCCCGACCAGCCATATCGCCATCGTGGCGCGTGCGCTCAACATCCCGGTGGTCGGCGAGATCGCCAACGCCACCGCGCTGATCCAGGCGGGCGACGCCGTCATCGTCGACGGCCAGGCCGGCGAGGTGCAGATCCGGCCGCAGCCCGATGTCGAGAACGCCTACAAGGACAAGGCGCGCCTGCGCGCCCGCAAGCAGGAGCAGTACCGCAAGCTCAAGACGCAGCCCGCGATCACGAAGGACGGCGTCGAAATCCAGCTGCAGATCAATGCCGGCCTGCTCGTCGACATGGCCAATCTCGAGGAGACCAACGCCTCCGGAGTCGGCCTCTTCCGCACCGAGCTGCAGTTCATGGTGGCGCCGCACATGCCGACCACGGCCGAACAGCAGGCGCTCTACGATGCCGTGCTCAAGGTCGCGAACGGCCGGCCGGTGACATTCCGGACGCTCGACATCGGCGGCGACAAGGTGCTGCCCTATATGGAGCGGCTGGAAGAGGAGAACCCGGCACTAGGCTGGCGCGCCATCCGTATCGGCCTCGACCGCCCCCGGCTGCTGCGCGCGCAGGTGCGGGCCCTGCTGCGGGCCGGCGCCGGCAGCGACATGAAGATCATGCTGCCCATGGTGGCCACGGTGAACGAGTTCCTGCGCGCACGCACGCTGGTGCGGCGCGAGCTCGCCATGCTGGAGCGCGACGGCCGCCCGGCGCCGGCCAGCCTCAAGCTCGGTGTCATGGTCGAAGTGCCCTCGCTGCTGTTCGAGTTGCCGGAGATCGCCCGCGAGGCGGACTTCCTCTCGATCGGCACCAATGACCTGATGCAGTTCCTGTTCGCGGCCGATCGCGAGAACAAGCGTGTATCCGATCGCTTCGACCCGCTCGGCGCCGCTGGCCTGCGCGCGCTGCGCAACATCATCGACGAAGCCGGCAAGGCGGATTGCCCGGTCACCGTCTGCGGCGAGATGGGCGGCAAACCGATCGAGACGCTGGCGCTGATCGCGCTCGGTTATCGATCCTTCTCGATGTCTGCCGCATCCGTCGGACCGGTCAAGGCGATGCTGCGTGCGCTCGACGCCGGCAAGGCGCGCCAGCGCCTCGATGCCTGGATGTCCTCTTCCGATGGCGCCGCCAGCCTGCGCCCGCTCATCGCCGCACTCGCCGCCGAGATGAAGGTGCCGGTCTAGCGACACTTCACTCGCCGACCGCGCACGCCTCCCTTTTTCCGTTCAGATCGTTTCCGCACCATGTCGCTCCAGCTCCCGCAAGATCGCCTCGACTCGATCGTCGCCCGCCATGCCGCGGCGAGCGACGCCATCAACCATGCGACCGAGGCGGCCCGCGTCGTCGAACTGTCGAAGGAACTCGCCGAGCTCGACCCCGTCGTCGCGGCGATCACGGCCTGGCGCAAGGCGCAAGTTGGGCTGGAGGAGGCGCTGGCGCTGATCGACGATCCCGCCATCGACGCCGAGATGCGCGACCTCGCCTATGAGGAGCGCGACGCGGCCAGGGCCGAGATCGATGCGCGCGCCCGCGAGATCCTGATTGCGCTGCTACCCAAGGACGCCGCCGACGAACGCGGCGTCATCCTCGAAGTCCGCGCCGGCACCGGCGGCGACGAGGCCTCGCTCTTCGCCGGCGACCTGCTGCGCATGTACCAGCGTTATGCCGCCGGCAAGGGCTGGAGCGTCGACATCCTGACTGAGAGCGAGGGCACGGTCGGCGGCTTCAAGGAGGTCATCGCCGAGATCGCCGGGAAGGGCGTCTATGCCAGGCTGAAATACGAATCCGGGGTGCACCGCGTGCAGCGCGTGCCGGACACCGAGACGAGCGGGCGCATCCACACCTCCGCCGCGACCGTCGCCATGCTGCCGCTCGCCGGCGAGGTCGACGTCACCCTCGACGAGAAGGATTTGCGCATCGACACGATGCGCGCCCAGGGCGCCGGCGGCCAGCACGTCAACAAGACCGAGTCGGCCGTCCGCCTCACCCATATCCCGACCGGGATCGTCGTGCTGGTCCAGGACGAGCGCTCGCAGCACAAGAACAAGGCACGCGCCTACGAGCTGATGCGGGCCAAGCTCTATGACATGGAACGCAGCCGCGCCGATGCAGAGCGCTCGGCCGACCGGCGCTCGCAGGTCGGCTCGGGCGACCGGTCCGAACGCATCCGCACCTACAACTTCCCGCAAGGGCGCGTCACCGACCACCGCATCAATCTGACGCTCTACAAGCTCGACGAGATGATGCAGGGGCTGGTGCTCGACGAGATCATCGATGCGCTGACGGCGCAGCGCCAGGCTGAGCTGCTCGCCGAGCAAGGCAGCGTGTGAAACCTTCGCCTCTCTCGCGCGTTCTGGACGCATCGACCAATTTCATGGGGAGGATAGAGATATGAAAGTCCTGTTCAGCGCCATCGCCCTCGCCGCCGCCGTCGCCTTCGTGCCGGCATCCGTGGGTGCGCAGGAGCGGACCGCCAAGAAGATCCTCGGCGGCCAGCCAGCGACACTGCACAACGCCAAGACCGAGTCGCAGGCGCGGCGCGATTGCCAGCGCCAGTATCGCGGCGCTAGGGAGAGCAAGTCCGCGCTGCGGATCAAGATGAAGGACTGCATCCGCGAGGGGATGCAGGGCAACTGACCGGCTCCGCGCCGGCCCAAGGATACGCTTGACCGGCATAACCAGACCGACTGACGCGATCGCGCCCGTTGCCTTGCCGGCAGCGGGCGAAACCGCGTCTGCGGCCAGGAAGGCGATCGCGCTGGTGCTGAAGCGCGCCGGCATCGCCGATTTCACCTTCGAAGCCCGTATCCTGATCGAGGACCTCGCTGCCGACGACGATCCGATCGACCAAGCGGCCGCTGTACGGCTCAGCGATGCCGTTGCCCGCCGTCTCGCCGGCGAGCCGCTCTGGCGTGTCCTCGGTGCTCGCGAGTTCTGGGGCCTGAGCTTTTCACTCTCGCCGGGAACGCTGGAGCCAAGACCGGACAGCGAAACCTTGATCGAGGCGGCGCTCAGCCATCTCGCACTGCGCCGGCACGAGAGGCTGCGCACGCTTGATCTCGGCACCGGAACGGGCTGCCTCCTGATTGCGACCTTACGTGAATTTCCACAAGCGACCGGGCTCGGGATCGACCTTTCGCCTGATGCAGTCGCGACCGCGACGGGCAACGCCGCCCGCAACGGCGTCGCCGAGCGCGCCGCCTTTCGTCAAGGCAACTGGACAACCGGTATCGACGAGCGCTTCGACCTTATCCTGTCGAATCCGCCCTATATCGACAGCGCCGAGATCGCTGGCCTGGACCCGAATGTCCGCGAATACGATCCGCTGCTCGCCCTCGATGGCGGCCCGGACGGGCTCGACGCCTATCGCGCCCTCGCGGCCGCCCTGCCCGGCCATCTGCAGCCTGGCGGCCTCGCCATCCTGGAGATCGGGGCTGGACAGGAAGAGGCCGTCCTCGCGCTGATGAGGCAGGCGGGCCTGCGCCATCTCGACTCGCGCCGTGACCTCGGCGGCCATATTCGCGCCCTCGTCTTCGGGCACGCCCCCTGATCAATGCACAGCAAGCTACGCGAATTTGCTTGGAAGAAGCGGCAAAACCAGCTATGCACGCATGGTCTTGAAGACAGTGTCGACAGCACATAACCTTTGGCCAGGTTCCGCAGAGCGGACCGAACCCTCGGATCACTGCCAGAATCGACGTTACTGACATAGCGAGACCGAGGCTCCGAATGGGCGAGACGCCGTTCGGAGGGGGAGCCGGCAGGCTCCATTGGAAAGAGCGCGTGAAGACCCATACCGGCGCAGAGCCCTTCCAGGTCGAGTTTCCCACGCGCGGCGCCGCAACCCGCCGCGCGACACGATGTGCATGACGGCCTCAAGGTTGCTTCGAATGAACATAACGCGAGACAGACGCGAATGAGACCAGGTCAGAACCGGCGTATGCGCGGCCGCAACAACAACAATAACAACAACAATGGCAACCGGAAATCTCCCAACCCGCTGCAGCGGAGCTACGAGTCGAACGGCCCGGACGTCAAAGTCCGCGGCACGGCACAGCATGTCGCGGAGAAATACCTGCAGCTCGCCCGCGATGCTCAGTCCTCGGGCGACCCTGTCGCAGCCGAGAACTATTTCCAGCACGCTGAGCACTATTATCGCATCCTGCTCGCTGCACAGGAGCAGATGACCCAGCAGTTCGGGCACACCTTCCAGCTCAATCGCGCCTTCGTCGAAGATGCCGACGAGCTCGAGGAGGAGGGCGAAGAGGAGGCTGCCTTCCAGGGCGGCCAGCCGCAGGGTGAGCGTCAGCACAACGGCGTGAACGGTCATGGCGGCCAGCGCCAGGACGGTGAGGAAGGCGAAGGCGGCAGCCAGAACAACGGCCAGCGCTTCGACCGGCCACCCCGCCAGGAGCGGCAGGACCGCAATTTCGACCGCAACGGCCAGCGCCGCTTCGATCGTAATGATCGCCAGGATCGCCAGGATCGCAATGACCGTGGCGATCGGCCGGAGCGGGGCGAGCGTCGCTTCGACCGGAATGAAGGCCAGAACGGTTCCTATGCTCCGCGTCCCGAGGCTCAGCCCGGTGCCGAGCAGCCGGACATCGCGCCGGTCCAGGGCCAAGGCCAGGGCGAGCGCCGTTTCGAGCGGCCTGAACGCCAGGAGCGCCAAGAGCGCCCCGACAGGCCGCCGCGTGGCGAGCGTCCCTCGCGCCGCGACCGCGACGAGGCCCGGGCCAGCAACAGCAGTGAAGAGCAGGATGCTCCCGCCGGCCTGCCGGCTTTCCTGACCACGCCGACACGCGTACCGATCGCGATCGCCGAGGAGGCCGAGGCTCCGGTCGCCGCCCCAGTGGCAGCAGCTCCGACGGACGCCGTGGAGGCCGCGCCCGAGGCCGGCGAGAAGCCAAAGCGCCGGGCTCCCCGGCGGCGTTCGCCGCGCGAGGTGATGGACGCCCTCGGCGGTGATGGCGGCGAGACCCCGGCCGAATAATCCGGCCGGCAGAACGAGATCATGGAAAGGGCCCGCAAGGGCCCTTTCGCTTTTTCAGGCGACGCCGAGCGCCGCCGGTTCACTGGCCTCGACCAGCCGCAGCCGCTCGCCCTCGCCGAGCGTTCCACCGCTGATGATCCGGCAGTAGATGCCGCAGTCGACGTGGCCATAGCCCTTCATGAGCGCCTTGGGGATCTGCAGGTCACGCGCGCCCGTCACCGGGTCGACATTGGTGGCGGCGCAGCGCTCGATCCGCTTGATCACCTGGAGTCGCAAGCCCGACGGCGCGACGAGCTCGCGATCGACCAGATCGAGCTCGGCCCAGGCCGGCAGGTCCTCGACCATGACATTGCCGCGGAAGCGCAGCGGATCGACGGGCACGCCGAGCCGCGCCTCCAGGTCGGCGACGCTGGCGAGGTTGATGATCGAGACGAAGCCTGAGCGGGAGTCGGTGAAGCGGTAGCCCTCCAGCGCTGCCAGCAGGCGCGGCTCGCCGCGCAGTTCCTCCGGCATGAAAGCCTTGAAGAAGGCGCTGAGCTGTTCACGGCCGGTGGCGGTCCCGGTGGCGGCCCTGGTCTCCCTGCCGTCATGGCCGATGACGAGATCGCCGCTGCCATCGTCGTAACGCGTCCGCAGGCGCGCCAGCGACTCGTTGCGCATCAGCATCAGGTATTTGATCTTGGGCTGATGCACGGGCTCAGCCGGATCGAAGCCGGAGGGGCCGTTCTCGATGGCGAAGAGCCGATCACCGGGAAAATAACCGCCTGTCGGCAGTTCGGCCCGGCTCAGACGCTCGGGCGACAGGCCCTTGACCGGGTAGCGATACAGCGAAGCGACGCGCATGGGCCCTGCCCTTCCGATTACGAGGCGGCGGACCCTGCCATGACGGGCGTTTCGACGCCACCGAGGCCGTTGCCATATCCGATGAAAGGATTGCATCGGTCAGATCAATGCGCCTGCTCGCCCTCCTCCTCGTCCAGGATCGAGCGCTGGCAGCCCCAGCCGGAGAGCACATCGTCGATCGCATCGGCGACGAAGAAGCGGGCGGCGTCGCGTTCGTAGCCCTCGGCGAGCAGATGATCGTAGTCGGTATGGGCGTGCCGGACATGGGAACCCAGCGCGAGCCAGAGCGCGGACGAGGGCGGCAGCGCCTTCATCTGCACGCGACCAGCCAGCGCCAGCACCGTCTCGGCATCGGCCAGCGGGATGCCCGGCACGAGCGCCCGCAACGCCTTTCGAATCGCCTGTTGCCGCCTGGTGCCGACCATGCCGGCAGGCTGGCCGCAGGCTTTGACAAAGGTCAACGCCAAAGCTGCACCCACCCCCTTCCGTTGCGGGAAAGCAACACTATCTTTGGAGGCGAAGGGCTGCCCGTCAGGGGGCCCTATCCTGATGAAAGCAGCCGGCTCCGCCGCTTCGGGGCGCGACCGGCGGGCGGAGGTAACCGAATGAACATCGAGAAGTATACCGACCGGGCGAAGGGATTCCTGCAGGCCGCGCAGACCATTGCGATGCGCGAGAGCCATCAGCAGTTCACGCCCGAGCATGTGCTGAAGGCGCTGCTCGACGACAGCGAGGGCATGGCGGCCGGCCTGATCGACAGGTCGGGCGGGCAGTCGCGGGAGGCCAGGCAACTGGTCGACGCGGCCCTCGCCAAGCTTCCCAAGGTCAGCGGCGCCGGCGCATCGAGCCTGCATCTGACACCGGCGCTGGCGCGCGCCTTCGATACGGCCGAGAAGGCTGCCGACAAGGCTGGCGACTCGTTCGTCACGGTCGAGCGGCTGCTGCTTGCGCTCGCGATCGAGAAGGACAGCGAGGCCGGAAAGATCCTGGCCAAGTCTGGTGTCACGCCGCAGAGCCTCAACACCGCGATCGAGGCGATCCGCAAGGGCCGCACCGCCGATTCCGCATCGGCCGAGCAGGGCTATGACGCGCTGAAGAAATACGCGCGCGACCTCACCGCCGCGGCCCGCGACGGCAAGCTCGATCCCGTCATCGGCCGCGACGAGGAGATCCGTCGCACCATCCAGGTGCTGAGCCGCCGTACCAAGAACAATCCCGTGCTGATCGGCGAGCCCGGCGTCGGCAAGACCGCCATCGCCGAGGGCTTGGCGCTGCGCATCGTCAACGAAGACGTGCCCGAGAGCCTGAAGGACAAGGAATTGCTCGCCCTCGACATGGGCGCGCTGATCGCCGGCGCGAAATATCGCGGCGAGTTCGAGGAGCGGCTGAAGGCCGTGCTCTCCGAGGTCTCGGCCGCGGCGGGCGGGGTCATCCTGTTCATCGACGAGATGCACACGCTGGTCGGCGCCGGCAAGACCGACGGCGCGATGGATGCCTCCAACCTGCTGAAGCCCGCTTTGTCCCGCGGCGAGCTGCACTGCGTCGGCGCGACCACGCTCGACGAGTATCGCAAATATGTCGAGAAGGATGCGGCGCTGGCGCGGCGCTTCCAGCCCGTCTTCGTCGACGAGCCGACGGTCGAGGACACGATCTCGATCCTGCGCGGCCTGAAGGAGAAGTACGAGCAGCATCACCGCGTGCGCATCACCGACTCAGCGCTGGTCTCGGCCGCGACGCTGTCGAACCGCTACATCACCGACCGGTTCCTGCCGGACAAGGCGATCGACCTCGTCGACGAGGCCTCGGCGCGCCTGCGCATGCAGGTCGATTCCAAGCCCGAGGAGCTCGACTCGATCGACCGCGAGATCGTCCGGCTGAAGATCGAGCAGGAGGCGCTGAAGAAGGAGAGCGACGCCGGCTCGAAGGAGCGCTTGAAGCGGCTGGAGTCCGAGCTCACCGAGCTCGAGGCGCGCTCGGCCGCGATCACCGCGACCTGGAAGGCCGAGAAGGACAAGCTCGGCCAGGCGGCGGAGATTAAGACCAGGCTCGACAACGCCCGCAACGAGCTCGCCCAGGCGCAGCGCAAGGGCGAGTACCAGCGCGCTGGCGAGCTCGCCTATGGCGAGATCCCGCAGCTCGAGAAGACGCTGGCCGAGATCGAGGCGAAGGGCGATGCGCCCGGCATGGTCGAAGAGGCCGTGACGCCAGACCATGTCGCGCAGGTCGTGTCGCGCTGGACCGGCGTGCCGGTCGACAAGATGCTGGAGGGCGAGAAGGAGAAGCTCCTGCACATGGAGCAGAGCCTCGGCGCCCGCGTCGTCGGCCAGGAGGAGGCTGTCGAGGCCGTCTCCAAGGCGGTCAGGCGCGCTCGCGCCGGCCTGCAGGATCCGAACCGGCCGATCGGCTCGTTCATGTTCCTCGGCCCGACCGGCGTCGGCAAGACCGAGCTGACGAAAGCCCTGGCGTCGTTCCTGTTCGACGACGAGACCGCGATGGTCCGGCTCGACATGTCCGAATACATGGAGAAGCACTCGGTCAGCCGGCTGATCGGTGCGCCTCCCGGCTATGTCGGCTATGAGGAAGGTGGCGCGCTGACGGAAGCGGTCCGGCGCCGGCCCTATCAGGTCGTGCTGTTCGACGAGGTCGAGAA
>JAESFN010000203.1_pt1 | contig 81431 bp, 77 predicted proteins | sample 9269411 | NCBI WGS metagenome assembly JAESFN01 (sample SAMN14505399, study PRJNA617100) | algae metagenome | isolation source: Iphinoe sp. HA4291-MV1 and co-occurring heterotrophs from trail next to... | place: USA: Maunawili Falls, Hawaii | collected 2009-07-25
CGAGGTGTGGAGCTATGTCCAGTCGCGCCCCGAGCCGACGCGAGCAGTCCTCTCCTTCGGCCGCCGCGATGCAGGCTTCGACTGCGGGCTGCCGCAGCCCCTGCTTTGGTATCGACCAGGCAGCGCGGGATTGCCGCAATCACTACCGGCTGGGCACGTGCTCGCGGGCCTCAACGATCAGCATGCGTTGCTCGATCTGCCGGCCGATTCGCCGCTGGCGGTGGGCGACATGGTCGCCTGCGGCATCTCGCACCCCTGCACGACGTTCGACAAGTGGCAGTTCATTCCGGTCGTGGATTACGAGTACCGCGTTGTCGATGGCGTGCGGACGTTCTTTTAGAAGGTCTACCAACGCGCACGTTGGTCGGCGATCGGCGGCGTTGCCGTTGAGCTCCCCCCGTCATTGACGGGGGGCTAATAAGACGGGCAACGGCGTGATTAGCCCCCGGCGAGTCGCCGGGGGGAGAGGGATCATTGCGGCGGAAATGCCCGTAGAGAACGAGTAGAGCCAGGCCCGCGTTGGGCTTCCTACGATCCGGCCGAATCCCAAGCCGGCGCCGGCACGCTCGCCTCTGCTTCGTTCTCTTCAATCGGTGTTGAAGCAGACGATTCGCGTCCGCCAGGCAGTCGATTGAACGCGCTCAGCAGCAGCAGTGCCGCCAGGCCGCCCATCACCACGATGGGCCATTCATAAAGGAACTCGGTTTCGCCCGGGCTACGGACCAGGTAATCGAGCTCGGGCCAGCGGCGCACCGTTTCCAACGTCAACTGGCTCGACATCACGACCAAGAAGTTGTGCGTCATGTGGAACGCGATGCCCACGAACAGGCTGCCGGTTCGCACGGCGACGAAGCCGATCACGAGGCCGATGCCGCAGGCGAGCACCGATTGCTGCATGATCGGATGCGTGACGCCGAAGAACAGGCTCGAGATTGCGATCGCCTGCCAGACGTGCCCGCGGCTGCGCAGTCCGGAGAGAATGAACCCGCGGAAGGCCAACTCCTCGCAGATCGCCGGCACGATCGCGAACACGGCCGCGAGCGTCCAGAAATTGTCGCCGGCGCCGAGAATGCCGGAGAGCGCCTTGGCCGCCTGATCGCTGATCGGATAGATCCGCATGACCCAAGACTGCGCTGCCTGCGCCACGGGATGCACCACCACGGCCAGCAAGGCGCCGGCAGGAATGCACCACCAGCGCGGCCAGCGGAGCGAAAGCGTCTGCCGCACGTTTTTGGTCAAAATGATCGTCATCAGCAGCGCCGGCGTGGCGATCACCACGAGCTGCGACACCGCGAGCAGCACCAAGAAGCCACGGAAGTCGGCCGGCACCGGCAGCGCGAAGCTGAGGAAGAACTGCACCACGAGAATCAGCACGCCGCACAGCACGGCTTGGGCCGGCGCTGGCACGTCTTCGCGATCGCGGCGCAGATGCTTGAGCCAGAGCACGGGGTCGGTCCGTTCGCTCTCGCGGAACAGCACCTGTTCGGAGTTGAACTGGTCGATCGCCCAGCGGATCGACGCCAAACAGGCCAAGAGGGTGATGCCGATCACGACCGGCGCGAGCGGCAGCACTTGGGCCAGGTTGCCTTCAAGCAGCCCGCGCAACAGCAGCATGAGCCCCGTCACCGGGATCAGCGCGTTGCCTAGGGTCAGCTCCGCGCCCGGCGCGAGCGGCAGCATCATCAGCGGCATCGACACCATGAACAGCGGCATCAAGTAGTACTGCCCTTCCTTGGTGCTGCGGGCAAAGGCCGCGAGCGCCAAGCAGAGCGCGCCGAACAAGGCCGACACCGGAATCAGCGCGAGCCCCAGCCACAGCGCGGCCGTGGGCGGCGGCGAACCGAACACCGCGAACTGCTTGAGATGCGACAGGTGCTTGATGACAAACGAGCCGGTGAAGCCGAGGGCGAGCAAGTTGAGCACGGCCGTCGCGCCGCTAAAGAGCATGATCGTGAGCAGCTTGCCGCAAACGATCTCGCTTCGCTCGGCCGGGCTCGAAAGCAGTGTCTCGAGCGTGCCGCGCTCCTTCTCGCCCGCGCAAAGGTCGATTGCCGGATAGAAGGCGCCCGTGAGCGCCCATACCAGCAGCATGAACGGCAATACCTTGGCCCAGGCCGCGGCATCCTTGTGTCCCTTGGCCGCGACATCGCTGGCGCTCACCTTGAACAGCGAACCGGTCGCAGCAGGCAAACCCCACGGCTCGAGCGCCGCGCGAGAAATGTCGCGGCTCCAAGCGTCGAGCACGTCATTGGTGCGGCGCAGGGCAATCTGTGATTTTTCTTTGGCCGTGTTGTAATAAATGATCGGGCTCGGCGCCGGTTCGAACGCCGTGGGCGCGTCGCCGCCGGCCAGCCGATCGTCGAGCTTTTGACGATAGGCGTTCAGCTTCTCGGCAAAGTCGGGCGGGAAGTAGAGCACGGCCTCGGTGCGTCCTGCGCGCAAGCCTGCCTGAGCGCGCTCGCGCACTTCGTCTTCGCTCGCGGGAACGCCTTCGCCCTTCGACTGGAACTGCACATTGAGCAGCGCTTGCTGCGCGGCGTCGGGAAAGAGCCGCAGGGAAAAATGCTCGCCGTCAAAGAGCCGCGGCAACTTCCAGCCGTCGACCGTGCCCCCCACCACCCAAATCTTGGTGGGCGACTCGCGGACGAACTGCGCCATCTGAAACATGCTCATGCCCAACAAGGGATAGAGCAGCAGCGGCAGCACGGCGATCATGAAGAGCGTGCGGCGGTCGCGCAGTTGATCGCGAATCTCGCGCCCCAGGATCAGCCGCACATTGCTCCAGCGCATGGTCAGCCTCCGATGGCCAGCGGGGCCGCGTTTTCAGCGAGCGCGGCGTCGCGTCGCGAGATCAAGCGGAAGAACAACTCTTCGAGATCCTGCTCGTCGTGCGCGCTGCGCAGCTCGTCGACCGAGCCAGCGGCCAAGATCGTGCCGCGGTGCAGAATGGCGATGCGATCGCACAGCCGCTCGACCTCGCGCATGATGTGCGTCGAAAAGACGATGCACTTCCCGTGGTCACGCAGCTCGGCCACCGTGTTGAGCAGCGAGCGGCCCGCCAGCACATCGAGCCCGGCGGTCGCTTCGTCGAACACCAGTACCGGCGGATCGTGGACCAAAGCCCGCGCGATCGACACCTTCTGCTTCATGCCGGTCGACATCTTCGCGCCCAGCAGGTCGCGAATCTCGTTCATCTGGAGCCGGAAGAAGACGTCTTCCATGCGGGCACGCAGCGCCTCGCCTTCGAGCCCATGCAGGCGACCGAAGTACTCGACGAGTTCCCAGGCCGACATGCGGTCGTAGACCGCGGTGTTCGTGGAGATGAACCCGATGCGGCGACGCACCTCGCCGGGCTCCTGCACGGCGTCGTAGCCGCACACGTTCACCGAGCCGGCCGACGGCTTGAGCACGGTGCTCAGAATCCGCAGGGCCGTGGTTTTGCCGGCGCCGTTGGGCCCGAGCAATCCAAAAACCTGGCCCGGTTGCGCGTCGAAACTCAGTCCGTCGAGGGCCACCATCCGCCCGCGCCGCAGATCGGCGTAGTGCTTACTGACGTGGCGGAAATGAATCATCGGGGACCGCTACGATCGGATCGGGGAGCTGCGCCGTTTGTCGGGCTTGGCCTAGCCTTCACGAACGTCCGAACACCATCGGCCGTCAGGCCAGCCCGCGAGGCAAGCGTAGCTCACACCGCCAAGGGCTGCTCGGGCGAGCTGTCGATAAGCTCATAAAACACGTTGCGCTGACGGGGGGTGTAGCCCAACTCTTCGATCGCCCCGCGAATCTCCGCCAGCGACAGGTGATGCACCGTACCGGCCTCGGCGACCACGTTCTCCTCGATCATCAGGCTGCCCATGTCGTTGGCGCCATAGAGCAGGGCAAGCTGCCCCATCTTCAGCCCCTGCGTCACCCAGCTCGACTGGATGTTGGCAAAGTTGTCGAGGTAGAGCCGGCTCACCGCCTGCGTCTTCAGGTATTCGAAGGAGCCGGCGGCCGGCACGTGAGCCATGTCGGTGTGGTCGGGCTGAAAGGTCCAGCAGATGTACGCGGTGAAGCCGCCCGTCTCGTCTTGCACTTGCCGCAACCGCTCGAGGTGCTCGATGCGCTCGGCCAGCGTTTCTACGTGGCCAAACATCATCGTGGCGGTGCTGCGGCCGCCGAGCTCGTGCCACACGCGATGGACGTTGAGCCAGTCGTCGGTCAGCACCTTGCCGCGCGTGATTTCCTTGCGCACGCGATCGACCAGGATCTCCCCGCCGCCGCCGGGCAAGCTTCCTAGTCCCGCGGCCTTGAGCCGTTCGAGCACCGTGCGCAGCGGCAACTTCGAGACCTTGGTGAAGTGGTGAATCTCCGGCGGGCTAAACCCGTGGATGTTCACCTGGGGATAGCTACGCTTGATGTCGGTGAGAAGTTCTTCGTACCACTCGAGCTTGAAATCCGGATGCAGGCCGCCCTGCATGAGGATCTGATCGCCGCCGAGCTCGACCGTCTCGCGGATCTTTTCGAGCAATTCGCCGCGATCGAGCACGTAGCCTTCGGCGTGCTTCGGCTTACGGTAGAACGCGCAAAAGTCGCACACCGCGGTGCAGACGTTGGTGTAGTTGATGTTGCGGTCGATGTTGTAGGTGCGATAGCTCTCGGGATGCAGCCGGCGCGTGACGGCGTCGGCCGCGCTTCCCAGCGCAGCGAGGTCGTGCGATTCGAGCAACTGCACTCCTTCGGCCGGAGTCAGGCGCTCGCCGGCAACGGCCTTAGCGAGCAAGTTGGCAAGGGTCGAATTCAAGGTCGACTCCGGGAGGAGCTAGGCCCAGATCGCGGGCACGATGGTAAAAGTGAGTCAGCCCGCGCAGCTCGGCCGGCCCCAACGAAAAATGCAGATTGTCGCGCAGGTAAGACAAGCACTGCGGCGCGGTCAGGCCTTGGGCCGGCGCCTCGCGCTCGGCGATCGCCGGCAAGCAGCCGAGACCACGGTCGCGGGCAGCCAATAGCGCCGTTTCAACCTCGCCGGTGTCGACGCCCGCGCGGGCCACCCACATGGCGAACACAAAGGGCAGCCCCGTGTGCCGCGTCCATACGTCGCCCAGGTCCCAAACCTCGGTGAAGCGTCCGCCGGGCGAATGGATGGCCCGGTCGCCGATCAGCAGCACGGCGTCGGCCGACGTGTCGGCGAGCGAACTGCCGATCGGCAGCGGCTCCAGCCGGGGGGACAGTCCGAACCGTTCCGCCAGCAGAATCTTCGCCAGGGCGGCGCTCGTGCGTGAACCTTCGTCGAGCGCCAGCGTTTTCACCTCCGCCGGAGGGCGGCGGAAAAACAGCTTCACGCTCAGCACCGGGCCTCGGCACGCGATGCAGGCATTCGAGACCACGGAGTAGCTAGGATCCTGGAAGAACTCGACCGAGGGGATGAGCGCCACGTCGTAGCGGCCATCCGCCAGACCGGTCGCCAAGCGACTCGGCAGATCGAACGCCAGCGCAACGCCCGGCTCGCGATCCAAGCCCTCGACGAGCGGCTTGGTGTTCAAGTAGTTCACAGCGCCAACGCGCAGCGAACGCATTGCCTAACTCCTTCTCTGAAAACGCGTTGGCCGATTGCACCCACGCAAGGTCCAACGCCAGGACAGCGTTGGCCGATTATACGGCCGACGCCGGGAACCGAAAACCCAAGCCCACCGGGACAACCGCAACCGAGTGCTTTGATTAACCGCGATCAGCGAGTCTCTTAGAGCGTCTAATGCAACCGCTTGCTCCGCGAGCGCGGGCGTTGCGATGGAATCCCCCCCCGTCATTGACGGGGGGCTAATGAGCCGAGGAACGCTGTCATTAGCCCCCGGCGAGTCGCCGGGGGGATAAGGATCGTTGCGTTGAGCGAGCCCATTGGAAACGGGCTTAGGCTCTTCTAAGGGAGTGGCCCGTCCGGGTTGCAGGCCCTTTCCGGGACGACTAGTTTACAGGAGGGGCCGCGTTCGCCGCGGCGTACGAAGGTTGGCCAGGATCTGCAACGTATGCCACCGCATTCCGTACCGGTCGACAAGGACGGATTTCCGCTGCCGAGGAAGGTAGGCGAAGAGCCGGCCCCGCGCAAGGAGCGCAAGCTCGGCCCGACTCCCCCTTGGGCCCGAGCCGCCGCCGGCATGTTGCTAGTCGGCGTCATCGCTGCACTCGCCGCTGTGCCGGCCTGGAAACGTGGCGGCGGACCGGCCATGGTCAGGGCACGCTGCGACCAGGCGTATGCCCGCTTTCAAGATGGCGACCTGCCCGGCGCACTTCAATTGCTCGACAAGGCCCAGGCCGCGGCGCCGCAGGACGCCCGCGTGGCCATCTATCGAGGCTGGCTGCGGCTCGAGGCAGGCGACTTGGCAGGCAGTTTGCACGATCTGAATCGCGCACAGCAATCGCACCCTCACACGCAGGAAGTCTATTCGCTGCGGAGCCGAGTGTATCAGCGGCTCGGCCGGCATCGCGAGGCGATCAACGACGCCACCGAGGCGATCGCTACTTCGGTGAACGGCGATCCAGAGCCGTACAACGAACGCGCCTACGTCCGCGCGGTGGCCGGCGTGGAGCTGACCGACGCCCTCGACGACGTGCAGCGCGCGATCGACCTAGCGCGGCGCCCCGTCGCCGCCTACCTCGATACGCGCGGCTACCTCTATCACCTGCTCGATCGGCAAGCCGAAGCGCTCGCGGACCTGGACCGGGCAATCGCGCTGACCGAAGCCGAAGGACCGAGGAGCCTGCAGCATCGCGGGTTTGGCCAAGGGGTGGCGAGTGAATTGGACCTGCGCCGCTACCGAGAGAATCTCTCGGTGCTCTACCATCACCGCGGCCTGGTGCAGCAGTCGCTCGGCAACGAGGACTTGTCGCAGCGTGACTTCGAGCGTGGCAAAGAGTTGGGGTACAACCCATCCGCTGGCGTTTTTTAGGCGATTCTCCGAAGATGGTTTAGGGTGTGACGCACTCGTGTCTAGGTTCCTTGCTCGGGACGCCATTGGCTATCGCACGATCGCCGAAGGCGAAGGCCGCTGGACAACAAACCTAGGCGATTGCGGCACGGGCTCGCCGCAGAGAAACGCGCCGCATAGGGCTCTTGCTTCTTGCGTTGATCGCGCCGGCAGGAGGCTATTGGCCGAGAGATGTCCCGGTGAAGTTGTCTTGCTGCCGATCGGCAAGTGAGAGCTGGATGGCACTCATCGGCAAACGGATTCTTGTACACTTCGAGTTTCCTCAGGTGTACGGAAAAGCGATGTACGCCACCATCGAGGCAGAAGCCACGGCTACGCCATCGACTGACAACCAAGACGCGTTCTTGGTGCGGCTTGACTCTCCCTTCCAGATCGAGGGAACGCCGTGCGAGTATTTCGTCGCCTTAGCACGACAATACGGCGATGGAACGCAAAGCGTATTTGACGTGTCGACCGGTGAGCAAGTTTGGTGCTATTTCGTTCGCATTTCCCCGGAACAGGCCACGAGCAACCAGCCATGTGACGTGAGCTTGTGGCGCGGCGGATTGGCCTGTCTCGGTGGAATCAACTTGATTGGCCCCTTGGATGGGGATGCAATCCGCCGATATCTCGGTTCCGACAGCTAGACTGGGGTTGGTAGAGCGCACGCGGCCAACGCCGACATATCAACTCTCTTTCTGTATGAACGGTTCGACCCAACACGATTGACGCAGGTGGCTAGTCGGGCTGGCCGGTAGATGGGCCCGTGGTATCCTGCCAGCCATGAAACTCCCCCGCTTCTCGCTGCGTCTGCTGCTTCTGGCCGTGGCCGTGCTGTGTGTATGGTTGGCCCGCGAGCGCGGCGCGGTGATGGAACGTAAGGCGGCGATCGCTGCGTTCAAGCAGCGGGCCGACTTCATCATGCTCGACCTCGACGATCCAGCGCTGAGTTTCAATGAGCTGTCGCCGATCCGCAGAGCGCTCGGAGATGACGTGGTCGAAGTGATCCTCCTGCTGCCAGATATCTCCCAGGCCGAGCGCGCAAGGCTGGCTGCGCTGTTCCCGGAGGCGACTATCTACCCGTTGGAATCGGGAGAGGATAGCGACGCTGATCTCAGTGTGCCTTAGGCGGCCAGCGCACTTGCACCATCCACTGGACGCCCGCTCACGCAAACCGATGAGTATCCGGCGCTCGATCCAGCCGCTTCAGACAAGCTTGCTACTGATGCAGCGCATACAGCAGCAAGTTCAGCCCCAAGCGAGAGGCGTCCTCGCGGACGTAGCCTTTGCACTCGAGCGACTCGTGGCTTTCGAGCGCGCAGCTAATATCGTAGCGCGAGAAGAGCACGCCGTAGCGCTCGCCGATCCGCACCCCTTCGAGATCGGGCGGCACTTGGCGGATCGCGGCTTCCAGCCGGTCGCCGTCCCCGGCCTGCGGATCGCGGCGGCGGAGTTGCCGTAGATCGGCCCCACCGAACTGCGGGGAGAACATGGGGTGGTCGGCCGGAATCGCCGCCAGCGGCAGATCGGGAAAGACCGCTGCCATCTCGCGGCGGAACGAATCGCTAAAGGCGTCGTTCGAGCAGATCGCGTCGGCCACCAGCGTGCCGCCGCGCTCCACGAAGGTCCGCAAGGCCTTGCGCTCATTCGCCGACAGCGAGAAGGCGTTGCGGCCGTGCATGAATACCAGATTGTGGTTGAAGAGGCCCGGATCGGTCAGCCGGATCAGCTTCACCTCGGCGTCGGTCGGCGTGCCCAAGTTGGCCGCCGCGGCCCGCATCAAATTGCTCACGGCCACTGGAGCGGCATCGCAGCCGCCGGGGTGCTGCAGCTTGGCCACGCGAATCTGCCCGCGCACGAGTTCGTTGCCGATGGGGTGCGACTCGGCTTCGGTCGGGATCTCGTCCTTGTATTTGAGTTCGCGGTTCGTGGCATACGCGAGCACGTTCACGCCGAGCGTCAGCGCCGCGTTGATGGCTCGCTGCACTTCGTCGGGATACTTGCGGCCCCGCCCCGCCCGCGCGAGCTCCCAGTAACAGGAGAGGTTGTCGGGGCAATAGATCACGCTCGTGCGGCAGCCGACATCGATGCCATAGAGCTTGCGCAGGTATTCCGGATCGATCGGCTCTTCGGCCCGCCACACCGGGTGGCTGGCCGGCAGCAAGTTCAACCGGTATTCCTGCTCCGGGAAGATTTCGCTCATCAGCTTGCGGAAGGCCGCGTCGAATCCTTCCCCTTCGCAGCACGATTCGGCGAAGATGAAGCCGCCGCGGTCGACGTAGGCTCGCAGCAACTTGGCCTGGCCGGCCGTGAGCTCGAGTCCTTTGCGGCCAGAAATGTAGATCACCGGCGTTTGCAACAGATCCTCGACTTCGACTTGGCCCTTGGGGTCGATCACCTGCCAAGTAAGATCACGCCCCCACTTGCGCTCGGCGTAGCGGGTCAGATTCGCGGCGTCGGTGCGGTGCAGGTTCCAGTCGCTGCCGGGCCCGTGCCGCAGCTTGCCCATCACCACGGGCCGGCGTCCCTTGCTCAGGAACAGGAGCGCCAAGCTGGTGGACACATTGGGGTCGATCTCGCCATGCCCCACCCCCTGCCAGAAACCTGAGAGACCGTCGGGGGGACGGTCGTTGAGGAAAACGTCGGCCCCTTCTCGGTACCAATCGTGCCGGCCGAGAAACCGCCGGGCGGTCATCCGGCCCACGCGTTCGACGCCGTACAGGTAGTAGAAGTGATACTGGCCGGCGTTCCCGCCCCGGAGCAGCCCGCGATTGACAGGGTTCGACGAGGCCGTGAAGTTGCGCGCCAACCAGTCGAGCCCGCGCTCGATCGCTTCGTCGTTCGACTGTTGGCCGCAGCAGAGCACCTCGTCGCCGCGGACCTCAGCGTCTCCCTTGTTGAGCTGATCGGTGGCGATGATCAGCGAGGCCAGGCCCGCGCAGGTCATGCTGCCGGTACCCTGGTCGAAGCCGCCGCCGCTGGGCAAATAGCTCCACGAGCCGTCGCCATTTTGCTGATCGCGCCAGTACTTAAGCGCAAGCTGCCAGGTGTTGGGCTTCACGAGCGTGAGGCCCGCCGTTTCGGCCGCCCGCTCCGCTTCGTGCAGCGCGAGCAGGGCGAACTGGGCGTTCGAGTTGTCGCTCGCGCCCTGCTCCTGCGTGTACCCCCAGCCGCCGGGAGAGGCACTGCCGGGCTTGAGCTGCGCCGTCTCGAGCCACTCGACGTTGGCCTTGATCTGCGGCATGTAGCTCACCGGGTTGGCCGGGTCGGCCACGGCCAGCGCCATCGTTTGCACGCTGCGGGCATACACGCCGCGAAACTTTTGCGCCCGCAACCACTGCAAGGCCTTGCGCACGGTCTCGTCTTGGGCGGTCAGGCCGCTATTGAGCAGTGCGAGCGTGCACAGGCCGGTCACGCCCCCTTCGTGATTTTGATAGTCGGGCCAGCTCCCGTTCGCCTGCTGCGTGCGCTTGAGATACTTGATGCCCGAGTCGATCGCGGCGCGAACTTGCTGCGGACTGAGGTCTGCCCGTGCAATCGGCGCATGCGTCAACACCGATCCGACTACGGCAACGGCAACGGCAACGGCGAATCGCAATCGCGACACGAAAGAGGCATCCAATGAGCGAGAGGGTCAGGGTTCTCACTCATCGTAGACCGTCGGCCCCAAGGCGGCAAAGGCCCGTGCTTAGAGCGTTGTGCCCTGCGGCCCCCGCCCCCGGTGCGGACCATGCCGGCCGTGGCGCCCCGCGTGATTCCAAGAATTTGGCCCCGGCTCCATGGCCACTAAGATCTCGGCCTCGGGGAACCATTTCCCGATGTACTCAATCTCTACCATGCTCAGGGGTCGGGGGAAACGAATGGTCGCGAGCCATTCATCGCCCAACAACCGGCGGACCGCTGACAGCAGCTTCGGTGCACGCCCCGGATTGTCGATCGGCCGCCAGTGGGCGTCGGCCGGGGGCGCGATAGCTGCGATCGTGCGATGCAATTTTTCGCGGGCTTCGCGGCGCGCCAAGACTGCTTGCCGTTCGCGTGCCAGCCAGACTCCGCCCAGCAGAAGTGTTACCAGCACGGCAGGCAACGAAAACTTCGCCAACTGGCGGCAGCGGTCGAACATATGCTTCTCTCCGTCCCTTTTTGAGGAGAACCCTTTGGCTGTTCTCTCCCAGGGCTAGTCACGGCGCTGCTCAAAACACCGCCGCTGCTATCACTCGGCCGCCTCTCGCCGCCCGCGCTCGACATCGATAAAGAGCATGATCGCGCCGCCGACCAGGAACAGCACCAGCAGGCTGATGATCGCCTTGCGCGGGCTGCCCGTCTGCAGCACCACGGCGCCGAACAGAAAGGTGCCCATGAAGCTGGTAGCTTTGCCGGAGAGATTGAAGAAGCCGAAGAACTCGGCCGAGTGCCGCAGCGGCGTCATGGCGCCCATGATAGCGCGGCTAACCGATTGCACGCCCCCCATGACGAGGGCCACCACGGCCCCAAGAATCCAGAATTGCCACTTCTCGCGCACGAACCACGCACCCACCAGCAGGCCGATCCAAATCGCCAAGCACAGGAGCAGGGCCTGCTTTTGCCCCATTCGATCCGAGATCCAGCCCACGAGCATCGCGCCTGGGAAGGCCACGAACTGAATCATCAAGATTAGCCCGATGAGCTCGGTCTGTGCGAACTTGAGTTCCTGGATCGCAAAGGTCGAGGCCTGCGTAATGACGGTTTGCACGCCGTCGTTGTAGAACAGGAAGCCGAGCAAAAAGAGCGCGAGCATGCGATAAGACCGCACGTTCACGAGCGTGCGCAGCACTTCGCGCAGCGCCGCGCGCCCTGCGCCGGCAAACGACTTGCTGGCGTCGCCGGGCGGCGCTCGGTCACGCAGCACGAGCAGCGTAGGAATGCTGAACAAACCCCACCACAGCCCCATCACGAGCAAGCCACCGCGGAGTTGATCGGCGGGGGTCGCCAGCCCGAGCTTGGGGCCGAGAGTCAACAGACTAGCCGCGACGATGAGGGCCAGGCCGCCGCCCAAGTAACCCAGCCCAAAGCCCCAGGCCGAAACTCGGTTCATCGTTTGCTCGTCGGCCAGCTCCGGCAGAAACCCGTTGTAGAAGCCGAGCGAGAGTTCGAAGAAGAAAGCGGTCAGTACGAACAGCCCGGCAATAAGCCACGGCATGCTCGGCGGCGCGAGCGCCAGCAGCACCGCGCAGCAAGCGCCGGGGATCGCGGTGGCAGCCAGCCAGCCGCGTTTGCTCGCGTGGGCATCGGCCAGTGCTCCCAGAATGGGCGACAGGATCGCCGCGCCAAACATCGAGGCCGAAATGCCCCAAGCCCACACCGTGGGGCCGATGCGTTCGTCGGGAAACACGACCTTCTGGATGTAGGCGACCAGGATCGTGATCGAGAGCGTGGAGTAGGCGCTGTTCGCCCAGTCATAGAGCGCCCAGGCCAGGATCTCGCGGCGCGTGACGGGCGTTCCGGTCGAAGAACTCATGCGGCGAGAAATCGGAAAAGGACGCGGACCGACCGGACCGCGGCCCGCGCCGCTGCCCACGGCCGCCTGCGACCGCGCCGGCATGATAGCTGGCTTACGAAGTTCTCCAAAGGTCTATCGGGACCTGAGACAGGGCACGCGTGACCTCCCGTAATGGCAAGGATTGACCGGGACATTCCCCCCCGTCATTGACGGAGGGCTAATAAATCCAAGCTTTAATGGGCCGTCTCGCCCGCCGGCGGCGCGGCATCGGGCGGACCAACCACCAGCGTCACCGGCTTTCCGGCGACCGTCAGCTTCGATTCGAGCTCGAAGCCCCGCGGCCGCTCGCGATAGATGAATTCACCCATCCCGTAAGGGTCTGGCACGGTGGCCAGCTTCTCGCGGCCCCCTTGCTTCACGGCCATGGCGGCCTTCAGCATTGCTAGGCGGGCCTTGGCCTTGTGCTCGGCGTCGAAGGCCTTTTCGTAGGCCGGCAGGCTGAGCTGCGGCAACGGACTACGGGCATACTTGCGGCCAAGCCTTTCGAATTCCTTGCGCTGTTCCTCCGGCGGCAGGTCCGCGAGCTTGGCTGCTTCCTCATAGGCCTGACTGAATCGCACCAGATGCGCGGTCGCCGCCACGCCACCAAGAGACCTTAGAGCGCCGGCCACTCCCTCGGGTTTTGGCCCCCTGGGCTCAGAGCTTGCGCGGAACCAATCGCCGGCATGATCGCGTTCGAGCCGCATAGCCTGTTTGACGGTGCCGCCAGCCGGCAAGTCGGCAAGCCGCTTGTCGAGTTGCGCGAGGGCCGCCGCGTCGAGCTCGGTTAAATGCTCAGCCGCCAGTTCGACAAAGGTGCCTTCGATCGCCGCCTGCACCATCACCGAGATCAAGAGATTCTCGACGCCGACGTGCCGCGCGAGGGCGAGCCCCGCGCCGATATCGTCTACGGCCGCGGTTTGCTTGCCGCTGGCCAACTCGTGCCGTGTGCGCAGCCCGGCCAAGCGCGCCAACTCGCGGGCTTTCGACAGATGCGGCAGCACGAGTCCCGGACCGTCGCTCAGATCGAGCCCCCAATCACATGCTTTCAGCTTTCCGCCCCGCTCGAGGTACAGCAGAGCGCCGCGTGAACTATCGACCACCGCTTGAGTATCTGCATCGAGCGGCACGGTGCGCCAGTCGCCGATGATGCGCTGCTGCGGCTCGGTCCACTGCGGAAGCTGCGCAAAGGCCTGCCAGTATTTGAGCGCGGCGTTCTCGCCTAAACTGGGCGCTACGGCGGCCGGCGCTTGAGCGCGCGCCCAGGCCGGCGCAAGCAACAGCAGTAAGCACGCCAGGCAGCAAAGCGCGGCGAGATCGAGCGACTTACGAGACATCGTTCCACTCCGGTCGTGGTTAGAGGGCAGATTGCGCAGAGCCATCGCCGGCCTTGAGGGGCGACGCCGGCGAAAGGTGAATGTGGGCCGAGTGCAGGTCGAGCAATGCCTCGAGCGATTCGGCCGAGTGCGCGAAGGCCTGCTGATAGTTGAGCATCGTCGGCGCCGACATCGCGCTGGCTGCCGGCGCGGTCGGCTGCGACGCAGGCTGCCAGCCGACCCAGGCCATCAAGCCGAAAAGCGCCGCCGCGGCCGCAAGCACCGCCGAGCGGCGAACGAAGGCTCGCGCGCCGAGAGTGCGAGATACGGCGCGTGTAGGGGGCGGCGCGAGTTGTTCCGCCACCCTCTGCGTCAATCGCGGCGAAATACTCCGGGGCCGCAGCTCCGTCAGTTCGCGTTCGAGGTCTTCAACATTCATCGGATCGTCTCCTCGGCCAACTGCTCGCGCAGTCGGGCCAACGCATAGCGATAGCGCGAGGCGGCCGTGTTGGCCGGCACTCCGACCGCCTCGCCCACCTGGGCAAAGGTCAGCTCCCCCCACAGCTTCAGCACCAACACTTCGCGCTGCTCGGGCGGCAACGCGGCCAGCGCAGCCTCGATCGCGGCGCGGCGCTCCTCGCCTTCGAGCAGATCGACGAACCAGGGACCGTTCGTCTCAGGCAAGGCGGCGGCCGTCTCACGCTGTTTACGACGACCCTCGCCCCGCAGCCGCTCGAGCGCCGCACGCTTCACGCAAGCGTACAGGTACGCCAGCGGATCGTGGGCGCGGGTCCGTGATCGCCAGAAACGCACGAAGCCTTCCTGCACCGCGTCTTCCGCGTCTGCCCGGCAGATGGTCCAGCCGCCGGCAAACAGCACCAGCGCGGGGCCATGGGCCGTCAGCCAGTCTTCCCAGCGGTCGGCTTCGGCAGGCATGGAGTTCCTGGGGGCGGCTTCAGTTATTCGCTCTTTAAGAGGTAGATGCCACCGAGTGCCGCATTTGTCTACGGGGCGGCCGCGAAAACTGGCCGCTAGCGGTGCTTCGATTCCGCGGCGGCGACCCGACTTCGTCGCCGGGCCGTTCGTTCCAGCACCGCCACGAGCGCCAGCGTGCAGCCGACCATCGTGAGCACGATCACGGCTCCCGCGGCGTTCACCTGATGCAGCAAAAACGCGCCCAGCCCGCAGGTGGCCGTGGCCAGATAGATCGTGAGCACCGCCTGCGACTTCGTCATGCCCAGATCGACCAGCCGATGCGAGAAGTGGCTCTTGTCGCCGACGAATGGACTGCGCTTCTCGCGCAGCCGAATCCAGAGCACCGAGACCGTGTCGTAGAGCGGAATCGCCAACACGCAGAGCGGGGCGAGGATCGCATGCCGGGGCGATGAGCCGCCCGTGAAGGTGGCGAGCATCGTCGCCACCGCGATCAAGAAACCCACGAAGTAGCTGCCGGCGTCGCCCATGAACAGCCGAGCCGGCGGCCGGTTGTGCCAAAGAAAACCGCACAGCGCACCGACGAGCACGAGTAGCAGGCCGCCGACGAACAACTGCGGCGCGTGGGTCGTGGGATCAGGCGCCGCGAGCAGCACCGCCGCGAGCATCGCCGCGGCGATCGCTGCAATGCCGCCCGACAGGCCGTCCATGTTGTCGAGCATGTTGAACGAGTTCACCAGCCAGACGATCCAGAAGATGCTCGCCAGTCCGGTCACGAGCGGCAAGTCGACGAACGCCGTGAGCCGCCAACCTTGCCAAAAGACCGCTACGGCGGCGATCAGGAACTCAGCTCCCAGCCGCGCTTGCCAAGGGAGCCCGCGCAAGTCGTCGGCCAGGCCCAGCAGCATGATCAGCGTGCTCAAACCGAGCAACATCCCTAATGATCCTAGCTGACTCTTCAAACCGGCGAGATGCGGTCGCGCGAACGTCGGCAGCAGATCGGCCACTCCGCCCCCCGTGTCGCCTGAGGCCAGCACGAATACCGTGAGCGCCAAAAGCGGCGTCAGCACGCCGAGCCAGATCGCTAGTCCTCCGCCCAGCGGCGTGGTTCGAGTATGAACTTTGCGCTCGCCCGGCTCATCGACCAAGCCCCACTGCACGGCCCGTCGGCGCACGACGAAACAGGCGGCCCAGGCCATGAGAAACGACGGGGCGAGCGTGCCCACCAAGAGCCAAATCATGGACGATGCAGGAGGTGTTCGGGTTCGGCCACAAGTCGGTTCGCCGCCGTCGATTGAGCGGCGAAACCGGCCTGGTAGTGATAGCCTACCACGCGCACTGCTGTCATCGGCCCGGGAGCTCGCGCCACGGGAATTTTCAGAATTCGGCGAAACCTGTGCGAAAACGAAGGGTTTCTTACCCCTGGCTTTTTTCGCGACCTTTGCACGCCGGAGGCAAGTCTCATGCGTCGCCGATCGTTGTCTGGTTTCACGCTGGTCGAGTTGCTCGTCGTGATCGCCGTGATTGGGATCTTGGTCTCCTTGCTGCTGCCGGCCGTGATGTATGCCCGCAATGTCGCGCGGCGCACGCAGTGCCAGTCGCAACTTCGGCAAATGGGCCTTGCGCTCGATATGTATCTCGATCGCGCCGGCCAGCGCGCTCGGCTCCCCTACTCGGCGATTTTGCCGAGCGTGACGCCGGAGCGGCCCAGTTTGCGCAAGGTGCTCGATCCGTTCATCGAGCAAAACGCGGCGGTGTTTCGCTGTCCGCTCGATGATGAGTTCTATGCCCGTGAAGGGCTGAGCTACGAGTACGACGCGACTCGGCTGGCCGGCAAGACGCGCGCGGAATTGACCGAGACCAAGGCCTCTTCGGCAATCTGGGTGTCGTACGACTTCGACGCGTTCCATGGCGACGAAGGCTCGCCCGGCGCGCGCAACTTTCTCTACCTCGACGGCCATGTGAGCCAGTAACGGCTCGCAGGCGTCTCACGTGGACCCTTTCACTCGCGAGCGCTCGAGCTGCGCGCTCAGCGTACTATCGGAGAACCAATCATGTCGGCCAAACAAGGGTGGTGGAGTTTTGCGATCCTGCTCGTGGTCGTCGCGGTGGGCTGGTGGTTCTGGCGCGAGAGCGACCTCGACAAGTTGCAAGCGCTGCAGACACAGATGCGCGACGAGTCGCTCACGCCTGAGGCCCGCCGGGCGCTCGGCCAACAGTTTCGCGAGGGAATGCGTTCGCTGGCCCCGGCGGATCGCGAGCGGTTCTTCGCGAATGCTTTTGGCGGGCGGATGCGCCGCGATCTCGATGCTTTCTTCACTCTCTCCCCTAAACAGCGGCTTGCGTATCTCGATCGCGAGATCAAGCAATCCGAACAGCGTCGCAAGCAGTTCGCTGCCCGCGGGAGCGGCGGCCCTCCCGGCGGGTTTGGCGGCCCGGGCGGCGGAGGCGGCAGCCGTTCTCCAGCGGAGCGCGAAGCGGCCCGCAAGCGGCGGCTCGATTACTCGTCGGCCGAGGATCGGGCCCAACAAGCGGAGTATCGGCGTCAAATGAACGAGCGCCGCAGCCAACTGGGCCTCAGCCCGAGCGGACGGGGGTAGCCCGTTAACTTGATGTCATTGGTTATGTCGGGTGCCTGGGGTCGAATGAAGTGAGCCCCCAGAAACCACGGTGAACAACGTGTCGGGTCCGGGGGCCCGCCTTAACGGCTCGACCCCGGGCACCCATCGCTTAGCGTTCAAAATGACTCGACCCCGGCCACTCAGCCGCTTACGATGGCCGCCGGGCATTTGCGTCGTACCCTCGAGCCAAGAAGTTGAGCGACCCCTTGCGACTCGGCGGCATCATCTTGTGCGGAGGCAAGAGCTTTCGCATGGGCACGCCGAAGGCACTGCTCCCCTTCGGCACCGAGACCATGCTCGCGCGCATGGTGCGCATCGTTGCCGCCGAGGCGAGCCCGGTGGTTGTCGTGGCCGCCGCCGACCAGGAATTGCCTACACTGTCGGCGGGAGTGTTGCTCGCGCACGACGCCGTGCCGAAATGCGGGCCGCTCGCGGGGTTAGCGGCCGGGCTGCAAGCGCTCGAAGGTTCATGCGATGCGGCGTTCGTCACCGGTTGCGATACGCCGCTCTTGCGGCCGCAATTGATCCGCAGCCTGTTCGCCGCGCTCGAAGCTCATGCGGCCGCGATCCCGAGATTCGACCACCGCTGGCATCCTCTGACCGCGGTTTATCGGCTCGCAGTTCGCGCCGAGGTCGATGCTCGCCTCGCCAACCGGCAACTCAAGCTGCAGGATTTCGCCGCCGCGATCCAACCTGTCGCCGTCGGCGAGGGGCAATTGCGGGCAGCCGATCCGGCGCTCGCGTCGCTGCGCAACGTCAACACGCCGGAAGATTACCGCGCGGCTCTAGCCGAACTGGCTACGATCGAAGTTTTTTGAGCGGCGGCGCGTAGGGTGCTGTCAAGCGAAGCGCGGACGCACCAACGTTACAAGCGCGAGATGACGTTGATCATGTTGCGAGCGCTGGTGCGTCTGCGCTTGACACTCCCTACCGGCACCCTGCCTGCTCAAGGGCCGATCGAGCGCGGTTAAGCGAGCCGCACGCCGTTGGGCACGGTCTGATCTGGCACCGCCAGCACGACCGCCCCATCGGGGCGATAGAACCCCGTGATCAAACATTCGGAACGAAATGGGCCGATCTGTTTTGGCGGAAAGTTGACCACGCCAATCACCTGCCGGCCTACCAAATCTTCGCGGTTGTAGAGTGCGGTGATCTGCGCGCTGGAGGCGCGAATCCCAATCTCGGGGCCGAAGTCGACCGTCAGACGATAGGCCGGCTTGCGGGCTTCGGGAAACTCCTCCGCGGCCACGATCGTGCCTACCCGCAGTTCGACGCGAGTGAAGTCGTCCAAGGTGATCGGTTCCAAACAACGTCCTCCGCGGCGTAGATAGCTTAGAAGTCAAAGACCGAGGGGCAGACGCTGCCGCCTGCCCCTCGGTCGCTCGAGCAAAGGCCTACTGGATCACGATATTGCTGCCGACACCGCCGTCGAGCACGTCGAGGCCGGGGCCGCCGATGAGCACGTCGTCTCCTGCGCCGCCGAGCAGCGTGTCATTGCCTGCGCCGCCGATGAGGATGTCGTCGTCGTTGCCGCCGTCGAGGGTCAGGCCGATGATGGCCGCCGCGAGAGCCGAGGCTTCGATCACGTCGTCGCCGCCCAGCGAGTTAACAACCAAGCGGTCGTTGGCGGCCTCGGCGCCGACCACGTTCACCTTGATCGCTCCGCCGATCACGTGTGCGCCGCTCGCGTCGCCGGAGACGAGCAGGATGTCGTCTCCGCTGGTGGCGTTCATGATCACGGTGTCGGCCGCGCCGTCGCCCAAGCCGCCACTTGCCGCCAGATTCACACTGACTTGAACGAGCCCGGTGCCGGTGAGGTCGTTGACCACGATCGTGTCGGCCCCGCCCAAGGCATTGAAGTCGATGTTTTCGACCTTGTTCAGGTCCATGGTCACGTTGGCGATGTTGCGGAAGAAGCGCACGCGGCCGCCGTTGGCTGCGATATCGATGTTCTCGGCCACGTTGGCGCCGTTGAAGAGCATGCTGTCGAAGCCGGCTTGTCCCTCGATGGTGTCGTTGTCGTCACCGGGGTTCCAGACGAAGGTGTCGTGGCCATCGCCCATCAGCGCGGTGTCGTCGCCGTCGCCGCCGTTGATCAGGTCGTCGCCGGCGCTGCCAATCAAGGTGTCGTTGCCCAGGCCGCCGTTCAGGGTCAGCGCGATGCTGGTCGGCAGGAGCGTGGCGTCGATCGTGTCGCCGCCCCCTTGGCCGTTGATCGTGAGCGCATCGACGCGTCCCGGGTCGGTGTTCTTGATGTTCACCGCCGCCGACAGCCCGGCCACCGTAGTGATCGAGCCGGAGACGCCGACCTTAATGGCGTCGCCCCCCTGCGTGCCATTGACGGTGACGCGATCCCCGGCGCCATCCGGCGTGTTGGCAGGCCCCTTGAGATCGAAGTTCACGTTCTTCATGTCGGTGCCCGCCAGATCGCCGACGATCATGTTGTCGGCGCCGCCGAGCGCCAAAAACTCGATGGTTTCGACATCGTCGAGGTCCATCGTCACGTTGGCCACGTCGCGCAAGAAGAGCACGCGGCCGCCGTTGGCCGTGACGTTGATGTTCTCGCTAGCGTTCGAGCCGAAGAACAGCAGCTTGTCGAGGCCGGCCTGGCCTTCAACGGTGTCGTTGCCGTCGCCTGGATCCCACTGGAAGACATCGTCTCCCGCGCCAAGGAAGGCGGTGTCGTTGCCGTTGTCGCCGAAGATGAAGTCGGCGTTGTCGCCGCCGAACAGGACATCGGCGCCTTGGGAACCGAGGAGCGTGTCGTCGCCGGCCCCGCCATCGAGCGTCAGCTTGATCACGCCGGCCGGCAGAGTGCTGGCAGTGATTCCGTCCTTTCCATTGCGGCCGTTGACTACAAGCGCGTCATTGGCGCCCTCGCTGTTGGAGATGTTCACGAGGACCGGCAGGCCGACTACCGAAACGCTCGAGCCGGCGCCGAATACGTCGATCACGTCATCGCCGTTCCTACCGTTGACGATCACGGTGTCCGCCGCGGCATCACCCGCCGCGCCGCCGATCGTGCCGGCCAGATTGGCGTTGACCTTGGTCAGGTCGGTTCCGCTCAGGTCATTGACGGTGACCGAGTCGGTTCCGCCCAGCGTGTTGAGGTCGATCGTTTCGACATCATCGAGATCCATCACGATATTGCCCAGATTGCGGGTGAACCGCACGCGACCGCCGTTGGGCGAAACCTCGAAGATCTCGTTGCCGGCGCTGCCGTTGAAGAGCATGCGGTCTGCGCCGGCCTGCCCTTCCACGGTGTCGCTGCCGTCGCCTGGGTCCCACTGGAAGGTGTCGTCGCCGGCGCCGAGGAACACGGTGTCGTTCCCCTGCTGGCCATCGATGAAGTCGTTGTCGTCGCCGCCGCGGAGAATGTCGGCGCCGTTGCTGCCCAGCAGCGTGTCGTTGCCGGTTCCGCCATCGACGGTGATTTGGATCAAAGCCGCCAGGTTGCCCGTCGCGGAGAAGCTGTCGTCGCCGCCGTTGGCGTTGAGCACCAGGGCCTCCGAGGTGCCGATGTCGATCGAGAACGGCGCCGGGTTCAAGCGGTCGAAGCGCACGCGCACGCCGTTGGCGGTCGCGGTGAAGACTTCGGCGCCGTTGCCGCCGTTGACCTCGACGGTGTCGGTTCCGGCGCCGCCTTCGTTGAGGTCGGTGTCGTCGCCGGGATTCCAGATCATGCGGTCGTCGCCAGACTCGCCGAACACCTGGTCGTCGGCGTCGCCGCCGGTGAGGGTGTCGTTGTCGGCGCCGCCGAAGAGGAAGTCAGCGCCTCCCTTGCCGAGCAGCGTGTCGTTGCCGGCCTGGCCAAAGAGCTGATCTGCGCCGGAGCCGCCGGTGAGCACGTCGTTGCCGGCGCCGCCAAATAAATTAGCTCGCGGCAGGGCGCCGTTGGCTTCGTTGAGCGTAAGTGTATCGTTGCCTCCCTGCCCAAAGACTTGGATCAGCGAGGTGTTGGCGACGGTCGACACGCCGCCCGTGATCGCCACGGCGCCGCCGTTGACCAGCAGTTGTCCCGCGGCGTTGCGGCTCACGGCAATGTTGTTGTCGAGGTTGTCGCCAAAGACGGTCAGTGCGCCGGCCGCAGGGTTGAAGGTCGCTACCACCGCGGGCGTAAGCCGCGCAGACAGCTCTTCGTAGGCCAGCGGCGCTCGGCGGCGCGAACCAGGACGGCTAACGAGCTTCTTGTTGCGAAGCCAAGTTGTCCAACGATTGCAGAACACAGTTGATCTCCATTCCTAAGGCAATGGTCCATGAAGAGACCCTCGTCGGCAACGAAGCGGCGTTTGCGGCGCGATCCACGAGCGGAATCGTTTCGCAGGCGAACTATCGCCAAGGCCCCGCTGCTAGCAACGCAGGGTCGAAAACTAGACGACGCCGCCATCCCAGGCAGAGCCGTTTTTCACAGAAGCGTAGAAGCGACCACGGTTGTTACAACCGTTTTCGAGCGCGCATCAATTCGCGATCAACGGCCGCAATATAGAAGGGCCCTGCCGAGTGTGCCAGACCCTGTTCCCCAAGTCGGGTGAACGCTCGATGGCTCCGCCGGACTTCAGCGGCGCACGCACCGTGCTCGCTCAGTTCCACCGCCGCCATTCGCGGTCGTAGTAGCGCACCAAGGCCTGGTTGTCGAGCCGGTTGATTTCTACCGGCACCGGCCCCAGGTCGGGCGAGAGGGTGAACATGGCCGCTAGGCTCTGCCCGTCGAGAAACTTGAGGTCACGAGGTAGCTCACCAGCGGGCAATTCGAAAGGCGTTGACCGTGCGAGCGCGAAGCCCCACACGCCAAAGCTAGGCACCGCCACGTGATAGGGCCGCACGTGTAAGCCCGCCGCCTCCATGGTCCGCACGATGCACCAGTAGGCGCTGCGGGCAAACAGCGGTGAGGTGCATTGTACGCCGATGGCCGCCTCGGGCGTGAGCTGTCCGCGCAGCAGCCGATAGAAGCGCGTGGTGTAGAGCTTGCCGAGCGCGAAGTTATTGGGGTCGGGAAAGTCGATCAGCACGGCGTCGTACTTCTCGCGCGGCGTTTCGAGCCAAAGCATGGCGTCTTCGTTCACTACCTCCACGCGTGGATCGCGGAGCGCGCCGCCATTGAGCTCTCCCAGCGGAGGGAATCGCTCGGAAAGCTGTGTCATCGCCGGATCGAGGTCCACAAGCGTCACCCGCTCAACGCTTGGATAGCGCAACACTTCGCGGGCAGCTAGGCCATCGCCGCCGCCAAGAATCAGCACTCGTTTGGGGCCGCCCGCCAGGAGCAGGGCCGGATGCACGAGTGCTTCGTGATAGCGATACTCGTCGGCCGAACTGAACTGCAGGTTGCCGCTCAAGAAAAGCTGAAAGCCCGCGCGGCTCCGCGTGAGCACGATTCGCTGATAGGGGCTCGTGCGGGCATACACGATCTCATCGGCGTAGAGATTGTCTTCCGCGAGCGAAGTCAGCCGGTCCGCGTAGACGACGCCTACGGTGAGCAGCATGAGCACCGCCACGCAGCGTGCCCGCAGGCCGAGCACTCCGCGCGAAAGTTGCGGTCGCAGCAGCCAGGTGCCCCACAGCCCGACCGCCGCGTTGAGCAAGCCGAACATGAGCGACGTGCGCACGAGCCCCAGCCGCGGCACGAGCAAGAGCGGAAACAGAAGCGAGGCTACGAGCGCCCCCAAATAGTCGAACGCCAGCACGCGGGCGACCAGATCTTTGAACTCCATGTTGTTGCGCAGAATGCGCATCAAGAGCGGCAACTCGAGCCCCACGAGCACGCCGATCGCAAACACGACCGAGTAGAGCAGCACATGAAAGTTGGAGAGCCGGCCGAAGCCAAAGAACAACAGCGGCGCCGAGAGCCCGCCCAACAGCGCCACACCCAGCTCGACTTCGATAAACGTGCGGGCAAGCCGCTCTTCGATGTAGTTCGACAGCCACGCCCCCACGCCCATCGCCGAGAGGTACAGGCCGATGATGAGCGAGAACTGCGTCACCGAGTCGCCGAGCACATAGCTGGCGAGCGTGCCGGCGAGTAGTTCGTAGACCAGCCCACAGGTGGCGATGATCAGGACGTTGAGGAAGAGCAGCCAGGTGGTGTTCATCGGCCGAGTCTCTGAAAATAACACCCACCGAGGCTGCCCGTGCAGATGAATCCTCTCGGAGTCTTGATATCGGGAAACACGCGGACCTCGTCATGCACCACGACCCGCTTCACGTGACCGCTCGCAGCCAAGAGGTCCGACGTCTGCTGTGACATTCGTTCCACGTTGCCGCTCACCGACACGTCGACGCTGCGCTGCGCCCAGAGACCGACCGCGCGGTCCACACTGATATTCGCGAAGCCATCTCGCGCGAAGGCTGCCCTCACATCCAGCATTTGCTGCCGAGTGATCCTTTCATCGATCCAAAACCAGGCTGCGATGCCGAGCAATGCGAGCCCGAGGCCGGCAGCCCCACTTCTCCACCGCTTTACTCGGGGGGATAGAGAGGCCCGATGTTCGTCCGGCGCTTGTGCCATGGAAAACCCGTTTCAATGAATCGCAGCGGACACGATCATGGCAATTCCCAGAAGCATCGAGGCGATGATGATCGCCAGAGCGACGTTCTGATCTTCTTCGATCTCCTTGCGCACGGAGAAAGGCGTGATCTTGAGCACGATCAGGAAGCAAACCGCGAACAACGCCAGGCCGAACGCGGCGAATACGATCGAGAGCACCAGCGGCCGCAGCAACTCGGACAGGTCCATCTATTTTCCTCCTCGCCAGCCAGAGAACCAGAAAGAACGATAGCCCCCCGGCGACTGCCGCGCCGTGCCCGCCTGCGCCACGCGCTCGGGCGACGACGGCTCCCAGCCGGTGAACCCCGCATAGGCATAGCCGGCAAGCAATAGGCTACCGACGGCCACATAAAGCCTAGGAAACACGAAGAACCTCCTTCTCTAAGCCACGGCAACACGCAGCTCGTAGGTTATGCCTCAGCATAACTCCCCCCGGCAACCCACCTGTACGCGCCACGGTTTTTGGAACACGGCAACAAACCACGCCGCCGTGCGATAACGACGACAGGCATGGCGCCGAAATTTGCTGCGTCGCGGTGGTTAGCGGCATAGTTATGCTGAAGCATAACCTACTTGGGTTAGTCATCGTCGGACTCCCAGCCTGTCGTCCATGACTCGTAGGGGTTGTAGGCGCTGTCGCTCCAGCGGCGGATGTCGAATGTCAGGTTCCACACCGCGGTGATCATCGCCGGCACGCTCAAGAGGAACACGAGCCCCCAGAAGCGAGACCAGCGCGGCACGCCTTGTTCCACCGTCACGTCCAGCGTACCGCCGGAGGTCGGCTTCTCGCGCGTCACCTCGAGCCGCATGGTGTACTTGCCGGGCGGCATTCGCCGCAAATAGGCCGAGCCCTTGCGGCTCCCCTCGCTCCACGCTTCGCCGTCTTCAACGCCGTGATAGTTCGAGAGCGGGACATAGAACGACTGCAGCATTCCCTGGGCGTCTTGATGCAAATCGCCTTCCACGTCCATCCAGGCATTGTCGAGCGACGAGATGGCGGCCGACACGCGGATGTTGCGCCATGAGCCCAGCTCCAGGTCCGGCACAAAAAACGTCTGCGGCGCGGTGTCGACCGTCGGCTCGATCGCGAAGCTCTTGTCCATCACCGTCTGCCGGCCGGATGTCATGGTTTGCGCCCAGAAAAGCAGCGCGGCCAGGCTCACGAGCAAGGCCCAATAGGCGTAGATGCTCTTGTAGCGGAAGGGCTGATTGGGCGCGACTTTCCAGGAGCGCGGCAACCCGGTCACGCCAAAGGCGGCCTCGATCACCTGCGGCTCGACATAGGTTCCCTTCGACCAGTTCACCTCGCCAGCGAGCGCCTTCTCGCGGCCCGGCTTGTTGCTGCGCAGCGCGGCCATCACCTCGCCCGCGCTGATCGACAGTTCCTTCGAGAGCATCAGCGGCGGAGCGATGTAGTCGATCGCCTCGACCGACTCCTTGACCTCGACTTTCCAGTAAAACTCTCCCAGCACGTGGTCGACGACGGCGTCTGCTCGCTGGAAGAGCTTAAACTTCTCGCCGCCATAGCGCACGACGGCAGGCACCGCCGTCCGGATATGGCTCGCCTCGTCGTCAACCTCGCCCGGCGACACAGGCTCGACGAAGCTCCAGTGCTCGTCGCTGAACACCAGCCAGCGGAAGCCAAGCCGTGGTGCGTAGAGCAGATACTCCTGCCAGTAGTACTTAATTCCTTCAAAACGCACGTAGCGCCGCAGGCTGCCGATGATCACATACTCGACGCCGAACAACGTGCCCTTGCTGCCGAGCGGCAGTGCCAGCTTGACCTTCGGCTTCTGCAGCACCTTGAGGTACTTGAGATTCCCATGGTCGCAGTCGAGCAGCGCCCCGCAGTAGGGGCAGGCCACGCGCAGCGTCTCGTCGGGCGCATGCAGATCGAGCGAGCCGCCGCATTTGGGGCAGCTCACTTGTAGGCCTTCGATCGTGCGCGGCTGGTCCTCGCCTGCGAGCGGAGCGTTTTCGAGTCCCAGGTCGGCCAGCGTCACTTGCCGGCCTAGGTACGCGCGCGGCGGATCGTCGGAGTAGTCGAGCGTGGCGAAGACGCCGTCGCGTCCGGAGAGATCGGCGTACCTCAGGTCTTGCCCCGGCTCAACGCGAAACGGAATCTCCCCTTCGGCCGAGATCACTTGGGCTACGCCGAGTTCGGCGACTCGCAGCGCGCCAAGTCCCGGCGAACTGAACTTGCGGCCAAGCTCGAGCGACTCGATCGGGGGCAGCTTCGCGCCCAGCTTGCTCGAACTCTTGGCGAACGTCAGATAGAACTTGCCGGCCGCCTCGGCCAGCCAGCCCCAGCGGTCGCCGGGGAACGCGGCGTACCACTCGTCCCACACGCCCCCCGCCTGATGGCGATACTGCACGCGGCCCACGAGCTCGAAGGGGCGATTCTTGAAATGCCCATCGAGGCCGACCGCTAGCGGCGAATCGGTGTCGACGAGCGCGGCCACCTTGCCCAGGCTCTCGAGATCGCGATCGCCGCGGGCGATGACGGTTTGGCACTGCTCGCAGACCTTGACGATCGAAGAGCCGATCTCGAACACCACCGGCGCGCCGCAAGTAGGACAGGTCGCCTCGACGGGGCTCACCGTGGCGCTCCTTGCCCTGACACGGCGATAGCGGCCTGCACATCGCCTCGCGCGACGTAGCGCAGTTCCACACGTTCCGCGCCGAGGAACTCTGCCAGCCGCATTTCCCAAGGCCATTCGGGCCGTGGCCGGCAGCAATACAGGTTAAAGGTCGCCAGGCCATGCTCCGGAAACGTGTGGCAGGCCAGATGCGACTCGCTCAGGAGGTACAGCCCTGTCACCCCTCCTGGCGTGGGAAACTGATGCCAGAGCGGTGCGCCGACCACATGCAGCCCCAGCTCGCGGATCGCGGACTCGCACACCAGGCGCACCGCCGCCAGATCGGCCAAGCGATCAGGCGAGCAGCCCACGGCGTCGACAATCCATTCCTGACCGGCGTTCATGGCGGAGCGAGAAAGTGGGTAAAGCGAATGCGGAAGCGGATCTTCGGAAAGTGCCTTCGGCTGCGGACCGCGGTTATTGCCTAACGATTAAAGCGGAATTCGCCCAATCCGCCAAGCTGACAAGGAGATAGAGCGATTCTCCGGCTGTGCTGCGTTGGCGGGAGCTGGCTTGCCCAGGCCGGGAGATCTGCCTATCTTTTGAGTAGTTCTCCGTTTTCCGGTGTGATGCCCTATGTTTCGCGTTCGTTCGCCACGCCTGCTTCGCGCCGCACTGGCCGCCTGTTTGGCGGTGGTGACGACGATGCCGCCGGCGATGGGGCACGCTCATGCCGGGGGCGATCGACCGCATCAGCACGCACACGATCATGGCGGCCATGATCATCACGGGCATCGGCATTCCGAGGGCGCAGCGGAGCAGCCAACGATCGCTTCCCTGTCCGCGCCGGGCATGGGGCGTTTCGCCCACGTGCATTTCGCCTGGCTCGGGCTCGAGGTGACCTTTGCCTGGCCCGTCGGCTCTTCGACCGACGGCAATGGGCAATCCGAGCACATCGTCGTGCGGCTGCTCGACTCCGCTGCGCAGAATAGCGGCCAAGTCGATGTGCAGTCGCCGCTCGCCACGCTCAGTGCGATGGACGTGGTGCAAGACGCCGGACGCTTGGCGTCGCCGCCGATGGCTGATTTGTTGCGATCGCGGGTGGTCGAAGCGCCGGCCACTAGTCTGCTGTGTGATGCTGCGCGCCATGAGCGCTCCGGCGTGCTCTTGAGCTAACCGCTCCTTCTTGAAAGCCCCGCTCGGGGCCGTTCGGCAACGAATTCCAACGTCCGTGTGGTCGTTGGCGTTTTCCCATTCGTTGCTCTCGCAGAACGCGTTCAAAGGAGAGTTGCACATGCGCGCATTCTTTTGGTCGGCTTCGATCGCTCTCGTCACCATGCTCTACGTCGTCGGCTGCGGCCGCGACTCCGCTCCTCCGGCGGCCGCTAAGGCCACGCCTGACAAGTCCGCCGCCGCGGCGCACGGCCACGACCATGCAGCTGGCAATCATGACCATGGCGACCATGAACACGCCGACGGGCACGATCACCACGACGTGCCGATCACCGAGGCCGATGTGCAGATGCCGGCCAACTATGCCGAAGCGGTGACGCGCATCCAGGGGTACCGAGACGCCATTCGCAGCGCGGCGACCGGCGCCGAACCCGAGCTGGCGCATCGGCCGCTCGACGAGCTCGACATCGTGCTCAATCGCCTGCCTGAGATTGCCCGCGATTCCGGCGTGCCCAAGCAGCAGTGGGAAGCGATCAACACCGGCGCCCGCGAGCTGCGCAACCTGTTCAATCAGGTGCATGCCGCGATCGATGAGCATCACGAGCCTGATTACGCGGCGGTCGCTCAGCCCATCGACGAGCAAATCGCCAAGTTGACTCAAGCCCTGGCCACTCCGTAGCGCTCTCGCGTTCGCCCCCCTGGAGCAACCCCATGAAATCGACCTGGCCCCTCAAGCGGCTGTTGGCCTGCCTGCTGGCGGCGTCGCTTAGCGCCGGCGTGGTACAAGCCCACGGCGATCACGAACCGCTGCCAACGAGCGGCGTGACCGTCGTCGGCGAGCGGCTGCTCGTTTCGGCCGCGGCGCGGCAAGCGATCGACCTGACCACCGCCAAGGTCACACTCGCCGACCTCGCGGAGCAGGTCACGCTGGCCGCCACGACCGAAGCCCCTTGCCATCAACACGCCGTGGCGGCGACGCTTGCGCAAGGCCGGATCGTCGAAGTGCTCGCGCAGCCGGGGCAGCCGGTCGAGCGGGGCCAAACGCTGGCTCGTTTCGAGAGTCTGGAACTCGAACGGCTGCAGAGCGAGTTGCTGTCGGCGGCGGCGACCTTCGACCTGTCCGATAAGTTGCTCACCGAGCGCGAGCGCAGCGCGGGGGCGTTACCAGGCAAAGTGCTCCAGCAATCTCGAGCCGACCGCGCGCAGCGCGCAGTCGAGCTCGGCATCGCCTGGCAGAAGCTGCTCGCGCTCGGTGCGACGGCCGAGCAACTCCAGCAACTGCGCTCCGCGGGGCAACTCATCGCCAGCTTGCCGATCCTATCGCCCATTGCTGGCAAGGTGTCGGCGGTCTCGGTGCGGCCCGGGCAAATCGTCGAGCCGAACCAACCGCTGTTCAACATCGTTGACGCGCGCGAAGTGTGGGTGATGGCACAAGTGCTCGAAGCGCAGGCGGCCAAGGTTGCTGCCGGCACGCCGATGCAGGCGGAGTTTGGCGGGCAAACGTTCTCAGGCAAGGCCGAGGCGGTCGGCGTGCGGCTCGATCCGGTGCGGCGCACGTTGCCTGTGTGGTTTGCCGTGGCGAGCGACGGCAAGCTGAGGCCCGGCATGGCGGGGCAGGTGCAGTTGCCGGTGACTCGAGTCGCCGAGGCGGTGGTTGTTCCCCAGCGAGCGCTGCGGCGTGAAGGAAAGAACTGGTTCGCCCTCGTCGAAGAATCGCCGGGCGAATTTCTTCGCCGAAGAGTCGAGATCGGCCTCCGCACCGGCGGCCAAGCCGAAGTGCTCGATGGTCTGTTTCCAGGCGACCAGGTGGTGACCACGGGCTTGCAGGAGTTGGCGACGCTGTTCGGCCGCGACGACGAAGACGCCTCGCAGAGTGGCTCGAGCCCGCCCATCGAAACGCTTGTTAGCCGGCCGGAAGGCTCGAGCGTGCTCGCGGCGCTGGCGGAGATCGAGACGCCCAATGATCAGAAGACGTTCATTGCGCCCGCCTTTGCTGGTCGCCTGTCGAACCTGCTGGTCGAGCGGGGGCAGTTCATTCGCGCCGGCACGCTGATGGCCGAGGTCGAAAGCCTGGAACTGACGAGTCTGGTGCTCGACACGCTACGGGCCAAGGCCGAACTCGCCGCCGCCAACACGGCGGTCGAGCGGACCGCCGCGCCCAACATTCAAGCGGCCTTGCCGGGGCAAGAGCTGTGGCAAATGCGGTCGCGCTTGGCGCAGGCTCAGGCCACCGTGAAATCCAATCAAGAACGGCTGCGGCTCGCGGCCTTCAATCCCGAGGAACTGGTGTCGTTCGATAAGCTCGATCCGGCGTCGATGCAAGGAGACAAGCCGGTCGTACCCCGGCTGCCGCTGCGAGCGCCGGCCGACGGCTGGCTGGCCGATTTCGAACTCTCGGTCGGACAGCACGTGGCGCCGCAACAGCAGCTCTTCGAACTGCACGATCGCAACACGTTGTGGGTGCGGGCCGATCTGTTTCAAGAAGAGTTGGGCCGCGTACGCGTGGGCGATCAAGCCCGCGTGTTCTTTTCTGCCGACGCGGGCCTGCAGGTGGAAGGACAAGTGGCGCGGGTCACGCCAGTTCTCGTCGAGACGGGCCGCACGGGCTCGGCCTGGATCGAGATCAACAACCCGGGCGAACGACTCCGCGAGGGAATGCTCGCGCGGGCATTGATCTTCGTCGACCAGCCGCGGTCTGAGCTGGCCGTGGACAAACTTTAGCAACTTTGAGTCACGTCCAAGCAAAGGTGGGTGCCTGGGGTCGAGCCCTCAATCGAGCCCCCAGAAACAACCGCGATTCTCTGGGGTCGGGCTGAGGCCCGACCCCAGGCACCAACAGAACATCCATGCTCAACCACATCATCATTGCGTCGCTCAAGAATCGTGCGGCCGTCGTCGCCCTGGCGATCGTGCTGTTGCTCTTCGGCGGCTATCAAGCCTTGCAACTGCCGATCGACGTTTTTCCCGACCTGAACCGCCCCACGGTCACCGTGCTGACCGAAGCGCATGGCTTAGCGCCGGAAGAGGTCGAAACGCTCGTCTCGCTGCCGATCGAGTCGGCGATGAACGGGGCCACGGGTGTCGAACGCGTGCGCTCGGCTTCGGCGATCGGCATCTCGATCGTCTGGGTGGAGTTTGCCTGGGGAACCGACGTTTACGTCGACCGGCAGATCGTCGCCGAAAAGCTGGGGCTCGTGCGTGAGCGGCTGCCGGCAGACACCAACCCGGTGATGATGCCGGTCAGCTCGATCATGGGCGAGATCCGCCTAGTCGGGCTGCGATCGACCGGTAAGACGAGTTCGATGGACGTGCGCACGATCGCCGATTGGACGCTCCGCCGTCGGCTGTTGGCCGTGCCGGGCGTTTCGCAGGTCACGGTAATGGGGGGCGAGCAAAAGCAGTATCAGGTGCTCACCTCGCCTGAGCGGCTGGCGAAGTACGACGTAACGGTCGACGAGTTGGCCCGCGCCGTGAGCGGTGGCAACGTGGTCCGCGGCGGCGGTTTTCTGCAAGGCCCGAACGAGGAATCGCTGATCCGCATCGTCGGCCGTGCCACGAACCTGGCCGACATCGAGAACACGGTCGTGCGCGCAGGCGATCCGCTCTCGATCACGGTCGGCCAGGTCGCCGAAGTCAAGCTCGGGGGGCCGGCGCCGCGCGGCTCCGGCAGCGTGAACGGCGAGCCGGCCGTCATTCTCTCGATTCAAAAGCAGCCTGGGGCCGACACGCTCGCGCTCGATGCCCGCATCGATCAAGTGCTGGCCGACGCCCAGTCCAGCTTGCCGACCGATGTGAAGATCGAGACCGAGGTGTTTCGTCAGGCCAGCTTCATCCGCGCGGCGATCGGCAACGTGGAAGAAGCAATCCGCGACGGCGCGATCTGGGTGGTCATCATTCTGTTTCTATTCCTGTGGAACTTGCGGACGAGCCTGATCACGCTCACGGCGATTCCACTGTCGATCGTGGTCACGGTGCTGGTGTTTCGCTGGTTTGGCGTGTCGATCAACACCATGACCCTGGGCGGGTTGGCCGTGGCGATTGGTGAGCTGGTCGACGACTCGATCGTCGACATCGAGAACATCTTCCGCCGGCTCAAGGAAAACAAGCAGCTTGCCCGGCCAGTGCATCCGCTGCGGGTGATTTATCTGGCCTCGAGCGAAGTGCGGAGCAGCATTGTCTACGCCACGCTGATCGTGGTGCTGGTGGTGATTCCGCTGTTTGCGCTGCCGGGGCTCGAGGGGCGGTTGTTCGCGCCGCTGGGACTATCTTACGTGGCGACGCTCGTGGCCTCGCTGCTCGTATCGCTCACGGTGACGCCGGCGCTCGCGTCTTACCTGTTGCCGAACGCGAAGTTCCTTGGCCATGAAACCGATCCGCTGCTCGTCCGCTGGCTGAAGCGGGGCGACGAGCGGCTGCTGCGGTTTTCGCTGAAGCATTCCACGGCCGTGCTCTCGGTGGTCACGCTGCTCGTGGTCATGTCGGTGGCCGGCCTAGCCTGGATGGGGGGCGAGTTCTTGCCGGACTTCAACGAAGGCACGCTGACGATCGGCGTCTCGGCCCCGCCGGCCACCAGCCTGGCGGAGTCGAACCGGCTCGGCACGCGGATCGAACGCTCGCTGCTCGAGATCCCCGAGGTGCTGCACGTGTCTCGCCGCACCGGCCGCGCCGAGCTCGATGAGCACGCGGAGAATGTGAACTACTCCGAGCTCGACGTCGGCCTGCTCGAGCCGGAGAAGCCCAAGCCAGGCGTGTTCTTTGGCCTCGTGCGGCTCGTGCCGGGGCTGCACTCTTGGGGCACGGAGCATCAAGGACGCGAGCGCGAAGTGGTGCTCGCCGATATTCGCGATCGGCTCACGCGCATTCCCGGCGTCGCCTGCAACATCGGCCAGCCGATCTCGCATCGGCTCGACCACATTATGTCCGGCATTCGCTCGCAGATCGCCGTGAAGATTTTTGGTCCTGACCTGTCTCAACTGAGGCGCAGTGCGGAAGAAGTACGCAAGCTCATGGCAAACGTGCCAGGCGTGGTCGATCTACAAGTCGAGCCGCAGGTCGAAGTGCCGCAGATTCGCATCACGGTGAAGCGCGACGAGGCCAAGCGGTTCGGCCTCTCGCCGGCCGCCGTGGCCGAGGCGCTCGAGATCGCGCTGCAGGGGAGCAAAGTTTCGGAAGTCCTGGAAGAACAACGCACGCACGATCTGGTCGTGTGGTTCGACGCTGAAGCCCGCGGCGATCTGGAGCGGATTCGTGCGACGCCGCTGAGCACGCCCAGCGGCGCTCGGGTAGCGCTCGGCAGCGTGGCCGAAGTGCTCGAGGCGACCGGCCCGAACACCATCAACCGCGAGAACGTCGTGCGGCGAATCGTGGTGCAAGCCAACACCGCCGGGCGCGACCTGGCGAGCGTGGTCGACGATATTCAGCGTTCCGTGTCGGAAAAGCTGCTGCCGAGCATGCCGTCGGGGTACTTCGTGGAGTACGACGGTCAGTTCGAAGCGCAGCGGCAGGCGAACCTAAGACTGGCGGTGCTCGGCAGCTTCGCCGTGGCGGGAGTGTTCTTGCTGCTCTGCAAGGGACTCGGCTCCTGGCGCGCGGCCCTGCAGGTGATGGCCAACATTCCGCTGGCTGCAATCGGCTCGGTGGCCGCGCTCGTGCTCACCAATTGGCCCGATTGGGCCGCGCTCTCGGCGGCGCCCTTTTGGCAGTGGCCGCGCGTGTGGCTCGAGTCGAGCAGCCTCTCGGTGGCGCACTGGGTGGGCTTCATCACGCTCGTGGGCATCGTTTGCCGCAACGGCATCATGATGATCTCGCACTACATCCACCTGATGAAGTACGAGGGGGAGCGTTTCGACGAGCACATGATCATCCGCGGCAGCCTGGAGCGGCTCGTGCCGGTGCTGATGACCGCGCTCACGGCCATCATGGGCCTCGTGCCGCTCGCGCTCGGCGGCGGGCAGACCGGCAAGGAGATTCTGCACCCGCTGGCGATCGTGGTGATCGGCGGGCTGATCAGCTCGACGCTGCTGGACCAACTGGTGACGCCGGCCTTGTTCTACAAGTTCGGCCGCAAGGTGTATGAACACCGCTACGACCACACCGAGCAGGACGAGGAAGCTCCAGAAGCCCTCTACGCGCCGCTGGCAACGCACTAGGCGAGCGGGGGACGAAAGTCCCCCGAGTTCTAGCGTGGGTCCGAATCCACGCGGTCCATCCGCCGCAGAGTGCGGAGTTCAGCGAGCATCCCGTCCAACGACTCGGCTTCGTCACACCAAGCCCCAGCGGTTTGCCAAATCGTTTCGGCATGGGACGACCACCATGGCCGTAGCGACACGACGACCTGCTGGCCTTCAGCCAAGCCCGGGGACATTTCGAGTTCGATCATGCGACCGCGAACGACGCCTCGAAGCGGCTGAATAGGATCTGACATCGTAGAGTCCCTACCTAGCCGCATGCCAAAACTCAGGACGGCCCCGCCCCAGCCTCGTCCGCCGGCTTGTCCTTCTGATCAATAAACTGCTTCAAGTCGCCGAAGGTCCGCATCGGTTCGCGGCCTTGCTTCATCGCCTCGGAAATTGGCTTGAGCGGCTTGGGCTTCGGGCGCGGCTGCGCGACCACGGCCGGACGCTGGTGTTGCGGCGGGCGATCGCGGCGCTGATCGCGCTGGGGCCGTGCGGGACGCTGCGGACGGGGAGGCCGCGGCGGACGTTGTCCGCCTTGACCGGCCGGAGGCGCTCCGCCTTCAGGCGCTTGCGCCGCGCCCGCTTGCGCCGGCGGGCCGCCAGGCCGCTTGCCGCGTGGAGGGCGTTGCCGTTTCGGCTCGGCCTGCACCCGTGGCGTGCCGGGCGGAATCATGGTCAGCGAGACGCGGCGGCGGTTCTTGTCGGTCTCGAGCACCCACACTTTGACGTTCTGCCCGACGGCCACCACTTCGTGCGGGTCTTTCACATACCGGTTGGCCATCTGGCTGATATGCACGAGACCGCTGTCGTGCAGGCCGATGTCGACAAAGGCGCCGAAGTCGACGACGTTGAGCACCGCGCCGCTCAGTTCCATGCCGGCTTCGAGATCTTCGAACCGAGCCACGCCCTGCTTGAACACTGGCGGCGGCAAATCTTCGCGCGGGTCACGGCCGGGGCGCGAAAGCTGCGCGAGCACGTCGCCCAAGAGCAACGTGCCGATCTGCAGACGGGCCGCTACTTCGCCCAAGTCCGATTCCTTGGCTTTCTGAACGAGCTCGCCCAGCCGTTGCGGTTCGGCCAGGTCTTCCACCGTGCCGCCCAGATCGGTCAGCAATTGCCGCACAACCGGGTACGTTTCCGGGTGGATCCAGGTGGCGTCGAGCGGATTCTCGCCGCCGGTGATCTTGAGGAAGCCGGCAGACTGCACGAACGACGCCTCACCGATGCCGGGCACCTCCTTGAGCTGCTCGCGGCTGCGGAAGGGGCCATGCTCGATGCGGTGTTCGAAGAGCCGCCGCGCGGTGAGTTGATTCAGGCCTGATACATAGCCCAAGAGCGCCGGGCTGGCCGAGTTCAAATCGACGCCGACGAAATTCACGCACGACTCGACTACCGCGTCGAGCGAGGTGCGAAGGTGCTTGGCCTTCACGTCGTGCTGATAGAGCCCGACGCCGATGTTGGCCGGATCGATCTTCACGAGTTCGCTGAGCGGGTCGAGCAACCGCCGGCCGATCGACACTGCGCCGCGCTGCATGGCGTCGCAGTCAGGCAGTTCTTCACGCCCGAGCCGGCTCGTCGAATAAACGCTCGCGCCGGCCTCGTTGACGGTTACGTAGGAAAGTCCCTGGTCTTTCCACTCATTGGCCAGCAACTCGCAGAGCAGTTCTTCGGTTTCGCGGCTGGCGGTGCCGTTGCCTACGGCGATCAGCGAAAGCTGGTGCTTCTCGCGCAACTCGAGCAGTTTGGCGCGGGCTTCATCGCGGCGTTGTTCCTTGCCGACCAGATGCACCACGGCGAACTCGAGCGGCAAGCCGAACTCGTCGACCGCGGCCAGCTTGCAGCCGTTCTTGAATCCGGGATCGATCGCCAGCACGCGCCGGCCGCGCACGGGCGGCTGCAGTAGCAAATTGCGCAGGTTCTTGGCGAAGACATCGACCGCATGGTTCTCTGCCCGCTCGGTCAGCTCGCGGCGGAACTCGCGCTCGAGGCTCGGCAGCACCAAGCGCGACAGGGCGTCGCGGGCGCAATTCTTCAGGAACTCAGCATGCGGGTGCTCGGCCGAGGTGAACAGCTCGTCCGAAACCTGCTGCATGGCTTCGAGGTCGGCGTCGATGCGGACGCGGAGCAGCTTGGCCCGCTCGCCCCGGTTGATCGCCAGCACCCGATGCGGCGGCACCCGGCTGAGCTCTTCGTGATAGTCGAAATAGTCGCGGAAGCCCTTGGCTTGCTCCTCGCTGACTTCGGTTCGCGTGCTCACCAGCTTGCCGGAGCGGCGCATGATCTTGCGCAGCCGCCCCCGGAACTCGGCTGACTCGCTGAATTCCTCGGCCAGGATGTGTCCCACGCCGAGCAGCACGTCGGCCACACTCGTGAGTTGTTTGTCGGGATCAACGAAGTCGGCGGCGCGGGCATCGAGATCGATCGCCGCGGGACTGCCGGTGCGAAGCTCTTCGGCCAGGGGCTCGAGGCCGCGCTCGCGGGCCTGCGCCGCCAAAGTTTGCTTCTTGGGCTTGTACGGCAGGTACAGATCTTCGAGCAGCCGCGTGCTGTCGGCCGCTTCGATCTGCCGCGCAAGCGCCGGCGTAAGCTTGCCCTGCGACTCGATCGAACGGAGGATCGTTTGCCGGCGATCGGCCAACATCCGCAGCTTGAGCAGCCGCGCTTGAATTTCGCGCACCTGCTCTTCATCCAGGCCGCCCGTTTGATCCTTGCGGTAACGAGTGATGAACGGCACGGTGTTGCCGGCGTCCAACAGATCGACCGTCACTTCGACTCGGTGCGCAGGCAGTCCCAAGTCGCGCGCGAGGCGCGCAAGATCAATGGACGGCGTGGCGACCAGACCGGCTTCAACCACGATAGAGTTCTCGACCGCTTCCAGCGGAGTTGCCCCAGATACAAGTGAATTGGCAATTTAGGGCTCCGTGCGGGGACTTGTCAAGAATTCGAGCGGGGATCAGTCCGCGGATTGCGCCAGAAACAGACGGGACTGGCGATCGTGCGGACGGAAACGTAAAACGTCGGGCAGACCGCTCCCCCACCCCTTGGACGCGCACGATGGCCACGCTCGACGTACTTCGCCCCGCTTACGAATTCAACCGCCAGCGCACCTTGGGGCTGCTGGATAAGATTGCCGGCCTGCCCGATCCGCAGGCCGCGCTCGCGTTTCGTCCCGGGCCAGGCCGGGCCCACATCGGCTGGCAGTTGATGCACATTGCGGTGACCGAAGACATCTTTGCCACCGAACGGCTCGCGCCCGCGAAGACCGGCCAGTTCCAACACCTGTGGCCGCGCTTTCGCGGCGGCAGCACGCCCGACGACGATGTGCCAACGGTCGAACTCCTGCGAACCGCGCTCGAACAATCGCGGGCGGAACTCTTGGCCACGGCGTCTCAATTCTCTGAGGCCCAGCTCGAGGAGATTCCTGCCTCCCTGGCCCAGCGTGGCTGGCGCGTGCGCGACGCACTGAACGTAATTGCCTGGCACGAGCCGCACCACCAGGGGCAGGCTCACCTGACGCTCAATATCTTCTTGGCCAAGTAGCAGAACCGGGCGTTCTGGCAGGCCGGTGACTTGGCGCGCCGGCCTGGCCTATACTTAGGCGGCTCCGTGTGGCCCAATCGGGCTCGCGGATCTCCTGTCCGAGCGCACCTCCCGCCTGGCGACCAACCCGTAGACCGCATGGCACTTCCCGCGCAATCCACGTCGACCGACGGCCGCCCCGAGTTCCTCGTGACACTCGGGGTGCTGCTCCCCTGCAACGAAGAGGACGTGAAGCAGGCGTACCTGGCCAAGGTGCGCGATGCCCATCCCGATCGCGGCGGCGATCCGGCGGAGTTCCGCCGCATTCAAGAGGCGTTCGAGAAGGCGAGTGAGTTCGCGCGGTTCAGCATGAGCCGCACCCGTTGGTTGGCCGCTTCGGTCGAGCGTTATGCCTTGCAAGAGGCGTTTCGCGTCGAACTCGAGAGCCGTGGCGGACGCGTCGAAGTCGAGCAGCTCGATTGGCTCAAGCAGGAGATTGGCGAAGATTTCGCGCAGGTGCTCGAACGACTGGTCGGGCTCGAGTTCCACGGCCCGCATCACGACGACCGCCTGATCGACTATCTCTCTCGCGAGGCGCCGTTGCTCGGCAACCTTCGCAGCCTGAACTTGGCCGGCACCAAAGTGACCGACGCCGGCGTGGAACGGCTCTATGTGTTCAAGGGCCTGCGCGAGCTCGACCTTTCCGACACCCCGCTGCTCGGCAGCGGCCTGACCGTGCTCCAGCAGTTGCCGGCTCTCGAGCGCGTTGTTCTGCGGAACACCCCCCTCTCGCTGCGCTCGAAGATGTGGCTCAAGTGGAACTACCCCGAGCTCGCCAAGCTGGTGTAACCAGGCTTTCTCCGATCCGGGGGCGCCCCGCCGGTAGCCGGTAGGGTGCGTCAAGCGAAGCGCGGACGCACCACTCGGTGCCTGCGAGCGTCGCCGGTCGTTGAGCTGCAAGCGATGGTGCGTCCGCGCTTCGCTTGACGACACCGTACGAAAAGGCACCCACATCGGCCGATTAGGCCGGATGTATGGTGTGTCGGTACACGCCGCGCGGCGGCAGAGGGCGTCCTATCCTTGAAGCAAATCCGCTTCGTTCTTGCCCGCCTCGAGGACCCCCGCCCGTGTCGATCAATCTCAAGACGCTCGTTGGACGGCTGAACGAACCTACGCGGCGGGCGCTCGAGGGCGCGGCCGGCTTGTGCCAATCGCGCACGAACTACGACGTGGAGATCGAGCACTGGCTGGTCAAGCTGCTCGAAGTGGCCGACAGCGACCTGGTGCGGATTTGCCGGCAATACGACCTGGACCGCGGACGCTTGGACCGCGACCTGGCACAGGCCATCGACCGGCTGAAGACCGGCAACGGTCGCACCCCTGGCTTATCGCCGCGGATCGTCGACCTGGTGCGGGCGGCCTGGCTCTACGCCTCGCTCGAGCTCAACGCTCGGCAGCTTCGTAGCGGACATCTGTTCGTCGCGCTCGCCACCGACACCGACCTCGCTCGTTTGGCGCATGAGATCTCGCCCGAGTTCGACAAGCTGCCGAAGGATGCCATCGGCCGTGATTTCGTGACGATCACCGAGGGATCGCCAGAGCAGCATGCGCCAGCAAGTGCAGGCGAAGCCGCAAGCGGAGCTGCGAACGGGCCAACAACTGGCAACAGCAAGACGCCGGCGCTCGATCAGTTCACGATCGACCTCACGGCCCGCGCTCGTCGCGGCGAGATCGATCCGGTGCTTTGCCGGGATCACGAGATTCGCCAGATCACCGACATTCTGATGCGACGCCGGCAAAACAACCCGATCCTCACCGGCGAGGCAGGCGTCGGCAAAACGGCGGTCGTCGAAGGCTTTGCTTTGCGGATCGCTCAGGGGGACGTGCCGGGGCCGCTGCGCGAGGTCGCCGTGCGATCGCTCGACCTGGGGCTGCTGCAGGCTGGCGCAGGCGTGAAGGGCGAATTCGAGAACCGGCTCAAGTCGGTGATCGAAGAGGTCAAGCGGTCGCCCAAGCCCATCGTGCTCTTCATCGACGAGGCCCACACGATGATCGGCGCTGGCGGTCAGGCAGGCCAAGCCGACGCCGCGAACCTACTCAAGCCGGCTCTGGCCCGTGGCGAATTGCGCACGATCGCCGCCACCACCTGGTCGGAATACAAGAAGTACTTCGAGAAGGACGCCGCTCTCGCCCGCCGCTTCCAGGTCGTAAAGGTCGAGGAGCCAGGAGTGGAGCAGGCCGTGACCATGCTCCGTGGCCTGGCTGACACGCTCGAGCAGCACCACAAGCTGCGGATTTTGGACGAGGCGATCGAAGCCGCCGCGCGGCTCTCGCAGCGGTACATCAGCGGCCGGCAACTGCCGGACAAGGCCGTGAGCCTGCTCGACACGGCCTGTGCCCGCGTGGCGATGGCCCAGGCCGCGACGCCGCCGGCGCTCGAAGATGCCCGCCGACAGATCGATCAAACCGAAGTGCAGTTGCGCGTGCTGCGCCGCGAGCAAGCTTCAGGCACGGACCACGCCGAGAAGATCGTCGAACTCGAAGCTCAGCAAGTGACGGCCGAACGATTGCTGCACGAGCTCGAGGGACGCTGGGAGCGCGAGCAGGCTCTCGTCGCACAGATTCGCGAATTGCGGTCACAACTCGAGATCCTGGCGACCCAGCCGTCTCAAGCAGCGAACCAGCAAACAAGCTCGTGCTCGTCGACAACTCGCCGCGTTCAGCAGCAGTTGGGCGAGGCCGAATCGACCTGGACCAATGAAGGCGGCTCCGCGGTAGCACTCGCCGAGCCGCCGGTCGACGGTTGCGATGAGTCGAACGAGGTGGACGCAAAGCAAACCGAGATGCGGAGCAAACTGGCCAACCTGACCGCCGAGCTTGCCCGCGAGCAAGGCGAGCAGCCGCTTGTGCAGGTTTGCGTCGACGGCCAAATCATCGCCGATGTCGTGGCCGCCTGGACCGGCATTCCCGTCGGCAAGATGGTCTCCGACGAAGTGCAGGCGGTGCTCCATCTGCCTGAGCTGCTCGGCAAGCGCGTGATCGGCCAAAATCCGGCCCTCGAGGCGATCAGCCAGCGGATTCGGACTTCGCGGGCGAATCTGGTCGATCCGCAGCGGCCGGTGGGCGTGTTCCTGCTCGTGGGGCCTAGCGGCGTCGGCAAGACCGAAACCGCGCTCGCGCTGGCCGACGCCCTGTTCGGCGGCGAGCGGAACTTGGTCGTGCTCAACATGTCGGAGTTCCAAGAAGCCCACACCGTGTCGACCCTCAAGGGCTCGCCCCCGGGCTATGTGGGCTACGGCGAAGGAGGCGTGCTCACCGAGGCGGTGCGCCGCAAGCCCTACAGTGTGGTGCTGCTCGACGAAGTAGAGAAGGCCCATCCCGATGTGATGGAGCTCTTCTATCAGGTCTTCGACAAAGGGCAGCTCGAAGACGGCGAGGGGCGCGAGATCGACTTCAAGAACACGGTGATTTTGCTCACCTCGAACGCCGCCAGCGACACGATCACCAAGCTCACGGTCGACCCCACCAAGCTGCCGTCGCCGGAAGACGTAGCCGAGGCGATTCGCCCGCAATTGATCCAGGTGTTCAAGCCGGCCCTGCTGGCGCGGATGACCGTGGTGCCGTACTTCTCGCTCGGCGACCAAACGCTGCGGCGGATCGTGCGGCTGCAGCTCGACCGTATCGGCCGCCGGCTCGAAGAGAACCACCGCGCTCAACTCAACTACAGCGAGCAGGTGGTCGAGCAGATCTTGTCGCGTTGCGAAGAGGTCGAGAGCGGTGCCCGCAACATCGACCACATCCTTACGGGCACGATCCTGCCCGACATCTCAGGCGAGTTGCTGACGCGGATGGCCAGCGAAGAGCCGGTGCGGAGCGTGAACATCGACATCTCGGACGATGGCGTGCTCAAGTACTCGTTCGCTTAAAGTCGCTCGCGAGTCGTACGTGGAAAGTCCACTCAAACCATGATTCACGGGCTTTCAGCCGCAACGATCCTTCTCCCCCGGCGACTCGCCGGGGGCTAAATTCATTGTTTCCTAGCTGATTAGCCCCTCGTCAATGACGGGGGGGAACTCCCGCGAAACTCACGCGAACCGATGGACTTCGTGCGGAGCGCGAACGCATCGTGTCGGCGTTCGACTAACGATCGAGCCACTCGCGGTGCCAGAGTTCGAGCATCAGCAAAGCCCACAGGCGGTGGCTGTGGTCGAACACGCGGTTCTGGTGTTCGTCGACGAGTTGGCGCACGGCCTCTCGGCGAAAGTAGCCGCGCGTTAGCGCCCGCTCGGAGAGCAACGTATCGCGCGTCAAGTCGCGCAGCTCGTGGCGGAACCAGTGCTCGAGCGGCACGCCAAAGCCCATCTTCTTGCGCCGCACCAGCCAATCAGGCAGCAGCTCGGGAAAGGCTTCGGCCAGAATGCGCTTGCCGCGCCCCCAGCGGCGTTTCCAGGCCATGGGGATCGCGGCCGCCAGTTCAACGACGCGGTGATCGAGAAACGGTTGCCGGCATTCGAGCCCATGCGCCATCGAAGCGATGTCGACCTTGGTCATCAAATCGCACGGCAAATAGGTGACCAGGTCGGCGAGGCTGGCCGCCGTCACCGGATCGCGTCCTGCCGCGGCCGTCATGGCGCGGCCTACGAACGCTCCCGGGTCGGCGTCAGGCAATCGCGCGAGGAAGCCCTCATCGTAGAGCTCTGCGCGGCGGCTTTCGTTGAAGATCGACATCCAGTCGACGTACCGCCGCAGCGGCGATTCGTGAATGGCTTCGACGAAGCGTTTCAGGCGACGAAGTCGTGAACGTTGCGAAGGATCTGCAGGAATCTTGAGCCACCACTTGCCGGCCACGGTCGAGCGCACCGAATCAGGCAAATGGTCGATGCTCGCCGCCAGCTTCACCGCTCGATAGCGCTCGTAGCCGGCGAAGAGTTCATCACCGCCGTCGCCCGTGAGCGCGACGGTCACTTCGCTCCGCGCAAGCTGCGAAACATACCAAGTAGGGATCGCCGAACTATCGGCAAACGGCTCGTCGAAATGGTAGGCCAACTTGGGCAGGATCTCGACCGCCTGCGGCGACACGCGAAACTCTTGGTGCCGCGTTCCGAGCCGCTGCGAGACGCGGCGTGCCCAGGCGGTTTCGTCGTATTCCGGGGCGTCGAAGCCGATCGAAAACGTGCGGATCGGCTCCGGCGACAGCCGCTGCATCAAGCCGACGATGAGCGACGAATCGACGCCGCCGGAGAGAAAGGCGCCCAGCGGCACATCGCTCTCGAGCCGCGACTGGACCGCGGTGGTGAGCCGCGTGCGCAGCTCGGCCAGCACCTCGGCCTTGGGCCGCTCGTCTTGCCGCTGCGCGTCGAGCTGCCAGTACGGGCGAACCTCGAGCTGGTCGCGTTCCCAAACCGCCAGATGACCGGGCGGCAGCTTGGCGAAGCCGCGCAGAATCATCTGCGGATGCGGCACGTACTGGTAGCAAAGATACGCGTCGAGCGCGGCGGGGTCGACCTCACGTGGCAGCCCAGGCACTTGCAGCACGGACTTTAGCTCGCTGCCGAAGAGCAGCCGCCCCGGCTCGTGCCGGTAGACGAGTGGCTTCTTGCCTAAGCGATCGCGAGCCAGCACCAAACGGCCGCGCTTCGCGTCCCACAGGGCGAGCGCGAACATGCCGTCCAGATGATCGACGAACCCCAGCCCCTCGTCTTCATAGAGATGGACGATGGTTTCCGTGTCGCCGGCGGTGCGAAAGCGATGTCCTGCCCCTTCGAGCCGGCGGCGCAGGTCGCGGAAGTTGTAGATCTCGCCGTTAAAGACCACCCACACGGTCTGGTCTTCGTTGGCCAGCGGCTGGTGGCTTCCGGCCAAATCGATGATCGAGAGCCGGCGGAAGCCGAGCGCGACACCGGGGACCTGCGCGCCGGCGCTGCCGACGTGCAGATCGCTCGTGTAGGCGCCTTCGTCATCGGGGCCACGATGCCGCACCGCCTCGGTCATGCGGGCGAGCGTGGGGCGATCGACGGCCAGCGCCGCTTCGGTCCACACTGCCCCGGTGATGCCGCACATGGCGCCGCCCCTAGCTCGGCAGGGTCGGCGGCGGGCGGTGGAAGCTGGCCAAGAGCATCGGATTGCGCAGCCAGCCGGCGATCCAGATGAGCACCAGAATCACCGACGGGGCCACGACTGACTCTTGCTGCACCATGTGCACGATGATCGCGCCCCCCATGTACGAGGAGAGCAGCAGCACGCCGGCCGAGTGCGTCTTCGGAATCAAGAACAAGAGCGCGCTCACCAGTTCGCCCACCCCGATGATGACCAGCCAAGAGGTCATATTGAGCTTCGCAAACCCTTCGACCGCTTCTTTCCCTTGCGAAAGCTTGAACACGGCGCTTCCGATGAAGATCAAGCTCAGCAAGCCAATCAGAATCCAAGCCGCCAATCGTCGGGCAAAACTCACCAGACTCACCATGCATCGGGTCGCGGGAAGAAATCGATTCCGTTCGCCTAGGATAGCGGCCGGAGTCCGCCCGCCATAGGGAATTCTAGGCAGGCGAACGCCGTGAGGCGCAGCCAAGATCGTCAGGTCTTAGGGGTTAGTGGGCCGTCGCTCCGAAGCTCAAACGGCGCGAAGCGCTTGATTCACCGCCGGTGGCCCTGGAAAAGTCGCCTGGAAGCGGCAGAACCGTTCGTTCTCGAGCGCCGCTTGGTGCTCAAGTCTCAGCCAGCAAGCATGGCCGTTTCGAGCGGCGCAACCTGCATGTTGGCGCGGGCGCTGTTATCGGGTGGTTGCGGCGTCGAAAACCCATTGGGGACCTGCGGAAGGCCGCAGCGCTTCCCACGGATCCACAAACCCAATTGCGGCTCCCCTGGCGGCCCCCACCCTACGAGCGACACTCCTATGACCAAGTTCTACCGGCTCGACGATGCCCACCCGTCGCCCCCGCGCCCCACGCTGTTGCTGCCCGAGGTAAACCTCGAGATCGTCCGCGGCCAGGCCCGCCAGCGGCTCCGCCCGGTGGCGGCGTCGGCGTTTCTGATTGGCGCGGCGAACGACTGCGACCTGGTCTTGGGCGACCATCGCTTCGCCGATGTGCATAGCTACCTGTTCCGTCGCCCCGGCCAGGTGACATTGCGGCGTTTGGGGTTTGAGCCGGAACTGTCGGTGAACGGCCAGGTGGTCGACTTTGTCGCCCTTTCCGACGGCGACCGCATCCGCACCGGACCGTTCGAGTTCCGCATTCACATTACGCGGTCTTCGGTGACCGGGCCCGACACGGCCCGCCTGCGTTCAACCGAAACGCCCAGCCATACGCTGGCCGCCGAAGAGGTCCGCCGGCTGCTGGCCGATGTCCGCGCGACATTCCCCAAGGCGAACCAACTCTCCCGCCGCCTGAGCTGGCCGCCGCTCACCGCCGACTGCAGCCGCACTGCGGGGTAACGTTGGCGCGACCCGCGCCACCGCCACAACCCCTTCGTGGCGGTTCGTCCGCGTCGACAGCGCACGCGGCGGCATTGTTCAGACGCCTGCCGTCTGCCGCACGCTCGCCAGCGTGTCGGCGAAGCGATCAAGGAACGCATCGCACACGGCCTCGGTATGCGCGATCGATAGATAGAGCTTCGTGCCCATCGGATTGAGGAAGATGCCGCGCTCGAACAGGCCGAGCGAGATCTTGCGGGCGAGCGCCTTCTCGCGATGTTGGCTCGAACGATAGTCGCGCACTTCGGTTCCCCCGAGCACGAACTGGGCCAGCGGCCCGTCGCCGATCACCACGGCCTCGAGCCCTTCGGCCGCCAGCACGCGAGCGAGTCCTTCGCGCATGTACTTGCCGAGCGCGTGCAGGCGTTCGTAGGTGCCTGGAGTGCGCAAGACTTCGAGTGCGGCGCTGGCTGCAGTGCAGGAGATGGGATTGCCGCCAAGCGTCGACGCGGTCCACACGTAGGTCGACTTGCCCAGCCGATCTTCGCGCACCAGTTCGAGCACTTCTCGGCGGCCGCCGAACGCGCCGATCGGGTAGCCGCCGCCGAGCGCCTTGCCATAGGCGACGAGGTCAGGCACGACGCCGTAGTATTCTTGCGCGCCGCCGTAGGCGAGGCGGAAACCGGTCACCACTTCATCGAACATCAGCAGCGCCCCGTGGCGGCTGGTCAGGTCGCGCAGGCCATTCAGGAATTTCGGCGCGGGTGGCACGCAACGCTGCAGCGGCTCGACGATCACGCCGGCCAGCTCGCTGGAGTGCTGCTCGACGATCGACCGCGTGGTCTCGAGATCGTTGAACGGGGCGATCAGCACCTCGTCGTCGACCAGGCCGGCGCTCGTGGCCTGCGGGTGTGGGTAGTTGGCCGGGCCGCTCGGGAACAGGCTTGTGACGCCGATCTCGTTGGCGCCGTGATAGGCGCCCTCGAACCGCAAGATCTTGCGCCGGCCGGTGAATGCCCGCGCGAGCCGCTGGCAGTACATCGTGGCCTCGGTGCCTGAGGCGCAGAACCGCACCGCCTCGCAGGCAGGGCTCAGCCGCACGAGCTCTTCGGCCAACGCGAGCGCGGGCGTGGTGATGTAGGAGAAGTTCGACCCCAGCGCCGCCTGCCGAGTTACCGCCGCCACGACCTCGGGTCGGGCATGCCCTACGAGCACCGATCCCCAGCCGAGCGAAAAGTCGAGAAACGCCCGACCGCTCGTGTCCCAGAGTTCGTATCCTTGCCCTCGCTCGATGACGATCGACAACTCCGGCGGCAGATTGAACTCGCCGTTCGAGCCCGCGGGAAAGACACTGTGCGAACGTTCGACGGGAGTGGGCACGCGAGAAACTCCAGAGCAGAGCGGACCGAGATGCACCCACTTTACTGAGAATCCGAGGCGCACGTCAGGGCGAGCGCCTCGGATTCGGCTCTTGTAGATGCGCCGCGCGGCTCGAAGAAAGGACTCGCTCCTCGTCCACCTGGCGAGCACTGAGGGGGGCTCACGAGGGCCGACTAAGCGCTCTCCGGGCTTGTCCCAGCAGGCGCAGCGATTGCCGCTCGTCGCGGAGTTTCGCTTCGCCCAGCTTCGAACTCCGACCGACCGATAGCCTCGATTTCCTCGATGCGAGTTTCGTAGCTGCGGTAGTCCGCAAAGTCGTCGAGTTCGCGGCGCACGTGCAGTTGGCCGCCTGGTCCAAGCAGCAAGAGCGCTCCTGGTTCGGTCAACTCCGATCGGCGGCCTTTGCTGTCAGGCAATTTTTTGCCGCCGCGGATGTCCACGATCAAGAGATCGCTGCGGAAGTAGTGGCTGACCAAGGTTGTTGTGCCTGTGGCTTGGTCGGCGAGTGCGTTCTGATCTCCGCGGTCTCTGGGATCCATAACGCGCACCGTCTGACGAAAGTTTGCCAAGGCGCCCCGAGACACAAGAAACTCTCTCGCGGCTTCGGCCGGCACGGAGGGCACGAGGCTCAAGGCCATGATCTTCGCCCAAGGCTTCCCGGCACGAATGGTCACTTCGCCAGCCAAGAGGCTGCCGTTGGGCGGAATCGCAACTACGGCTGACGGCTCGCTGAAGGGAGACAAGGCATAGTTCCGCTGATCAGCACTCCGGCGCGGCCGGACCAGGTTCGCGGGAGGATGCCCAAGGTTCGCATCCCGTACGACGAGCCGCACTCGATAGCGATACTTTCTGCCCGTCTGGACCGCAAAGTCGAAGTGCCGAAACAGAGCGAACTCTTGGCCGGCATCGAAGGCAGACGCGTTCTCGGTTGGCCAGCGGCTTCCATAGCCGCCGGGGTATCGGCCCACGGCAGGCCGCGAATACGCAGGAGCTCCGCGCGAACCCGAGGTCGGAAATCCACCGACCGCGGCGTAGGGGGCCACATCCATCGCTGCATCGGGATCCGCCGCGAGCGAATCGAGAGCGTTGGCTGGTTGCTTCTGCTGTTCGAGCACCATTCCTTCGAACGGCGTTTCGAGCGAATTCATCGCAGCCAGAGGAATCGTGTCATGCGTTGCCCACGGCTTCCAAGACTTTTGGAGCATCGGCCCCAGTGGGAAGGTGAGCGCGGGCTGCACGAACCTGGGGTCCGCCAACTCTTCGGCTCCGCCGTTCCACTGCTCCCGCTGATTCGCGAGGGCTTTCTTGCCGACAAGAACCTGCCGGTAGTCGGGATTCGACTTGTCCCATTCCACGGGCGAGTGCGGCGATTCATCGGTCACATCAACCCGCTCGACCAGATACATCCGATAGTCGGGATGATCTGAGCTCGGGTCGTAGCTGTCCGATGCGCCGAGCGCTCGCTCATACTCCTGATGCTGTTGTCGCAAAGGTACGAGCCCGACCAGTGAAACAAAGTTGCGACGGACGAGCCGCGAACCGGTCGGAGCTGTCATCAGGACATCCGATTCTCCGCCGTACGACGAGCTCCCTCCGCCAGAGGACAGACCATAGCCGCCGGGGCCGGCGGGACCACGACGCGCACTCCCATATTCAGACACTGCGCCGCGCTGCCTACTCAAACCGCGCCGCGAGCTTCCGCCAGTGCCGTCGGCCGCGGCGGTTTCCCTGGCCGATGCACCGACTTCAGCCCTGCCCATGGCTCGGGACCGCTCTTCGTAATCCGGATCGACGAACGCGAACACGCCGTAGCCGGGAATGCCCTGCAGGTCGATCGCGGGAAAGATCTCTGGGTCTTCGCGCCGGCCGTTACCCCGCGAGTTACCCCAGCTATTGCGGACGCGATAGAGTGAAGGGTCTACGAGCACCAGGTTCTTCCGAGCCGCGTCGACGTAGTTGACGTTCGTCGCCTCCATGCGGCTCGGATCCCAAGCCGAGCCGTTCAGGTGTTCCCGAGCACTTTCGCTCAGCCGATCGAGGGCAGCGGGAGAATGTTCGCGCTCGATAGTTTCGCGCTTGATTCCGCCATGAATCAGCAGCAAAACCGAGACACAGATTCCACAGACAATTGGTTTCTCGACGTGCAACAGGAAGAATTGCTTGCTGATGCCGACCTTGCGGACCCGTTCATGGAGCGTCATGAGGGCGCCTCCGCTTTCTTGAAGAGGGAGATTTCAGGCAGGCTGCGCTGCCCATTTCGACCAGCTCGATTGCCGGCCGAACTGGCAATGCAATCCAATCGGCAGGCAAAAGCCGCGCCGCCGTCCCAGTTGAAAAGAGAAACGCCATTGCGTGTCTCCTAAATGAATGCGAGACGGGCGTTCATCCTTACGGATGTTCCCCCGCTTCGCTCGTCGACGAAACCTGTTCCACGTTTCTCGAGCGATCCGCCGAAGTCGGCGAAATTAGTTTGCAACCAAAGTATACCCAGCCCTGTGGGGCGGGTCTACCGAGAGACGACAATCGAAGGCCGGTTCGAACGCCATTCACTGGCCACGAAATCCCGTGCCGCGATGAACGATCGAGCAAGCGGCGATTCGGGCGGAGTATCGGCCGCCAGTGTTATGCGAAGTTAACGCCCAACCGAGGGCCGGAAAAGTACAGCGTATCGGGCGTGTCATCGTTCATGAGTGGTTAGATGCCTCGGCAAATTAGAGCTGGTTGCTGGCGTCAAGCCAGGCAACTATAAACGACCAGCAGATCCATACGTTCGTGCCGAAAAAATGGCCGTCAACAGGCGGCCAATCAAGGTCTACTCGCTTCCCTTGGAGTGGCCATCGTGGTCGACGAAGCCGCTGCCGACAAAGTTGCCCGCTTTCAGGCGGCGCTCGATCAGTTCATCGAACGCGTTGCCGAAGACCGCTATGTGCTGGCCGTCGTCTTGGTTGGCAGTCTTTCGCCGGAGTTGATCTGGGCGCGAGAGTCGCTGAGCTTGTGGATCATCGAGGCCGACGGCGTCACTCGGCGATTGCTGAGTGACGGCAACGACGAGCGGCTGTTTCGCATCCTCGTCGAAAACGGAATCAACATCCATGCCGAAGTGATCCCGCGCAGCCGTTTCAAGCAAATGGTCGAAGGCTCGTCGCGCACGGCGTTCTCCTGCAACTTCTTCGCCGAGCGGCGGATCGTCTACAGCAAAGACTCGTCGATCGACGGTTGGTTCAAGACCGCCAATCGCGTCGCCACCAAGGACCAGGAGCGCGAGCTGCTCGCCTTCTCGACCTGGACCATCCACGCCGTGCGACACGCGCGGAAGCGGCTCGAAATCAAGCAGGATCTCGACCTCGCCGCTCAAGAAGTTCTGCACGCCGCTCATAGCGTGGCCCATACCGAGATCATTCGCCAAGGCCAGATCTGCGAGCAGGATGTCATCTACCGCGCGCTCGATGGCAACCCCGAGTTGTTCCAGGTTGTTTATCTTGATGTGCTCGCGAAGCGGAAGAACCGCAAAGTTCTGCTCGCCGCACTCGACGCCATCGATGGCTACCTCGACCAGCACTATCGAGCGCACCTCAAGCCGCTGCTGGCGTTCTTTAAGAAGGAAAATCGCCTGCTGCCGCTTTCGGAGCTTGGCGACCAGTTCGCCTTCTCGCAGCTCTACCCAGGCCATTTGGAATCGGCCTGCGAGTGGCTCGAGCGCAAAGGAGTGCTCGAAAAGCTGTCGGCCCCGTTCAAGCTCACCAAGCGGAGCTCCGAGCGTGTCGAGGAGCCTGCGTATCTCCTGCACGCATGAAGCGGAATCTTCCTCTCTAGGCTCACCTGTCGATCCTTGGCCTGCCTTTAGCGCCCTTTGCCCATGCGGACGACGATCCAAGTTCAGGGCGCTCGCGAGAATAATCTGCGCAATGTCGACGTGGAGTTGCCGCGCGACAAGCTGATCGTCGTCACCGGCATGAGCGGCTCCGGCAAGTCTTCGTTGGCGTTCGACACGATCTATGCCGAAGGGCAACGGCGGTTGTTGGCGTCGATGTCGACCTTTGCGAAGCGCTTCATAGGGCAGCTCAAGAAGCCTGATGTCGATTTCGTCAACGGGCTTTCGCCGGTCGTGTCGATCGACCAAAAGACGGTGGGCGCGAACCCGCGTTCAACGGTCGGTACGATGACCGACATCTCCGATTACCTGCGAATGCTCTTTGCCACGTTGGGCACGCCCCACTGTCCGCAATGCGGCGAGGCCCTGGCGATTCGCACGCCCCACCAGATGACCGAGCATCTGCTGCCGCTCCCCAAGGGGACGACGGTCGAGGTGCGGGCACCGGTCTATAAGATCTATGGCGAGGACTACGAGTACCTGTTCGAGCAGATCCGCGTCAACGGTTACCGACACGCGCGGATCGATGGCCAGCCGCGCGACCTGGGCGACCACATCGAGCTCGACGAAGACGAAACGCACGTCATCGAAGCGGTGATCGACACCTTCGTGATCGCCCCAGGCATCGAGTCGCAGGTCGTCACGTCGCTCGAGCACGGGCTCAAGCTTGGCGACGGACTGCTCGGGTTTCATATCGTATCCCCCAACCGGCTCGGCCCGGAGCATAAAAAGTTCTTCGCCGGCTTTGGTTGCGCGGAGCATCGCCTAGTCGCCGGCGACATGAACCAGGCCCAGTTCACCTTCAACGATCCGGCCGGCGCTTGTCCCACCTGCGCCGGCATCGGCACGGCGATGCGCGTGTTGCCGTCGCTGCTGGTGCCTGACCCTGCGCGTTCGCTCAATCAGGGGGCGTTCGTCTCCGCGGCGATGAGCAACAGTCGCGACAGTTGGGGCGGGCGCATGCTGTATAGCTTGGCCGCGCATTACGGATTTAGCCTCGACACGCCCTTCAAGGATCTAGCGAAGAAGCACGTTGAACTGCTGCTGTACGGCACCAAAGGCGAACATTTCGAGGTCCTCTTACCGCCGGGCGCGAAGCAGGGCCAGCAGCATGCTGGCAAGAAGATCAAATTCAACGGGATCGTCAATCAACTGGAGCACCACTATCGCCAATACCGCAAGCAGGGCACCTCGAACGCGGGCATGGACGAGTATCTTAAGCGCGTGATGGTGGAATACGATTGCCCCGAATGCGGCGGGGCGCGACTCAAGCGCGCTCGGCGCTTGGTTACGGTGGCGGACCGCAATCTGTATGAAGTCGGGCAGATGCACCTGGTCGAACTGCTGGCATTCATCAAGGCGATCAAACCGACCGCGCGGCAGCAGGCGATCGCCGAGACGATCGTGCGCGAGGTCAGCACTCGGCTCGCGCTGCTGATCGACATCGGGCTCGACTATCTGAGCTTGAATCGCCGCTCGGCGACGCTTTCCGGCGGCGAGTCGCAGCGCATCCGCCTTTCCTCGCAGATCGGCTCGGGGCTGATGGGCATGCTCTACGTGCTCGACGAGCCGAGCATCGGCCTGCATCCCAAAGACAACGTCAAGATGATCGAGACGCTCCGGCGGCTGCGCGACCTGGGCAACACGGTGATCGTCGTCGAGCACGATGTCGACACGATTCGCGCGGCGGACCACATTGTCGAGATCGGCCCCGGCCCCGGCGTACACGGAGGCACGATCGTCGCCGGGGGCTCGCTCAAACAGATCATCGCCGACAAGAAGTCGCTCACCGGGCAGTACTTGAGCGGCCAGCGGTCGATCGCCATTCCGAGCCGGCGGCGGCCGCCGCGCGGCAAATCGCTCGTCATCCGCGGATCGCGCCACAACAACCTGAAAAGCATCGACGTCGAGATTCCCCTCGAGCAGTTCGTGTGCGTGACCGGCGCCTCGGGCTCGGGGAAGAGTTCGCTGATTCATGAGATCGTTCATAAGCGATTGGTCTCGCTACTGCACGACAGCCGGGTGATCGCCGGCGAACACGATGAATTTCTGGGCGCCGAGCATGTCAGCGACGTGATCGACATCGATCAATCGCCGATCGGCCGCTCGTCGCGCTCCAATCCGGCCACCTACCTCGGCTTTTACGACGCGGTCCGCACGCTGTTTGCCGAGACCGACGAATCGCGGCGACGGGGGTACACGGCGTCGACCTTCAGCTTCAACGTGAAAGGCGGCCGCTGCGAGGAATGCGCCGGCGAAGGGACGATCACTACGCAACTTTCTTTCATGCCTGATGTGGAAGTGGTGTGCCCAACCTGCAAGGGCGCGCGTTACGGCCAAGAGACGCTGGAAGTGCTATATCGCGATAAGAACATTGCCGACGTGCTCGAGATGACGATCGAAGATGGCGTCGAGTTTTTTGCCGATCAGCCGGCGATCAGTCGCAAGCTGGCCGTGCTCGATGAGTTAGGCCTGGGCTACCTGAAGGTCGGCCATCCCTCGACCATTCTTTCGGGCGGCGAGGCACAACGAGTCAAGCTGGCCGGCGAACTCGGCAAACTGAAACGCGGCAAGCACAACCTGTATATCCTCGACGAGCCGACCACAGGCCTGCACCTGGCCGACATCGATCGGCTGCTGGAGAGCCTGAATCGCCTCGTCGACAGCGGCCACTCGGTGGTCGTGATCGAGCACAACCTCGACGTGATCAAAACGGCCGACTACGTAATCGACCTGGGGCCGGAAGGGGGGCACAAGGGAGGGCAGTTGCTCGCCTGCGGAACTCCTGAGGAAGTCGCGGCGTGCAAGGCGTCGCACACCGGTCGGTTCTTGGCCGACGTGCTGACGCCCGGGCCGAGTCGAAAGAGCAGGCGATAGTCGCAGGGCAAGCATTCAGCGCTTTGACGCAGCAGATAGTATCCACGCCGTGTCACGACCAAGAAAAAGGTCCCAGAAAGTTGCCGCGAATTTGCCGAAATGCAGTTATCTTGACGGGGGGCACACGCCCGTACGCTTATCCGAGGACGAGCCATGCGAAGTCGACGTGCGTTTACGTTAGTCGAATTACTGGTCGTGATCGCAATCATCGGCATCTTGATCGCGCTCCTTTTGCCCGCCGTGCAGGCGGCGCGCGAAGCCGCGCGCCGGACTCAATGCCTGAACCACCTCAAGCAGCTCGGGCTGGGCGCGATCACGTTTCAGGAAACCACGGGGCACTTCCCGCCGGGAGGATGGGGGCATTCCTGGGCCGGGTTGCCAACGGAGGGCACCGGGCGAAATCAGCCTGGCGGCTGGATCTACAACGTGCTTCCTTTCGTCGAACAGGCGGCCTTGCACGGCCTTGGCGCGACCACGAACGGCCCCGACCGCGCTAGCGAGGCCGCTCAACGCCTCGCGACTCCGTTGCCGACGTTGCATTGCCCTAGCCGCCGGAGAGCGATTCCCTACCCCAACATGGGAGCCACGCGACTGACGGCGACGGTGGACAGGGTGGCTAAGACCGACTACGCGATGAACGGGGGATCGGTCGCCATGTATCATGGTTCAGGTCCCAGTTCGCTCGCGGAAGGGCGCACGACCTACCCGTTTCCTGATATGACGGCTTGCACCGGCATCTCGTTTTTGCGCAGTCAGATCAAGATGGCCAACATCGAAGACGGCAGCAGCAACACGTACCTGATCGGTGAAAAGTATCTCGACCCCGATGTCTACGAAACGAGCTTCGACTCGGGGGATAATGAGAGCGCCTACAGCGGCGACGAACTCGATCTTCTTCGGTGGGGCGCTTCACGCCCCTTACAGGATAAGCCTGGACTAGGTTACTACGATAACTTTGGCAGTCCGCACGTTGGCTCATGGCAGGTAGCCCTATGCGATGGCTCGGTCCGTACCGTGAGTTACGCGATCGATCCATCGATCCACCTCCGGCTGTCGGATCGCAGGGATGGGGAGAAAATCGACAGTGCCAGCTGGTAGCCGACGAGGGAGCCCCGGCTTCGGAAAAGCGGATCGGGAAGCGTTTGTGCCCAAACTGCCGTCGAAGCAAGGTGAGCGATGCGGCTACACTAGGTGAGCGGTTCACCCGTCGAGTTCATCCCGAGGCGCCGTTGGGGTGGCCAAGACGGGAGACTGACGGAGCACACCGGCGTCGCGGTCGTATTCGGGTCCAGAAGGTTTTTCGATGAAGCGGGTTCTCCTTGTCATTGACGTGCAACGCGAGTACTTCGAAGGGGCCCTGCCCATCCGGCATCCCGTCGGCCACCTGGGTGCGATTCTCGAGGTGATGGACGCTGCCCAGAAGGCAGGCGTTCCCACGGTCGTGGTGCGGCATCACCAGCCCGATCCGCAGTCCCCCCTGTTCCGGAAGGGGAGCGACATGTGGCAGTTGCATGCCGAGGTCGAAGCTCGGCCGCGGGACTTGCTCGTCGATAAGCAACTGCCCGGCTCGTTCACCAACACGCCGCTCGAGAGCTTCTTGAAGGAGCGCGGGATCGATACCGTGTGCGTCTCCGGCTACATGACCCAGGTCTGCTGCGACACGACCGCTCGCCAGGCCTTCCACCGCGGCTACAACGTCGAGTTCCTCAGCGACGCGACCGGAACACTCGACGTGACGAACAAGGCCGGCTCGATCACTGCTGAACAACTGCACGAGTCGTTTCTGGTCGCTCAGCAGATGTTCATTAGCGACGTGATCGACAAGCAGACGTGGCTCGAGCGAATTGGGTGAACTGCCCGCGGCGTGAACGGCGCTAGCGTTTCAGGCACGCTTGGCAACTTCGATCCTGATGAAATCGGGAAGGTACGACGGCGTGCAGTTCTTGGACACATGCTCGCCTTTGTAGAGCCCCAAGGCTTCCCCAAGCTTGATGCACCTGGCTCGAAATTTCGGCTCGTGAACGCCAATTTGGCACGCGCAGAAGTTCATGGCCCATTGAACTTCGGGCTCAGCGTCAGCCATGCCGCTTTCCAGAGCTTGGAGTAGCTCTGCACTGTTGCCGGGAGGAACCTGTCCCGTCCAACGCAAGCGCGCTTGGTGATACCAGAACAGGCGCCGCAGGATTGGGGAGGGATTGTGCTCCCAAGTCGACATCAGCGCAGAAAGCTTTTTGTCTTTCGCCAACTGGTTCGCCAACAGCCAATCGGCCAATTGGGTGCGTTCTTGCCCTGCATGCTGAAGCATGTCTTCGGCCAACTGATCGAGAACGTTCTCCGAGAGCAGCTTCTTGTCGAAGATCAGGGTCGCGAGCAGGCGGGGATAGTATTCCCCGGTTGACCAGAGTTCCAGCGCCAGATCATGGTCTTTTTTGATCTCAGCGCCACGTTTCTTCAGGTCGCCCATCCTCGGGTTTCCCGTGGCGAACTCGGCGACAAGTTGCTTTGCTCTCGTCGATAAAGCCATGGTGTGTATCTCCTCGCGGATGACCAAAGGGGAGGCCGGCGGCTACGAATCGTTTTCCGACCACGCGGGCGCCGGACTTTCATAGCTCACGCGCTCCTGCGTGAGTGGATGCACGAGCGAAATCCGCAGGGCATGCAGGCAGAGCGGTGGATCGGCAACATCGTGCGTTTGTGTCTCTCCGAGCTTCTTGTCGGGAAGATAGGCTTGCTCGCCGCAGATGGGCAGGCCCAGGTGTTGGAGATGCACACGAATTTGATTGGTCCGGCCGGTGATCGGACTGGCGGCTACGAGCGAGCTGCCGTCGCTGAAGGTGCGGAGCAGACGAAACTCGGTGCGCGCGGCTAAGCCACGCTCATCGACGGCGCGGCCGCCCAGTTCCGTGGTTTCGACGCCGATCGCCGCGTCGCAAGCGAACACCGCTGTCGGCGGGCAGCCTTGAATCCGCGCTAAGTACTGCTTCTCGACTTCACCGGCCGCGAACTGAGGCTGCAACTGGCTCGCCACCTGTCGAGTGCGGGCGAAGATCACCACGCCGGTCGTGTTGGCGTCGAGCCGATGCACGGGCCGCAGCTTCTGCGGCGAGTAGACGTTGTTCAGAATCCACTGCAGCGAGTTGCGATTGAAGCGGCCCGAGGGATGCAGCGGCAAAGGCGCCGGCTTGTCGATGACGACGATCGCGGCGTCCTCGTGCAGCAGGCGAATCGACGCGTTTACCGCCGGCTCGATGCTGGCGGGGGTGCGGTGCAAATACACCTCGCCAGCCCGCACGCCATGGTCCGCGGCGACTGATTGGCGGTGGGTATTCAGAACCAATCGCCGGTCGAAACGCACTTGCCAGTATTCGGCCGTGAGATGAGGGAAGATGTGGCGGAGCGCGTCGAGCAGGGGCATTCCGTCTTGTTTTGCGGAGATCTTCAGCGGGCGATCATTGTCGTACGGCACGGAGCCCGGCAGTGGCGTGGTCACCTGCTGAATGGCCGCTGCGCGCATCGCCAGCGTCCGCGACATCTGTTCGGCGTCCGTCAGAAAGCAATACGGGCAAGACTCCTCCGCCACATAGCGCGGGTCTTGCTGGTCGGCAACCGTGAGCGGCGCCAGGCAACGAAAGCAGAGTGAATTCTCGGTCGTCGTCAGATTCGGATCGAGGCCGACGCGCTGGTCGAAGACAAAGCACTCGCCGTCGTAGTGCTCGCCGCCGCAGTCTTCGAAGTACTTGAGAATCCCGCCGTCTAGTTGCAGCACTTGCTCGAAGCCGATCCCCTCCAGGTAAGGCCCCGCTTTTTCACAGCGGATGCCGCCGGTGCAAAACATCACCAAGGGGCGCTGTTTGAGCTCTGGGGGCAACGTTTCGACGGCCGCGGGAAAGTTGCGAAAGTGGTCGAGCCCCAACGTCACGGCATTCTTGAAGGTGCCGAGTTTTACTTCATAGTCGTTCCGCGTGTCGAGCAGCGTGATCGGTCGTCCCTCGTCGAGCCAACGCTTGAGTTCCGCGGGAGCGATCTTCGCCGAGGTGTGCTCGCCCGGTCGGACGCTGGGGACGCCGAAGGCGATGATCTCGCGCTTGATGCGCACCAGCATGCGGTTGAACGGCTGCCCTTTGCTGACGCTCACCTTCGGTTGCAGCTCTTCCAGCCCTGGGATCGACCGCAATTCCAAGAGCAGCAAGTCGATCTCTGGGCGGCCGCCGGCGACGAACAGATTGATGCCCTCGGGGCTGAGGAGAATCGTGCCGCGCAGCTTCCAGAGCTTGCACTGAGACTGCAACCGCTCGCGCAATGCCTGCAGATCCGACAAGGAAGCGAACTTATAGGCGGCGATATTGGTGACGTCGGACATTTGCCCAAGATACGCTCTCACCGACGCTGCGCCGATCCGCCAGGCGAAACCGCTCCAGATGCCGGCCGGCGTTCACGCGCCGTCGGCAGCGTCCTCAGGCAACACGTATCGCTTCGTGACGACGACCTCTTCGACCTGCAACCTGCGCACGGCCAGTTCATCGATCTCGAGGCGGTCCAATCGCGCGCTGCGGACGGACAGCCGCTTGATGGCCAGCCGGCCAATCGCAAGAGCTCCGATGGCCACGGCGCCGACCGCCAAGGCGCCGATCACGGTTGCTCCCACCGCCACAGCTCCCGAAGCACCGGCGCCGGCGGCCACCGCTCGATACGACCGAGCCTCTTTGTGGGGGCGTCGACGAGCGGGAGCGTTGTCGCGGGGATTTGTCGCTGAAAGCGAGTCGGACCGGTGGGCGGTGTGACGCGGGGCGCAATGCATGCCTAAAGTATAGCTTGGGCTGCCGGTCAGCAGCACCGGCCGTCAGGCTTCCTCGGAACACTAGCGCTCGGCATGAGCGGGCGCTCGCTTCTCGCCAGGCCCTTCATGGGCGCGGACAATCAGAGCGCGCGCACTCTCCTTGAGGGCATGCGCTTCTTCACGCTCGCTCTCGAGGCGTTCCAGTTCGCGCTGGCTGCGGGCCAGCACTTCTAACAGCATCGATAGGGGGGCGCTACAACTCATCAGACATGTTAGCACTGTGCGGCGCTAGCGTGCCTGGCTTTTTCCCGAGGTAGGCCAGCGGGAAGCCGCAGTCTAAAAGCTGCCCACCACTTCGCCGTCCTCCGGCTGCACGAGCCGCCACCAAACGCCGAACGCCAGGTCTTCGGAAAGAAATCGCGTCGAGCCGTCGCAGAGCACCATCTGCACGCCGCCGGGGTGGAAGCTGTAGGCGTTGTAGTAGCTGTTGCAGTTGATGAAGCACGGGCCGGCGATCGGCGCCACGGTCGCCGTCGGTTCGATCGCGTAGAGCATTTCGCCGTTCACGCCGGCCCAGGTGCCGGCGTAGTAGTCCTGCTTGCCGAGCGCTTCGCCTGACAGGTAGCGCTCGGGGCGGCCGGCCATCTCCACGAGCAGCAGCGTGTTCGACGTGCCGTCGGTGATGTCGGCCCAGCGGATGACGCGCGTGGGGGGCGCGCCCTCCTCCGGCGGAAACAGGCCCAGGAAAACGCCATACGCGCGTTCGCCGGTCGGATCGTGGATGGCGCGGACGCCGAAATAATCGGTGGCCTGGCCGGTGTGCCCCTGCTTGGCTTTCCCCAGCGCGCGAAACGCCAGCAGGTTCACGATCTCCATCACCCGCTCGCCAGGGGTCGACGGGCATTGGTAGATCGACACGCGGGTATTCACCGCCGGCTGATTCACCTTGTGGTCGAAGCCTTGCTTGTAGTCGTACAGGTCTTCGAGGGGTTGCTGCTCGAGGTAGGGGAGGATCAGCGTGAGGAAGCCGTTCACGACCGCCCCGTTGTTACCGACGGACTTATTGGCGTCGATGTGGAAGTCGTAGCCGGGGGGCAGCTTCCGCTCGACGTTCTCGAACTGATGCACCCCCAGCCCAACCTGGCGAAGGTTGTTCGAGCAGCTCGCCCTGCGGGCAGCCTCGCGCGCTGCCTGAACGGCGGGGAGCAGCAGCGCCACGAGCACGCCGATGATGGCGATGACGACGAGCAGCTCAACTAAAGTCAGTCCGGGTCGATAATTAGGGCGAGCAGTCCGCACTCTCGCACGTCCGGTGGTTTGACAGGGATACTGAGTCTCAATATCTTATCGAGCGATAGCCACGCCGGCTACCGCCTCTCTTGCTCCGGACGACCTCCATGATTCTGCGTGCATCCCTCGTGGCCCTGCTGCTGGCCACCGCTCTCACCTCGACCGCGTCTGCTGCCGAGAAAAACTTGCCGCTGACCGGCATCGCCGACGGCGATAGCCGCTGGTACGAGTACTATTCCGATGCTTTTGGTCAGCTCGACCAAGGCTTCAAAGGCAACCCGGCGAACGACGGCTCCTTCCTGATTAGTGAGCTGCCGGATTTTGTGCCGATCGGGGGCGGCGCCGACATCTTTCCCCGCGAGGCCGAGTTCGATCTCGGGACGCTCACCTACGATGACGCCGCGCTCACCGGCGTGGGCGCCGAAACCGCCGCCATCACCGGCTATACGGTCGACGTCAGCAAGAACATTGCCGACGACGACGCCCTCTTTTCGACCGGCTACGCGACCACGCTGGCCAATGTCGCCGGCAGCCTGTCGTTCGACGGCGGCCAGCTCGTCGGCATCACGCTGACCTCGGACATCACGTTCACCTATGAGATCGGCCCGCTCGCCTACGACGGCGCGTTCTCCATCACCGGCAATCGCTTCGAGCTGCTCGTCGATGAGTTGATCTCCACCGACCAGGGCGACTTCCGCTACGCGTGGGACAGCGGAGGGACCATCGACCAGGTGCTGTCGTTGCTAGCGGGCGACGCCAACGGAGACGGCCAGGTCAATTTGGACGACTTTGGCATTCTCAAAGAGAACTTCGGCACCGGAACGAGCCGTGGCCAGGGGGACTTCAACTCCGACGGCAAGGTCGACCTGACCGACTTCGGCATTCTCAAAGACAACTTCGGCAGCGCGGTTGCAGTGCCGGAGCCGGCGAGTTGGCTGTTGGCCAGCTTGGGCTTGGTCGGCTGCCTGCTGGTTCGGCGGAAATCACGTTGACATGCGCGCTCGGCTGCGAAAGCTGCATCTCTGGATGGCGCTGATTTCCAGCCTACCGCTGGTGATCCTATCGATCACCGGCGCGCTGCTCGTGTTTCCCGATCCGGTCGACAAGTTCGTCAGCGGCGGTACGCCAGGTCCGGCGATCGTGGCCGAAGGCGATCGACTTTCGGTCGGCCAGTTCGTGGCGGCGATCGGCCCCAAGCTCAAGGCCGACGACGAGGTGCGTTCGCTTACCTGGCCGCGGCGGCCAGACGAGCCGGCCGTCATCTACACGCGCAAGAACAAGGCGATCTTCGTCGACCCTTACCGGGGCGAATTGCTCGGCGAGCGGAGGCTCGATCGCTCATTCATTTCGATCATCACGATGATTCACGTCGATTTGCTGGCCGGCGCGATCGGCAACCGCATCGTCGGCGTGTCGACGTTGCTTCTGGTCGGCCTGTCGGCCACCGGCATCTGGCTCTGGTGGCCCAGCAGCGGCAAGCTCAAACGGCAGCACTTCGGCCTGCGGTTCAAAAACGGCTGGCGGCGGGCGGCCTACGATCTGCACCGGCTGCTCGGCGTCGCCTGCTTCAGTCTGCTGCTGCTGATTTCTTTGACCGGCAGCGCGTGGGCATTTCCCAGCGTGTTCGAGCCGCTGGCGTATTGGCTCACCTGGTCGAATCCGCGGCAGGAAGTGAAGCCGCCCGCGGCGTCGCCCGAGGCCAAGTTCCTCGGCCACGGCGAACTGGTGGAGATCGCGCTGCGGCAATCGCCGGGAGACGAACTGACCTACCTGAGCGCGGCTCACGAGCCGGGCGAGCCCTACCGAGCTTGGCTCGCGCCGCCGGGGCTGATCGAAACCGTGCTCTGGACCGAGGTCGGTCTCGATCCAAACACCGGGGCCGTGCTCTACGTCGACAATCGACAAACCGCCTCGCGCGGAGACTGGCTGATTCGCTGGCTGGGGCCGCTGCACTTCGGCCAGTTCGGCGGCCTGGCGACCAAGCTCTTGTACCTGCCCGTGGCGCTCAGCCCGGTGGCGCTGACCGTTTCGGGCCTCGCCATTTGGCTGGGCCGCCGGGCCAAGCAGCGCCGCGCCGCCAAGTCGCCTTCGCCCGAAAAGTAATCAACTTTGCGTCTTCGTTTCCTTACCTTCCTTGAGTCAACCACAATGAAAATGTTCCGCCCCGTCGCGCTGCTTTTGGCCCTCGCCTGCTCGATCGCCGGCAGCGCCAGCGCCGACACGATTGCCCCGGTCGAAGACGTGATGACGTCGGCCTTCTTCCAAGGCACCGATCTCGTGCGCGGCTACGCGGGCGACAACCGCCCCACGCTGCGCGTGAGCACCGACAACGCCTTTGGCACCGGACCGGAGACCGTGTACATCACGTTCGATCCGGCGTCGTTCGCCTCGTATGCTGGGCCCGTTGGTCAAGCGCTGCTCACGGTGCAGAGCATTAGCGGCGGCTTTGGCGCCGACGCTAGCGACGCCAATCCGTTCGCCATCTCGGCGCACGGGGTGTCGGCCAACCCGCTCACGAGCATCACCGACAACACGAATCCGGCCGGACCGATCGCCTGGACTGACTTCTTTGCCAATAACATTCTGCCGGCCAGCGCCACGCAGACGACCACCGTCACCGGCCTGGGCGCGATTCAGTTCGACGTGACGGCGATCGTGAACGACTGGATCAGCGGCTCGAATCCCATCTTCGCCCTCGCGCTCACCGGCAAGAACGACACGCTCAGCGACGGCGACGTGCTGCACGGCATTCGAAACAATTCGGATGCCCCTGGCTCGACGTACCTGACGATCGTGCCGGAGCCTTCGTCGCTCGTGCTAGCCGCGGTGGGCTTGGTGGTGGCTGGGATTGAGGCTCGTCGGCGCCGCTAAGGGCGTAGGGCGCGAAGAGCAGTTGCGGCGGGATATTCCCCCCCGTCATTGACGGGGGGCTAATGAACTGTGGAGCGCCGTCGTTAGCCCCCGGCGAGTCGCCGGGGGGACAAGGATCGTGGCGCCGCGAACGCCCGTTGGATGCGCGCGATGTTTAGCCTTCGTCGCTAACAGCGCCATACTGCTCGAGCAGCGCATCGACCTCGGCGTACCCGCTTGGATAAGCGACGCCGGTGGTCGGTGCGCCGGCGGCCAAGAGCGCGGCGACGTGCTCCGGCGTGCGCCGCTCCGTCCAGTGCGAGGCCACGCAGCCGCGCACCGCGAGCACGAGCGGCGTGAGGCCTTGGCCGTCGACCGCGTTGACCGCCGCGCCGCGCTCGAGCAGCAGCCGCACCACCGCGGGACGCGTGCGCCAGGCGGCCACGTGCAGCGCCGTGCTGTTCGGGGCCACGCCCCAGTAGCCGTCTCCTTCGACATAGAGCGCGCTTGCGTTCACGCCCAGGTCCAAGAGCGCCTGCACGCCGGCCGTGTTGCCGACGCCGGCGAAGCAGGCCAAGAACTCGCCTCCGTCGGAGGTTAGCTGAGCAAGCAACGTTGGCTCGCGGGCGACGATCGCCTGGGCTTCCGCGTTGTCGCCTTTCGCGCAGGCGGCCAGCAGGTGTTCAAGCGGCGACAGTTCGAGCGCGAAGCCGCGCGCGGCGAAGAGATCGAGCAGGTCGGCTCGCCCGCGGCGCGCGGCGAGGCTGGCCGCCGTGGGCGTGCCGTACGATTTGTTCGGATCGGCGCCGTGGTCGACGAGCCGCGTGACGATCGCCAGCGAGTTGTCTCGCAGCACGCCTTGAGAGAGGGCCGTCTTGTGCCAGTAGGTGTCGGCGTTTGGATCGGCGCCATGCTCGAGCAGCAGGGCCACGCCGGGCTCATCGTGCCAATCACACTTGCGGAGCAGCATTGTCGCCAGGTTCAGTGCGTTCATGCGCCCTGATGCGAGCAGCGCTTCGAGGGCTCGGTTGTCGTCGGTCTCGGGGGCGTGATAGGCGACCTCGCCGTCGTTCGGGTTGGCCCCGCGCTCGAGCAAGAGTTGCGTCAAGCCCGCGTGATGGGCCACGCCGGCGGTGCCGTAGAGCACGCTCTCGAAGCTAGGGCTAGGCTGATGGTTCGGTTCGTAAAAGCCGGTGTTCGCGCTGGCGCCGGCGTCGAGCAAGGCCGTGGCCGCGCGGACAAAGCCGTCGGAGCGGGCCGGATCGAGCCGCAAGTAGCGCGAGAAGCACAGATAGGTGAGCGCGTCCCAGCCATGCGGCCCGCCGGGCGATGTCGCGAGCGTTGGCTCGTTCGCCAGAAATCGGGCGACGGCGTCCGATTCGCCGAGCACCGCGGCGGTGTAGATATTGGCCGTGGCGAGGTCGAGCTGCGCTGTCAGCAGCGAATTGGCTTCGTCGAGCGTGCCGTAGGCGTGGCCGCTGTTGAGCGGGGCCGTGGCGGCGATAAGAAACTGGTCAACGGCCGAAGCGTCCATGGTCTAGACTCCGCGATCAGCCCGGACTGCCAGGCAAAACTGTTGACTTGAAATGGGGGGCTCGGTAGGGTGCGCGTAGGCGTGAAGACCGAAATCAAGGAGTTGTTTGTCATGCGGAAATTGAACAGACCTTGGCTATCGCTGCAACAAATATTCGCCGGGCCAAGACCGCGGGGGATTGGCTTGCCGCGCAGATCTTTGGAGTCGCTCGAGCCGCGGCGGATGCTCGATGGGGACACTGGCTCGCCGCCGTATGAGCTTGGAGAGATCATCGGCGATCCGGTGCGGCTCGATGTGCCGGTGCTCGAGCGTGCCCGCGTTACGAGCGATCACGGCGACTTCCGCTACGTTGACGATCAAAAAATCTCGATGCTGCGCTCGGAGGATGAGTTCACCGTGAGCTTTCGTCCAGGCGTCGCGGTGGATGCCGCGATCGTCGAACTCACGTCCGTCGGCGGCGTTCTCGATGGCTTTCAGGTCAAGGTGCGGTTCACCCAGGAACTGGTGATGTTCTCGCGCGTCGACATGATCAGCCCGCTCCCGGCGGGAGGGCTGCCTCTCGAAGCACTCGCGGCGACCGGCTTGGTTGCCTGGAGCAACCCACTGCTCATCAATCCGGAGAACGGCGGTTGGATGTCGCCGACCGATCAGTTGGTCGTCAAACTGCGAGACGGCGTGGATCCCCATGCCTTCTTTGCCAGCGGCTACACCCACTACGAGGCCTTCTTCCAAGGCCAATGGATCGGCAAGCTCGCGGTCGGCGGGCTCAATACGCTTCAGCATGCCAACGAACTGGAGGACGATCCGCGGGTCGAATGGGCATCGCCTGATTGCTATGCGGAGGGTTGGCTCTGGGAGCCTGAAAAGCCCATCGTAGTCGAAACGATTCCGCTTCGAACGGATTCGGCAACCACTTCCGCGACCGACGCGAACCAAGACGGGACGATCGACCTAAACGACTTTATCGTGCTCAAAGAGCAGTTGCGCGCTCAAGCGAGCACGGCCGCGATGGCCGTTGCCCCCGCTATCACCGCTACGAAGCTGGAGCCGCAATCGTCGAACGCGACGCTGTCGGTCGCGGCATTTTGGGCTACGCTTGCCCTAACAGATTCAGGCGACGACGACTTGCCAGGCTGACGCGTCGCTCCGGCTTAGCGCAAAAGAAAGCCCAGGGCAGCGTTTTGCTGGCCCTGGGCAATGTTCTTCCGCTCGATGGCAATCGCGAACGATGAGTCGTTCGCCCGGTACGAGCAGCGCCCTAGCCGCCCACCGCCCCGCCTTCTTCGCGCCCCGTGCTGGCCTCGCTTTCGCTCGCCAACCGCCGCCGTTCCGCCGTCGTGCCCGGCACGATCAGCGGCGTGCGGGCGTTTTCTTCGATCACTTGCCGCAGCTCGGCCGAGTCGACCGTTTCCTTTTCGATCAGCCGCATCGAGAGGGCGACGAGCGCGCCGCGGCGCGACTCGAGGATGTGCCGCACCTTTTCGAGCGATTCGTCGATGATCCGCTTCACTTCTTGATCGATCTCGCGAGCGGTCGCTTCGCTGTAGTCGTGTTCGCGCGGCATGTCGGCCGTGGCCAAAAACGCGCTGCGGCCGCTCTTGCGGTAGTTGATGCGGCCCATGCGGCTCATGCCGAAGTCCATCACCATGCTTCGCGCCAACTCGCTTGCCCGCTCCAGGTCGTTCTGCGCGCCGGTGGATACGTCTTCGAACACGAGCTCTTCGGCGATCGTGCCGGCCAGCAGCACCTGAATGCGGCTCTCGAGCTCTCCTTGGGTCATCAGATAGCGGTCCCCTTCGGGCCGCTGCATCGTGTAGCCCAAGGCGGCCAGGCCGCGCGGGATGATCGACACTTTGTGAACCGGGTCGGTGTTCGGCAGGCTATAAGCCACGAGCGCATGGCCGCTCTCGTGATAGGCAACGCGCTGCTTTTCATCCTCGTGAATGATCCGCTGCTTCTTCTCGAGCCCCGCGGTCACACGCTCCACGCCTTCGTTGAACTCAGGCATTCCAACGGCGGCCTTGCCTTTGCGGGCAGCCAGCAGCGCGGCCTCGTTCACCAGGTTCGCAAGGTCGGCGCCCACAAAGCCCGAGGTGATCGCGGCAACTTCCTTGAGCACAACCGACTCGTCGAGCTTCACGTTCTGCACGTGAACTTTGAGAATCTGCTCGCGGCCGCGCACATCGGGGCGATCGACGAGCACATGCCGGTCGAAGCGGCCGGGGCGCAAGAGCGCCGGATCGAGCGTTTCCGGGCGGTTGGTGGCCGCCATCACGATGACGCCGGAGTTCGAGTCGAAGCCGTCCATTTCGACGAGCAGGGCATTCAGCGTTTGCTCGCGCTCATCATGGCCGCCGACGACGCTCGTGCCGCGGGTCTTGCCGAGCGCATCGAGCTCGTCGATGAAGATGATGCAGGGAGACTTGCTCGCGGCCTGTTGAAAGGTGTCGCGCACGCGGGCAGCGCCCACGCCGACGAACATCTCCACGAAGTCGGAGCCGGAGAGGCCGAAGAACGGCACGCCCGCCTCGCCGGCGATCGCCTTGGCGAGCAGCGTCTTGCCGGTGCCTGGGGGGCCGACGAGCAGCACGCCCTTGGGAATGCGTCCGCCGAGGGTTTGGTACTTTTCCGGCGTCTTAAGGAACTCGACGACCTCGCGGAGTTCTTCGACGGCCTCGTCGATGCCGGCCACGTCGTCGAAGGTGACCCCCAGATCCTCTTGGGCATACATCTTGCCCCGGCTACGGCCGAACGCCATCGGCGAACCTGCGCCGCCGAGCCGCCGCATCATCACAAAGAAAATGAGCAGGATCAGGGCGCTGAGCACCAGCATGGGAATCCACTGCTTGAGCCCATTGGGCGCCTGGGCCGCGCGATAGCGCAACGTGCTGTCGTGCAGGAGCTGGCGCATGTGCCCGTCGCCTGAATCAAACAGCGTAATGTCGGTGGTGAAGCGCGCCGCTTGCTCGGTTTTCTTCTCGGCGGCCGGCTCCGTTACCTCGCGATTCACGCGCCCCGCGACATCTGTCTCTCCGAGCACGAGGTCGCTCAGCCCCGAGTAGCGGACCACACGGCCTGACGGTTCCTTCACATCGATGAACGCCTTGTCCCCCTCAGTCTTCACCTTCTCCAAGAGCCGCGCGAGGTCGCTATACCAAACGCTGTACTGCGCGGGGCGGGCGAGCAGCGACACCACCAGGAGCGTGGTCAGGCCGATCGCCACGAGGTACCACACCACGTTGGCCCCGGCGCTAAGATTCTTGCGGTCCGGGCTTCGGCGAGGCGAGTCGCTGCGCTTGTCCATCCGCGGTGCTGCTTTCGAAGAAGAGGGGGAAGGAGCGCCGGCTCACTCGGCAGGGCGAGAAAGTCGAGCGGCGCGAGAGGATGACATTGCAATCCTAGGCGAGACACGCGATAGGTCGACCCAGCGGAGTCGAGCTACGTAGAGTTGATTATACACGAGCAACTCACTTGGCCGAGGCGCGAAGCCGGGTTGTCAGTCTTGCCGGCAAGGCTTAGAATTCTGCCGCAAACTCCTATAAATGCACGAATTACGGTCATGCCACCAGCCGCCTATCGTGCAGGGCGCGCACTGCTCGGAACCGGCTCGACCCTTGCCCGCGGAAGGCTTTGTGAGCAACGTCGCTGTCCTCGGCTCAACCGGCAGCATCGGCCGTAGCACCTTGCAGGTGATCGCAGCTTCGGCCGGGCGATTCCGCGCCGTCGCGCTCTCGGGCCACTGCAATTGGTCGTTGTTGGCCGAACAGTCGGCACATTTCGGGCCACAGTTCGTCGTCGCCACGGGGCCTGAGCCAGACCCAACGTTTCTGGCGAGCCTGCCGCCGGGAACGGATGTACGCTTGGGCAGCGCTGCCCTCAGCGAAATTGCGCGCCGGCCCGAGGTCGACATTGTGGTCGCGGCGCTCGTAGGAAGCTGTGGGCTCGAAAGCACCTGGGCCGCGCTCGAGGCAGGCAAGCGGGTCGCACTGGCCAACAAAGAGACGCTGGTGATGGGCGGACCGCTCGTGATGCGGCTCGCCCAAACCCACGGCGGCTCGCTGTTGCCGGTCGACAGCGAGCACAGCGCGGTTTTTCAGGCGCTGCAGTCGGGGCGGCGGTCCGAGGTGAAAAAGGTCATCCTGACCGCCAGTGGCGGCCCATTCAGGGGGTATTCCTCTGCGCAGTTGGCCGAGGTGAAGGTCGAGGCGGCCTTGCGGCACCCGACCTGGCGGATGGGACGGAAGATTACGGTCGATTCGGCCACGCTGATGAACAAAGCCCTCGAGATTATCGAGGCACGGTGGCTGTTCGGCCTGGATCCAGAACAAATCGACGTAGTGATCCACCCGCAGTCCGTGGTCCACTCGTTGGTAGAATTTGTCGATGGTTCGGTGATGGCGCAACTGAGTCCGCCCGATATGCGGCTGCCGATCCAATATGCACTGACTTACCCCGAACGAACCGGGGGGACTGCGCTGCGTTTCGACTGGGCGCAGCGACTGGAACTCGAGTTCGAGCCCCCCGATCGGGAGCGGTTTCCGGCGATCGACCTGGGGCTCGAAGTGGCGGCGGCCGGAGGCACGGCCGGGGCGGTGATGAATGCGGCCAACGAAGCGGCGGTCGCCAGTTTTCTGGCCGAAGAATTGCCGTTTACCGAAATTGTGCCCGCTTGCCGCAGCGTTTTGGAACACCATGATTTCGATCCGAACCCGACGCTATCCGACCTGTTGCGGTTGGACCGTTGGGCTCGCGAGGAGGTAGCGCGTTGGATTTGCACCTGATCTTGGCCGCCACCCCCTGGTTTCTCGACCCGGGCTCTTGGTTGACCATTCTCAAAGCGGCGTTCGCCCTGGGCGCGGTGATCTTCGTCCACGAGCTGGGCCACTTCCTCGTGGCCAAGGCCTGCGGCGTGAAGTGCGAGAAGTTCTACCTGGGCTTCGACATCTTCGGCCTCAAGCTGTTCAGCTTCAAATGGGGCGAGACGGAGTACGGCATCGGCCTGCTGCCGCTGGGCGGCTATGTGAAGATGCTGGGACAAGACGACAATCCGTCTCGCCAGGCTCAGGAAATGGAGCGGTCGAAGCTCAAGGTGCCGGCCGGCTCCGACGTGCCGACGGCCAGCGAATCGTCCCCTGCCGACCCGGCTGAGCCGCTCGATCCGCGCAGCTATCTGGCGCAGAGCGTGCCGGAGCGCATGGCCATCATTTCGGCCGGCGTGATCATGAATTTGCTGTTCGCCGTGCTTTTTGCCACGGTCGCCTACAAGATGGGCGTGAAATACACCGTGTGCGGAGTGTCCTCGGTCACGCCGGGCGACGCCGCCTGGCGGGCCGGCTTCCAGCCGGGCGATCGCATTGTCCAGATCGGCGAAGAGGGACAGGAAGACCCGCACCTTAGATTTGCCGACCTGTTTGCCGGCGTGGCGCTGGGAAATTTGGACGAAGGCCTGAAGCTCAAGGTCACCCGCGACGGCTCGCAAGATCCGTTCTGGGTCACCGTTTATCCTGACCCCAAGAAGGAGGGGGTCGGCCGGCCGACCATTGGCGCGGTGCCCCCCTCGAGCACGACCCTCTACGAAGCCGAGCCGACGCTGCCCTTTTCGCCCGCCGGAGAGGCCAAGGTCTTCGAAGGGGGCGACCGCATCGTCGGCGCCGACGGTCGCGAGATCCGCGACTACCGCGACTGGGTCGGTGTGCTGGCGAGCAAATTCGACCAACCGCTCGAGGTGACCGTCGAGCGCAAGCAGAAGGACGATAAGTCGAACAGCTCGCCGGAACGGGTGACGGGCAAAGTCGCGCCGAACCCAATGCGCGACTTCGGCCTTGTGATGACCATGGGGCCGATCAAGTCGGTGCGCGAAGGCTCGCCTGCCGCCGCCGCCGGGCTGCTGGCCGGCGATCGCATCGTGGCCGTCGACGGCCAGCCGGTGGGCGATCCGCTCACCTGGCCGCAGCGGCTTGCCCGCTCGACGGCTGCCGAAGTGCGGCTGTCGCTCGAGCGCGGGGAGCAAAAGACGCCGCTCGAAAAGACGCTAACGCTCGAGAAAGTAGACCGCTTCGAGGATGCTGCCTCGGCCGTTTCGGCCCCCCAGCTCGGGCTGGCCTACACGGTGGACGCCGTGGTGCGCGAGGTCGAGCCGAACAGTGCCGCTGCCACGGCCGGCATCATCCCCGGCGATCGCGTGATCAACGTGCGGGTGCTGCCGTATGTCGACCCGGTGACGAAGGAAGAGCGGCCCGGCACGTCGAAACCGCTCGAATTCTCGGAAACACAGCCGCGCTGGCCGGCGTTCATCGACAATCTGCAGAATCTGCCTCCCGACGTGCAGGTGAAGTTCACCCTGCAGAGCGGCGGCAAATCGCGCGAGCCGGAACTGACGCCGCGAGTGAATCCGAATTGGTTCAACCCGCACCGGGGCTTCGTGTTCGATCCGCTCAACGACACCCGCGTGGCGGTCTCCTGGGGCGAGGCGTTTCAGCTTGGCGTGCGCGAGACATGGTCCGCCGCCGGCCAGGTTGTGATGTTCCTACGGGCGCTGGGAAGTCGCCAAATTTCGGCCGAATTGCTGGGTGGACCGGGCTCCATCGCCGTGACGGCTGGCTCGGCCGCTTCGGCGGGGCTCCCCCAACTGCTGCTGTTCCTGACGATGCTCAGCGCGAACCTGGCGGTGGTGAACTTCCTGCCGATTCCCGTGCTCGACGGCGGACACATGATGTTCCTGCTGTACGAGGGGATTCGCGGCAAGCCGGCCAGCGAGCGCGTGATGACGATCCTCAGCTACGCAGGCTTGTTCTTCATCCTCGGGCTGATGATCTACGTGATCGGCCTCGACCTGACCCGCTTGGCCGATTGGCTGCGGTTCGGTTAGTTCCTAACAGTTGGCCATGAACAAACATCCCAGCCGCCCTGCGCCACCGGCGATCAAAGTCGATCCCAACGTGCGCATGGCGGCCGAGCGGACGCTCTTGGCCTGGATTCGCACCGGGCTGGCGATGATGGGCTTTGGGTTCGTCGTCGCCCGATTCGGGCTGTTTTTGCGGGAGTTGGCCGTCACTCACGCTCAGGCCGCGGGTGCGGCGACGCCCGCGCCTCCGGTGAACCAATCGGTGTCGCTCTGGGTCGGCACCGGGCTGGTGCTGGCTGGCGTGGCCGCCACGCTGATGGCCGCGTGTGCACATGTGCGATACGTGCGCCGGCTCGAGCGGGGTGAAACGCCTCCGACCACGGCTTGGTCGCTGGCGCTCGTTATCGCCTGCGTACTGGCGGCGCTTGGCCTCGCCGTCACGGCCCACTTGTTTCATGCGGCCCAAGCGAGCTGAGCCGATGTCGGTCGCCAAAGACTCGAGCGCTAGCGCGATCGCCCGCGTCGATTGGCCGCGCGTGCGGGGGGTAGTCTTCGACCTGGTCGGCACGCTGCTGCACCCGGCGCCGTCGGCGGCGGAGTCGTATCGCCTGGTGGGGGCCCAGTTCGGCCATGTGCTTTCCGAGGCCGAGGCAGCACGCCGATTTCGCGAGGCTTTTGCCCGCCAGGAAGCGATCGACCGCGATCATCACGATCTGCGAACCTCGCAGGAGCGCGAGCATGCCCGATGGCAGGCGATTGTGGCCGATGTTTTCCCGGCGGTCGGCTCCGGAGGTCCGCTGTTCGACCGCTTGTGGCGCCATTTTGCCCAGGCGGAGAATTGGCAGGTCTTTGCCGATGTTCCGGCGGCTCTGACGCGCCTGGGTGGCATGGGCATGCCGGTGGCGATCGCCTCGAACTTCGACGCCCGGCTGCAAGAAATTGTGAGAAGCCACGCCGACCTTGCCGTCTTTGACGGCAATTGCGTCTTCGATTCTGCGTCGCTTGGGTGGCGCAAACCGGCCCTTTCCTTCTTTCGCACGGTCGAAAAGCACCTGGATTTGCCGGCTGAAGCGCTGCTCATGGTCGGAGACGACCCCGACAACGACAGCGCCGGCGCGGTCCGAGCCGGGTGGCAGGCTTTGCTCGTCGGCCCCGAAAGAGCAGCGGGAAAAGCAAGTTTATTGGCCCAGATGGCCGAACAGTTGGTGATGGCGCGGACCTAGCCCCAAACCGAATCGCTAGCGTCTCTCTCTGGCCCACAAATTTCCTGCCAGCGGGCGTTGACGCCTTAGGGGGCCATCTCTATATTCATTGATTCGCCCAACCAGGGCGGAATGAACGACCAACCTTGACCTGGATTGCTTGAGGCGGCCTACCGGCCGCGGGAGCCCCAAGACGTGGCCGGTATTACGCAGGATACGATTCGCATTCGCATGGAAGCCTACGACCACTCGGTGCTCGATCAGAGCGCTGCCGAGATTGTCGATACGGCCAAGCGCACGAACTCGGAAGTGCATGGGCCAATTCCCTTGCCGACCCGAATCGAGCGCTACACCGTGCTGTCGAGTCCCCACGTCGACAAGAAGGCCCGTCAGCAATTCGAGATCCGTACGCACAAGCGGCTGATCGACATCGTTCAGGCTACGGCCAAAACGATCGAGGCGCTGAATAAGCTCAGCTTGCCTGCCGGTGTGGACATCAAGATCAAGGCGTCGAGCAAGCGTTAAGCGACGCGCTTTCAGTCGAACGACTTACCAGAGGCCCTATGCTTCGGAAGCACGTCAGGTAAGCGGCGATCATTGATCGCTGTCTCCTGGCTCGCAACTGACCACGGGAAATGCCAGCTATGCCAGCAGGACTGCTCGGCCGCAAGGTCGGGATGACGCAAGTATTTGATGAGGCCGGCAACGTTGTGCCGGTCACGGTCATTCAGGCCGGCCCCTGCCGCGTGCTGCAGCTGCGCACCGTGGATCGAGATGGCGTTGAGGCCGTTCAGGTGGGCTTTCTTGATAAGCCCCGCCGTTTGGCGAGTCGCAGCGAGCGTGGCCGGGTTGCCAAGCTCGACAGCAAGCGTTCTCGTCGCTTGGTTCAGGCCGGCGTTGAGTTGCCTGCCAAGCCCGATTGCGAGCCGCAGAAGTTCGTCCGTGAGTTCCGCGGCGCCACTGAAGGCCTGTCGATCGGTCAGCAATTGACCGTCGATCTCTTTGCCGAGGTGAAGTCTGTCGATGTCTCGGGCGTGAGCAAGGGCCGCGGCTTCTCGGGCGTAATCAAGCGCTGGAAGTTCGGTGGTCAGCGAGCTTCGCATGGCGTGAAGAAGGTTCACCGCCACCCGGGTTCTACGGGCTGCAATACTTCGCCTGCCCGTACGTTCAAGGGCAAGAAGATGGCCGGCCACTGGGGTAATGAGCAGTGCACGTCGCGGAATCTTCGCGTGGTGCGTGTCGACGCGGAGAATAACCTGCTGTTGGTCCGCGGCGCCGTGCCGGGTCCTAATGGCGGCTACGTGGTCATTCGGCAAACGAACAAACTCTAGGGGCTCGTGACGAGCGGCTTTGGGTCGCTTGTCTGCCAGGGATTTCGCAGTCATGGCTAGCTTGCAAATCGTTGATCGCACGGGTCGCGAGGTCGGTAAATACGACATCGATCCCGATGTGCTCGCGCCGAAGATCAATAAGCAGTTGCTGCACGACGTGGTCGTGATGTACCAGTCGAATCTTCGTCTGGGCACCGCCAAGTCGAAGAGCCGCGCCGAAGTGCGTGGGTCGACGAAGAAGATGTATCGCCAAAAGGGTACGGGCAACGCTCGTGCTGGTAGTCGCCGCAGCGGTGTTCGCCGGGGTGGTGGTCACATCTTCGCCAAGCGGCCGCGCGACTGGTACTTCCGTCTCCCGCGTAAGGCGGTGCAGGCGGCCACGCGGATGGCGCTGGCTTCGAAGATTGCCGATGGTCAGGTCACTGTGATCGACGACCTGAGCTTCGCGGCGCCGAAGACCAAGGAAATGGCCACGATCATCAAGGCTGTGGGTTGTGGAAACCTGAGTCTGCTGGTGACCACCGCGGCCCACGACCCGAACGTTTACAAGAGCGCTCGCAACATCGATCAGGTCGAGGTCTCGCCGGTTGGCGATCTCAATGCCTATGTCGTATTGCGGCCGCACCGCCTGCTCGTGACCAAGGCGGCTCTTGATGTGATTAAATCGCGCTCGGCGGACAAGTCGTCTGCCGACGCCAAGTAGGAGTTTCGCAGCGATGCCGCCGGTAGCTCCCGCCCCCACGCTCAATCCGTTGCTCGCTCCGCATCAGGTGGTGTTGCGCCCCTTGGTGACGGAGAAGGGTGTTCACCGCTCCACGCGGCAGAATGCCTACTCGTTCGAGGTCAGCCGCGCCGCCACGAAGTTGGATGTGCGGAAGGCTATCGAGGAGCTGTTCGAGGTCAAGGTGCTGCGGGTTAATACGCAGAACCGCAAGGGCAAGCAGCGCCGCACGCGGTTCCGCACTGGCATGACCAAAAGCTGGAAGAAGGCCATTGTGACGCTCGATCCGGAGCATCGCATCGACTTCTTCTAGGCCGCGGCTTTTAGGCTGTGGCTCCTGGGCCGTTGTGCCGGATGTGCCGCAAGCTTCACTTTCGCCTGAAACGAACGCATTATGGGAATTCGCAATTACAATCCGACGTCGCCTGGCCGCCGCGGCGCCAGTGTCAGCGATTTCAAAGAACTGACGCCCGGCGCGAAGCCGGAGAAGTCGCTCTTGGCGCCCAAGCGCCGCACGTCGGGCCGGAATAACCAAGGCAAGATCACCGTGCGGCATCGTGGCGGCGGCCACAAGCAGATGTACCGGTTGATCGACTTTCGTCGCAACAAGGACGGAATTCCGGCCAAGGTGCATTCGATTCAGTACGATCCGAATCGCAATGCCCGCATCGCCCTGTTGCATTACGTCGACGGCGAGAAGCGTTACATCATTGCCCCCGAGGGTCTCGTTGCGGGAACCCAGGTCGAAAGCGGCCCGGATGCCCCGCCGAGCGTAGGCAATTGCTTGCCGCTGCGGAACATTCCGCTCGGCACCGCGGTGCATAACCTGGAGCTGCAACCGGATCGCGGCGCGCGGCTCTGCCGCTCGGCTGGTTCGAGCGCGGTGCTGGCCGCTCGTGATGCCGACTGGGCGCAGATCACGCTCCCCAGCGGTGAAATTCGTCGTATTCCGGCCGCCTGCCGGGCCACGATCGGCAAGGTCGGCAACGCGGATCACATGAACATTGTGATCGGTAAAGCCGGTCGCAACCGTTGGTTGGGCCGTCGCCCGCACGTTCGCGGCACCGCGATGAACCCGATCGACCATCCGCACGGTGGTGGCGAAGGCCGCACGAAGGGTGGTCGCCACCCGGTCAGTCCGACCGGCAAGCCGGCCAAGGGCGGCGGCACCCGCAAGCCGCGGAAGCCGTCGAGCACGTCGATCATTCGCCGGCGCAAGTCGCGGCGGTACGGACAACTCAAGATCAAGTAGTCGTGCGGCGGTCCGGCCTCTGCGGCTGTGACCACGCGTGGCATCGAACCTTACAGAGCCTAGCAGCGGTAACTCGACATGGGACGTTCGCTCAAGAAAGGGCCGTTTGTCGACCCTCGTTTGTACGAGAAGGTCGAGAAATTGGTCGAGCGTGGCTCGAAAGAGCCCATCAAGACCTGGGCTCGCCGTTGCACGATCATTCCCGAGTTCGTCGGACACACATTCATGGTGCATAACGGCAAGTTGCATCTGAAGGTGTTCGTGACGGAGGACATGGTCGGCCATAAGTTGGGCGAGTTCGCTCCGACCCGGACGTTCCGTGGACACGGCGGCAAGGGCGGCAAGAAGTAAGCCGGAAGGAAGACCGATCATGGCATTTCGCGCCACTCACCGCTTCGCTCGGATCAGCGCCCGCAAGGTGCGTCCGATCGCCGATTTGATTCGCGGCAAGTTCGCTGACGAGGCGCTCGAACTGCTGCGTTATCAGCCGCAGCGCGGCGCACGATTGCTGGAGAAGGTGCTGAAGAGCGCCCTCGGCAATGCGGAAGACCAGCGGGCCGAGGTGGCCTCGCTTGTCATCAGCGACGTGCGCGTCGATGGCGGCCCAATGTTCAAGCGTGTCCGTCCGCGGGCACGCGGCATGGCGTTCACCGTCAAACGCCGCACCGCTCACATCCAAGTCGAGGTCGACGCCCGGGTATAAGGGCGCCGCCGGTAGTTCCGTTCAATGATCGCCGCCACCGCGGCTCGACCAAGATAAGATAGGCCGATCCATGGGTCAGAAAGTCAATCCGACTGGATTCCGCACGGGCATCACGCTGGGCTGGAAGAGCCGCTGGTATGCCTCGAAGCAGGAATTCAGCGACTTGTTGATGGAAGACTTCAAGCTCCGGAAGCATATCAAGGCCAAGTACCGTTTCGCCGGCATCCCCAAGGTGGAGATCGAGCGGACGCGCGACGAGGTCAAGGTGGTGATGCATACGGCCCGTCCCGGCGTGGTGATCGGCCGCAAGGGGCAAGAGGTCGAGCGGCTGCAGGACGAACTGCAGAATCTGATCGGCCGCCGCATCAACATCAAGATCGAGGAAGTCAATCGGCCTGAAATTCAGGCTCAGCTCGTGGCGGAAGACATCGCCGAGCAGTTGGCCAAGCGGGCCAGCTTTCGCCGTTGCATGAAGCGGGCCGTCGAGCAATCGATGGACGGTGGTGCGAAGGGCATCAAGATTCAATTGTCGGGTCGTTTGGGCGGAGCGGAAATGTCTCGCTGCGAGAAGCAAATCGCAGGCGCCATGCCGCTTTCGACACTACGAGCCAAGATCGATTACGGGTTCACCGAAGCGTCGACTGCCCAAGGCAACATCGGCGTGCAGGTGTGGATCAACCAGGGAATGTTCGAAGAGGATCTGACCAATGGCGCTGATGCCCAAGAGGGTCAAGCACAGAAAAAGCCAAAGAGGGCGTATAAGAGGTAATGCCACCCGCGGCAACCGCGTCGTCTTCGGTGATTTCGGCTTGCAGGCCATGCAGCCGGGCTGGCTGAGCGCTGGCACCATCGAGGCAGGTCGCATCGCGGCGCAGCAGTACCTCCGCACGGACGGCCGTCTGTACGTGCGCGTCTTCCCTCACAAGTCGATCACCTCGATCCCGCTCGAAACCCGCATGGGTAAGGGCAAGGGCGAGCCGGAGTACTGGGCCGCGGTCATCAAGCCGGGCACGGTGCTCTACGAGATCGGCGGCGTGACGGAAGAAGCGGCGCGGATCTGCTTCGCGCGTCTGGCTCACAAGATGCCAGTGCGCGTGCGGTTCGTGCGGCGGCGCACGGCCTAACCGCGGGTCCCCTACGGCGCGATTCGAGCGAACGAAGCAATCGAGCGATCATGAGCAAGGCCAAAGAACTGCGCGACATGAGCGATGAGCAACTCCAGCTCACGCTGAAGGAGGCGGCCGAAAGCCTGTTCCATTTGCGGCTGAAGGCCCAAACGGAACGGCTGGAGACGCCCAGCGAGCTGCGGAAGCAGCGGCGCCTGATCGCGCGTGTGAAGACGATTCAAACCCAACGCAGTCAGGCGGCGGCCAAGTAGGCCCCCGGCGGCGAGACCCAGGATTTTCGCGGAAATGCCCAAGCGAGTCGAAATCGGCGTCGTCACCAGCGACAAGATGGCCAAGAGCCGTCGCGTGGAGCTCCCACGCGTGGTGCGTCACCCCAAGTACGGCAAGTTTTTGCGTGCCCGCACGATCTGTGTGGTGCACGACGAGAACGAAGAGTCGCACCAAGGGGATACGGTGGAGATTCGCGAATGCCGTCCGCGTTCCCGCAGCAAGCGGTGGGAACTCGTGCGGATCGTGTCGAAGAATCGCGCGGTCGACCTGGTGGCGTTGCGGGCCGCGTCTCGAGAAGCCTCGCAGGAGGCCGCCCAGTAGTGGATGGGCGTTGGCGGCCCCGCGGTCGCCAACAAGCCGGTCCATGAAACGGAGAACGTCATGATTCAAATGCAATCTCGGCTGGGCGTGGCCGACAACACGGGCGCCAAGGAAGTGATGTGCATCAAGGTGCTGGGCGGCTCGAAGCGCCGCACCGCCAGCATCGGCGATGTCATCATCTGCAGCGTCAAGAGCGTGATCCCCGGCAGCGACATCAAGAAGAAGGCCGTGGTGCGGGCGGTGATCGTCCGCACCCGTCAGCCGTCTCGTCGCACCGACGGTAGCTACGTTCGGTTCGACGGCAACGCGGTGGTGATCGTCGACAACGACGGCAACCCACGCGGCACCCGCATCTTCGGCGCGGTCGCTCGCGAGTTGCGGGAGCGGAGCTTCATGAAGATCGTGAGCCTGGCGTCGGAGGTCGTGTAATGCACATTCGAGTTGGCGATACGGTGGAGATCATTGCAGGAGCCGACACGGGCTCCGCGGATCAGCCCACCCGTGGCAAAGTCATTCGCGTGCTCCGCGAGGAGCAAAAGGTTGTGGTCGAGGGAATCAACCGAGTGTGGAAGCACATTCGTCGCGGTCCCAAGAACCCGCAGGGCGGGCGTCTCTCGAAGGAGATGCCGGTCTCGTGGTCGAACGTCATGTTGGTTTGCGAGCGGTGCAACAAGGCCGCGCGAACCGGCGCTCGCTTGCTGCCCGATGGCGCCAAGGAGCGGTATTGCAAGAAGTGCGACGCCGGCATCGGGCAGATTGCCCCGGCCCGGGCTTCGCGGGCGAAACTGGCCTCGAAGTAGGCCTGACGCCGTTTTTGGTTCCCTTTCCTCGTTTCCGACTGTCCGAACATGACGCCGCGGCTTCAAGAACGCTACGAGAAAGAACTGTTGCCGTCCCTGCGCAGCTCGCTGGGACGGACCAACCGCCTCGCGCTGCCGCGGTTGGATAAGGTCGTCGTGAACATGGGCGTGGGCAGCGCCGTGACGGAAAAGAAGCATCTGGAAGACGCGGTCGCCGCGCTTACCCAGATCGCCGGACAGAAGCCGCTCATTACGAAGTCGAAGAAGGCTATTTCGGCGTTCCGCCTTCGTGAGAACATGCCGATCGGCTGCAAGGTCACCTTGCGTGGTCGCCGGATGTTCGAGTTCCTGGATCGGCTGATCTCGCTGGCCTTGCCGCGAGTGCGTGACTTTCGCGGCCTGAACCCCGAGGCGTTCGACGGGCACGGCAATTACAGCTTGGGCCTGGCCGAGCAGTTGGTGTTCCCCGAACTGAACCCCGACAAGTTCACCCGCCCGCAAGGCATGAACGTGACCATCGTCATCAAGGGCGCCCGGGCCGATGACGAGTCGCGCGAGTTGCTGAAGGGTCTCGGCATTCCCTTCAAGACCGAGACCTCGCAGCGGGCCGCCGGTTGAGCTTTCGATCGCCGCCGCGGGCGATCTCGATTCCACAAAACACCCAGCATTAGCAAGAGTCAGAGCCTAGGGCGGCCCACCGGCCGTCGGGAGATTTCATGGCGAGCAAGTCGAAGATTGCCGCATCCGCCCGCAAGCCCAAGTTTTCTACGCGGGCCGTGCGGCGATGCAAGCTCTGCGGGCGTCCGCGGGCCGTGTATCGCAAGTTCGGCACCTGCCGAATCTGCTTCCGCAAGTTGGCGGATGATGGCCTGATTCCAGGCGTTCGTAAGGCTAGTTGGTAACGGGGACCCAAATACCATGATGACCGACCCCATTGCCGACATGTTGACCCGGATCCGCAACGCTGTGCGCGTTGAGCGGCCGTTCGTCGAAATGCCGGTATCGAAAGTAAAGCGTGGCCTGGCCGAAGTGCTGAAGCGCGAAGGCTACATTTGGGACTGGGCCGAACTCGATCTGGCGCCGGTCAAGCACCTGCGCTTGGATCTGAAGTACGGCCCGAACGGCGAGCGTGTGATTCGTCACATTCGCCGCGTCAGTAAGCCGGGCCGGCGGATCTACAGTCGCTCGGTCGAGTTGCGTCCCGTGCTCAACGGCCTGGGGATCTCGATCCTCAGCACCTCGAGCGGCGTGATGAGCGACCGCGAGGCGCGGAAGCAGAAGCTGGGCGGCGAAGTGTTGTGCGAGCTGTGGTAATCGGGCCGCGGCCGACGAGCCAATCGGTTGGAAATCGCCTGCAAGGGCGTTGAGAGAGCGAAGGGTCGAAGCATGTCCAGGATCGGAAGATTGCCCGTTGCTGTGCCCGCCGGCGTTAAGGTAGGCGTGGCCGCCGATGGCGTGAAGGTGGAAGGACCGCTGGGCGCCCTGACGTTCGTTCCGCATCGCCTGGTGAAGGTCGAGCACGACGACGCCGGCAAGCACGTGAATGTGACGCGGGCCAACGACGAGCGCTTGGCCAAGTCGCTGCACGGGCTGACCCGCGCCATGCTCAGCAACATGATGATCGGCGTCACGCAGGGCTACGAAAAGAAGCTCGAGATCGTGGGCGTTGGTTACTTGGCTGCGATCCAAAAGAACATTCTGCAGTTGCGGGTCGGGTTCGCCAACGAAATCCACCTGCCGATTCCGGAAGAACTCAAGGTCACCTGCCCCGACCAGACGCATGTGGTCATCAAGGGCATCGACAAGCAGAAGGTTGGCCAGTTTGCCGCCGAGGTCCGCTCCGTGCGGAAGCCTGAGCCTTATAAAGGCAAGGGCATTCGCTACGATGGCGAGGTCGTGCGTCGCAAGGCTGGTAAGGCCATGACGAAATAACGGGCGCTCTTAGCCGCACGGGTTTTGCGCGGGCGCTGATTGCCGAAGGAAAAGAATCGTGAATTACCAACGTCATCTCGATCAACAGCGGGCACGTCGCGCCTTTCGCGTGCGGAAGCGCGTGCAGGGCACCACGGAGCGTCCGCGGCTGAGCGTGTTTCGCAGCCTGCAGCACATTTATGCCCAGGTGATCGACGACTCGACCGGCCGCACCCTGGCCGCCGCGAGCACGGCCGAGGCTTCGCTGCGCGACGGCTACGGCGGAAACTGCGATGCGGCCCAGAAAATTGGCAAGCTCGTCGCCGAGCGGGCGATTGCCGCCGGAGTCAAGGAAGTTTGCTTCGATCGCGGCTCGTCGAAGTACCATGGCCGCGTATCGGCACTGGCCACGGCTGCTCGCGAAGCGGGCCTTACTTTCTAGGGCGATTGAGCTACGCCTTTCGAGACCATGCGGGCGGGCCTGCCTCGCCTGAAAACCAGAACGATTGAGCTTTCGAGGATACGCAAGTGGCATCCGAATCAAACCGCGGCGAAGTGATCGACAAAACGATCAAGATCAAGCGCTGTGCCGCGGTGGTTAAAGGCGGCCGGCGCTTCAGCTTCGCGGCCCTGGTCGTCGTGGGCGATGGCCGCGGGCGCGTGGGTTGCGGTTACGGCAAGGCCAACGAGGTTCCGCAGGCCTACGACAAGGCAGTCAAAGACGGCACTCGTAATATGGTGCCGGTGCCGGTCGTCGATGGCACGATCCCACACGCGGTGAAGGCCAACTACGGGGCTGCCGAAATCGTGTTGCTGCCGGCCAGCCCTGGTACGGGCGTGATCGCCGGCGCCGCGGTGCGTGCGGTCTGTGAGGCGGCCGGGATCCACAACATTCTGACGAAGAGCTTCGGCTCGAATAACCCCACGAACCTGGTCAAGGCCACGATCAAGGCCCTGTTGCAATTGCGCGCCGCCGGCGAAGTGGAGCGGCTGCGAGGAGTAACGCTGTAATGAGGCTGGACGACGTCAATCGTGGCATTCACAAGCACAAGAAGCGCACCCGCGTAGGCCGCGGTCCTGGTTCGGGCCACGGCAAAACGGCCGGACGCGGCAACAAGGGCCAAGGCCAGTTGGCCGGTTGGTCGGCCGCCGCGATCTTCCAGGGCGGTCAAATGCCCTTGGTGCGGCGCATTCCCAAGCGCGGCTTCAACAATCGCTTCGCCAAGAATGTGGCCGTGGTGAACGTGGGTGATCTCGAAGCCGCCTTCGATGCCGGCGCCGAGGTCTCCATCGATTCGATCCGCGAACTCGGCCTGGTCAAGGGCCGGTTCGATCTCCTCAAGGTGCTGGGAGACGGCGAGCTCAAGAAGAAGCTCACCGTTTCGGCGCACCGCTTCAGCGCCTCGGCCCGCCAAAAGATCGAACAAGCCGGCGGCAAGGTGAATCTGGTTTCGGCTCCGGGAATGCCTGCTCCGACCGAAGGATAGGCATATCCCCGGTTCTGGCCGGCCGCTAAACTGTTCGGGTTCCGCGGTTTGGCCTGCGCGTTGCCAGGTTCGGTGAGCGCACTTCGCACGAGAGATTTTCGCCATGTGGGAAAAGATCCGCGTTATCTTTACGATCCCTGAGCTGCGCAGAAAGATTC
>JAESFN010000204.1_pt1 | contig 80562 bp, 86 predicted proteins | sample 9269411 | NCBI WGS metagenome assembly JAESFN01 (sample SAMN14505399, study PRJNA617100) | algae metagenome | isolation source: Iphinoe sp. HA4291-MV1 and co-occurring heterotrophs from trail next to... | place: USA: Maunawili Falls, Hawaii | collected 2009-07-25
CAGCCCGTGAACGGCAAAAAGGAGCTTTGATGCGAGGCCAATCAAAGACCGAATGGTGGCGTTCCGCCTTACCGACCGTGTCCTGGACACTCGTCTGTTTGCTGGCCATGTCACTCGTGTTCACTATCGTTGCCGGCGCCTAGGACGGAGCGCAACTGGACCTGAAGGTCCTTCGATAGTACAGAATTTTGGAAGGGCGCCGGGCCACTCGGCGCCCTTCCGCTTTTTCGAGGCCTGCCATGAAGCTCATTTTCGCCAACCGCAACTACTCGAGCTGGTCGCTGCGCGCCTGGCTGGTGCTGCGCCACTTCAACATCCCGTTCGACGAGGAGCTGGTGCTGCTCAACGGCGAGGGCTGGCAGCAGAACCTGCGCAAGAAATCGCCGAGCGGCAAAGTACCGGTGCTGGTTGATGGCGATGTCGTGCTGCCCGAAACCACCGCGATCATCGAGTACCTGCACGACAAGTACCCGGCCAAGGGCATCTGGCCGTCCAACCGCGTCGAGCGCGCCTATGCCCGGTCGGCGGCGGCGGAGATGCATGGCGGCTTCAATACCCTGCGTGACCTGGCGCCGATGAACCTGCGCGCTTCGCATCCGGGCAAAGTCGACTTCGATGCGGTGGCTGACGACCTGAAGCGCATCGAACGCATTTGGGGCGACCTGCTGTCGAAGTCCGGCGGGCCGTATTTGTTCGGCTCGTTCAACGCCGCCGATGCCATGTTCGCGCCGGTGGCGACGCGCATCCGCACCTACGAGCTGCCGGTCAGCGACCTGGCGCAGGAATACGTCGAGGCGATCTACGCGCTGCCGGCGTTCCAGGAGTGGTTCGCCGAGGCGGTGAAGGAGCCGTGGGTGGTCGAGCACGACGAGATCGACATCATCAACGCCAAGCGGGACGCGGCCGGCAACGCATGATGCACATGATCAAGCTCTGCGTCGGCGTTGCGACGCTGGAGGAGCTCGAATCCTATCGCAGCGAGCGCGCCCATTGGTGGGGCTCCGACTACGGCGAGGACGTGCACGTCCACCGCACCCGCACCATGCCCAAGCGCAAGGACGAGATGGAGGGGCAGGGCTCGATCTTCTGGGTGATCTCCGGCGTGGTCCGCTGCCGCCAGCCGATCCTGAGGCTCGCCGAAGCGGTCGACGAGCAGGGGCTCAAGTGCTGCGACATCATCATGGCGCCGGACATGGTGCGCACCATCCCGCGGCCGAAGTCGCCGTTCCAGGGCTGGCGCTACCTTGATCCGAAAGACGCACCCGCCGATATCGGCAAAGGCGGTTTCGAGGAGGAAGGCTCGCTCGAACTCGCCGAGGAACTGGCGAAACTGGGACTGATCTAATGCAGAACACCGAGATCAAAGGCGTCAATGTCGGCTTCTACGAGGGGCCGGTGATCGCCGCCGAAGCGGACAGCAACGACGTGATCGGCTCGACCTACGGGCTGGACATCGATCTCATCGCCATCCCGGTGGAGCAGCTGGTCGACGACTTCTTCTGGCTGAGCACCGGGCTCGCCGGTGCGGTGCTGCAGAAGTTCCAGCAGTATGGCTTCCGCGTCGCCATCCTCGGCGACATCTCGCGCTTTACCACCGAAAGCCCGTCGCTGCGCGACTTCATCTATGAGAGCAATCGGCGCGGCCAGGTGATGTTCCTTGCCGACCGGGCGGCACTGGAAGCGCGGCTTTAGGGTGACGTTGCGCGCCTGTCATCGCTGCGTGCTGAAACACCCCCTTGAACGGGGTGGGTGTCTCATCAATAGTTCCCTCGGGCAAATACATACCGAATCCCGAAATCGCGTCGCTTCGGGCTACTGGAGCGGCAGGGGAGACTGATGGGCAGGACAGGGACGCATGTCATTGTCGTGGGCAATGAGAAGGGCGGCTCCGGCAAGTCGACCACGGCGTTCCATCTTGCCGTTTTCCTGATGTATCAAGGCTTTCGCGTCGCCTCGATCGACGTGGACAGCCGCCAGCAGACCCTGACTCACTATGTCCGCAACCGCCGCAACTGGGCCCAGGCGCACGACCTGAAGCTGCCGCACGCGACGCATTTCCACCTGCCCCTGTCCAAGTCGGATTCGGTCAAGGAGAACCAGCGAGTCGAGTTCGACCTGTTCCGGCAGGCGATCATCGAGGTCGAGGGCGACGCGGACTTCCTGATCGTCGATACGCCCGGCTTCGATACCCACCTCACCCGGCTGGCGCACTCGCTGGCCGATACGCTGATCACCCCGCTCAACGACTCGATCATCGATCTCGACGTCATGGCACATGTGGATCCGGTGACCGGCGATCCGCGCGAGATGAGCCACTACGCGCGGCTGGTGCAGCGGGCGCGGACCGAGCGGCTGTCGATCGACGGGCGGACCATCGACTGGGTGATCGTGCGCAACCGTATCTCGATGCTGCCGTCGCGCTCGACCAAGATCGTGCAGAGCGCCATCGAGAAGATTGCGGTAAGGCTCGGCTGCCGTGTGGCGGAAGGCATAGCGGAGCGCGTGATCTTTCGCTCGCTGTTCCCCACCGGCATGACGGTGTTTGATCCGCTCGACGCGGAGATGCTCGGAGGGCTGCCGTCGATGTCCCACCTCAGTGCCCGGCAGGAATACCGGGCGCTGGTCGAGGCGCTGAAACTGCCAGTGAGCGAGCGGGCCAAGGCCCGCATCGAGGGCGAGAAGGCGCTGGCCGCCAGTGCAGGCGAGCCGGCCAATTTCGAGCACATGGCCGGCGAGTAGGTCTTACTGCCTGCGGGGCAGGGTGACCGAGACGGCGCGGCCGCCGGTCGGCGCGAACACATCGAGTTCGATCTCGACATGCGGCATCAGCATGCGACGGGTGCGGGCGCTGAGGGCCATCACCACGCCGAGCAGATCGCCGACGCCACGGCGCTTCAGGCCGGGATTGAACCGCGTCACCATGGCATTGACCGCCTGCCTGCGGACAACGGCATCTTCGGACGCGAGAGCCGACTGCCCTACAAATCGGGCGAGTTCGGTGAGGCTAGACGTATCGCTCATTTGGGCTACTCCAACACAGGCCACAAATTCGCTTCCCTGAGGCGGCTGCTTTTCGCGAGTTAGGACTGCATCGCGAGGCAGCTCATCTTGGCTTTCTTAAGCTCGTTGCACACACCGGCCGCATCTTCACGGCCGCCGAAACCGCCGAACCGGGCGCGGAAGAACACTTGCCCGTTCTTCTCGAACCGCTCGACATAGGGGCGGGCTGCGCCAAGGTTGCCGACCTTGGCCGAAGCGTCGCTGATAAGGGAGTTGGCGCCGCCCTCGGTCGGCGCAGCGCCGATCTGGACGATCCAGCCACCGCTGACTTCCTGCGGAACCTCTGCGACGGCCAGTACGGCCGGCGGAGCCTGGTCCTCGATGATATCGGGAGCCGTGTCGCCGATGCCGCCCGAGGTCATCAGGTCGATCGGCTGGCCCTCTTCGCCGATGCCGACCGGCGGCAGCAGCGGAGCGGACGGTGCGGTCTGGCCCAGCGGGGCCGGGGCAGCACCCAGCGAGAAGGTATCGCTAAGCCAGGCGCCAATCACGTCGAGCGGGCGTTCCTGCTGCGGCGCGATGCTGGCGATGGTCGGGCGCGAGGCGAGCGTATTGGCAGCCTGCACGGCTTCGTCGAAGCCGAGGTCGGCGGGACGCGCTGCCGGCATGGGCGCGGGCTCACCGATCGAGGCAACGACGATGTCGTCCGGCTGCTGCACGGCTTCGCTCGGCTGCAGCTTGGCGGTAACGGACACGGTCGCGCCGCCCAGGCGGAAGGACGGGTAGGGCGCCGGCATTACTGGCACCGGATCGGCCGAGGCCACCATGACGGTGGCGCCCTTGCGGCCCGGCTGCGGGATCATGGCGACGTCGAGATAGCCGCCGGTGCGGCTCTTGGGCAGGTACTTCTTGACCAGCTCGCGCACCTTGGCGTCGCGGGCACCGCTGGAGTCGAAACCGAAGCCGGCAACGACGATGTGGTGGCCGTCGGCGCGCGCCGCGGTCAACAGGTTAAAGCCCGAGGCATTGGTGTAGCCGGTCTTGATGCCGTCGACACCGTTGTTGCCCAGGAGGCGGTTGTGGTTGCCGTAGGTGCGCTTGCCGTACGAGAAGCTCCGGGTCTGGAAGTACTCGTAGTAGTTCGGGAAGTGCTGGTAGACCGCGATGCCGAGGATCGCCTGGTCGGCGACGGTTGTGACCTGGCCGCTGTCGGGCAGGCCCGAGGCGTTGCGATAGGTGGTGTTCGACATGCCGAGCGCCTTGGCGGTCGAGGTCATGCGCTTGGCGAATGCGCTCTCGGAGCCGGAGATGTTCTCGGCGATCACGCGGGCGATGTCGTTGGCGGAGATGGTGACGATCGCCTTGATGGCGTTCTCCACGGTGATGGTCGAGCCGGCCTTGAGGCCGAGCTTGGTCGGGACCGCCTGCGAGGCGAACTTCGACACCGTGAACTTGGTCTTCAACGTAATGTTACCGGCCTCCAGTTCCTGGAACAGAACGTAGAGGGTCATTACCTTGGTGACGGAGGCGGGATAGCGCGCGGCGTTGGCCGAGCTTTCGTAGAGCACCTTGCCGGATTTCGCGTCGACCACGATGCCCGCGAACTTGCGCGGCACATTGGCCGCTTCGGCCGCCGAGATCATCGGCGCCAGCAGCGCCAGGGTCAGCGCGATCGCCGCGGCGATGCGCCGGAACAGCGCGTGCGAAAGGGAAAAATGCTTCTGCGAAAGCACCCGGTACTCCAACTACTCTCGGGCGGAAACGCCACCCGTACTCAACGCCTCGAGAAACTGCGGCCGACCCTCCCCAAATGAGGCCAACCACGTTCCCTGTTACCCACCACCTTAGGCAGCCCGTCTTACCATTCCGTAAAATGCGATGGATTTCGGGCACTTGGTTAAGGGTCGCTAAGTGCGGCGACCTGCTCCAAAGTTTAGGTAGTTCGGCACTTAACAGGCAGAGAGTTTTGCCTACATAATGGCCTCACCATGCTGCTTCGAACCGATCTCCCCCTGACCCGAGCCATGCGTGCAGCCATCGAACTGACGCCCCCTGCCACTGCATCGATGATGCCGCCGCGCGGAGCCGACGATGACCGCAAGAGCGGCAACAGCGATGGGGGAAGCAAGAACGATACGGCGACCATCACGAAGCCGAAGACCAAGAGCAAACGGCCCAGCCTCTATCGGGTGCTGCTGCTCAACGACGACTACACTCCGATGGAGTTCGTCGTCCTGGTGCTGCAGGATGTGTTCAACAAGACCCGCGAAGAGGCCATGCGCATCATGCTCCACGTCCACAACCAGGGCGTCGGTGAATGTGGTGTCTACCCCTTCGAGGTGGCCGAGACCAAGGTCACCAGGGTCATGGACGCGGCCCGCAAGAACCAGCACCCACTTCAGTGCGTGATGGAAAAGCAATAGGAACCGACATATGCCCTCTTTCTCCCGCGGACTTGAGAAGGCCCTCCATCAGGCGATGAACCTGGCTCGCGAGCGGGCGCATGAGTTCGCCACGCTCGAGCACCTGCTGCTGGCGCTGACCGACGACCGCGACACCATCGCGGTGCTGACCGGCTGCGATGTCGATATCGAAGCGCTGAAGTCGGACCTCGAGGACTTCATCAACGAGGAGCTCGACAGCCTCGTGGTGCCCAACGGGCAGGACGCGCGGCCGACCGCCGCGTTCCAGCGCGTCATCCAGCGCGCCGTGATCCATGTGCAGTCGTCCGGTAAGGAAGAGGTTACGGGCGCCAATGTGCTTGTCGCCATCTTTGCCGAGCGCGAGAGCCATGCCGCCTACTTCCTCGAGCAGCAGGACATGACGCGGCTCGACGCGGTCAACTTCATCTCGCACGGCATAACCAAGTCGGGTCCGAGCGAGGAACGCCGCGTGCGCGGCTCCGAAACTCCGGCCGGCAACGGCCAGGGCGAGGAGGGCGAGCGGGCCGGCAACGGCCAGAACTCGGCGCTCGCCGATTTCTGCGTCAACCTCAACGAGAAGGCCCGGGCCGGCAAGATCGATCCGCTGATCGGCCGTGACTCGGAGCTGCGCCGAACCATCCAGATCCTCTGCCGTCGCTCCAAGAACAACCCGCTCTATGTCGGCGACGCCGGCGTGGGGAAGACCGCCATTGCCGAAGGCCTGGCGCGCAAGATCATCGAGGGCGACGTGCCCGAGGTGCTGCGCGAGGCAGTGATCTACGCGCTCGACATGGGCTCGCTGCTCGCCGGCACTCGTTATCGCGGCGACTTCGAAGAGCGGCTGAAGGCCGTGATGAAGGAGCTCGAGAAGCACCCGGACGCGATCCTGTTCATCGACGAGATCCACACCGTGATCGGCGCCGGTGCCACCTCAGGCGGCGCGCTCGATGCATCGAACCTGCTGAAGCCGGCTCTGGCTTCGGGCAACATCCGCTGCATCGGCTCGACCACCTACAAGGAATACCGGCAGTTCTTCGAGAAGGATCGGGCGCTGGTTCGCCGCTTCCAGAAGATCGACGTTGCCGAGCCGACCATCCCGGACGCGATCGAGATCGTGAAGGGCCTCCGTCCGTACTTCGAGGACTACCACAAGCTCAAGTACACCGACGACGCGCTGAAGGCCGCCGTCGAGCTGAGCGCGCGCTACATCAACGACCGCAAGCTCCCGGACAAGGCGATCGACGTGATCGACGAGACCGGCGCCAGCCAGATGCTGCTGACGCCCGAGAACCGCAAGACCACGATCGACGTGGCGGACATCGAGCAGACCATCGCCACGATGGCCCGCATCCCGCCCAAGTCGGTGTCGAAGTCGGATTCCGAGCTGCTCGCCAATCTCGAGAGCAATCTCAAGACCGTGGTGTTCGGCCAGGACCAGGCGATCACCGCGCTGTCGTCGGCGATCAAGCTGGCGCGTGCAGGTCTGCGTGAACCGGAAAAGCCGATCGGCTCGTACCTGTTCACCGGCCCGACCGGCGTCGGCAAGACCGAAGTGGCAAAGCAACTGGCGGATACGCTGGGTGTCGAGCTGCTGCGCTTCGACATGTCCGAGTACATGGAGCGGCACACGGTCTCGCGGCTGATCGGCGCTCCTCCGGGCTATGTCGGCTTCGACCAGGGCGGCCTCTTGACCGATGGCGTGGACCAGCATCCGCACTGCGTGGTGCTGCTCGACGAAATCGAGAAGGCACATCCCGACCTGTTCAACATCCTGTTGCAGGTGATGGACCATGGCAAGCTGACGGACCACAACGGCAAGTCGGTCGACTTCCGCAACGTGATCCTGATCATGACGTCGAACGTCGGCGCCATGGAGCTGCAGAAGTCGCCGATCGGCTTTGGTCGGAAGCGCGAGCAGGGTGACGACGAGGAAGCGGTGAACCGGATGTTCACGCCGGAGTTCCGCAACCGCCTCGACGCCATCATCTCGTTCGGCCCGCTACCGCCGGCAGTCGTCCGTCGCGTGGTCGAGAAGTTCGTGCTGCAGCTCGAAGGCCAGCTGGCCGAGCGTGGCGTGACCATCGAGCTAACCCCGGAAGCCGCCGAGTGGCTGGCGATCCGCGGCTATGACGAGCGGATGGGTGCACGGCCGCTGGGCCGGGTCATCCAGGAGCACGTCAAGAAGCCGCTGGCCGACCAGGTGCTGTTCGGCGAGCTGCAGAACGGCGGCTCGGTCACTGTCGCAGTGGTCGGCGTCGGCACCGAGTCCAAGCTCGAGCTGATCGCGGTTCCGCCGCGTCCGGCCCGTCCGAAGGCCATCGCCGCGCCCAAGGCCAAGAAGGCCAAGGCTGCGGCCGACAAGCCGGCAGAAGAAAAGAGCTGAGTTCCCCATTGAGGGGACGATCAAGGCCGGGAGCGATCCCGGCCTTTTTCTTGGGGGAGTGAAATGGGACTAGAGGGCAAGACCATCGCCATCACCGGCGCGGCGCGGGGGCTGGGCGCAGCCCTGGCGATTGTCGCGGCCGATCGCGGCATGATCCCGCTGCTGCTGGGCCGCAACGCGGCCAGCATCAGCGTGGTGGCGGACGCGATCGAGCAGCGGACCGGGAAGCGGCCGGACGCCTTCGTCTGCGACCTCGCCGACCCGCTGTCGCTGACTGGCGCGGCGAGCAAGATCGCCACCGTGCATCCCGAACTCGACATCCTCGTCAACTCCGGCTCGCAGTGGGTGGGTGGCGCATATGCTGCAATGACCGACGCGCAGATCGCCGCCGTGGTGGATTCCTCCGTCACCGGCACCATGGCGCTGACGCGGCGCCTGCTGCCGCTGCTGCTGAAGCGCCCCGAAGCGGACATCCATACGGTGGTGTCGATGAGCGGGCTGCCCTATGCGCGGATGCGCGGCTCGTCCGTGCCCTTCGTCGCCGCCAAGCACGCCCAGAACGGCTTCGTGCAGGCGCTGACCGAGGAGATGATCGGCACCAGCGTGCGCGTCACCTCGGTCTATCCCGGCCACATCGAGGACACTTCGCCGCTCGAAGAAAACTGGGACCATCCGCGTGGCGTTGAAGATGCGCTGAGCGACAAGGATGTGGTCGACTCGATCCTCTTCGTTCTCGGCCAGCCGCGCAATGTCGCCATCCGGTCGCTGGTGATCGAGCGGGCCCGGACCGAGTTCCTGAGTTAGCGGCGGACCGCGAGGCCGACGAAGAACGCGGCGTAGATAGCGGCGGGCAGGGCGAGGGCCCAGAGGTGCCAGGCGCCATAGGCGACGCCACCGATGAGCGCGCCGAGCAACAGCGCCAGCCAGACCAGGAGATGCTGGATCCAGCGCAGCGGCGGCGCCTCGCCGCGCACGGTGCGGGCAAGATCCTGGCCGACGGCAAACAGTGTGCCGGTGACGAAGGTGGCGCCGAGCCGCACGGCGCCGCGTTGCGACATGATGGCGTTCTGCGCTCCGGCAGCGGTCGCCAGCGCCAGCATGGCCTGCGCCGCGGAGAAGCCCAGCCCGCTGAGCGCCAGTGTGATACCGAGGCCGGCGAGCACCAGTGCCAGCACGCCCATGGCGCGGCGGAGGTCGGTGCGGCCGCCGATCAGGCTGCCGAAGAAACTGCCCACCACGAACATGATGATAAGGCCGGCCGGCAGCGCCAGCGCCGGGCCGAGATCGGCAAGGCCGGCGCCCAGCTGCGTGGTGTTGCCGCTCATGAACGAGGTGTAGAAGCCGCCGAGCTCGATGAAGCCGACGACGTCGATCATGCCGGCGGCGGCGGTGAGCAGCAGGCCGAGGCTGAGCTGCGGCGCGGGCGTCATCGCTGCTACGTCCGTGGAGAAAGGTGGCGAACCGAGGGCACCATCAGCGCAAGCGCTTCAGCGGTCGCCCGGTCAAGCGCGGAGCTGATTTCGGCCGTGGGGACGATCCATTCCAGCTCCGGAGGCGGCTGGCGCTCTTCAGGCCCATTGATCCAATCCAGGTGTACCGAAACGTCTCCGTCTGCCGGCAAGTCGACCCAGATCGCGAACGTGTCGCCGGCTTCGCTGGAGAGGAAGGCAGTTCGACATTCCTCGCCCTCCGTCGAGGAAAAGAGAACCAACCGATGTGTGTCTATCCGGGCGTCGATATCGGCATCCACGCTGGCATAGGCTGACATCGGGGTTTCCCTACAGCGCAGCTGCGATAGCCTTGGCCTGCGCGGCGAGCTCGGTATCGTCTGCCTTGCCCTGGCCGTGACGGCCGATCTCCACGCCTTCGTAGACCGGGATGACGTGGAAATGCAGGTGGAACACCGACTGGCCGGCCGGCGCCTCGTTGAACTGCACGACGCGGATGCCGTCGGGGCTCAGCGCCTTCTGCGCCGCCTTGGCCACGCGCTGCACCTGCGGAATGGTGCGGGCAAGAACGGCCGGATCGGCATCCAGCAGGTTACGCGACGCGGCCTTCGGGATGATCAGCACGTGGCCCTTGGACTGCGGAAAAATATCCATCATGACGAAGACGTCAGCGTCTTCGTAGACCTTGTGGGACGGGATCTCGCCCTTGATGATCTTACTGAAGATGTTGCTCGGGTCGTAGGTCGTCACGAGGCGGTCTCCATCACGTCGTCGGTGTCGTAGTAGTTGCCGGGGTAGCTCTCGATCGTCTCTTCGACGATGTCGGCGGCGAGCCCGGTGCCGTCCTCGAGCATCAGCCGATCGCGCAGTTCCGTCGCGGCGATCTGGAACGTCGTGTCGGTGGCCAGCTCCTCGAGCGCCGAGGCGAGGATGCCCGGGGTGAGCTTCCTGAGCCGGACCGGGGCAGGGCCGCAACCCAGTTCGTAGACGCGGCGGCCCCAGTAGGGCTGGTCAAAGAAATGCGGCACGACGAAGGTCGGGCGGCCGGCATAGAGGCCGGCATAGGTGGTGCCGGCGCCGCCGTGGTGCACCAGCGCCTTCATCAGCGGGAACAGCTTGGTGTGGGGCGCCTTGTCGATGGTGTAGACGGTGTCGGGCAGGTCCTCGGCCTTGATGCCGCCCCAGCCCTTGCCGACGACGGCCCGGCCGCCCCATTCCTTCAGCGCCTTGGTGATGATCTCGGTATTGCGCGCAGCGCCCCAGGGCATCGAGCCGAAGCCGAGATAGATCGGCGCTTCGCCGCCATCGAGGAACTTGCGGAATGCGGCGTCCGGTTCCCAGCCGGTGATGTCGTCGAGGCGCCAGAAACCGGTGACGGTTGTGGTGTCGGGCCAGTCGCCGGGGCGCGGGGAGATCACCGGGGAGTAGGCGTGCAGCGCCGGGATCGGCTCGCCGCGGGCGTTCTTGGAGAAGCCCGAGCGCTTGCGGCTGCGGAGACCGAGGAGCTTGGCGCGCATCCGGTCGCGCGGGAAATCGTAGTAGCTCTGGTGCGCCGCCTGGACGACGTAGCTCAGCCGGTTGAACAGCGGATCAAGGCTGATGCGGTTGAACAGCGGCTCGGGCGGCGGGCCGTCATAACCGAAATACGGGAACTCGCCGGTCGGGTTGATCGGCTGGAACGCCGTCATGATCGCCGGGATATCCAGCGCCTCGGCGACGTCGACGGCAAAGTTGGTGGTCTGGTGGAAGATGATGGCGTCGACGTCCTGGGCGGTGGCCCAGAGGTGCCGGCAGGCCGTCTTCATGATCTTCTGGCCGTCGCGCAGCAGTTTTGGCGCGTAAAGCAGCGAGTTCTTCGACATGACGTTGTCGAACTGGCTCTGCCGCATGAAGGCCTGGATATCGCTGCCCAGCGTCGCGAACTCAACGCCGTGCCCGGTGACGAACCCCTCGAAATCGTTGGTGGCGCAGAGGACCACCGAATGGCCGCGCTTTTTCAGCGCGAGGGCAAGCGCGACGAAGGGCTGGACGTCTCCCATCGTACCAATCGCGGCTATGGCGATACGCTTGCTCATTCGGTCTCCAGGGCCTCGGGAAGAGGCGGCCGTCATATCCATCGAGAGTATGGTCTGGCTGAGGCAGCAAAGTACCGCGCCAGACCCGAGCCCGTCCAGTGTGGTGCCTTCGAACCACAGTGCCGGCGGGCGCGCAACTCCCAGCTAATGCGGGTCCCCATGTCTGAATGGGGTGTAGCGTTCGAGCTGTTGCTGTTCGCGGGCGACGGACGCTCGTTCCTGCGCCACGAAGCGGGCGACGGCATCGCGCAGGCCGGGGTGGCCGATCCAGTGCACCGAGCGGGTGGTGGCGGGGGCATAGCCGCGCGCCAGCTTATGCTCACCCTGCGCCCCGGCCTCGACCACCGGCAGCTTGTGCGCGATGGCGTAGTCGATGGCCTGGTAGTAGCAGAGCTCGAAATGGAGGAATGGCACGTTGCGTGTGGCGCCCCAGTAGCGGCCATAGAGACGGTCGTGCCCGATCATCGAGAAGGTGCCGGCGATCGGCTCGTCGCCGTCATAGGCGAACATCAACAGCACCCGGTCGGCCATCGCTTCGCCGAGCAGCGAGAAGAAGCGGCGGTTGAGGTAGGGCCGGCCCCACTTGCGACTGCCGGTATCCTGGTAGAACTCGAAGAACTGGTCCCAGACCTCTTCGGTGAGGTCAGAGCCGGTGAGCCATTTGACCGTCAGACCATCGGCTGCCAGCGCATCGCGGCGTTCGCGACGGGTAACCTTGCGGTGACGCGAGGAGAGCGTGTCGAGGAAGTCCTCGAAGCTCGAAAAGCCGTCATTGTGCCAGTGATACTGGGTGTCGTGGCGCACCAGCCAGCCGGAGGCGCGGGCAAGATCGGCCTCGGCCTCGCTGACGAAGGTGGCATGCACCGACGAGATGTTGTTGCGGGTCGCCAGCGTCTCGGCGGTGCGGATCAGCGCAGTGCGGCTGGCATCGTCCGTGGCGAGGAAGCGCGGGCCGGTGACCGGGGTGAACGGCACGGCGCACTGCAGCTTCGGATAGTAGTCACCACCGGCCTGCTGGAAGGCATCGGCCCAGCCGTGGTCGAAGACGTACTCGCCCTGCGAGTGAGACTTCAGGTAGAGCGGCATGGCGCCGACCGCAGCGCCGGCGCTGTTGCTCAGCAACAGGTGCTGCGGCTGCCAGCCGGTGCGGTTGGAGGCCGAGCCGGACTGCTCAAGGGCCAACAGGAAGCGGCGATCGAGGAAGGGGTTGTCGACCACCCCATCATGACTCGGCGCCAGCCCGTTCCACACCTCCGCGGGGATCTCCGCGATGGAGCTAAGCACGTTGGCGCTGAGCGTTTCCTCAGGCACTTGGCGGATCGAACCCCTCGAACACGATCTGGTCGGCCTTCCCCAGTACGGCCAGCGCCGCGGCCGGTGACTTGATGGTCCACGCGGTAACCGGCATGCCAAACTGGCGGAACAGCTTGACCATTGGCAGGTCGAGCGACTTGTCGCGGCAGGAGATGAAATCGAAGCGGCTCAGCGGCCAATGCAGCAGGTGACGCAGCGCGAACTTGGTCGCGTCGCCGAGGTGCTGGTCCCACTCGGGCTCGTCATAGGCATAGGTGACGATGCCGACCGGGATGGTGGCGCCGCGCTTTTTCACCTCGATGATCAGCTTGGGGTCGAACGACTCGAGCGTCACCGGACCGCGATAGCCCTTGAGCGCATCCATCACGGTCTGCGCCAGCACCTCGGTGGCGGCCTGGTTGGGCTGCTGCTTCAGCTCGATCTGGAGCAGCACCCGGCCGCTGATCTGGGCGAGGAACTCATCGAAGCGTTGCGGTGTGTCGCCGGCGGCGCTGTCGAGCAGGGTGTAGGTCGAAAGCTCCGCCATGGTGCGATTGCCGACGGGGCCGGCCACGCCGGTCAGCCGGTCGAGATCGTCGTCGTGGAAGATCATCGGGATGCCGTCGCGGCTGAGCTGGACATCGCACTCGATGGCGTAGCCGCCCTCGATCGCAGCGGCAAAGGCGCTCGCGGTGTTCTCGATGACGCCGCGACCGCGGTCATGCAGACCGCGGTGGGCGATGGGGCGATCGAAGTTAGGTTTGGCGCACATGCTCTAAGCCGTCATATGGGGTGGAAGCAGCGCCGCCGCTAGCAGCCCCGCATGACACTTTCGCGTCGCCCGCGCGTCAGTCCTCGACTTCGATGATGCCTTCGACTTCGACGGCGGCGCCAAGGGGCAGGGCAGCCATGCCGACGGCCGAGCGGGCATGCTTGCCCTTGTCGCCGAGCACGCCGACGATGAGGTTGGATGCACCGTTGGCGACGAGGTGATGCTCGGCGAAGTCGGCGGTCGAGGCGACGAATACAGTGAGCTTCAGCACGCGCTTGACCTTGGCGAGGTCGACGCCTGCAGTGTGGACGATCTGGCTAAGGAAGTTCACAGCCGCGAGCTCGGCGGCGTTGCCGCCCTGGACGACATTCATGGTGTCGCCGAGGAGGCCGGTGACCACGCCATCCGAACCGGACGAAATCTGGCCCGAGACATAGACGATGTTGCCCGTACGGGTAATCGGCACGTAGGTGGCGACCGGCGCTTTCGGCTGCGGCAGCTCGTAGCCATATTCGCGGAGCTTATCGAGGGGGCTGGTCATCCTGGTTCTCTTCGTCTTTGTCTGCGTTGCGGGCGGCGCGAGCCTTCACCCGGTCGTATAGCTTGCCGCGGATCACCGCGTCCCGGCCGAAGCGATCGCGTACACGATCAATGGCGCGTTCGGCGGCGGCACGCCGGGCGATTCCCGGCTCGATCAGGTCGACAGGGTCGATCCCATCCGCCTCCGAGATGCCGCTGACGCCAATGCCGATCAGCCGGAATGCTGTCCCGTCGATCTCGCGGGCGAGAAGTTGCACGCCGGTTTCATAGAGCACGTTGGCAAGCTGTGTCGGGATCATCAATTGCCGGGCCCGGGTGCGCAAGCGAAAACCTGATGACTTGAGCTTCAGCGTCACCGTATCGCCGAGGATCGACTTGGCCTTGAGCCGCTCGGACAGGCGCTCGCAGAGCGCCAGTAGCTCGGTGGAAAGGTCCTCGAAGGTCCGGAGGTCGGTGTTGAAGGTGGTCTCGGCCGAGACGGTTTTCATCTGGTCATCAGTGGAGATAGCGCGGGCATCCTCGCCGCGCGACAGCCGGGCCAGGCGCGCGCCGGAATCGCCGTAGCGCCGCATCAGCATTTCGGGCGGCGTTTGCTGCAACTGGCCGATGGTCTCGAACCCGTCCTTGCGCAGCGTTTCGGCGAACACCTTGCCGACGCCGTAGATCAGCGTCACCGGCTGCGGCGCGAGGAACGACACCGTCTCGGCCTTGCCGATCACCGCGAAGCCGCGCGGCTTGTCGAGGTCGGATGCGACCTTGGCGAGGAACTTGTTGTGGCTGAGGCCCACCGAGATGGTGACCCCGACCTCCTGCTCGACCCGTTTGGCGAAGCGGGCGAGCACCACGGCGGGCTTGGCCTTGTGCAGCGCCTCGGTGCCGGTGAGGTCGAGAAAGGCCTCGTCGATGGAGAGCGGTTCGACCAGCGGAGTCAGCTGGTCCATCAGCGTGCGGATCTCGCGGCTGACGGCGACGTATTTCGCCATGTTGGGCGGGATGACGACAGCGTGCGGGCAGAGCTCCTTGGCCCGGAACATCGGCATGGCGGAGCGCACGCCGTATTGCCGGGCGATGTAGCAGCAGGTGGAGACGACGCCACGCACCCCGCCGCCGATGATCAGCGGCTTGTCGACGAGGCTCGGATCGTCGCGCTTCTCGATCGAGGCGTAGAACGCGTCGCAGTCGACGTGCGCGATACTGAGATCGCCGAGTTCGTCATGCGCCTTGATTCTGGGTGATCCGCACGTGCGGCAGCGGGTGGGGGCCTCAAAAGCCTCCACCGCCGCCGAACAGTCGCGGCAGATCGCCAGCATCGATCATCCCGCCGGGTTGAGCCGGGCCCAGACGCGCATGAAATCGTCGGGCTTGAAGCTGTTGTTGGCGCACAGCGCGAGCAGCAGCGCCTCGTTGGCAGCGAAGTAGTCGATCAGCCCGCGATCGAGCCCGCCGCCGCCGGCGGCCTTGCGCAGCGCATCCGGCGAGTAGCCGGTCATGGTCATGAACTCGGCGAGCTGCGCCGGGTTCTCGGCAAGGTGGTGCAGGCAGAGATCGCCCAGGGTGCGGGAGGTAAGTTCGAGGCTTTTGGGCAAGGGCAGGGGCTCGGCAAGGGCAGGGTGTAATCGATTGATGTTACCCCGAACTTGGGGCAGAACACGAGAGCCTGCCAGCCGATGCAGGGTGGATTGAGTCCCGTATGCCCAAGACTGTGATGATCGTCGAAGATAACGAGCTCAACATGAAGCTCTTCAACGATCTGCTTGAATCGCGTGGCTATTCCATCATCCAGACCCGCAACGGCCTGGAAGCGCTGGACCTTGCGCGGGCACACCGGCCCGACCTGATTCTGATGGACATCCAGCTGCCGGAAGTCTCGGGCCTCGTGGTCACCAAGTGGCTCAAGGAAGACGACGAGCTGATGTCGATTCCGGTCATCGCCGTCACCGCCTTCGCCATGAAGGGCGACGAGGAGCGAATCCTCCAGGGCGGCTGCGAGGGATACATCTCCAAACCCATCTCCGTGCCTCACTTTTTGGAAACCATTGCCCGCTACATTGGACCTGCCAACTAGGCTTTTGCCCTAGGTGGCTTCGGGCAGATTTCCTCAAATCGTGGGGCCTCAGGTCTTTGACGGCGCGGGTGCTGATCGTCGACGATATTCCAACGAACGTCCGCCTGCTCGAGGCGCGGCTTTCGGCTGAGTATTTCGACGTCGTCACGGCGGCTTCCGGCAAGGAAGCGCTGGCGATCTGCGCCGAGGGCGAGATCGACATCATCCTGCTCGACGTGATGATGCCCGAGATGGATGGCTTCGAGGTCTGCGCGCGGCTCAAGGCCGACCGCCGGACCAGCCACATCCCGGTCCTCATGGTGACAGCGCTAGACCAGCCCTCCGACCGGGTGCGCGGCCTGGAGTCCGGCGCCGACGACTTCCTCACCAAGCCGGTCGACGACGTGCAACTGATGGCGCGGGTGAAGAGCCTCGTCCGCCTCAAGGCCCTGACCGACGAGCTGCGCGCCAGGGCGCGCACCGGCCAGGAGATCGCCATCGAGGACGCCATGCGGGCGATGGACTCGATCGACCACAATGACGGCCGCATCCTCCTCGTCGATCCCGATCTGCGTCACGCCGAGCGCATCCGCGGCTATCTCGAGGCGCACAATCACGTCGATATCCTCGCCAACCCCGCCGACGCCGTGCTGGCGGTGAGTGGTGGCGATTACGAGCTGGCCCTGGTGTCGATGGCGCTCGGCGATTTCGACCCGTTGCGGGTCTGCTCGCAGATGCGCACCGCCGAACAGACGCGGACCCTGCCGATCATCCTCATCGCCGAGGAAGACGACCGGCCGCGGGTGGTTCGCGGCCTTGACCTCGGCGTCAACGACTTCATCATGCGCCCGGTGGAGCGCAACGAGCTGATGGCGCGCGTGCGGACCCAGATCCGCCGCCAGCGTTACGCGGTGGAGCTGCGCCAGAGCGTCAACAATACTCTGGCGCTCGCGGTGACCGATGAACTGACCGGGCTCTACAACCGGCGCTACTTCGAGCGGCACCTGTCCATTCTGTTGCAGAAGGCCCAGCAACAGGACCGCGACATGGCGCTGATGCTGATCGACATGGACTACTTCAAGGAAGTCAACGACACGCACGGCCACGACACCGGCGATGCAGTGCTGCGCGAGTTCGCCGACCGGCTGCGCCGCAACATCCGTGGCGTCGATCTCGCCTGCCGATTCGGCGGCGAGGAGTTCGTGGTGCTGATGCCCGACACCGACTCGAGGCAGGCGCACAGCGTTGCCGAGCGGGTCCGCGGGGCAGTGGCCGAGAAGGGGTTCGACGCCGGAAACGGCCGGCCGCTGGCGGTTACAGTGTCGGTCGGCATGGCGCTCAACGAGCACGAAACCGACACGCCGGAACTGCTGCTGAAGCGCGCCGACGTGGCGCTCTATCGCGCCAAGCGCGAAGGGCGGAACCGAGTCGTCGTCGACGCCGCCTAGTTGCGAATAGCGCAACGGAGGAATATTAAGGTTAAGGATTAGTAACGTTGTGGAGCGGCTACTTGCTCTGACGCCGGAAAGGGTTAAGCTGCATCCATAGAAACAACGCCGACACTTTCGGTGTCAGCAGTCACCCCTACGGTTCTCCTCAGGTCCGCCGCAACTCCTGGGTCCGTAGGGAGGCTGGTTCGCAGCGGGCAAGAGTGGCCTCTTCGACATGCCGCCGCGGACCAGCCGCTTCTTCAGACGCCCGTCCCGTATATCGGGGCGGGCGTTTTGCGTTCGTGATGCCCATAACGAAAAACCCGCACTCGGGAGTGCGGGTTTTTGAAAGCGCGAGGAGCGACCAGATTATTTGATCTTGGCTTCCTTGAACTCGACGTGCTTGCGCACGACCGGGTCGTACTTCTTGAACGAGAGCTTCTCGGTCTGGGTACGCGAGTTCTTCTTGGTGACGTAATAGAAGCCGGTGTCAGCGGTCGACACGAGCTTGATCTTGAGGGATACGGCTTTGGCCATGGTCACATTCCTTGAAACGGCTTGCCGCGCGCTAACCGCGGGGCTGTGAATTCAACCGGCCAACCGGCCTGTGGAAATTTGGCCGGAAACTACGGATTTTCGGGCCGATGTCAAGCGGACACTGGGCGGCCCGAAAGCCGCCCGGCGTACTCAGACGTCGCTCTTGGACGTATCGCCGCGCGTCGGGTCGAACCCGTACATGTAGTTGGCCCATTGCAGGCCGACCACGGCGCCCTTGATCGAGGGCAGCATGACGAGCGGCAGCAGAATCGCCGCCGGGATCATGGTCCAGACGTAGAGCATCGGATCGACCGGCCCGCTCATCTCGGCATGCAGCATCCAGCCGACCAGGATGTGGCCGACGATGAAGATGGCGATGTAGGGCGGGAAGTCGTCGGCGCGGGCCGAGCTCAGCTTCTCGCCGCACTCGGCACAGGTGTCGTTGATCTTGAGGTAGGACCGGAACAGCTTGCCCTTGCCGCAGTTCGGGCAGCGGCACATCACGCCATTGCCGATTGCCTTCCACAAGGAGCGCTGCTCGCGCACAAAACCGATCTCGACCGCCATCGCTATCTCTTTCGTTTGGCGTGCTTGCGATAGGCGCCCGCCTTGCCTCGGCTGCTAGATGGTCCTTTGCGCCCGCGCCCACCAGATGACGGAACGCCGCGGCTGCCTTCACTCAATAGCTCGAAGCGCAAAGCCCCGGCAACCGGAGCGACTTCGAGCAGCCGGACGCTGACATCGTCGCCGATGCGGAAGGTTTCGCCGGTACGATCGCCGACCATCGCCTGCATCTCCTCGACGAAGCGATAGTAGTCCTGCCCCAGCGTCGAAGCTGGGATGAACCCGTCGGCACCGGTGTCCCTGAGCCGCACGAACAGGCCTGAGCGGGTGACGCCGGAGATGCGGCCCTCGAACTTGGCGTTGACGTGCGCGGCGAGGAACTGCGCCAGCAGCCGGTCGATGGTCTCGCGCTCGGCCAGCATGGCGCGGCGCTCGGTCGACGAGATGTGCTGGGCGATGCCGGGGAGCTTGGCGATCTCGCCGTCGGTCAGCCCATCCTTGCCGAGGTCGAGCGCGCTGATCAGCGCCCGATGCACGATCAGGTCAGCATAGCGGCGGATCGGCGAGGTGAAGTGGGCGTAGCGATCGAGGTTGAGGCCGAAATGGCCGTAGTTCTCGGCCGCGTACTCGGCCTGCGCCTGGGTACGGAGGATGATCTCCGAGACCTGCTGGATCTTTCCGTCGGTGCGGGCCTTGTCGAGGATGCGGTTGAAGTCCGAGGGGCGGACGGCATCCGACTTCGGCGCCGGCAACTGCAGCGAACTGAGGAAGTCGCGCAGCGCCACCAGCTTCTCCTGGCTAGGCACGTCGTGCACACGATAGAGCAGGGCGCTCTTGTGCTTTTCCAGCGTCTCGGCCGCCGCGACATTGGCGGCGATCATCATCTCTTCGATGAGCCGATGCGCATCGAGACGCTCGGGGACCTTCACGTCGACGACCATGCCCGCCTTGTCGAGGATGATCTTGCGCTCGGGCAGGTCGAGGTCGAGCGGACCGCGATTGTCGCGCGCCTTGGCCATGGCGCCGTAGGCGGCCCAGAGCGGGCGGAGGATGGTGTCGAGAATCGGAACGGTCTTGTCGTCCGACTTGCCGTCGATCGCCGCCTGCGCCTGCTGGTAGCTGAGCTTGGCGGCGGACCGGAACAGCACGCGGTGGAAGCTGTGCGAGCGCTTCTTGCCGTTCTGGTCGAACACCATGCGCACCGCCAGTGACGGACGGTTTTCGCCTTCCTTCAGCGAGCAGAGATCGTTCGAGATGCGTTCGGGTAGCATCGGCACGACGCGGTCGGGGAAATAGACCGAGTTGCCGCGGATATAGGCCTCGCGATCGAGCGCCGTGCCCGGGCGGACATAGGTCGCGACGTCGGCGATGGCGACGTAGACGATGTGGCCGCCGGCGTTCTTCGCGTCGGTGTCCGGCTCGGCATAAACCGCGTCATCGTGGTCCTTGGCGTCGGCCGGATCGATCGTGATCAACGGAATGTGCCGCCAGTCTTCCCGACCCTTGACCGTGGCTTCCTTGGCCTCCTCGGCTTCCTTGGTCACCGAGGCCGGGAAGCGATAGGGAATATCGAGGTTGTGAATGGCGATCATCGAGACCGCGCCCTCGGTCTTGGGATTGCCAATGACGCTGGTGACCTTCCCCTTGGGGATCATCAGCCGGCCGGTGAGCTTCACCTCGACCTCGACGAGGTCGCCGTCGCGGGCGCCGCCGAGATCGCCGCCGTCGATGCGCATTTCCTTCTGCTTGCGGTCGACCGGGATCAGCCGGGCGCCGTCCTCATCCATGCGCACGATGCCGATCTGCCCGCGGCGCGGCTTGTCGAGGATCTTCATTGCCCGCGCGGTGTAGTCCGGCAGCTCGCCGTCGCCAGCGCTGATGCGCGCGAGGATGCGGTCGCCCGGAGCGGGCGCCACTCGGGCGTCCTTGGGCTGCTTGACCATGACGCGCGGCCGCGCGCCTTCCTCGTCGTTCCACTGCGCCGGGAACGCATGGAGGTTGTCGGGGTCGGCGTCGGTGGGGATGTCGAGGACGGTGACCGCGGGCAGGGCGGCCGTCGGCCGGATCTGCTTACGGGTGCGGGCGATGAAGCCCTCACCCTCCATCTGCTTGAGCAGCACCTTGAATGGGGTGCGCATGTCGCCGTGGATGCCGAAATGGCGCGCCAGGTCGCGCTTGCCATCGAGGGTCGGCTGCTGCGCCATCGCTTCAAGGATGGCTTCGCGCGAGGGGAGATTGCCGACGGCGAACTGCCGCGGGCTCTTGGGTGTAGTTTTGGTTTTTGGCGCTTTCGCCATTGTCTCTTTCTTTAGGCGGAGGTCTCCGCCTTCGTCTTCGATGCTGCCTTGGGCTTGGTCGCCGTCTTTGCAGTCGACTTGGCCTTGGCCGCGGGTCTGGTTGTAGTCTTTCTGGCCGCCGCTTTCTTCGCTGGCGCCTTCTTAGCACCAGCGGTCCGCGACGGAGATTTCTTTGCGCCGGAAGCGCCGCCCTTGGCTGCGATCAGTTCGAGCGCCTGCTCGATCGTCACGTCCTCGGGCTTCAACTCCTTGGGCAGCGTTGCGTTCACTTTGCCCTGATTCACGTACGGGCCATAGCGACCGGCGCGAACCGAGATGGCGCCGCCATCGTGCTCGAACGTCTTGATCGCCGCCGGGGTGGAGCTGCCTCGGCCGAACCGTCCGCCACCCGCCGCCTTTTGGGCGAGGAGGTCGACGGCGCGGTTGAGCCCGACCGTGAATACCTCTTCGACGTCTGGGAGGTTGGCATAAGTGCCATCGTGGAGGATGAACGGTCCGTAGCGGCCGATACCGGCGCTGATCGGCCTGCCCGTTTCCGGGTGGTCACCGATCGGGCGGGGCAGCGACAGCAGCTGCAACGCTTTTTCGAGCGTCAGACTGTCGGGAGTCCAACCCTTGGGAAGCGATGACCGCTTCGGTTCCGCACCGTCACCAAGCTGCACATATGGACCGAAACGGCCGGACTTCAAGGCCACCTCGAGTCCACTCTCGGGATCGGTGCCGAGGATGCCGTCGCCTGTACCCGCCTCGCTGGCGCCGCCGGCTGCGGCGTCCGAGAGCTGCATGGTGTAGCGACACTCGGGGTAGTTCGAGCAGCCGATGAAAGCGCCGAACTTGCCCAGCTTCAGCGACAGCTGGCCTTCGCCGCAGTTCGGGCAACGGCGCGGATCGGAACCGTCGGCCTTGGCCGGGAAGATGTGGTCGGCCAGCAGGTCGTTCAGTGCATCGAGCACTTCGGAGACGCGCAGGTCCTTGATCTCTTCAACGTGGCTCTGGAACTCCTTCCAGAAGTCGCGCAGCACGTCCTTCCAGGCGAGCTTGCCGTCCGAGATCAGGTCGAGCTGTTCTTCGAGCGAGGCGGTGAAGCCGTACTCGACATAGCGGGTGAAGAAGCTCTCGAGGAACGCCGTGACGATACGGCCGCGATCCTCGGGGATCAGCGCACGCTTCTCGACGCGAACGTAATTGCGGTCCTGCAGCACGCCGACGGTCGCCGCGTAGGTCGAGGGACGGCCGATGCCGATCTCTTCCATCTTCTTGATCAGGCTGGCTTCGGTGTAACGCGGCGGCGGCTGGGTGAAGTGCTGCTCGATCAGCGCTTCTTCGAGCTTCGGGCGGTCGCCGACATTGAGCGGCGGCAGCTCGCGGCTGTCCTCGTCTTCCTCGGCGTTAGGGTCGCGATCTTCCTTGGCCTCGACGCCGTAGAGCGCGAGGAAGCCGGGGAAGGTGACGACCGAGCCAACGGCGCGCAGCTGGATGTCGCGGCTGGTGGCGAACACGGCGATATCGGCGGTAGTCCGCTCGATCTCGGCTGAGCGCATCTGGCTGGCCAGCGCCCGCTTCCAGATCAGCTCGTAGAGCCGGTGACGGTCGGGATCGCCCTTCATGGTGTCCGGATGCCGGAACATGTCGGTCGGGCGGATCGCCTCGTGCGCCTCTTGGGCGTTCTTGGCCTTGGTCTGGTAGATGCGCGGCTTCTCCGGCAGGTAGTCGGAGCCGAAATTCTGCACGATAGCGCGGCGCGCCTGGTCGATGCCTTCCGGTGCCATCTGCACGGCGTCGGTACGCATATAGGTGATGAGACCGTCCTCGTAGAGCCGCTGCGCGATCTGCATTGTGCGGGTCGGCGAGAAGCCGAGGCGCGACGATGCGTCCTGCTGCAGGCTCGAGGTGGTGAACGGAGCATAGGGGTTGCGCTTGGTCGGCTTCTTGTCGACGGCGCTGACGCTGAACGTGCCGGCGGTGATTGCCGCCTTCAGCGCTTCGGCTTCGGTGCCGTTGCCGATATCGAGCTTGTCGGTCTTCTTGCCGTCGACCGAATACAGCCGCGCCTCGAAGCTGCGGCCCTTCTCGTTGAGGCGGGCGCCGACTGACCAGTACTCCTGGGCCCGGAACTTCTCGATCTCCGACTCGCGGTCGCAGACGAGGCGCAGCGTCACCGACTGCACCCGGCCGGCGGAGCGGGAGCCCGGCAGCTTGCGCCACAGCACCGGCGAGAGGGTGAAGCCGACCAGGTAGTCGAGGGCACGGCGCGCCAGGTAGGCGTCGACCAGCGGCTCGTCGATCTCGCGGGCGTTCTGCATCGCCTCGGTGACGGCAGACTTGGTGATGGCGTTGAAGACGACGCGCTTGACCGGCTTGTCCTTGACCAGCTTCTTCTGCTTGAGCACGTCGAGCACGTGCCAGGAGATGGCCTCGCCCTCACGATCCGGGTCGGTAGCGAGGATGAGCTCGTCTGCGTTCTTCAGCGCGTTGCCGATATCGGTAAGGCGCTTCTTCGACGCCGTATCGACTTCCCAGCTCATCGCAAAGTCTTCGTCCGGCAGCACCGAACCGTCCTTGGCGGGCAGATCGCGGACGTGACCGAAGCTGGCGAGAACCTCGTAATCTTTGCCGAGGTAGCCGCTGATCGTCTTGATCTTATTGGGACTTTCAACGATGACGAGCTTCATGGTCGCAGCTTTCGGGAGTGGCATTCGAACGCGGCGCAACATGGTGAAGCGGCTTGGGGCTGTCAACCAGCCCGGCGGCGGCGTCCGTCGTTCCCCCTATGGGGGAAGAAAGTTGGGGCTCAGCAAAGCATAAACGGGTTCGTGCTAAGCCGGTGTCGTCTCGGGGGACGGCATGCGCATCCTGAAAGCGGCGATCATCTTCTTGCTGGCGTTCGTCGCCTTCGCACGGCTGTCGCCACAGGATCCGTTCAATCCGCAGCACGTCACCCGCATCGCGCTGGCCCTGTCGCTGAGCGAAGGGCGGGTCGATATCGACCAGCTGGCGCCCTACACGATCGATAAGTCGTACTTCGAAGGTCACTATTATGCGGATAAGCCGCCGGGCGTTTCGATCCTCTCCGTGCCGGTGGTGATGGCGACCCGCGCCGTGCTGGAGGCGACGGGGGCGAGCAGCGACCCGACGGGAGCGGCGGCGCTCGAGACCTACATCCGCGCGGCGGCGATCATTGTCATATCGCTGCCGGCTGCGCTAGCGGTGTTGCTGGTCTATCTGATGGCGCTGCGGTTTGGCGCGAGCGCCGGGGCCGCGACGTTCGCCGCCTGTGCGCTGGCCGTGGGGACGCCGTACTTCGGCTGGTCGTCGACCTTCTTTGCCCACGCGCTGTCTGGAGCAATCCTGGTTGGCGCGATGGCGTTGTCTGTGCTGAACCGCGCATCGGGCTGGGTGGCTCCCGCAGCGGGGCTGTTGCTCGGCTTCCTGCTGGTCGTCGATATTACGGCAGCACCGGCCGGGGCGCTGGTCGGGCTGTTCATCCTGCTGCGGTCGGAGCATCGCGTTAGGACGTTCGTCGGGCTGGCGATCGGCGGACTGATCGGGCTGGCGCCGCTGCTGATCTACAACCAACTGGCCTTCGCCTCGCCGTTCCGCATGGGCTACTCGCAGGTGCAGGGCTTTGCCGGGATGCAGCAGGGCTTCTTCGGCATCGGGCTGCCGCAGCCGATGGTGCTGGGCGAACTGCTGTTCGGCCACTTCCGCGGGTTGCTGCCGCTGGCGCCGGTGCTGCTGCTCGTGCCGATCGGGCTCGTTTCGATGTTCCGCTACCTGCCGACCCGGTCGGTAGCGATCGTCATCACCGGCGTGGTGCTGAGCTTCCTGTTGATCAACGCCGGCTACTACTATTGGGACGGCGGCTCCTCGACCGGGCCGCGCCACCTCGTTGCCGCCCTGCCGCTCGCGAGCCTGGCGCTGGCCTTCGCCTGGCCGCCCGGCTGGCCGGCGAAGCTGGTCGCCCTGCTGCTGCTCGTTGTGAGTCTTCTTATCTCGCTGGTGGTGGCGAGCGTCGATCCGATGTCACCGCCCTGGTTCGAGCAACCGTTCCTCGGCTACCTGCTGCCCGGCTTCTTCCAGGGCGGCTGGTGGGCGGCGACGCTCGCGACGGGCGTGGTCTGGATCGGCTTTGCCATCGTCGGGCTGTGGCCAGATCGCTCAGGGGCGGAGCGCCACCAACTGGCCGCTTGACCACTCGACCCGGCCCTCGAGGTCGAGTTCGAGCAGCAGCGTCTGCACCCGGCTGATGGCGATGCCGGTGGATTTGATGACATCGTCGACCGGGATCGGCGTGATGCTGAGCGCATCGATCAGCCGCGAGCGCTCGTCGCTCGACGGCGGGGCCGGGTCGAACACATCGCCGTCCGGCAGCCAGTCGGGCTCGAGCAGGCTGGTGCGCGACGGATCGGCTTCGCGCAGCGTATCGATGATATCGGCGGCGCCGGTGATCAGCTTGGCGCCCTGCTGGATCAGCGCGTTGCCGCCTTCGGCGCGCGGATCGAGCGGTGAGCCGGGGACCGCGAACACCTCGCGGTTCTGCTCCAGCGCCAGCCGGGCGGTGATCAGCGATCCGGAACGCTTGGCGGCTTCTACCACGACGGTGCCCAGCGTCAGGCCGGAGACGAGGCGGTTGCGGCGCGGAAAGTCGCGGGCGCGGGGCTCCCAGCCGAGCGGCATTTCGGTGAGGAGCGCTCCGCCATTCTCGACGATCTGGTGGGCCAGCGGGATGTTCTCATCCGGGTAAATGTGGTCGAGCCCGCCGGCCAGTACGGCGACTGTGCCGGTGCGGAGCGCTGCCCTGTGGGCCGCCGCATCGATACCTCGGGCAAGGCCGGAGACGATTGTGTAGCGCGCGTCGCCGAGATCGAGCGCCAGCATCTGCGCGAACTTCTGGCCGGCAGTGGAGGCGTTGCGGGCGCCGACGATGGCGACACTGCGCCACCAGTCGAGATTGTAGCCGCCGGCGATGGCGACCAGCGGCGGAGCGCCGGAGATGTAACGCAGCAATGGCGGATAGTCGGGTTCGCCCGAACCGACGAAGCGGGCGCCGAGGCGTTCGGTGCCGGCGATTTCATCCTCGGCTTCGGCGATCGAGGGGATGCGGGCGGGCGTGCCCAGGCGCTTGAGCAGGCCGGGCAGCGCGCTGAGGGCGGCCTCGGCCGAGCCTTCGCGATTGATCAGCTGGCGGAAGGTCTGCGGCCCGACATTGTCGGTGCGGATGAGCCGCAACCAGGCGGTGCGTTGCGACGGCGTCAGTTCGATGCCGTCACGCGCCATTTGATCAAGCCTTGGGCTTTTCCGAGCCGATCTTCGGCTCGGTGCCGTTCCACAGCCGGCGGATATTCTGCCAGTGCTTGAAATAGAGCGCGAAGCTCATGATCGCGCACGCAGCGGCGAAGGTGATGCCTTGCGTATCGGTGCCGGCGAGCGTGTAGGCAAAGATCGGGGCCGTCGCTGCGGCAGTGAGCGCGGCGAGCGAGGAGAAGCGGCGGGCCACCGCGATCAGCAGCCAGACGGCGCAGAAGATCAGCCCGACGACCCAGTTCCAGGCCAGCAGCACACCGATGTAGGTCGCGACGCCCTTGCCGCCCTTGAAGCCGAGCCACACCGGGAAGAGGTGACCGAAGAAGGCGCCAAGGCCGGCGGCATACACGATGAAGTCTGCCTGGGCGGGCGATTCCGCACCGGGCACGAGGAAGTAGCGGGCCAGCAGTACGGCAGCGGCGCCCTTGCCGGCATCGAGCACCAGGGTGGCCGCGGCGAGCCAGCGGTTGCCGGTCCGCAGTACGTTGGTGGCGCCGATATTGCCCGAGCCGACCGAGCGGATGTCGATGCCGACGGCACGCGTCAGCAACAGGCCGAACGGAATCGAGCCGAGGAGATACCCCAGTACGACGGCGATCAGGAAGTTCATGCGTCGGCCCCCTCAGCAGTGGCAGCATGGCTGAAGACCCGGCGGCCCGCAACGAACGTGTGCATCACGGCGCCCTGCATGCGAGCGCCCTCGAAGGCGGTGTTGCGCGAGCGGGAGCGGAGGGCCGTGTCCTTGACCACCCACGGGAATTCCGGATCGAAGATGATCAGGTCCGCCGGGGCCCCGACTGCGATGCGGCCGGACTTGAGGCCGAGCAACTCGGCCGGACGGCTGGTCATGGCGCGGAGCAGCGTGAGCAGCGGCACGTCGCCGGAATGGAAGAGGCGCAGCGCGGCCGCAAGCAGCGTTTCGAGCCCGACGGCGCCATCGGAGGCCTCGGCGAACGGCTGGCGCTTTACTTCGCTGTCCTGCGGGTCATGGCCCGAATGGATGGTGTCGATCGCACCCGAGTTCAGCCCGTCGATCACCGCGCGACGATCGTCCTCGGAGCGCAGCGGCGGCGAGAGCTTGAAGAACGAGCGATAGGGCGCGACGTCGTTCTCGTTCAGCGTCAGGTTGTTGATCGAGACGCCGGCGGAGACGGTGGTGAGCCGGCGCTTCGCCGCCGTCAGCAGCTCAACGGCGGCACCGGTTGATACCTGCGCTGCGTGGTAGCGCACGCCGGTGAGGGCGGCGAGTTGCAGGTCGCGGGCGAGGGGGACGGTTTCGGCCTCGACCGGGATACCCTTGAGGCCGGAGATGGTCGCCAGCGCGCCCTCGTTCATCACGCCGTCGCCGATCAGTGTGCGCTCGGCGACGTGGTGGATGACCGGCAGATCGAAGTTGCGGGCATAGGTGAACACGGCCCGCAGCAGGCCGGCCGACTGGATCGACTCGCGCCCATCGGTGAGCGCAACTGCGCCGGCTTCCTTGAGCAGGCCGAACTCGGTGATCTCCTCGCCCTTGAGGCCGCGGGTGATGGCGGCGGCAGGGAGGATGTTCACCGAGGCCTTGGCGCCGGCGCGGCGGAGTACGAAATCGACCAGCGCGCCATCGTCGATCACCGGCGTGGTGTCGGGCATCAGCACGAAGCTGGTGACGCCACCTGCGGCGGCCGCGTCGGCAGCGCTGGCGAGGGTCTCGCGATACTCGTGGCCGGGTTCGCCGGTGAACACGCGCATGTCGATGAGGCCGGGCGCAACGACGAGGCCCTTCGCGTCGTAGGTTTCGGCGCCGTCGGGAATGCCCTGCGGCGCGCCATTGGTGATCCCGGCGATCTTGCCCTTCTCCACCAGCACTGCGCCGGGAGCGTCGCGGTTGGTGGCAGGGTCGACCACGCGGGCGTTGGCGATGACGAACGGCTTGTTCATTGCTCGGCCTCCCGGTCGGCGAGGAGGGCATCGAGCACGGCCATGCGCACGGCGACGCCCATCTCGACCTGCTCGGTGATGACCGAGCGCGGCCCGTCGGCGATGGCGGGGTCGATCTCGACGCCACGGTTCATCGGGCCGGGGTGCATGACGATGGCGTCGGGCTTGGCGTAGCCGAGCTTCTCCTCGTCGAGGCCGTAGAAGTGGTAGTACTCGCGCACCGAGGGGATCATTCGACCGTTGGCGCGCTCGTGCTGCAGCCGCAGCATCATGACGACGTCGGCGCCTTCGAGGCCTTCACGCATGTCGGTGAAGACTTCAGTCGCAAGCGTCTCGATGCCCTTGGGCAGCAGCGTGCGCGGGGCGACAACCCGGGTGCGCACCTGCATGGCGCCGAGCAGGAGCAGGTTGGAGCGGGCGACGCGCGAGTTGGCGATGTCGCCGCAGATGGCGACGGTCAGCCCGGCGAGGTGCCCCTTGTGCTGGCGGATCGTCAGCGCGTCGAGCAGCGCCTGCGTCGGATGCTCGTGCGCGCCGTCGCCAGCATTGATCACCGAGCAGCCGACCTTCTGGCTCAGCAACTCGACCGCGCCGGATGCGCCGTGGCGGACGATGATCACGTCGGGCCGCATGGCGTTGAGCGTCGCGGCGGTATCTACCAGCGTCTCGCCCTTGGCGACCGACGAGGTTTTCACCGACATGTTGGTGACCTGCGCGCCGAGCCGCTTGCCGGCGATCTCGAAGCTCGATTGCGTACGCGTCGAGTTCTCGAAGAACAGATTGATCTGCGTCTTGCCCGAGAGCGTCGGCAGGATCTTCCGCTCTTGGCGGGAGATCGGGATCATAGCTTCGGCCCGATCCAGCAGATCAACGATCTCGTACTGGTTGAGCTGGCTGATGCCGAGAAGATGACGATGACGGAAAGCGGGTCTCGCGACCCCCTGGCCGCCGGTGACCGATGCTGGCGAGGAAGTAGCCATGCCGCTCCGTTCCGAATGTTCGCGGGGGTCTAACCCGTGGGGCAGGGACTCGCAAGCCGCCAGCGCGATTATCCCCGCCGCAGCCGCTCTAGTGCGCCCTGCAGGATGTAGGAAGCCGCAAGCTTGTCGACCACCTCGGCGCGCTTGTCGCGGCGTATGTCTGCTTCGATCAGCGTGCGGGTGACCGCCGCAGTCGAAAGCCGCTCATCCCAGAAGACGATCGGGATGGCGATCCTGGCTGCGAGGTTGCGGGCGAAGGCCCGGGTGGACTGGACGCGCGGACCCTCTGACCCATCCATATTGAGTGGCAGCCCGAGCACGATGCCGACCGCGTCGTTCTCGGCGATCAGCTCCTGCAGCCGTATCGCATCCTGCGTGAACTTCAGCCGTTTGATCGTCTCAAGCGGCGTCGCCGAATAGCGCATGCCGTCGGAGATCGCGACGCCGATGGTCTTGGTGCCGAGATCGAGCCCGAGCAGCTTGCCGGTCGGGGGGAGCGCATCCAGCGGGTTTGTTGCGTCGTCGGTCACGCGCATGCCTTTGCATCAGCTTCAGTTGTGGCTACCTGTGGCGCTGACAAGAGGCAAGCAATGAAACTCACCTGGTTCGGCGGCGCCACCATCCGCATTCATATCGGCGGCAAGATACTCGTGGCCGATCCTATGGGGATTGGCGGGGCGGATCCGGATGAGCTGGTGTCGGGGGCCGATGCGACGTTTGCGCTCGATGGCAGTCTGCCCGAGATCGATCCGGTGCTGTGGCAGCCGGGCCGGGCGGGATCGATGCTCGATGAGGACGTGCTCGGCGAGGTGACGACGCACGGGCTGGCCGGAGGGGCGCTGATCGCGGCGGTTGGCGAGGCGCCGTTGTTGCTACTGACGCACACGGTGCCGAAGGCCGGACGCTGGGCGCGGGACGCGGTGGCGGTGGTGTTCGGCGATGATGCCGACAGGCTGGCAGCCGTGGCGCTGGACGCGTTCGGGCCGCGGTTGATTGCAGTAGCAGGTGCGGATGTGGTGGTGGAGCGGACATTCGCGGCGCTGCGCGATCGGCTCGACGGCACTGCGCTGGTGGCGCTCGAGGCTGGCATGGCGCTGGAAGTTTGATGGCGCCCATCAACGCTTTTCGTTTTTCTTCGCAGGGTTCCGTTGCTAGAACGCCGAAAATCGTGACGTTCGGAGTGACCCCATGTCGGTAGATGCCGCCACCGTGAAGCGTATTGGCCGCCTGGCCCGCATTCGCATCGAGGAAGGCGAGGTCGAGACCTATCGCAATGAGCTCAATGCGATTCTGGGTTTCGTCGAGCAGCTCGGTGAGGTGGACGTGAGCGGCGTCGAGCCGATGACCTCGGTGACGCCGATGACGCTGCGCCGCCGCGAGGACAAGGTCACCGACGGCGGCTACCCCGACAAGATCGTCGCCAACGCACCGCTGACCGAAGACAACTTCTTCATGGTGCCCAAGGTCGTCGAGTAAGCGCCATGACGGTCACCATCGCCATCGAGACGCCGCTGCAGGATGATGTCCGCGGCCTGGTCGAAGAGCTGAACGCGCACCTGTTGCCGCTGTCGCCGGTGGAGTTCCAGTTCAAGATGACGGTCGAACAGATGGCCGGCGCCGATACCACGGTGTTCGTCGCACGTGACGCCGTCGGAGAAGCGGTTGGCTGCGGTGCGCTGAAGACGATCTCGGCCACCGAGGGCGAGGTGAAGCGCATGTACACCCGGCCGTCGGTACGCGGCCAGCGGGTGGGCTCGGCGCTGCTCGAAGCGATCACCGAGCTGGCGCGCTCGAAGGGCATCTCGCACCTGCTGCTGGAAACCGGCACCGGACCCGGCATGGCGGGAGCACACCGGCTCTACACCAACTCGGGCTTCTCCGAGCGTGGGCCGTTCCTCGACTACCCCGACAGCGAGTGGTCGGCGTTCTTCGAGAAGCACATCGGACAACCGGCCGTCGCCTGATGTTGCGGTAATCGCGACACCGCTATAGGAACGGCGGTCGACTATCCCCCGCGTCCTTTCCCCGCGAGCCAAGCCTTTGACCGACCTTACCCGCCTGACCCTTGCTGCTGCCCGTGCCGGCCTGAAGGCCAAGCAGTTCACCTCGAGCGAACTCACCGGCGCCTATCTCAAGGCGATCGAGGGCGGCAATCCCAAGCTCAACGCCTATGTGGCGGTGACCGGCGAGCAGGCGCAGGCGCAGGCCAAGGCCAGCGACGCCAAGCTCGCGGCCGGGCAGGGCGGCCCGCTCGAGGGCATTCCGCTCGGAATCAAGGACTTGTTCGGCACCAAGGGCGTCCACACCCAGGCGGCGAGCCACATCCTCAACGCCTTCAAGCCGGAATACGAATCGAGCGTCACCAGCAACCTCTGGCGCGATGGCGCGGTGATGCTGGGCAAGCTCAACATGGACGAGTTCGCCATGGGCTCGTCGAACGAGACCAGCTACTACGGCCCGGTGATCAACCCGTGGCGGGCGAACAATTCGAACGCCCAGCTCGTGCCGGGCGGTTCGTCCGGTGGTTCGGCAGCGGCGGTTTCCGCCTGGCTCTGCGCCGCGGCGACGGCGACCGACACCGGCGGCTCGATCCGCCAGCCGGCGGCGCTGACCGGCACCGTAGGCATCAAGCCGACCTACGGCCGCTGCTCGCGCTGGGGCGTCGTGGCGTTCGCCTCCTCGCTCGACCAGGCCGGCCCGATCGCTCGCACCGTCGAGGACGCGGCGATCATGATGACCTCGATGTCGGGGTTCGACCCGAAGGATTCGACCAGCGTCGATCTCGCCGTGCCGGATTTCGCGGCGGCGGTGGAGCGCGGCGTGAAGGGTCTCGTCATCGGCATCCCGCGCGAGTACCGCATGGACGGCATGCCTGCTGAGATCGAAAAGCTCTGGCAGCAGGGCATCGAGTGGCTGAAGGCCGAGGGCGCGACGGTGCGCGACATCTCGCTGCCGCACACCAAGTACGCTCTGCCGGCCTATTACATCGTGGCGCCGGCAGAGGCGTCGTCGAACCTCGCCCGCTATGACGGCGTGAAGTACGGCCTGCGCGACACCGGCAAGGACATCACCGACCTCTACGAGTTGACCCGCGCCGACGGTTTCGGCCGCGAGGTGAAGCGCCGCATCATGATCGGCACCTACGTGCTGTCGGCTGGCTATTACGACGCCTACTACGTGCAGGCACAGAAGGTCCGCACGCTGATCAAGCGCGACTTCGAGATCGTGTTCAACGATGGCGTCGACGCCATCCTGACCCCGGCCACCCCGTCGGCGGCGTTCGGCATCGGCGACGAGGACATGAAGGCCGATCCGGTGAAGATGTACCTCAACGACGTGTTCACCGTGACCGTGAACATGGCTGGCCTGCCCGGAATCGCGGTTCCCGCAGGCAAGGACGGAGCCGGGCTGCCGCTCGGCCTGCAGCTCATCGGCAAGCCGTTCGACGAGGAAACGCTGTTCGCGGCAGGCCGCGTGATCGAGCGCTCGGCGGGCATCGACTTCAGCCCCGACAAGTGGTGGTGACCTGAATCCGCTTGTATCCTAGCGGTTTCGGCACTATTTGCCGCGCATGCGCAAATTGAGACTTGTCGACCTCCCGGCCAAGCCGGTGGTTTCGTTTCAGAGGATTGGCTCCATGGCCGACGTTTTCACGACCCTCGACTGGTCGGCCCCGCCCAAGGATATGTCCAAGCCGCTGCAGGCCCTGTGGTGGATGAAGAAGGGCGAACTGCGCGTCGGTCCCGAGTGGGAAGAAGCGCACCGCATCGTCCAGGCGATGGAAGGCACGTTCGAGTTCGACTGGGTGCATGCCCTGCTGCACTGGATCGAAGCCGACATGGGCAATGCCGACTACTGGTATCGCCGCGCCGGCCGCAAGCGCGCCACGGCGAGCGTCTCGGCCGAGTGGGAACACATCGCCCGCGAACTGAGCGGCGTCACGCAGCACTGAGCTGACCGCCGACCGATGATTGCAAGAGAGCCCCGGAGTTGATCCGGGGCTCTCTGCGTTTCAGCGGTTGTCGAACTCGCTGCGGGCGAGCTCGAGGCCACGCCGCGTGATGCGGTAGGGACGGCCGTCGCTGGAGGCGATAGCCTTCTTGCTCCTGAGTTTTTTGAACAGTGGCAGGGTGCATTGCTGCATCAGCCAGCCATCGCGGTTGAAACACTCGACGCCGATCAGTTTACCGGCTTCGGACTTGAGCGCGACGATCTTGCCGCCCTGTGCGAGGACGTGCAGCACCCGCTGCTCGTGGCGGGAAATATCCATGAGAAATCTAGCCTGAGGATGCGTGGAAAGGACGCCCCGGCCAGCATCTCGCGTGGCAGGCAGCGTGGTTCCAGAAACCCCGTCGCAACACGTCGCCGGCCCAGGGGGCTCAGCGGGCGGACGGGGTATTACGCAATCTCAACTTTGCTAGACATGAAACACCTTGGGTCAGTGTGGCAGACCTGATGCCGCCACGCCGATGAACGGCGGATGAATAGCTTCTGAACGCCGTCTAGACCAGTGGTCGGTTGCAAACAGTGGCGTGGCGGTGCAAACCAGCAACTCTTTCCTCATCCGCCCGAGTGCCTGCCTGTGACCAAAGCCCCCGCCGAATGCCAGACCAAGGAAGATGTGCGCGCCGAGATCGACCGGATCGATCAGGGCCTGTTGAGCCTGCTCGCCGAGCGGCACGGCTATGTGACGCGCATGGCGGAGATCAAGACCGACCCGCACGAAGCCTATGACCCGACCCGGATCGAGGCGATCATCGCCAAGCAGCGCAAACGCGCCGAAGAGCTGGATCTGGACGAAGATCAGGCGGAGTTGATCTGGCGCACGCTGATCAACTGGAATGTGAACTACGAAAAGGGCATTATCGCTGCACGCAAGCGCCACGGCTGAGCTAGGCTAGCCGCCGGAGTGGAGACTTCGATGACGTCGCCGGAGATCACGATCCGCAAGGCTGTGGCGAGCGAAGCAGAGCGTCTGGCCGATATCGCGCTGCTCGCCTGGGAACGCGACCTGCAGCCGTTCCTCTCGGGCGAGGCGGCGAGCCGGGCGAACGAGAAGCGCCGCCTCGGCATCGCGGTGCACGAACTGCTCGACCGCACCATCGTCGCCGAGATCGACAGTTCGCCTGTCGGCTGGTGCGCCCGGGCGCGGAGCCGGCCCTACATCCCGTACCTGTTCGTCACCCCGTCGCTGCAGAACCAGGGCATCGGAACGCTGCTGCTGCGGCGCATGGAATCGATCATCGAGCTTGAAGGCGCCGACCGGGTGCAACTCGATACGCTGAGCGACAATGTGCGGGCGGTGAACTTCTACCAGCACCAGGGCTACCGCATCCTGGTGCTGAAGCGCGAAGGCGCCACCGGCAGCGACCCGCAAACCAGCGTCCGGCTGGAAAAACGCCTGTCGCCCTATCGTGGCCCGCTCAACGACGACGAATAGCCCGGGCGCGGTACTCCGCATCGTCGATCCCGCCTAGAAATGTTGCCATGTCCACGAGGTCGCTCTATGGCTTCGGGGTACCAATCGAGACCTTTGCCGTGACCCTCATCGATACCCGCACGCCCAACCCCAAGAGCTTCATCAAGGGAGCCACCGGTGACTGGGAGATCGTCATCGGCATGGAAGTGCATGCGCAGGTGACCTCGGAGAGCAAGCTGTTCTCGGGCTCGTCGACCGAGTTCGGCTCGCCGCCCAACTCCAACGTCAGCTTCGTCGACGCGGCGATGCCCGGCATGCTGCCCGTGATCAACGACGAGTGCGTGCGGCAGGCGGTGCGGACCGGGCTCGGGCTCAAGGCCAAGATCAACAAGCGCTCGATCTTCGATCGCAAGAACTACTTCTACCCGGACCTGCCGCAGGGCTACCAGATTTCCCAGTTCAAGGATCCGATCGTCGGCGAGGGCTCGGTATTCCTCGACATGGGCGACGAGCGGATCGAGATCGGCATCGAACGGCTGCACCTCGAACAGGACGCCGGCAAGTCGATCCACGACCAGCATCCCAACATGAGCTTCGTCGACCTGAACCGGTCGGGCGTGGCGCTGATGGAAATCGTCTCGAAGCCGGACCTCCGCAATTCGGAGGAAGCCAAGACCTATCTGTCGAAGCTCCGCACGATCCTCCGTTATCTCGGCACCTGCGACGGCAACATGGAGCAGGGCTCGATGCGCGCCGACATCAACGTCTCGGTGCGCAAGCCCGGCGGCGAGTTCGGCACGCGCTGCGAGATCAAGAACGTCAACTCGATCCGTTTCGCGGGCCAGGCCATCGAGTACGAGGCGCGCCGCCAGATCGATATCCTCGAGGATGGCGGCAAGATCGACCAGGAGACCCGGCTCTACGACCCGAAGACCGGCGAGACGCGCTCGATGCGCTCGAAGGAAGAAGCGCATGACTATCGCTACTTCCCCGATCCGGACCTGCTGCCGCTGGAGTTCGACCAGGCCTTCATCGACGATCTGGCCCAGCATCTGCCGGAACTGCCCGACGACAAGCAGGCCCGCTTCATTTCCGAGTACGGGGTCACCCCGTATGACGCGATGGTGCTGACGCTCGAGCGCGAAACGGCCGACTACTACGAAGCCGCGGTAAAGCACGGTGGGAGCAAGCGCGACGGCAAGGCCGTAGCCAACCTCGTTACCGGCGACATCGCCGCCTACGCCAACAGCCAGGGGCTCTCGGCGTTCGAGACCCACATCAAGCCGAACCAGATCGCCGGCATCGTCGATCTCGTGGCGGCCGGGACGATCTCGTCGAAGGGCGCCAAGGACCTCTTGCAGGTGATCATCGCCGAGGAGCCCGAGGGCGAGCCGGCCGAGATCGTCGAACGGCGCGGCATGAAGCAGGTGACCGACCTCGGCGCCATCGAGGCGGTGGTCGACGAGATCATCGCCGCCAACCCGGATCAGGTGGCGAAGGTCCAGGCCAAGCCCACGCTGATCGGTTGGTTCGTCGGCCAGGCGATGAAGGCGTCGGGCGGCAAGGCCAACCCGCAGGCACTCAACGAGATCCTGAAGAAGAAGCTGGGGCTGGAATAGTGGACCCCGCTGGCGACCCCAAGGGCAAGAGCTCGGTCGCCTCGGCGCTCAAGGGCGACGACCGTCCCTGGCCACTCAAGGTCGTCGGCTCCCTCGTCAGTCGGATCGTCATCCTGCCGGTGGCCGCGACCATGATCGCGGCGCTGGCGCTGATGCTCTATGGCCTCACCGAGACCTGGCGGTACGTGCAGGACCTGTTCTTCGCGGCGGAGCGCCTGCACGGCGAGGCGGCCTTGCTGCATGCCATCGAGATCGTCGACCTGTTCCTCCTCGCCACGGTGGTGCAGGTGGTGTCGCTCGGGCTTTACCAGCTGTACTTCAAGCAGGATCTGGCCGTGCCGCGCTGGCTGAAGATCGAGACACTTGATGACCTGAAGTCGAAGCTGGTCGGCGTGGTGATCACCGTCCTCGCGGTGTTCTTCCTCGGCCAGGCGGTGACCTGGAAGAGCGGCCCGGACATTCTGTATCTCGGCGGCGCGGTGGCGCTGGTGATCGTCGGGCTCACTTACTTCCTTTCGAAGATCGACCACGACTAGCGGAACCCTCGCCGGCTCGCGTCGTTGACCAAGACCACGTCAACGGAGGCCAGCGATGTCCGTGCTCAATCGTGTCCTGTTCAACGTCCTTTGCAAGGACCTCGCCGACAGCACAAAATTCTACAGGGAGCTGTTCGGGCTCGAGACCATCTACGACAGCGACTGGTTCGTGGTGCTGAGCCCCAAGGGCCAGGCGAACGTCCAGATCGGGCTGATCGACCAGATGAGCCAGTTCACCCCGCGTCATGCCTGGGGCATGCACGAGGGCACCTACCTGACGTTCGAGGTCGATGATGTTTTCGAGGTGCTCGACCGGGCCCGGGCGATGGGGGCCGACGTGGTGTCCGAAGCCATCGCCCTCGATTACGGGCAGACACGCGGCCTGATCCGCGACCTCAACGGCATGGTGATCGACGTCTCGACCCCGACGGCGCAACTCGCCATGCGCGAGGACGTTATCATCGAGGAGGTCGAGCGCGACACCACCGTCGACCAGCAGCAGCCGGAGGACCGGGGCGCCGCCACGCGCCCGACCTGGTAGCTCACACCGGCTTCCCGACGGTCATCGCCGCGCGGAACTCCGGATCGGGATCGAGCCAGGTCGATTCCGGCATCGCGCCCACGGCGTCGAAGTAGCGGCTCATGAACGAGCGGTAGGACGCGCAGAAGGCGATGTCGGCGATCTCCCGGTCGCCAAAGCCGTGCTTGCGGAGCCCATCTATGTCGGCCGCGGTGATCAGGCTGGCATCGCGGGCGACCTGTTCGGCGTAGGCGAGCATGGCGACGGTCTTGGCGGCGAGGCCGGCGCTGCGGAAATCGTGCTGGATGGCCAGCACCTTCTCCTTGGAGCCGAGGTCATTGGCGAGGAGCTTCGCATAGACATGCGAGCAGTAGGTCGAGGGGATCTGCTTTGCGGCGACCAGCGTGATCAGCCGCCAGTTGACCAGCCCGAGCGAGAAGGCGTTGCGCGCTGCATGCAGCAGGTGCTCGACCATCGGCGCGAGGTGCGGCAGGGCCGTCCAGCACTTGGTGCCTTCCATGACGAAGCCCAGCGCCTTGGCTTCCGTCTCGTAGATTTCGGCGATGGCGCCAGTAGCGTCTTTCTCGTCGATCGTTCCGATGAACACGTCTTGGCCTCCTCAGGTCATATTATGACTTGGAGACTAAGACGTGCACCTGAACCGGAGTTGAACGGATTCAAGCCGGCGCCTTGCGCCAGCCCTTGACCAGGCGGCCGTCGATGAAGACGAGGCCGAGGAAGATGACGATGATGCCCAGGATGTGGATCAGCTCGAAGCGCTCGTGGAGGACGAGCACGCCGAGGAGGATCGCCGAGATCGGCGTGATGAAGGTGTTGAGCGACAGGTTGGTCGCCCCGACGCGCGGCAGCAGCCAATAGACGAGCAGGAAGCTGAAGCTGGTCGAGAACACCGAGATACCGAACAGCGCGCCCCAGGTCTCCGGGCGGGTGATGATCGGGATGCCCGAGAAGAACAGCGCGATGGGGATCGACACCAGCGCCGCGCCCGTGAGCGAGGCGGAGGCTACCGCATAGGGCTCCACCTTGGCGAAACGGCGGGCGTAGTTGAGCGTCAGGGCGTAGCAGCAGGTCGCAACGAACGCGGCGAGCAGGCCGATCACCTGTGCCGAAGCACCGACGCCGAGTGAGGGCAGGGACAGGATCACCGCCCCGGCAAAGCCGATCACCACGCCCACCACCTTGTTCCAGGTGGCCTTCTCGCCACCCGGCCAGAGTTGCGAGACGATCACCGTGGTCATCGGGGTCATGCCGTTGATGACGCCGACGATGGAGCTGGCGACGGTCTGCTCGGCGAACGGGAACAACGCGAACGGGATGGCGTAGTTGAGGATGCCGAGAATGAGGAACTGCCAGTAGAGGTTGGGATCGGTCGGCAGCTTCTTGCGGGTGGCGAAGAATACCAGCCAGCAGATGGCGGCGCCGATGGTGACCCGCCCGGCGGAGACCCAGAGCGGGCTGATCTCGCGGATCAGGACTGCATTGAACAGGAACGAACAGCCCCAGACGGCGCCGAGCAGGATGATGAGCAGCCAGTATTGCAGTTTCATCGGGACGGCTCCTTAGACTTCGACCTTGAAGCCGAGTTCGATATCGACGGCGGACTTGCCACCAAGTCCCCAGTTCTCGCGCGGCACGTCGTGCAGCACAACCTTTAGGTCGGACGGGGCGATGCCGAACGCGGCGAGCTCGCTGACCAGCGCGGCATAGAGGCGGCGCTTGGCATCGACCGTGCGGCCGGTGAACAGCGAGATTTCGATGACGGTGTAGTTGGCGGCCTTGCCCTCGGGCGGCGCGAAAGCGTACGGCGGATACTCGAGGACGCGGATGCAGCGATCCTTCTCGGGGATGCGGATGCCCTCGACCAGCGCACGCTGCACGGCGGCGATCAGCGCCTCGTGGCGGTCGCCGATCCAGCCGGTACGGGTTTCAACACGGGTCGATGGCATTGCGGACTTTCCTTGGGAAGGCCGGAAGATGGACCAGAATGCAGAGTCGCGTCGAACCGATTTTGACGATGGCTGCGATCGATTCCCGTGATGTAGGTCGCGGGCTGGTGAACCGCCGTCAGATATGTTAGTGCTTACATATCATGTTGGAGGACCGGCGGATGACCTATCTCGGCGACATGGGGCTGCTCTCGCTCGGCAGCCAGCTCAAGGCGGTCAGCGACCAGCTCTATGCGATGGCCGATGAGGTCTACGCGCGGCACGGCATCGCGCTGCAGGCGCGCTGGTTCCCGCTCCTCAGACTGCTGCACGATCGCGGGCCGATGACGGTGGGCGAGATCGCGACGGCCGTGGGCCAGACGCACTCGGCGATCAGCCAGCTGACCACGCGGTTGGTGCGAGACGGCTGGGTCAGCACGGCGAGCGATGCTGGCGACCGGCGCACGCGGCGTCTGACCCTCAAGGCAAAGGCCGAAGACGCGCTGCAGGCGGCAAAGCCGCTGTGGCGGGCGATGCGCGAGGGGTTGGAGCAACGGGTGCACGAGGCCGGCCTCGACGCCGGCGTGCTGCGCGGGCTCGAGCAGGTAGCGGCACCGGGGCTGGCAGACCTGATCGCCGGCATGGTGCAGGCGCACCGGCAGGAGACGGTGCGGATCGTGCCGCTGTCACCCGAGTTGCGAACGCACTTCTATCGGCTCAACGCCATCTGGCTGGAGCGCTACTTCGTGCTGGAGCCGTACGATATCGAGGTGATGTCCAACCCCGAGGCGATCGTCGAACGTGGCGGCGCCGTGCTGTTCGCGCTGCTGGGTGAGGAAGTGGTCGGCACCTGTGCGCTGAAGCAGCATGCGGCGGGCGAGTACGAGCTCACCAAGATGGGGGTCGATCCCGCAGTGCAGGGCGTCGGCATCGGCAGGAAGCTGATCGAGGCGGCGATCGCCGAGTTCGAGCGACTGGGCGGGCGGGAGCTGTTCCTCGAGACCAACAAGCGGCTCGAATCGGCGATCCACCTCTACGAACGGACCGGCTTCGAGCATCAGCCGGCGATCCGGGATGGCTCGTCGTACGGCCGCGCCAACGTCTACATGATCTGGCGCGGGCGTGCGGCGCGCGCGGCGTGATCAGCCGGTGTAGCTGACCTCACCGCGGGCCAGCATGGCCAGCGCCTCGGGATAAGCCTGGTGCTCCTCGACGAGGATGCGGGCTCCGAGGGTTTCCTCGGTGTCCCCGGGGAGGATCGGCACGCGCCGCTGCAGGATGATCGGGCCTTCGTCCATGCCGGGGGTGACGAAATGCACGCTGCAGCCACTTTCGCTGTCGCCGGCGTCGATGGCCTGCTGCTGCGGGTGGAGCCCCTTGTGCAGCGGCAGCAGCGAGGGATGGACGTTGAGCATCCGGCCCTGCCACTTCTGGGTGAACTCAGGCGTGAAGATGCGCATGAAGCCGGCGAGCGCGATGAAATCGGGCCGCCAGAGCTTCAGCACGTCGCTCAGCGCCAGCTCGAATCCGGTACGGCTGGGATAGTCCTTGTGCCAGCGCCAGGCTGTGGCGATACCGTAACTGGCCGCGGTCTGCAGGCCCGCAGCATCCGGCTTGTTGGCGAACACGCCGACGATCTCGGCCGGATAGTCGGGTGCCTTGGCGGCCTCGATCAGCGCGGTCATGTTCGACCCGCGGCCGGAGATCAGGATGGCAACGCGCTTTTTCGGCTCGGTCACGGGGGCGGGGCCTTTGCTGGAGGGTCGTAGAGGGCGAGTTCTTCGGCAGTCGGCCGTTCGAACGAACGCGACGCATCTTCTAGCATGGCGCGATCGATCGGCGGTGATTCCCGGCCACGTTTGGTGACGCGATCGAGGAGCACGTCGATTGGGGCATCCATGTGGACGAGTTCGACAGCGGCGCCAAGAGCACGGGCGCCTTCGCGCAGCGCATCGCGCTCCGAACGGGCCCAGGTGCCCCATTCGATGACGGCGGTGCCGCCCAGCGCGAGCAGGCTCTGCGCTTGCTGCCACTGCAGGGTCTCGATACCGGCGCGCTTGGCTTCGTCCCACAGGTTGATGCCGAGTGCATCCATCCAGTCGTCCGGCGAATAGCGGACGCCATTGTGGCATTCCGCCAGTTCCGTCGCGACCGTGGTCTTGCCCGCGCCGGGCAGGCCGCAGACGATGATCAGCCGGCCGCGGGGCTCAGTCATCAGAGCGCGAGCGCGCCTTCGAAGGTCACGGGCTCGCCGGTGCGCGAGCGGAGCTCGCCGACGATCGCGGCGGTTTCACCAGCAGCGGCAAGGTGTTCCACCAATTTGCTCGCATCTTCCTTCGACACGGCGCAGAGCATGCCGACGCCGCAGTTGAAAGTGCGCAGCATCTCGCGCTCGTTCATGCCGCCGACGCGGGCCAGCCAGCCGAACACCTTGGGTACCGTGATCTTGCCGAGCTCGATATGGGCCGAGAGGCTGTCCGGCAGGACGCGCGGGATGTTGTCGATGAAGCCGCCGCCGGTGATGTGGGCCAGCGCCTTGATGCCGATACCGGCCTTCAGTGCCGAGAGCAGCGGCTTCACGTAGATGCGGGTGGGGACCAGCAGTGCGTCGCTCAGCGACTTCCCCGGCTCGAACGGCGCCGGCAGGTACCAGTCGATGCCCGAGACCTCGACGATCTTGCGGACGAGCGAATAACCGTTGGAGTGGACGCCCGACGAAGCAATGGCGACGAGCACGTCACCCGCCTCGACATCCTCGCGCGGCAGAAGCGTGCCGCGCTCTGCGGCGCCGACGGCGAAGCCCGCGAGGTCATAATCCTTGCCGTGGTACATGCCCGGCATCTCGGCGGTTTCACCGCCGATCAGGGCGCAGCCGGCGATGCGGCAGCCCTCGGCGATACCTTCGACGATCGCTGCGCCGGTGGTGACGTCGAGCTTGCCGGTGGCGAAGTAGTCGAGGAAGAACAGCGGCTCGGCGCCCTGGACGATGATGTCGTTGACGCACATCGCGACGAGGTCGATGCCGATGGTGCTGTTGTTGCCGGTTTCGATGGCGATCTTGAGCTTGGTGCCCACGCCGTCATTGGCGGCGACGAGGATCGGATCGACGAAGCCGGCCGCCTTGAGGTCGAACAGGCCGCCAAAGCCCCCGATCTCGGCATCGGCGCCGGAGCGGCGGGTGGAGCGGACGGCGGGCTTGATGGCCTCGACAAGCGCGTTGCCTGCGTCTATGTCGACGCCGGCCTGCTTGTACGAGAGCCCGTTTGATGGCACGTTTTGCGCGTCGGACATGGGCTGTTCGCCAGATTTTCAGGGGTAGCGGAATTGCCGAGCGCTGATAACCGCTCCACCTCAGTCACGCAAGAGACGCCCGGGACGTTGAGCCTAAGATATCAGGTAATGATCTGGGCCGGGCTGTTTGTCGCGGCTATCCTGCTGCTCTGGGTTTTCCGCTCGATCCTGTTGCCGTTCGTGGTCGGCCTGACGCTCGCCTACCTGCTCAATCCGCTGGTCAACTGGTTGCAGAAGCTTGGCATTAGCCGCTCGTGGGGCTCGATGCTGGTGCTGCTCATGGTGCTGATCCTGCTGCTCGGCCTGCTGCTGGCCCTCGTGCCGCTGATTGCCGTGCAGATCGGTGGGCTCATAGCTGGTCTTCCCGGATATGTTGCCGATTTGCAGGACCTGTTGCGCCAGTGGATGCCGCAATTCACCGAATGGCTGGGGCCTGAGCGCACAGCGCAGCTCGAGGGCAGCCTAACCGAGCTGATCGGGCGCGGCGTCGAGTTCGCCGGTCTCGTCACCGGGACACTGGCGCAGAGCGGGCTGACGGTGCTCAACACCATCGCGGTGCTGTTCATCACCCCGGTGGTGGCGTTCTACCTGCTGGTCGACTGGGAAGGCATGGTCAAGAAGGTCGACGACCTGCTGCCGCGCCGCTATCGCAGCGAGATTCGCGGCGTGCTCGAGGACATCGACGGCGCCATGGCCGGCGTGATCCGCGGGCAGGGCTCGGTGATCCTGGTGCTGTGCGTCTACTACTGCACCGCGCTGACGCTGGCCGGCCTCAACTATGGCCTCGCGATCGGGCTGATCGGCGGGCTGCTGAGCTTCGTGCCGTATGTCGGCTTCCTCGTCGGCTTCGCCCTGTCGATGACCGTAGCGCTGGTGCAGTTCTGGCCCGATCAGTGGGTGTTCGTGCTGATCGTCCTGATGATCTACGTCGTCGGCCAGTTCCTCGAGGGCAACATCCTCTATCCCAAGCTCGTCGGGCAGAGCATTAACATCAACCCGGTCTGGCTGATGTTCGCGCTGTTCGCCTTTGCGCTGCTGTTCGGCTTCGTCGGGCTGCTGCTGGCCGTGCCACTCTCGGCGATTTCGGGCGTGCTGACGCGCTTTGCGCTGACCAAGTACCAGCAGTCGAGCCTCTATCTCGGGCCGGACGAGTTGCCTCCACCTCCGGCGCCCGAGCCGGTTGCCGAGAAGCCCGCGCGCAAACCGCGCGCCACGGCGGGGAAATGACCACGCCGGATTTTGCTGCACCACGGCCCGGTCAGCTGGCGCTGGACCTCGGGCACGAGGCCTCGCACGCCGAGGACGACTTCATCGTCGGCGAGGGCAACCGGCTGGCACATGCCCACGTGCTGGCATTCCCGCACTGGCCCGGGCCGCTGACGCTGGTCGAGGGGCCGGCAAGCTCCGGCAAATCGCACCTGGCACGGATCTGGGCCGAGCGGGCAGGGGCCGGGCAGGCCTCGCCGGAGACCGCCGAAGCCCTGTCGCGAGACGGCGGCACGCAGCCGCTGGTGGTCGAGGATGCCGACCGGGCGGGGTACGCGGAAGCCGAGCTGTTCCACCTGCTCAACCAGTCGATGCGCGACCGACGGCCGCTGTTGCTGACCGCGCGGGAGCCCGTTGCAAACTGGCCGTTCGCGACCGATGATCTGAAGTCGCGGGCTCGACTCGCGGCGCATTTCACCGTGTCACTGAGCGACGATATTCAATTGTCACAGATGTTCGTGAAGCTGTTCGACGACCGTCAGGTGGCAGTTGAACCCAGGATCATCGCCTACCTGGTGGCGCGCATGGAACGATCGTCCGAAGAGGCGGTTGCCCTTGCATCGATGATGGATCGCATGGCGCTGGAGCGCGGCACCGCGATCACCCGCGCCATCGCCAGTGACGCACTCAGGCAGCGGAGCGCGGCGCGCGACGACCGACAGCTGGCCCTCGACCTCGGAGCCGACGACGATGAATGAGATGAGCGATATCGCCGAACAGCCGCAGGACGAAGCGCCTGACGTGCTGGAACTGCGCCAGAGCCCGGCGCGCTTCGTCAACCGCGAGGTCAGCTGGCTGCAGTTCAACATGCGCGTGCTGGAGGAGGCGGGGAACGTCAATCACCCGCTGCTCGAGCGGCTGCGGTTCGTGTCGATCTCGGCCAACAATCTCGACGAATTCTTCATGGTGCGCGTCGCGGGACTCAAAGGCCAGCTGCGTGCCGGCCTCACCAAGCAGAGCGCCGACGGGCTGTCACCGGCCGAGCAGCTCGAGGAGATCGCGACGCTGGCTCAGCACCTGCATCTCGAGCAGCAGGATCACTGGCAGCAGTTGCGCGAAGAGCTGTTCGCCAAGGACGTGGTGATCCATGAGGCGGACGACCTGACCCCGGAGCAGGTAAAATACCTGCAGAAGCTGTTCCGCGAGGAAATCTTCCCGGTGCTGACGCCGATCGCGGTCGATCCGGCACACCCGTTCCCGTTCATCCCGAACCTCGGCTTCACGCTGGCCTTCGAGATGGTGCGCGAGGGCACGACGCAGACACTGACCGCGCTGGTGCGCGTGCCCTCGAACCTCGATCGCTTCGTGACGCTGCCGAACGAGCTGGCGGCGCCGAACCGGGTCGAGGTCGTGACCATCGACACCCTGATCAACCGGTTCATCGACAAGATGTTCCCCGGCTACACCGTGTCGGGATCGGGCGCCTTCCGCATCATCCGCGACAGCGAAATCGAAATCGACGACGAAGCCGCGGACCTGGTGGTGGAGTTCGAATCCGCCCTGCGGCAGCGCCGCCGCGGCATGGTGATCCGCCTCGAGATCGAGAAGAAGATGCCGCGCGCTTTGCGCCGCCACATCTCCGAGCGGCTCGGCGTCGGCGCCAGCGATACGTTTGAGGTCGAAGGCTTCCTCGGCCTCGCCGATGCGTCAAAGATCTGCGATGTCGACCGGCCGGACCTGAAGTTCACGCCGTACCTGCCGCGCTTCCCCGAGCGCATCCGCGACTACAATGGCGACATCTTCGCCGCGATCCGGGCCAAGGACCTCTTGGTCCACCACCCGTTCGAAAGCTTCGACGTGGTGGCGCAGTTCCTGATGCAGGCGGCGCGCGATCCCGATGTGGTGGCGATCAAGCAGACGCTCTACCGCACCTCGCGCGACAGCCCGATCGTCAAGGCGCTGGTGCAGGCGGCCGAGGCGGGGAAGTCCGTGACGGCGCTGGTGGAGCTGAAGGCCCGCTTCGACGAAGAGGCCAATATCCGCTGGGCCCGTGACCTGGAGCGCGCCGGCGCACAGGTGGTGTTCGGCTTCATCGAGCTGAAGACCCATGCCAAGATGAGCCAGGTGGTGCGGCGCGAGGGCGGCAAGTTGGTGAGCTACTGCCACCTCGGCACCGGCAACTACCACCCGATCACCGCCAAGATCTACACCGACCTCAGCTACTTCACGACTGAGCCGTCGATCACCCGCGACGTGGCGCGCGTCTTCAACTTCATCACCGGCTACGCCCGGCCCGCTGAGATGGAGGCGATCGCCTTCTCGCCGGTGACGCTCAGGCAGACGCTGCTCGATCACATCGCCCGCGAGGTCGAATTCGCCGAGCGGAACGAGCCGGCCAACATCTGGCTGAAGATGAACGCGCTGGTCGATCCCGAGATCATCGACGCGCTCTACGATGCCAGCCGCAAGGGGGTGAAGATCGAGCTGATCGTGCGTGGCATCTGCTGCCTGAGGCCCGGGATTCCGGGATTCTCGGACAATATCCGGGTGAAGTCGGTGGTCGGGCGCTTCCTCGAGCACTCCCGCATCTTCTGCTTCGGGCAGGGGGCAACGCTGCCGTCGCGCCGCGCCAAGGTTTACATGAGTTCGGCCGATATCATGCAGCGGAACCTCGACTGGCGCGTCGAGGTGATGGTGCCGATTCTCAACACCACGGTGCACGAGCAGATCCTCGATCGGACCATGGTCGCATATTTGAAGGACAACCAGCAGAGCTGGGAGGTGCTTCCCGACGGCAGTTCCGATAGGATAAAGCCCAGGGAGGGCGAAGAGCCCTACAATGCGCACGACTACTTCATGACGCATGCGAGCCTGTCAGGCCGCGGCACAGCGCTGAAGCGCGACAACGAAGAGAGAAGCCAGTGAACCAATACTGGGGCGTCGACGCCGACCCCACAGCGCAGGGCCGCCTCAAGGGCGCGCGTCCTGTTGCCGTGCTCGATATCGGGTCCAACTCGGTGCGTCTGGTGGTCTATGAGCGGCACGCCCGTTCGCTGACGCCGCTCTACAACGAGAAGACCGCCTGTGCGCTCGGCCGTGGCCTCGCGCAGACCGGCAAGATCGCCTACGAGAACATCGATCGCGCGCTCACCGCGATCCAGCGCTTCGCGCTGGTGTCCAAGCTGATGCGCGTGGGGACGACGCATATCCTCGCCACTTCGGCGGTGCGCGAGGCCTCCAACTCCAAGGCCTTTGTCGACGCCGTCGAGGAGATCATGGGGGCCAAGGTCACCGTGCTCTCGGGTGCCGAAGAGGCGCATTTCGCGGCGCTCGGCGCGCTCTCCGGCATGCCCGGCTTCGTCGGCGTCGTCGGCGACCTCGGCGGCGGCAGCCTCGAGCTGTCCTCCATCGCCGGCGGCACGGATTCGACCGGCGAGACGCACGAACTGGGCGTCATCCGGCTGCAGGACGACTCCGGCGTTTCGCCGTCGAAGGCCCAGGCAATCGCCAACAAGCGGCTGAAGAAATCAAAGCTCATCGACGGTGCCGGCGGTGCCTTCTGCGCCATCGGCGGCACCTGGCGGTCGCTCGCCAAGGTGCACCAGGTGCTGCGCAACTACCCGCTGCACATGGTGCAGCACTACGCCGTCAAGGCCAGCGACATGCTGAAGCTCTGCGAAGACATCGTCGCGGCGACGGCGGCCAACAGGCCATACACCGGCTCCGAGCACGTGAGTTCCGGGCGGCGCGACCTCGTGCCTTATGGCGCGGCAGTGCTGATCGAGGTGCTGAAGGCCGGGAAGTTCGACAGCGTGGTGTTCTCGGCGCTTGGCGTGCGCGAGGGCTACCTCTACGGCTTGCTCGAGGATGACGAGCGTGCCGTCGACCCTCTGATGCAGACCGCCGAGCAGATGAGCGTGCTGCGCTCGCGCTCGCCGGCGCATGCCGAAGACCTGATCGACTTCACCGCCGAGCTGCTGACCACCCTCGGCATCTCCGAGACCGAGGAGGAGACGCGGCTGCGCAAGGTCGCCTGCTATCTCGCCGATATCGGCTGGCGCGGCCATCCGGACTATCGCGGTGAGCAGGCGGTCGACATGGTCGCCTATGGCTCTGCCACCGGCGTCGACCATCCGGGCCGGGCGTTCCTCGCCGAGGTGCTGGCGGTCCGCTACATGGGGCTGAAGCAGAAATCGATGAGCCAGGACCTCCTGGCGCTGTCCGGCCCGACGATGAGCGCCCGGGCGCGCCTGCTGGGTGCGGCGTTCCGCGTCGCCTATCCGATGTCTGCTGCGATGCCCGGCGTGCTGCCGCGCGTGGGCTTCTTTGTCGACAAGGGCATCCTGAAGCTCAACCTGCCGAGCGACCTGGCGTTCCTCGACGGCGAACACCTGCGCGGCCGGCTGGATCAGCTGGCGGGCGTGGTCGGCATCAAGCTGACGGATGTCGTAGCGGAGTAGGGCGCTCGGCCCTACTCTTCGTCGTCGTCGATGATCTCGATCTCGATGACGCCCTTCTTGCTCGCCGCGAGGCCGAGCTTGCCGTGCTTGATGGCCAACGCCTTGTCGCCGAACAGCTTGCGGCGCCAGCCCTTCAGCGCCGGAACATCCGCATCGTCGTCGAGCACCAGCGCGTCGATATCGTCTGACGTCGCGATGATGCGCGAGGCGACGCCATTGTCCTCCGCGACGGACTTCAGCAGCACGCGGAGCAGGTCGCCGACGGCGCCCTTTGGCGAAGGTCCGCGATGGCGGTCCGGCAGCTTCGGCAGGTCGGATTTGCCGAGCGCCTCGACATCCTTGAGGATCGAGACGATCTCGGCTGCGGCCGACGAGCGGCCATAGCCGCGCTGCACGGCGCGCAGCTTGTCGAAGCTCTCCGGGTTGAGCGGGCGCTGCATGGCGAGCTCGATCAGCGCGTCGTCCTTGAGGATGCGGCTGCGCGGCTGGTCGGTGTCTTGCGCGCGCTGCTCGCGCCAGGCGGCGAGCGCCTTGAGCGCCGCGACATCGCGCGGCTTGGCGAGGCGGGCCTTGAGCCGCTCCCAGGCATGCTCGGGCTGCACCACATAGGTATGGATCGACTCGAGCACCGCGAGCTCGTCCTCCACCCAATCCCAACGGCCGGTGTCGTCGACCTGCTTGACCAGCGCGGCGTAGACGTCGCGCAGGTGGGTCACATCGGCCAGCGCGTACACCTTCTGCTTCTCAGTGAGCGGCCGGGCGGACCAGTCGGTGAAGCGGGAAGACTTGTCGAGTTCGACCTTGGTGATCGAGCGGACCAGGTTGTCGTAGCTGACGCTGTCGCCAAAACCGCAGACCGAAGCCGCGACCTGGGTGTCGAAGATATTGACCGGCACCTTGCCGGTGAGCTTGACGAAGATTTCGATGTCCTGCCGCGCCGCGTGGAAGACCTTGCGGACCTTCTCGTTGGCGAGGAGCTTGAAGAACGGCGACAAATCGAGGCCGGGGGCGAGCGGATCGATCAGGACCGCTTCGTCGAGCGTGGCTGCCTGCAGGAGGCAAAGCTTCGGCCAGTAGGTGGTTTCGCGCAGGAACTCGGTGTCGACCGTCACGAAATCATAACCGGCGGCGCGCTTCGAAAAGGCGGCGAGCACGTCGGTCGAAGTAATGAGCTCCATCAAGACTCTTTCGTCACAAGGCTTTCCAAACCTGAATAACAGTGGGGCACGCGAATGGCGAGCAAAGAGTGGCGAATAAGTCACGGTCGCCAGCGTGGCCGGCTACTTTCTGCGTTCGGGAACCGGGCCGGCCAAACTTGACAATTGCGCCCTTGCGTGCGCTTGTCCGGCCCCTGAATCCGCCTGCCTCAACCCAAGAGAGATGAGAGAAATGCACCGCTATCGCACCCACACCTGCGCCGCCCTTCGTCAGGGTGATGTGGGCAATAATGTGCGGCTCTCGGGCTGGGTGCATCGCGTCCGCGATCACGGCGGACTGCTGTTCATCGACCTGCGCGACCACTACGGGCTGACCCAGCTGGTAATCGACCCCGATTCCAAGGCGTTCAAGCTGGCCGAGACCGTGCGCTCCGAGTGGGTGATCCGCGTCGACGGCGAAGTGAAGCAGCGCACCCCCGAGACGGTGAACGGCAAGCAGCCAACCGGCGAAGTCGAGGTTTTCATCCGCGAGCTCGAGGTGCTGAGCGAAGCCACCGAGCTGCCGCTGCCGGTGTTCGCCGAGCCGGACTATCCCGAGGATATTCGCCTCAAGTACCGCTTCCTCGACCTGCGCCGCGAGACGCTGCACGCCAATATCGTGAAGCGCACCAAGGTGATCTCGTCGATGCGTCGCCGCATGGGCGATATCGGCTTTGCCGAGTACTCGACCCCGATCCTGACCGCCTCGTCGCCGGAAGGCGCCCGCGATTTCCTGGTGCCGAGCCGCATCCATCCCGGAAAATTCTTCGCGCTGCCGCAGGCGCCGCAGCAGTACAAGCAGCTGCTGATGGTGGCCGGCTTCGATCGCTACTTCCAGATCGCGCCGTGCTTCCGCGACGAAGACCCGCGCGCCGACCGCCTGCCGGGAGAGTTCTACCAGCTCGACCTCGAGATGAGCTTCGTCACCCAGGAAGAGATCTGGGGCACGATGGAGCCCGTCATCACTGGGCTGTTTGAGGAGTTCGCCGACGGCAAGCCCGTGACCAGGGAATGGCCGCGCATCCCCTATGACACGGCGATCCGCAAGTACGGCTCGGACAAGCCGGACCTGCGCAACCCGATCGAGATGCAGGACGTCACCGAGCACTTCCGCGGCTCGGGCTTCGGCGTGTTCGCCAATCAGCTCGCCAACGACGCCAAGGTCGAGGTGTGGGCCATTTCGGCCAAGACCGGTGGCAGCCGCGCCTTCTGCGATCGCATGAACGCCTGGGCGCAGGGCCAGGGCCAGCCGGGCCTCGGCTACATCTTCTTCAAGGACGGCGCCGGGTCGGGTCCGATCGCCAAGAACATCGGCGAAGAGCGCACCGCGGCGATCCGCAGCCAGCTCGACCTCGCCGACGGCGACGCCGTGTTCTTCGTCCTGGGCCGCCCGGACAAGATGTACAAGTTCGCCGGCGAGGCGCGGGTCAAGGTCGGTCTCGACCTGAGCTTGACGCAGCTCGACCAGTTCAAGCTGTGCTGGATTGTCGACTTCCCGTTCTACGAGTGGAGCGAGGAAGAAAAGCGCCTGGACTTTGCGCACAACCCGTTCTCGATGCCGCGCGGCGGGATCGAGGCGCTGAACGGCGAGGATCCGCTGACCATCAAGGCGTTCCAGTACGACGCCGTCTGCAACGGCTTCGAGATCGCCTCGGGTTCGATCCGTAACCAGCTTCCCGAGACCATGGTCAAGGCATTCGAGCTGACCGGCAAGTCGCGCGCCGAGGTCGAGGAGCAGTTCGGCGGCCTCTACCGCGCCTTCCAGTACGGCGCCCCGCCGCATGGTGGCGCGGCCTTCGGCATCGACCGCATCGTGATGCTGATCTGTGGCGCGCAGAATCTGCGCGAGATCACGCTGTTCCCGATGAACCAGCAGGCCGAAGACCTGCTGATGGGCGCTCCGAGCCCAGCCGAGCCCAAGCAGTTGCGCGAGCTGCACGTGCGGGTGATCGCCGACACGAAGTAAGTTTCAGGGGCGCCTCCGGGCGCCCCTTTCATTTCGTCCCGTTCCGATACGGCTGGTTAATCAGCGTTAACACTCTCTTAAAGTCCGCCCGCTAGGCATTTGTTGCCTATCTCCGTCGGGGGCGGATTCGCTCGGTGAAGTCCAAGTTTGCCCATGTGCTGATGCTGCTCGCGGCCATTGCCGCGTTCCTGCCGGTCATGGCCGTGGATTTCGTGCTCGATTCCTACGTGCGGGTGCGCGAGCGGGCGCTGATGCAGCAGTCGGTCGATGCGGTGGCGGGCAGGGTGCAGGCCACCGCCTACGATGCCATCTCCTCGCTCCGGCGCATCCTCGCCGAAAGCCCGTCGCTCTGCACGCCGAGCTTCATCGCCAACGTGCACCGGCAGATGGAGGTAAGCCTCTATCTGAAGCAGGTGCTGGTCGAGAATGCCGACGGGGTGCAGTACTGCGACGCGCTCGGCAAGGACGTAAAGTACTCGCCGCTGTCGCGCCCGCTGTCGGTGCCCAACCAGACCGAGACCATCGAGGTGGCGAAGTACGCCGACCTGCGCATGCCGGTGCTCAAGGTGACGCAGGCGTTCGGCACAACGCGAAAGGTATCGGCCTTCGTGCCGATTCTTGCGGCCGAGCCCGACAGCCTGCTGAACGGCCTGAAGCCGACATCGATGGTGCGGGTGTCGCTCACCGATGGGGCGGAGATCGTCACCGTCGGCGACCCCAAGGCTTATGATAACCGCGGCGAGACCGAGTTCGTGACGGCCGAGAGCTTTGCCGGCGAGTTACCGATCCGGGTAACAGCGGCGGTGCCCTTCGCCATGGTGCGCGCCGACTATGGCGACCTCGATGCGAGCTTCACAGTAGTCGCGGCGCTGTTGTGCGGCGCCTTCCTGATCCTCGCGCTGCAATATGTGCGGCGCTCCGATCTGCCGGCCTTCGACCTGGAACGGGCCATCGCGGCCGGGGAGCTGAAGCCCTACTACCAGCCGGTGATCAACCTCAGGACCGGCGCGCTGGCCGGCTGCGAGGTGCTGTGCCGGTGGGAAAAGAGGAACGGGGAGGTGGTGCCGCCGGGGGCGTTCATCGACTATGCCGAGGTCACCGGCCTCGCGCTGCCGATGACCGTGAGCCTGATGCAGCAGGTGAAGGCCGACCTCAGCGCGCTCTGCGCCGACATGCCGGACATCAAGATCTCCATCAACCTGTTCGAAGGCCACTTCCGCGACGGCACCGTGGTCGATGACGTGCACACGATCTTCGCCAACTCGGCGATCAGCTTCCGGCAGCTGGTGTTCGAAATCACCGAGCGGAAGCCGCTCGAAAAGATGGCGCAGGCGCAGAGCGTCATCGCCGGGCTGCATGCGCTGGGCTGCAAACTCGCGATGGACGACGCCGGCACCGGACACTCGAACCTGGCTTACCTGCAGACGCTCGGCGTCGATGTGATCAAGATCGACCGGGTGTTCGTCGATATGATCAAGCCCGAGGGCGCGCCGGTCCCGGTGCTGGATGCCCTGATCGCCATGGCCCGCGACCTTGGCACCGAGGTCGTGGCCGAGGGTGTCGAGACAGAGGCTCAGGCGCTGTACCTGCGCGCGCGCGGCGTGGTGCAGGCGCAGGGCTACCTGTTCGCCCCGGCGCTGAAGGCCGGCGCGTTCCGCGACCTGGCGCGGGCGCTGAACGCTCCGGTGGTGCTGCCCGGCCTGGCGCAGGTCAGTGCGGCGTAGCCCGCGGGAAGATCCCTCCACCAGTTTCCCTGTTCCACCGCCTTTTCATCGCCCTCGATTAGTGGCACTCACTCCTGAGTTTCCGGGAGGGTGTTTATGTCTGCCGACTTGACCGAACAGAAGAAGGCGCTACGCGAGGCCGCGCTGCATTTCCATCAGTTCCCCAAGCCCGGAAAGCTTGAGATTCAGGCGACCAAGCCGCTCGGCAACCAGCGCGACCTGTCGCTGGCCTATTCGCCCGGCGTCGCGGCCCCGTGCGAGGAGATCGCCGCCGATCCCGAGGCGGTGACCAAGTACACCTCGCGCGGCAACCTCGTGGCTGTGATCTCGAACGGCACCGCCGTGCTCGGGCTCGGCAATATCGGGGCGCTGGCGTCGAAGCCGGTGATGGAGGGCAAGGCCGTGCTCTTCAAGAAGTTCGCCGGCATCGACGTGTTCGACATCGAGATCGACGAGACCGATCCGCTCAAGTTCATCGAGGTGGTGCGGCCGCTGGAGCCAACCTTCGGCGGCATCAACCTCGAGGACATCAAGGCGCCCGAGTGCTTCGCCATCGAGGAAGCACTGCGCGAGCGCATGAAGATCCCGGTGTTCCACGACGACCAGCACGGCACGGCGATCATCGTCGGCGCCGCGGTGCTGAACGGTCTGGAACTCAGCGGCAAGAAGATCGGCGACGTGAAAATCTGCACGTCCGGGGCAGGGGCGGCGGCCATCGCCTGCCTCAACATCCTCGTCGCGCTTGGCGCCAAGCTCGAGAACATCTGGGTCGCCGACAAGGACGGGCTGCTGACCGACAAGCGCGACGACGTCAACGACAAGTGGCGCGGCCGCTTCTGCCGCAAGTCGAATGCCACGACGCTGGCCGAAGTGATCGACGGCGCCGACATCTTCCTCGGCCTTTCTGCCGCCGGCGCGCTGAAGCCCGAGATGCTTGCGAAGATGGGGCCGAGCCCGCTGATCCTGGCGCTGGCCAACCCGAACCCGGAAATCATGCCCGAGGTGGCCAAGGAGATCCGCCCCGACGCCATGGTCTGCACCGGGCGCTCCGACTACCCCAACCAGGTCAACAACGTCCTCTGCTTCCCCTTCATCTTCCGCGGCGCGCTCGATGTCGGTGCGACCACCATCAACGAGGAGATGAAGCTCGCGGCGGCGCAGGCGATCGCCAAGCTGGCGCACGATCCGGGGCTGGAAGTCTCGCCGTCGGGGCAGCCGGCAGTGTACGGGCCCGAGCACATCATCCCGAACCCGTTCGACCAGCGGCTGATCCTCCGCATCGCGCCGGCCGTGGCGCGGGCGGCGATGGAGTCGGGAGTGGCCAAGCGCCCGATCACCGATTTCCAAGCCTATCACGACAGCCTGAACCGCTTCGTCTTCCGCTCCGGCCTCGTGATGAAGCCGGTGATCGACAAGGTGATCGGCCAGCAGAAACGCATCGCCTTCGCCGACGGTGAGGACGAGCGCGTGCTGCGCGCCGCGCAGGTGATGATCGAGGACCGCATGGCGCTGCCGATCCTGATCGGCCGTCCGCAGGTGATCGAGAGCCGGCTGCAGCGCTTCGGGCTGACCATCAAGCCGGGCCGCGACTTCGAGGTGGTGAACCCCGAAGACGATCCGCGCTATCGTGAGTATGTCGAGCTGTTCCACTCGCTGGTCGGCCGCAACGGCGTGACGCCCGACATTGCAAAGACCATCGTGCGCACCAACACCACTGTCATCGCCGCGCTGTCGGTGAAGCGCGGCGACGCCGACGCCATGCTCTGCGGCTTCCAGGGCCGCTTCATCAAGCACGTGCGCGACATCCGCTCGATTATCGGGCTGCAGGACGGGGTCAAGGACGTCTCGGCGCTCTCGATGCTGATCATGCCGCGTGGCGTGTTCTTCCTCGCCGACACCTACGTCAACATGGACCCGACGCCCGACGAGCTGGTGGCCATCGCGCTGCAGGCGCGCGACCATCTCAAGCGCTTCAACATCGAAGCAAAGGCCGCGCTGCTTAGCTACTCGAACTTCGGTTCGCGCGACGGTGACACCGCCTACAAGATGCGTGAGGCCTACCAGAAGCTGAAGGCGGTGGCGCCCGAGATGATCCTCGAAGGCGAGATGCAGGGTGACCTGGCGCTCAACGACGACCTCAGGAGCCGCTACATCCCGGACTCGGTGCTGAAGGGCGAGGCGAACCTGTTGCTGTTCCCCAACCTCGACAGCGCCAACCTGTCGATGACGCTGCTCAAGGAGATGAACAACGCGCTCGCCGTTGGTCCGATCCTGATGGGACCGCGCGCCCCGGCCCACATCCTTGCCCCCTCGACCACCAGCCGCGGAATCGTCAATATGACGGCAATTGCCGCCAGCGAAGCGGTCGCATTGGGGGAGAGGACCTGATGATCCGACATACTGTCGTATTCAATTTGAAGCACGCCCACGGTTCATTGATGGAGAAGGCCTTCCTCCGCGACGCGTTGGTGCTGAAAGAAATTCCGGGCGTAAAGAAGTTCGAGCAACTGCGGCAGACGTCCAAGAAGAACGACTACGAGTTCGGCTTCTCGATGGAGTTCGCCGACCAGGCCGCCTACACGGCGTACAATGAGCACCCCAAACACGTGAAGTTCGTGCGGGAGCGCTGGGACCGCGAGGTCGAGAAGTTCCTGGAGATCGACTACGAGCCGATTTGAGGAAGATCCAGCCGCTCGACCAGCAGTTTGGCGAGGGTCGGAACTTCCTCGACTGCCGCGTGCCAGATGATGTCGGGGTCAACCTCGAAATAGCCGTGCGCGATACGGTTTCTCAAGCCGCGGATATCCTTCCACGGCACCTCGGGCAAGGCGGCGACGAAGTCTGGGTGCTCTGTTTGTACGCGCGTGGCCAAGTCGGCGATCATGTACAAGCTCATGATCAGCCCGCGCTCCGCGAACAGATTTGCCTGAACGTCCTCTCGGTTGTTCATCGCGACGAATGTGCCGATTTCCGCGGCCGTGTCGCGGATATGGTAGATCAGCACACGGAGACGCTCGTCGATCAAACCGGCTGAGCCTCGGCTAGAACCCTGTCGCGAAAGTACCGGGATAGCTCACGGGGTGTCACAATCTGGACCGGTACCCCCAGCGTTTCCTCCAACTCGACTTGCAGTCCACCAAGATCAAGCAGGGTCGTGCTGGGTAGTGTGTCGACGAGGATGTCGATGTCGCTTCCCTCTCGGTCGGTCCCGTGCAGAACCGAGCCGAATACGCGCGGATTTGTCGTGCGCCGGCGCGCGACAAGCTCACGAATGACCGCACGATTCTGCTCAAACACTTCGGACGGGCGCATCTCAAGTCTCCTGTCTAAAGGATAGGTTACGCCCGGCCGATTGCAAGATTGCTACTGGAACGCCGTCTCCGCGAAACTCCGGAGCTTGCGCGAGTGCAGCCGGTCTGGCGGCTGATCCCTTAGAATCTCCATCGCGCGTAGTCCGATCTGGAAGTGGCGGTTGACCTGCGTCCGGTAGAAGTCGGAGGCCATCCCGGGGAGTTTGAGTTCTCCGTGCAAGGGCTTATCCGAGACGCACAATAGCGTGCCGTAGGGGACGCGGAAGCGGAAGCCGTTGGCGGCGATGGTGGCCGATTCCATGTCGAGCGCGACGGCGCGCGACTGCGACAGCTGCCGGGTGATCTCGGCCTGGTCGCGCAGTTCCCAGTTGCGGTTGTCGAAGGTGGCGACGGTGCCGGTGCGCATGATGCGCTTGGTCTCGATGCCCTCGAGATGGGTGATTTCGGCCACCGCTTTCTCCAGCGCCACCTGCACTTCGGCGAGCGCCGGGATCGGCACGGTGACCGGCAGGTCAGCGTCGAGCACGTGGTCTTCGCGCAGGTAGGCGTGGGCGAGCACGTAGTCGCCCAGTTCCTGCGAGTTGCGGAGCCCGGCGCAATGGCCGAGCATGATCCAGGCGTGCGGCCGCAGCACCGCGATGTGGTCGGTGATGGTCTTGGCGTTGGAGGGGCCGACGCCGATGTTGACGATGGTGATGCCCCGGTTGCGCGGCATGGTGAGGTGCAGCGCCGGCATCTGCGGGATGCGCGTGGCGCGGAGGCCTGACGTACCGCCGCCCAGCCGCTTGTTCAGCGTCATGAACCCGCCGGGTTCGATGAAGCTGTCGTATTCCGGATGGCCTTCCTGCATGTAGCGCTCGGCCACGCGGGCGAACTCGTCCATGTAGAAACCGTAGTTCGTGAAGATCACGAAATTCTGGAAATGGTCGGCCTCGGTGCCGGTGTAGTGGCTGAGCCGCTGCAGCGAATAGTCGACGCGCGGCGCGGTGAAATGCGCCAGCGGGTAGGGCCCACCCGGTGGCGGCACGAACGTGCCGTTGGCGATCTCGTCGTCGGTATCCTGCAGGTCCGGCACGTCGAACAGGTCGCGCAGCGGGATCGGCAGGGCGTTGATCGCCTCGCCGTCGATCCGTTCGGTCGAGGGGATGGCGAAATGCAGCGGGATGCGGGTCGAGGACTCGCCGACCTCAATGGCGCCGCCGTGATTCCTGAGGATCACCTCGAACTGCTCGATCAGGTAGGTCTTGAACAGGTCCGGCGCAGTGATCGTAGTGCGGTAGATGCCCGGCGTGTGGAGGTACCCATACGGCAGGGTGCTGTCGGTCTTGCCATAGCTGCGCGAGGTGACCTGCACCTCGGGGTAGAACGCCCGCACCCGGCCCTTGGGGACGCGTCCACGGGTCAGGCCGAGCAGCTGCTCCCGGATGAAGCCGGTATTGCGGTGGTAGATCTCGGCGACATAGGCCCAGGCGGCGTGCGGATCGGTGAACGCCTTTTGCGGCAGCGCCGCGGGAGTGATGGTGTCCATGTTCTTCTCGTTGGCAAGGCGGCAGGCACCGCTTGCAGCCCATCCTTAGGAGCTTCGGGGTGCTTCGGCAATCGGCGCACCTTACCGGGTGTTCATCTACTTCACCTTCCGGTGAAGGTACTTTTCATGACGCAAATGCACCCCATCTTAGAGGGGAGTTCATCGGACTACTGCAAACGACCCATGCACCGGTGAACCGCGAGGAGATGCCCGCCGCTGCCCCCAAGCCCTCAACAGTGCGGCCGGCTCTTCTCAGGGCCACGGAACCAGAGATGGTTTCGTGGCCCTCTTATTTTGTGCCGATGACGCGGCGATGTCAGTGACACGCCGACGATGTCAGTCGACCCGGCGGGCGGTGATCTGGGTCGGACGCTCGCTCGAAACCGACGGCGTATAGGTGCAGCGCAGCGTCTGCAGCACCGGCAGGTCGGGGACGATGATCCGGGCGAGGAAGGCCGGCAGCAGGTTGCCGCCACGGCAGCTCATGCGATCCGCGCTCCACGCCACGCCGTTGCCGCACGAAGTGCGCTTGAGCTGGACGTTGATGTCGCGGCCGCTGGCCGACCAGTTGAGCCGGCCGTCGCAGCGTACGCCGCCGCCACGCACCGTGTAGGTGCCGCGCTGCTCGAGGCAGAAGGTCATGCGGTAGGGGCCATAGAGCCGCTGCTGCACCTGGTAGCAACCCGTGAACAACGCGCCGCCCGGCACGTCGGGCACGATCACCCGTGTGCTCATGTCCTCGGCATAGGTCGGGGTCAGAACGGCCAGTACGACCAGCAGGCCGGCGGCCAGACCGGCAAGATATCGAATGACGCTCATGAGGCTTTCTCCAATGCGCTGCCGGATGTCGGCAACGTCCGCGATTGCGAGGCTAACACCTTGAAACCGAGGACAATATGACCGACCCGCTCACATTGCTTCAATGCTTACCGAAAGGTTCGCGTATCTGCGCGTAGTGCCGCCGCCTAATCCGGCAGCGCGATGTCCTCGGGTTCGGTACGGTCGAATACCCGCACCGGGTTCACTTCGCCGTCGTAGGAAGCATCGACGTCGTACGTGACCAGCCGGTATTCGCCATCGGCCAGCGACCACACGCCGATACTCGACGCATCGCCAATACCGCGCCAGTAGGCCGACGAGGTGATCGTCCCGGACCTTGGGTCGACCTCGGCGTTGGTGACGAGGAACCTTGCCGTCATGCCGGTGAGTTCGAGCTTCACTAGCTTGCCGTCGCCGGCCGCCTCGTCGTAGCTCGGCTTGACGGTCGGTGTGGCCATGCTCAGCGGCCGCAGCCCGTCGAGCTCGTCCCAGCCGTAGAACACGGAGCTGAAATTGTAGGCGCCGCCATTGCAGTTGAACTGGTACAGCCGGAACTTTCGCGCCGGGGCGTCCGCCTCGTCGTAGCTGCCCTGATAGGTGAGGTCGAACACCTGGGGTTCGGTGCCGCCATAGCCGCCATCGATCGCCGCATTGCAGGGCTCGGTGAAGGCGAGGGTGAAAAGGCGCCGGACCAGCGCGGTGTCGGGCGGCGCTTCGGTCGCGGTCGCCAGTTCCGTGGTCGGCACGAAACTGTCGTAGTCCGGTGGACTGTCGGTCTGGGCAAGCGCTGCGGACGTTGCAGCAACGGCGGCAAGGATGATCAGCAGTCGGCGCATGTTGGGCTCCCGTTGCGCGCAACTATGGCAGCAGCGACCTGCCCAGACGAGGGGGATGGTACAAAATCGCTTCCGGCCCCGACGGCTTGTCGCTATGTTTTGCCCGGCACGCGGGAGGGATCATGCGACTGCCGGTTTCAGCCACTGCACTGCTGCTCGCAACGCTCGCCGCCGGCCCATCAATCGCCGCCGGAATGGTCGATTCTGTGTTCCAGGTCACCTTCCGCTATGCCGGCGACGACGAGGTGTTGAACGAGACCGTGGTGCCGCTGCTGCCGGGCAATGCCTGCTACAACTGGTACGTGCGGCTGGCGAAGGGCGACGCCCCCAAGGCCGCGACCGAGACCCTGAGCCTCCCCGTGGCGCTCGAGGACTGGGGTACCCTCGCCACCGACCCCGATGACGGCATCGATATCTCCACCGACGGCAAAGTAGCCACCCGCACCTTCACCCCCGAGCTCGACGAGGGCGGCTGGTTCAGCCACAGCTGGTGCGTTGCACCGGGCGACCCAGTCGGCGCCCATTCGATCGCCATCGCGGTCGATGGCGAAAAGCTCGTTACCTATGATTTCCAGGTGGTCCTGCCCGAGGACTATTACTGGCCCAGCATCGCCCAGCCCGCGCCGCGCGAGCGCAGCGTCGACCACAGCTGGTGATTCCCAGCCTACCAACCCCTGAGGACTACTGATGTCGCTTTCCATGTACGCGATCACCGTTCCGGTGTTCACGCGCTACCTCAACAACCTCGACGCCATCCTGGTGAAGGCCGAGGTCAACGCCGCCGAGCGCAAGATCAAGCCGGAAGTGCTGGTGTCGTCGCGTCTGGCGCCCGATATGCACCCGCTGTCGTTCCAGGTGCAGTCGACCACTGATCGGATCAAGTTCACGCTGGCGCGCCTCACCGGCCGCACCCCGCCGAGCTGGGAGGACACCGAGACGACGCTCGCCGACCTCCGCGCCCGCATCAAGAAGGCGCAGGAGTTCGTCGCGACCTTTTCAGAGGCCGATCTCGCCGGCAGTGAAGGCAAGACGCTGACGCTGAAAGTGCGCGGCGAGGACACCCAGGTGCCGGCCATCGAGCACGTGACGCTCAACGCCGTGCCGCAGATCTTCTTCCACATCACCTCGGCCTACGCGATCCTGCGCCATAACGGCGTGCCGATCGGCAAGCGCGACTTCACGGGCGGCTGATACGGCCCGGGCGCTTTTCATCGGCGCCGATGGCTTGCTCGGGTCAGCCGCCCTGCGCGGCTGGCTCGAGAGCGGTAACACGGTGGCCGCGTTCTGGACCGCCAGGAATCCGCCCGCCCGGCTGCGGCTGGGCGACCTCATCTCGCCGCGCTGGAGCGCTCGGCGTTTGCTGCGGCGCCACACCATCCCCGCGCTGACCGTGCCGCACCTCCGCGACTGGCCTGGGGCGGAGGCGGCCATAGCGGCGCTCGGCGTCGACACGCTGATCACTTGCGAGACCATGTTGATCGTGCCGCCCCGGCTGCTGGAGCTGTTCGGCGGTCGCGCGGTGAACTTCCATCCGTCGCTGCTGCCGGCTTACCGCGGAGCTTCGCCGCTGATTGGCGCCTTGCTCGACGGCAACGAGAGCACCCACGCGGGAGTGACCGCTCATGTGCTGTCGCCCAGCATCGACGAAGGGCCGATCATTGCCCGGCTCCCCATGCCTTATGACGCCGCCGGGCGCAGTTACCCGGTCTGGGTAGCGCAGCACGCCGCAGCCTGCCGCCGTCTCGCTCGCGAGCATCTGCCGGCCTATCTCGGCGGAGCGATCGAGGCGCAGCCGCAGGTCGGTGGCTTCTATCGCAGAGTGAGGGAGGAGCGGGAGATTGGGCCGCGGCTGACCGTTGCGGAGGTCGAACGCACGCTGGCCGCCGCCGGCATGTCCCATCGCATCGGCGTGCCGTTGCCGGGGCGAAAGCGGCCGGCTTCGGTGCGGAGTATTCGTCGGGTGCTCGGTCCCGCCACCGGCGCGCCGCCGGTGCTCCGGACCTTCTCGGTAACGCTCGATGTGGCTGACGCGCGCATCGTGCTGGTGCGCAACACCGCCGTGCAGCGCGCCGGCGACCGGTTGGTGCTGGTCAGGGCACTCGAGCGGCTCGATCAGGAGTAGCGCTCTTCCTTCCACGGGTCGGCGTGGTTGTGATAGCCGCGGACTTCCCAGAAGCCGCGGTGATCGCGCTGCGCAAACTCGATGCGCTTCAGCCACTTCGGGCTCTTCCAGAAGTAGAGGTGCGGCACCACCAGCCGGACCGGGCCGCCATGGTCGCGGCTGAGCGGCTCGTTCTCCCAGGTGTGGGCGATGAGCGCGTCCTCGGAGGCAAAGTCCTCGATCGCCATGTTGGTGGTGTAGCCGTCGTTCGAGCTGAACAGCACGAAGCGGGCTTCCGGCTTCACGCCGACCGCGTCCATCAGCTGGTGCGTGGTCACGCCCTTCCAGTGGTTGTCGTAGCGCGACCAACTGGTGACGCAGTGGATGTCGTTGAGCTTGTCGGCCTGCGGCTGCTGCATCAGGTCGTCGAACGACCAGGTCTGCGGGTGTTCGACCTCGCCGGCGATGTCGAGGCGCCAGACTTCCTTGGAGACGTTCGGGGTTTGCCCGAGGTCGAGGATCGGCCAGTTCTTCACCAGGTGCTGGCCGGGCGGCAGGCGTACGTCCTCGGGCCGCGACAGCTGGCCGGTCAGGAACTTGCCGAGTTCGGCCCAGCGCGACTTGGTCTTGGTGAGCTTGCTGTCTTCGGGGAGATCGTCATCGCTGGACATGCTGGCCTCATCTGGCTGTGTCCGAGAGCTTCGCCGACCGGCGCGCCAAGTCAATGGACTTTCCCGCTCCGGTGCCGCGCGCCGGCCGCATGTCCGATTTTGGCCGGCCTACCCATTGTGAGGCCCGGCGATGGCCCCCATGTTTTCCGCATCGTTCAACATTGGAGCTTGAAGATGCTGAACCCCGAAGACCGCCGCGCCATCGAAGGGCTGTTCGACCGGCTTGCCGACGTCGAGCGCCGGAACCCGCAGCGCGACCCCGAGGCGCAGGACCTGATCGATCGCGAGATGGTCCGGCAGCCAGGCGCACCGTACTACATGGCGCAGACCATTCTGGTGCAGCAGCACGCCCTCGAGGTCGCCGAGCGGCGCATCGAGGAGCTGGAGCGCGAGGCCGAGGAGCGCGGCAATGGCGGCCTGTTCGGTGGCCTGTTCGACGATGGCCGCGGCCGCCAGAACCGCACCGAGGAGCGTCAGCCGGCGCAGCGCAACCGCAACCCGTGGGACCGCCAGGACGATGCTGCACAGCAGCAGAACTACCAGCGCGGCCAGATGGGGCAGGGCGGCGGCTTTCTTGCCGGTGCAGCCCAGACGGCTCTCGGCGTCGCCGGTGGCGTGCTGCTCGGCAGCGCCATCGGTTCGCTGTTCGGCGCCGGCGGTGCCCACGCCGCCGAAACCCCGGCCAACGAGCAGCCTGCCGATGCCGGTAACGACAATGTCAACGACCAGGATCAGGGCGGCGGCCAGGACAGCGGCGACCAGTCCGGCGGCGATTGGGGCGATTTCGGCGGCGGCGACGGTGGTGGCTTCGACATGGGTGGTGATTTCTGACGCAGCGCCATGGGGTTGCCGCATCGGGGAATCGTTGGGCATGATCGCGGCCGATGACAGAACCGCACGTTGAGATTGACCTATCGAAGGTAGACCAGGCCGAGGGAGCGGATCGCCTCTCGGCCATCCTTATGGCGATTGCGCTGGCAGAGGATCGAGACCGGATCTCGATCGGCGGTCTGCTGGTCGCACTGGAACGGCGCGCGCTCGGCGCGCTGATGTTCGTTTTCGCCATCATCACCGCGCTGCCGATGCCGCCCGGCGTGTCGGCGATCGTCGGGGCGCCGCTGGTGTTCCTGACCGCGCAGCTGATGCTGGGGATGAACGCCTGGCTGCCGCGCATCATCACCGATCGCTCGCTGAGCCGCGTCGATTTTCATCGCGTCATGAAGGCGGCGTCGCCGTGGCTCGCCCGCGCCGAAGGGATCATGAAGCCGCGCTTCGAGTTTCTGGCCAAGCGCCCGGCAGTTTACTTCGCCGGGTTCGTGGCCTTTGTCATGGCGCTGCTGGTGCTGCTGCCGATCCCCGGCGCCAACATGGCCCCGTCGATTGCCATCTGCATCATCGCGCTGGGACTGCTCGAGCGTGACGGCGTCTGGATCGTGCTCGGCGCCCTGGTGGGGATCGTCTCGACGATCGTCGTCGGCGGCATCTACTGGGTGCTGATCAGCTGGACGGTCGGCGTGGTGCTCAGCTTCTTCGGGCTCGGCGCGCCGCCGCCCCCGCCGGTTCCGGTGGCCTAGGCGCTCACCAGTAGGCGAGCGCTGCGAACGGGTCGTTGGTGAAGGTGCCGGCCTTGCGCTTCTCGTAGAAATTGTTCCCGCCCGCTTCCAGCACGTAGAACATGTTGTTGTACGAGAAGCGGTAGCCGGCGGTGTGGAAGTGCTTCACATCGCGCGACAGCGTCGGGTGGCGTGCGCCGCGCAGCACCTTGTCGGCGACGCTGTAGGCCATCGCCGCCGAGCGTTTCTCGGTCATTTTCTTCGACAGGACGCCCGGGGCGAACTGGTTTTTCTGGCCGACCACGCCGCAGACCGACTGCGGGTACTTCTTGTCGGCGACGCGGTTCATCACCACCGTGCCGACGGCCAGCATGCCGTCTTCGCTCGAGCGGTTGGATTCGAAATACATCGCCCGCGCCAGGCAATCGCGCGAGGAGAGGCCGCCAAGTGAGAAAGTGGCGCAGCCGGCGACGAGGCTCAACAGCATCGGCGCCGCGAACAGCAGCTTGAGTGACCCTGCCAACGATGACTCCAGAACGCAAACACAACTAAGGAGCCGGGCTGACGCTGCCCGTGCTCCCTAGAATGCACGCGCCGGAGTTAAGAGTGCGTTGAGGATGTCAGCGCCGGCGAGAGCCCGACGCCATCACCAGGCTGACGAGGCAGGCGAGGCCGACCATTGCCACCATGGTCGGCGCGGGATCGCGGCGCACCGCCTTGCCAGCTTTCCACGCCTGCTTGCCGAGCACGCGTGCGGCCACGGCGCCATGGTGTAGCGCTTCGTCGGCGAAGTGGCTGACATCATGCCGTGCCCCATTGCTGTAGCGCGCCAGCGCGTTGGACAGCTGGCTCGCGTCACGCGCCAGGCTTGCGAACTGGCGGCCGAAGCGGTCCTGCGCGTCGTCGGTGAAGTGGGACAGGTCGAAGCCGCGGGAATGGGCCATGGCTGATGCTCCTCAGTGTGTGAGGCGCTAACGCGACAGCGGGTTTCGGAGTTCCAGAAACTGGGCGAGGGCAGGGCTACCAGCGGTAGCATCGTCCTGCCCTCTACTTAAGCTCAGTAAACTTGAGCGCAATCCGTTAACGAGTGGTTAACGTCCGCCCGCCGGGACGACCGCGCGGCGGTAGAGATGCCAGGTCGCGTGACCGAGGACCGGCACCACGATGCTGAGCCCGACCAGCAGCGGAATCGTACCGATCACCAGCAACGCCGCGACGATGAAACCCCAGGCAGCGATCTGGATCGGGTTCTTGAGCGTCACCCGCAGCGAGGTCTGCACGGCGACGGCCGTACCGAGATCACGATCGAGCAGCAGCGGGATCGACACCACCATGGTCGCGAGCACGAACGCCGCGAACAGGAAGCCGATCAGGTTGCCCCAGATCATCAGCTGCTGGCCCTGCGGGGTGGTGAGCACCTCGTTGACGAACGCCATCAGCGTTGGCGGCGATCCCGGGCCGAAGAACGACTCGTAGATGAACTGCGCCGTCATCAGCCACACGGTGAAGACGATCAGCATCATCACGCCCAGGGCGGCGATCGAGGCGAAGGCCGGGGTCTTGAACACATCGAACGCGGCGCGCCAGTGCGTATCGAGCCCTTGCTCCTGCCGCCGGCTCATCTCGTAGATCGGTAGCGCCAGGAATGGCCCGACCAGCGCGAAGCCGGAAATCAGCGGGAACAGCAATGGCCAGGAATTGTTGCCGGAAGTCCAGACGGCGAGCATGGCGCCGACCAGCGGATAGATCAGGCCCAGGAAGGCCAGATGCGAGGGCCGTTGCCAGAAATCGCGCCAGCCTTCGGCCAGGGCGCCCGTGAGGTCGTCGAAGCCGATGCGGCGGATCTCGGGAACATCGAGCCGTTCCGCATTGGTGAGCACGTGAAAGCCGACCATCTCCATCCTCCTCGAAATGGGGAGCCAGGACGGTCGCCGCTTGGCGTTTCTAACGCCCGGCGGTAACCGCCACTGCGTCTCGAACACCATCCTAGACCGGTTTTTCGATCCTGTCGAAGTAAGCCTTTCGTGTGCCGCGGTGAACGACGCACCGATTTCAAGGTCCCGAACGGGACAAAAAGCGACCCGGTCCGGTTTGACGCGCCGCGCGCGATGCCCAAATGCGTTGCCATCACTGGGAAAAGGGGAACGCGATGACCGGCAAGGAAGGTGCGAGGCTGCACCGGCAGTTCGACAGGATCGGCCGGGCCGTACCCGCTTCTACCGGGTTTCTCGCGTGGATCAGGAAGCCGTCGTCGCGCATCGTGCGCATCCCGCTCGGCATCCTGCTGATTCTGGGCGGCATCTTCAGCTTCCTGCCCATTCTGGGCGCCTGGATGCTGCCGCTCGGCCTGTTCCTCCTCGCACTCGACCTGCCGTTCCTGCAGGGGCCGATCAACCGGCTGAGCTTCTGGGTGCAGCGCAAATGGACCAACTGGCAGCGCAGCCGGCGCGACCGGAAGCGCTAGCTACTCCAGCGTGCCGTTGGCGATCGCTGCTTCCAGCAGGTCGACCGCATGCGCCAGCTTCTCGTCGACGACGTGGAGGTAGCGTTTCCAGTCGTCGAGATGCCCGAGCTCCTCGTCGCCATCCGAAATGCCCCGCAGCGCGATCAGCGGCACCGTGAAGCGCTGGCAGGCCCGCAGCACGGCGTAAGTCTCCATGTCCACCATGTCGGCCTCGATCTGTCCGTAGGCCGCGCCGGACACGACATTGGCGCCGGTCGAAAGCGTCGCTTTCTCTATACCCGGAACGAACGGCCCCAGCGGGATCACTGCCGGCTGGTCGAGCAGCGGCGTCACCCCCGGCTCGAACCCGAGCGGCGAGGCGTCCATGTCGCGGTAGTCGACCGAGATTGCCTGGTACACCTCGGTCTGCTCGAGCTTTGCCGAGCCTCCGGAGCCCAGCGACACCACCAGCGCCGGCAGCTTGCCCTGTGCCTCGAGCTTCGTCAGCGCGTGCGTAACGACGATCGCCGCCTCGACCGGGCCCACCCCCGTCATCAGCGGCGTGATCCGCGCGCGCAGGTGCGGGCCGTACTCGTTGTCGAGCGCCATGACGTAGAGGATGTCGGCCGAACCGGGCGTGCGGGATGCGAAAGGCATCAGGGCTCCTTGGCATTTTCAGCGGCAAGTCGGAGGGGTAAGCTCGAATGGCGGCTCATGCAACGGAGGAGAACATGCTTCTGTCCGACCATCGTGCCTACGCGACCATCCCGGCGGCCAATCTCGCCCGGGCCAAGGCCTGGTACCGGGACAAGCTTGGCCTCGACCCGGCCCAGGAGCTGCCGATTGGCATCGTCTACCGGCTCGGTGACGGCACCGGCTTCCAGCTCTACGAGACCCAGTTCGCCGGCACCGCCCAGAATACCGCCATGGCTTTCACCTCCAACGACATGGTGGCGGACATGAAGATGCTGCGCGATCGCGGCGTGAAGTTCGAGGAGTACGATTTCCCAGGGCTGAAGACCGAGAATGGCATGGCCTCCATGGGCCCGTACCATGGCGCCTGGTTCAAGGATTCCGAGGGCAACATCCTGGCGATTGGCGACGAGCCGTACTGAACCGACGGTAGCCGCATTGACAGCGCGCACGGCGGGCAACAGTCTGCCGCGCCATGACGATTGCACCTTCGCTGGCGGCTGAAGTGAAGCCGCGCCTCACCGCCGAGATCGACGCCCGGCGCGACGACCTGATCGCCCTGACGCAGGACCTGATCCGCATCCCGACGGTCAACCCGCCCGGCGACAACTACCGCGAGATCTGCGACTACCTCGCGCGCCGCCTGAGCAAACACGGCTACGCCGTTGAATTGATTCGCGCTGAGGGTAAGCCCGGCGACAGCGACAAGCACCCGCGTTGGAACGTGGTCGCTCGCCGCGAAGGCGCGCTGCCGGGCGAGACCGTGCATTTCAATTCGCACCACGACGTGGTCGAGGTCGGCCGCGGCTGGACCTTCGATCCGTTCGGCGGCGAGCTCAAGGACGGCCGCATCTACGGCCGCGGCACCTGCGACATGAAGGGCGGCCTCGCCGCCTCGATCATTGCGGCGGAGGCCTTCGCCGACGTGGTGCCCAACTATTGCGGCGCTATCGAAATCTCGGGTACTGCCGACGAAGAGACCGGCGGTTTTGGCGGCGTGGCCTACCTTGCCGAAAAGGGCTACTTCTCGCCCGAGCGGGTGCAGCACGTCATCATCCCCGAGCCGCTCAACAAGGACCGCATCTGCCTCGGGCATCGCGGCGTCTGGTGGGCGGAGATCGAGACGTTCGGGCGCATCGCCCACGGCTCGATGCCGTTCCTGGGCGACAGCGCTATCCGGCACATGGCCGAGGTGCTCCGCCAGTTCGAGGATGTGCTCTATCCCTCGTTGAGCCAGAAGCGCACCGCCATGCCGGTAGTGCCGCCCGGCGCGCGGCAGTCGACCATGAACATCAACTCGATCCACGGCGGGCAGGCGGAGCCCGAGGGCGGCTTCACCGGCTTTCCGGCGCCGGTGGTGGCCCACTCGGCCCGCATCGTCATCGACCGGCGCTACCTGATCGAGGAGAGTCCGGCCGCCGTGCGGCAAGAGGTCATCGACCTGCTCGAGAAGCTGAAGGCCGAGCGGCAGGGGTTCAGCTACGAAATCCGTGACCTCTGGACCATTTCGCCGACGATGACCGAGAAAGACGCACCTGTGGTGCGTTCCGTCGCCAAGGCCATCGGCGAGGTGATGGGTGTGTCGCCGGAATATGTCGTCTCACCCGGCACTTACGACCAGAAGCACATCGATCGTATCGGCCGGCTGAAGAATTGCATCGCCTACGGCCCCGGCATCCTCGACTTGGCACACCAGCCGGACGAGTGGGTCGGCGTCGACGACATGCTGGATTCGGCCAAGGTGATGGCGCTAACGCTGCTCGACCTGCTCGGGCCGGATCGCGCGGCGTGAGACTTGCGTGGAAAGCCGTTTCCCGCAAGCTATGCGCTACGCGCAAATCGCGCCGTGCAGCCGGTTCACCTGAAGCCGGAAGCATCCTAGGATCGTCTCAAGGCCGCGGGGGTAAGCGGCTGCAATCAGAAGGGATAATCATGCGCAGATCACTGGTCGTGCTGGCTCTCGCCGGCGCATTGGCAATGACCACCGCGATGACGCCGGCATTCGCCCAGGCGCGGACCGACGTGAAGGTCGGCCTCGTGCTCGAGCCGCCCAGCCTTGACCCGACTGCCGAGGCCGCCGCCGCCGTCGACGAAGTCCTCTATGCCAACGTGTTCGAGGGCCTGACCCGCATCATCGCCGATGGCAGTGTGGTGCCGGCGCTGGCGAAGTCCTGGGACATTTCCGCGGACGGTCTGACCTACACCTTCCACCTGGTCGAAGGCGCCAAGTTCCACGACGGCAGCGATTTCAACGCCGACGACGTAAAGTTCTCGCTCGACCGTATCAACGCCGAGGGCTCGCTGAACGCCCAGAAGGCGCTTTACGCTTCGATCGCTTCGGTGGAAGTGGTCGATCCCGCGACCGTCAAGCTTACGCTCAAGCAGCCCGACGGCAACCTGATCTACAATCTCGCCTGGGGCGATGCGGTGATCGTGGCGCCGGAGAGCGCCGACAACAACAAAACCAACCCGATCGGCACCGGCCCGTTCTCCTTCAAGGACCGCGTCGAGGGTGACTCGATCACGCTCGAGAAGAACCAGGCATACTGGGGCACCCCGGTGAAGCTTGAAGGCGCGACCTTCAAGTTCATCGCCGACCCGACCGCCGCGTTCGCCGCGCTGCAGGCTGGTGACGTCGACTCCTTCCCGAACTTCCCGGCGCCGGAAACGGTGGCGCAGTTCCAGAACGACCCGCGCTTCCGCGTGGTGATCGGCTCGACCGAGGGCGAAACCGTCCTCTCGATCAACAACGCCAAGCCGCCGCTGGACAACGTCAAGGTGCGCGAGGCCATTGCCCACGCCATCGACCGCAAGGCGATCATCGATGGCGCGATGTTCGGCTACGGCACGCCGATCGGCACGTTCCTGTCGCCGGCCAATCCCGACTACGTTGACCTCACGGCGCAGTCGAACTACGACCCGGAGAAGTCGAAGGCGCTGCTGGCGGAAGCCGGTATCAGCGACCTGACGCTGTCGCTGAAGCTGCCTCCGGTCGAGGGCTATGCCCGCCGTGGCGGCGAGATCATCGCCAGCCAGCTGGCGGCGGTCGGCATCAAGACCGAGACGACCAACCTCGAATGGGCGCAGTGGCTCAGCGAGGTGTTCACCGACAAGAACTACGACCTGACCATCGTTTCGCACACCGAGCCCAACGACATCGGGATTTTCGCGCGCGACGGCTACTACTTCAACTACACCAATGCCGACTTCAAGAAGCTCATCGCCGATCTGGCGGTGACCTCCGACCCGGCCAAGCGCTCGGAGCTGACCAAGGCGGCCGAACAGAACCTCGCCGACAACTACGCGGCCGGCTTCCTGTTCGAGCTCGCCAAGGTCGGCGTCGAGAACGCCAAGCTCAAAGGCATGTGGGAAAACGCCCCGACCCAGGCGACCGACCTCACCGGCGTGTCCTGGGAAGAGTGAGTTGTTCGGGGCGGGTGAAAGCCCGCCCCGGTTCTACCCATTGAGCACCGTCCCTCCCCACATCCGCGATGTCATCCCCGCGAAAGCGGGGACCCAATTCTCCCCCCGAGCGGGCGGTGAGTTGGGTCCGCGCTTTCGCGGGGATGACACCTGTGTGTGGGGGAGACACAGTTGGTCCAGCAACGGGGCCACCCGCTGATGCCCTCGTTCATCCTCGGCCGCCTCACTTCGCTCGTCCTCAGCCTGATCGCCGCCTCGCTCGTGATCTTCCTCGTCCTCGAGGTGGTACCCGGCGATCCGGCGCAATTCATGCTCGGGCTCAACGCCACGCCGGAAGCGGCAGCGACGCTGCGCACCGCGCTCGGCCTGGATGGGCCGTTGCTCGAGCGCTATTTCACCTGGGTGCTCGGGCTGCTGCACGGCGATTTCGGCATCAGCTACACCTACAAGGTGCCGGTGGCCGGACTGATTGCCGACCGCATCTGGGTCTCGCTGCCGCTCGCCATCTACGCGTTGGTGCTCTCAACGTTGATCGCCTTTCCAGTCGGCATCCTGGCCGCGGTGAAGCGCAACTCGGCAGCCGATGTCGGCATCATGGGGGCGACGCAGGTCGGCCTCGCGGTGCCGAACTTCTGGTTCGCCATGCTGCTGGTGCTGCTGTTCTCGATTACGCTGCGCTGGTTCTCCGCCGGCGGTTTCCCCGGCTGGCAGGACCCGTTGATGGCGCTGAAGGCCCTGACGCTGCCGGCTGTCGCCCTGGCGCTGCCGCAGGCCTCGATCCTCGCGCGTGTGATGCGCTCGTCGCTGCTCGACACATTGGGCGAGGACTACATCCGCTCGGCCCGGGCCAAGGGCCTGAGCCAGGGGCAGACGCTGTGGCGGCACGCGTTGCGCAATGCACTGATCCCGGTGCTGACCATCATCGGGTTGCAGTTCTCGTTCCTCCTCGCCGGGGCGATCATCATCGAGAACGTGTTCTTCCTGCCCGGCCTAGGGCGGCTGGTGTTCCAGGGCATCACCTCACGCGACCTGATCGTGGTGAAGTCGGTGGTGATGCTGCTGGTGTTCGCGGTGATCCTCGTCACCTTCCTCGTCGACATCACCTATGCGCTGGTTGACCCGCGGCTGCGGAGGGCGACGCGATGAGCTCAACTACGGCTCCCGCATCCCGCGACAGCCTACTGAAGGCGGCGCTCCGCTCGCCGAACTTTCTCATCGGAGCCGCGATCACGCTGGTCTTCGTCCTCGCGGCGCTGATCTCGTTCGTCTGGACGCCGTACGATTATCTCGCCCAGAACATTCCCAACAAGCTGAAGCCGCCTTCGGCCGAGCACTGGTTCGGCACCGACCATTTCGGCCGCGATATCCTCTCGATGATCATGGTCGGCGCCCGCACCTCAATCGCCGTGGCCTTCATCGCGGTCACCGTCGCCATGGTGATCGGTGTGCCGATCGGGCTCTGGGCGGCGGCGAGGCGGGGGACGCTGCTCGACGACGTGCTGATGCGCGCCAACGACCTGGTGTTCGCCTTCCCAGCGCTGCTGATCGCCATCCTGATCACCGCGGTATTCGGGCCGGGCGCCATCAACGCCATCATCGCCGTCGGGCTCTACAACATGCCGGTGTTCGCGCGGCTGGCGCGCGCCGGAGCGCTGAGCCTGTGGCAGCGCGAGTTCATCATGGCCGCGCGCGTCTCGGGCAAGGGCGCGGCGCGCATTTCGTTCGAGCACATCCTGCCCAACATCCTCAACACGCTGGTGGTGCAGGCGACCATCCAGTTCGCCCTCGGCATCCTCGCCGAGGCTGCGCTGGCCTATGTCGGCCTCGGCGTGCAGCCGCCGACCCCGAGCTGGGGCAAGATGCTGGCCGACAGCCAGACCATGATCTCGCTGGCCCCGCATGTGGCGCTGGTGCCGGGCCTGACCATCGTTCTGATGGTGCTGGGGGTGAACCTGCTCGGTGACGGCCTGCGCGACATCTTCGATCCGCGTCTGCGGCGGGGTCGCTGATGGCCCTGCTCGAAATCAAGGACCTGCAGCTGTCGATCGGCAAGTTCCCGATCCTGCGCGACATCGACCTCTCAGTGGACGCCGGCGAAATCCTCGGCGTGATCGGCGAGAGCGGCTCGGGCAAGTCGATGACCGCGCTCACCGTCATGCAACTGCTGCCCAATGGCGCGACGACCCGGGGCTCGGTGAAGCTCGCTGGCCGCGAAGTTCTCGGGCTGTCCGATGCCGAGATGCGGAAGATCCGCGGCGGCACGGTCGGCATGGTGTTCCAGGAGCCGATGACGGCCCTCAACCCGGTCAAGACCATCGGCGATCAGGTGGCGGAAACCGCCATGGTGCATGGCGGGCTCAACAGGCGCGATGCACTGGAGGTGGCCCGGCAGACGCTGGAGCGGGTGGAGCTGCCGACGGTGCGCTTCCCGCTCGATCGCTACCCGCACGAACTCAGCGGCGGGCAGCGGCAGCGCGTGGTCATCGCCATGGCCATCGCCATGCGGCCAAAACTGCTGATCGCCGACGAGCCGACCACCGCGCTCGACGTGACCACGCAGGCCGCGATCCTGAGACTGTTGCAGAAGCTGGTCGACGAAGACGGCATGGGGCTTATGTTCATCACCCACGACCTCGGGGTGATCGCCGGGCTGGCCGACAAAGTATCGATCATGCGCCAGGGCGAGGTGGTCGAGGTCGGCCCGACGGTCCAGCTGTTCCGCAACCTCCAGCATCCGTACTCGAAGGCGCTGTTCGAGGCCTCCACGCACGTGCCACCGCGCATCCCACCAACCGTGGTCGGCGGCACGCCGGTGCTCGCCGTCGACGACGTGGTGCGCGAGTACCCGCTGCCGCGGCGCGGGCTGTTCGAGAAGCGCAAGGTGCTGCGTGCCGTCGATGGCGTGACGCTACGCATCGAGAGGGGCGAGAATGTCGGGCTCGTCGGCGAAAGCGGCTGCGGCAAGTCCACACTGGCTCGCGCCATCATGGCGCTGGAGCCGACCCAGGGCGGTCGTATCGCAATCGCGGGCGAACCGATCGATCCGAAGAAGGGCGCGAGCTTTGCTACCCGCCGTCACCTGCAGGTGGTGTTCCAGGACCCCTATGGTAGCTTCAATCCGCGCCATCGCGTCGACCGTCTGGTGAGCGAGCCGTTCCATTTGCTCGGCTCGTCGGCGCCCACCGGCAAGGACCGGCAGAAGTTCATAGACCAGGCACTATCCAACGTTGGACTTTCGCCCTCCGATGGCCAGAAGTACGTGCACGAATTCTCCGGCGGGCAACGGCAGCGCATCGCAATTGCGCGGGCCCTCATCATCGAGCCGAGCTTGATCATTCTCGATGAGGCCGTGTCGGCGCTCGACGTCTCGGTACGAGCCCAGGTGCTCGATCTGCTGGCCGATCTCTCGGATCGCCTGCAGCTCAGTTATCTCTTCATTTCGCACGACCTCGCCGTGGTGCGATCGATCACCGACCGCGTGCTGGTGATGCGGGCAGGCAAAATCGTCGAGGAGGGCGCCACCGAGGAAGTATTCCGGGCGCCAAAGCACCCCTATACGCAGGAGCTGCTGGCTGCGACCCCCAACCTCGAAGGCGCGCTTGCCAAGCGCGAGGCCGCGGGCGCATAGCCTCACCTCGAACGATCTGCCGAGTACCCCCATGACCGACCTGAACCTGTTCTTCGATCCGACCAAGTGCTTCATCGGCGGCCGCTGGGTTGCCCCGCAGGGCGGCGACTACCTGCCGATCGAGAACCCCTCGACCGGCGAGACCATCGGGCAGATCGCGCGCGGTAACAGCGCTGACGTCGATGCCGCAGTGGCCGCTGCAAAGGCAGCGCTGGCGGGCGAGTGGGGACGCACTCCCGCGGCGGACCGGGGGCGCATCCTCAGCAAGATCGGCCGGGCGGTGCTGGAGCGGGTCGACGACCTCGCGCGGATCGAGGCGATGGATGTCGGCAAGCCGCTGAAGCAGGCGCGGGCCGATGCCGTGGCGTTGGCGCGCTATCTCGAGTTCTACGGCGGCGCCTGTGACAAGATCCACGGCGAAACCATCCCGTATCTCGACGGCTACACCGTCTACACGCTGCGCGAACCACATGGTGTCACGGCCCACATCATCCCGTGGAACTATCCGATGCAGATCATCGGCCGCTCGGTGACCGGCGCGCTGGCGATGGGCAACGCCGCGGTGCTGAAGCCGGCCGAGGAGGCGTGCCTGACGGCCATTGCCTTCGCCAAGATCGCCGAGGAGGCCGGGCTGCCGGCAGGAGCACTGAACGTGGTGCCCGGGCTGGGCGAGGAAGCCGGCGCGGCGCTGACGGCCCATCCCGGGGTGAACCACATCTCGTTCACCGGCTCGGTGGGCGTCGGCAAGCTGATCCAGCATGCGGCGGCTGAGAACGTCGTGCCGGTGACGCTGGAGCTGGGCGGGAAATCGCCGCAAGTGGTGTTCGAGGATGCCGATCTCGATCGAGCGCTGCCGTTCCTGATCAACGCAGGCATCCAGAACGCCGGGCAAACTTGTTCGGCCAGTTCGCGCATCCTCGTGCACCGCTCGATCCACGACGAGGTGCTGGAGCGGATGAGCGTGCGCTACCGGGCGCTGAAGGTCGGTCCGGCTACTGCCGACCTCGACCTAGGGCCGCTGGTTTCAGAACGCCAGAAGGAGATCGTCGGCGGGTTCCTTGGTGACCTGGCTGGGGCCGAGATCGCTGGACAGGGCGCCATCGTCGATGATGCGCCGCACGGCGGGCACTATCTGGCGCCGACGCTGCTGTCGCGCGTCTCAGCGGACAACCGGCTGGCGCAGGACGAAATCTTCGGGCCAGTGCAGGTGGTGATCCCGTTCGAGGACGAGGCGGAGGCGGTGGCGATCGCCAACGGCACGGATTTCGGCCTTGTCGCCGGCGTCTGGACCCGCGACGGCGGGCGACAGATGCGGATGGCCAAGGCGATCAAGACCGGGCAGGTGTTCCTGAACAACTATGGCGCGGGCGGTGGTGTCGAGCTGCCGTTTGGCGGCGTTGGCAAATCCGGTCATGGCCGGGAGAAGGGTTTCGAGGCGCTGTATGGCTTCTCGGTGTTGAAGACAGTGGCCGCTTGGCACGGGTGATTTCATGAGACTGGACGGCAAGGTTGCCATCGTAACGGGCGGCGCATCGGGGTTTGGCGCGGGCATCGTGCGGAAGTTTGCGGCAGAAGGCGCGAAGGTGCTGGTCGCCGATATCAACCTCGAGGGCGCCGAGGCGTTGGCGCGGGAGCTCGGCCAGAAGGCGGGCCACGTCGATGTCAGCAAGGACGCGAGCGTCAACCAGCTGGCAGCCGCGGCGCTGATGGCCTTCGGCAAGGTGGACATCCTCGTCAACAATGCCGGTGTTTCGCACCTGCCGGCGGCGCTGGACGAGATCTCCGAGGCTGATTTCGACCGCGTGTTCAACGTCAACATGAAGTCGGTCTACCTGACGGCGCGTCACCTTGTGCCGCACTTCAAGGCGCGGAAGACCGGCGTGATCCTCAACGTCGCCTCGACCGCGGCGGTGAGCCCGCGGCCGCGGCTCAGCTGGTACAATGCCTCGAAGGGCTGGATGGTCACGGCGACCAAGTCGATGGCGGTCGAGCTGGCGCCTCTGGGCATCCGCGTCAACGCCATCAACCCGGTTGCGGGTGAGACGCCTCTGCTCAAGACCTTCATGGGCGAGGACACGCCGGAGATTCGGGCCAAGTTCCTCTCGACCATCCCGCTGGGACGCTTCTCGACGCCTGAGGACATGGGCAACGCCGCCTGCTTCCTCTGTTCGGACGAGGCGTCGATGATCACCGGCGTCGCCTTGGAAGTCGACGGCGGCCGGGTGATCTAGCGCAGGAAGGCGTTGATCTCGCGCGCTACCGCCGCGGGCGCTTCCCAGTGGAGCGAGTGCGCGGCGTTGGCGACCCGCTCGTGGGTGAAGCGCGGCACCTTGCTGTGCAGTTCCTCGACTGCCCCGGGTGGCGCGAGAAGGTCCAGGTCACCGGACAGCGCTAGGACGTCGCAGGTGACGGTCGAGAGGTCGACGACCATGCCGCGGTCGATCGCGGCCACCTGCCGGGCGAAGTCGCCCGGTGACTGGCGGTGCGCGTAGGCGGTCGAAGCTGCGGCGGCGGCAGCGACATTCGCCTCATTGGCGAAGAACGGCGTCGAGAACAGCCACTGGTAGAGCAGGCGGAACCAGTCGGCCGGTGGCTCGGTGAAGTAGAGCCGCGACAGGTCGCGGAACAATATGCGGGCCTTGGGGCCGATGGTGCCGGCGCCCATGGTCGCCAGCCGGATGACCCGTGTCGGGTGAGTTGCCGCGAGTGCGAGGCCGAGGAAGCCGCCGAGCGAGTGGCCGAGCACGTCGACCCGCTCGAGGCCGAGATGATCGAGCAGCGCCGCACAGTCGCCGACCATCTCCGCCAGCTCGATCGGCCCGTCGACCCGGGTTTGGCCCGAGCCGCGATTGTCGATGAGAATCAGCTGCCGGTCGGGCAGCAATGGCAGCAGCGGGCCCCAGCTGGCGCCGTCGCTCGCGGTGCCGGCGATCAGCAGCAGCGGCCGGCCGGAGCCGATGATTTCGTAGTGCACACTGGCGGCGCCGTTCTGGAACTGCGGCATGGGGTGATCCTGGAAGCAATTGCTTGGCGGCGGCGTGGACATGCGCCGCGGCAGGTGTATGTTTTTGACCGATTGGACAAAATGGCATTGCGAGCATGGCACAGGATGCGCTCGGAAATGAAGTGAGCCGTGCCAGCGCGGCTACGCTTCAGGGCATCGACGATTTCGTCACCGGCTTCCTCGGTTACGAGAAGAAGGCCGGCAACATTATCGCGGCGGCCGATGGCGAGCCCGACGCGGTGCTGGCCAACACCTATGCCGGCTTCACCTGGATGTTCCTCGAGGCCGAGGGCGCCAAGGCGATGGCCAGCAAGTACCTGGCGCGAGCAGAGGGCGCTGCCGCCGGCGCCAACGAACGGGAGCGGCTGCTGATCGCGCAGCTTGAGCGCTGGATCGCCGACGACGTTCCGGGCGTGCAGGCGATCGGCGACGAGATCGTGGCCCGCTATCCACGTGACCTCACCTCCGTGAAGCTGCACCAGTATTTCAGCTTCAACCGTGGCGATGCCGCCAACATGCTGCGTATCGCCAAGGCCGCCGAAGCGACGAACGCCGACAACCCGCACATCCACGGCATGCTGGCCTTCGGTTACGAGCAGTTGCACGACCTCGAGACGGCCGAGCGCGAGGCGCGGCTGGCCCTGAAGCTCAAAACCAAGGAGCCCTGGGCGCAGCACGCGCTGGCGCACGTGATGCTTGGCACCGGGCGGGTGGAAGAGGGCGTACAGTTCCTCGCCGAGGCGCAGCGGACCTGGGTCGATCTCAACTCCTTCATGTACACCCATAACTGGTGGCACAAGGCGCTGTTCCACATCAGCCAGGGCGACAACGCCGCTGTGTTCGACGCCTACGACAACCATGTCTGGGGCATCGAGCCGGACTACTCGCAGGATCAGGTGGGCGCCGTATCGCTGCTGGCGCGGATGGAGGTCGCCGGCATGGATGTCGGCAACCGCTGGGATGATGTGGCCGGGCGCATGAAGGGCAGGGCGCGCGACACCATCCAGCCGTTCCTGACGTTGCAGTATCTCTATGGTCTCGCGCGGGCAGAGCGTAGCGAAGCGGACGAACTGATGCGGGCCGTCGAGGAGAAGGCCGCCACATCTTCGGCGTTCGACCGGATGGTCTGGCAGCAGGTGGCGCTGCCGGCGGCCCGCGGTGTGCTGGCCCATGCGCGGGGCGACCATGCGGCGGCGGCGAAGTGGTTGTCGGTGGCCAATCCACGGATGACCGAGATCGGCGGCAGCCATGCGCAGCGCGATCTGTTCGGGCAGCTGTTGCTCGATGCGCACCTGAAGCTCGGCGACTGGGCGATTGCCCACCAGATGCTGGAGATGCGCCGCACCTGGGACCCGGACGGCGTGCCGGTCAACAGGGCACTGGCGCTGGTGAACGAACGGCTGGGAACGGTCGCCTAGCCGACCTCTGCGCTTGGCGCATAACGAGCAGCCGGGAACGGAGATTCCCGCCTTCGCGGGAATGACCCCGTGGATCGGGTTGAGTAAGGTGACTCAACCGAGAATCCAGAGGAGCCCGGATGAAACCCGGACCGCGAAACCTGATCACAGACGTCGCTGGCCTTCGCGTCGGCAACGCCGAAGACCACATGATCAAGACCGGCACCACGGTGCTGGTGGCGGACAAGCCGTTCCGCGCCTCGGTCGACGTGATGGGCGGCTCGCCCGGCTCACGCGAGACCGAGCTGTTGGCGCCGGACAAGCTGGTCGAGGAGATCGATGCGCTGGTGCTTTCGGGCGGCTCGGCCTTCGGGCTCGACGCGGCCTCGGGGGTGAGTGACGGGCTCAGGAAGCTCGGGCGCGGCTTTCGGGTGGAGAAGGCGACCATCCCGATCGTTCCGGGCGCCATCATCTTCGACCTGCTCAACAATGGCGACAAGGACTGGGACGAGAACCCGTACCGCGCGCTCGGGGCCGCTGCGCTGGCCAACGCCGGCGAGGACTTTGCGCTGGGCACCGCTGGCGCGGGCGTCGGCGCATTGACGGCCAACCTCAAGGGTGGGCTCGGTTCGGCTTCGCTGGTGATCCCAGGCGGATTCACCGTCGGGGCGCTCGTGGTGGCCAATCCAACCGGCAGCGTCACCATGGGGGATAGCAAGCACTTCTGGGCCGCGCCGTTCGAGGCGGACGGCGAGTTCGGCGGGCTCGGGCCGCTGACCGAGCCGATGCCATTTGAGCAAACCGCACGCTCGAAGCGCGACTGGGTGACACCGATTTCCAACACCACCATCGCCATCGTCGCTACCGACGCTGACCTCACCAAAGCACAGCTGAAGCGGCTGGCCGTGGCGGCGCAGGACGGCATCGCCCGCGGCGCGAGCCCAGCGCACACGCAGGTGGACGGCGACCTGATCTTCTCGGTTTCTACTGGTGCGAAGCCGATCACCACGCCGGTGCTCAACGCCCTGCAACTCGGTCACGCCGCCGCGGTGTGCCTCAGTAGAGCCATGGCGCGGGCGATCTATCTCGCGACCCCGGCACTGAACGATCCGGTGCCGACCTGGCGCGAGAAGTGGGGCGGCTAGGCTTCGGGCTGCTTCGCCTTCACGTGGTAACAGAAGTTGCACATGCCATCGCCGTTCATGCAGGTCTTGGTACGCTCGAGCTTCAGCCCGAGCTCGTCGGCCATCGCGAAGTCGCCATTGCAGATGAGGAGTTCGCCCAGATCGCGGGCACCGATCTGCTCCATGAACTCGGCATAGTCGCAGTGGTTGACCTGGTTGCGCAGCAGCCTGTCGGTCTGCTCCAGCGTCTCGAAGTCGTAGCGCACGCCCTCGCCGAAACCGGCGAATTCGGCCGCCAGCGTCGGGATATCGAGCAGCGAGCCGCGCTGGGCGACGATGGCGCGGTTGGCTTTGTCGAGGGACTCGCGGACCAGCGCGTGGGCCCGTTCCTTGCCGAGCGCGCCCTCCATGGCGCGGACCAGCGGAATCTGGGCCCGGACCTCGGTGGTGATGCGCTCGAACGGGGTCATGGGCGGGTCTCCGGCTTCGTGCAATGATGGCAGGATCGACCGGAGCGGGAAACCCCACCGGGTGCTGATGCGTTGCCACTTCGAGACAACGATGGAGGACGCCATGAACGCGCAGAACAGGGCCACCGCGATGATCCCCGCCCACAATGTCGACCGGGCCGTGGCCTGGTATCGGGACAAGCTCGGGATCGCACCGGCAAAGCAGGACGAGTACGGCGCCAGCTACGACTTCAGCGGCGTGCACGCCTTTCTCTACAAGTCGGACTATGCTGGCACGGCCGAGCACACGATCCTGTCGTTCGACACAGCCGACCTCGACGCCGACATGCGGGACATGCGCGGCAAGGGCGTGGCGTTCCTCGACTACGACCTGCCCGACCTGAAGACCGAGAATGGCGTCGCGACGTTCGGCCCGGTGAAGAATGCCTGGGCCAAGGACAGCGAGGGCAACATCCTCGGCTTCGTCGAGGGGATGTAGGCTACTTCGAGCAGCGGAACACGGTGCTCGACTTGGCGTCGCCCATCGCGATCCGGATCCCTTCGCCGGCCGGCCCGAAGATCGGCGTCAGCTTCAGGTCCTGCTTGTTGCAACTGGCGCTGAAAGTGCCGTCCTTGTTGTCGTTGAGGGCGATGTCGCAGCTCTTGCCGGCGGCGGTGACCTTGCTCGC
>JAESFN010000205.1_pt1 | contig 80480 bp, 74 predicted proteins | sample 9269411 | NCBI WGS metagenome assembly JAESFN01 (sample SAMN14505399, study PRJNA617100) | algae metagenome | isolation source: Iphinoe sp. HA4291-MV1 and co-occurring heterotrophs from trail next to... | place: USA: Maunawili Falls, Hawaii | collected 2009-07-25
CCCTCCCCCGCCCCGCGGGGGAGGATCAGGAGAGGCCGGCGGCTCATTTCTTATCCGAGGGCCTGCCCGATGTTCGGCTACATCATCTCCCGCCTGCTGCAGGCGATCCCGATCCTGATCCTCGTCAGTCTGATCGCCTTCGGCATCATCTATCTGATCCCCGGCGACGCAGCGGTGGTGATCGGCGGGCCGTCGGCGACGCCGGAGGAGCTGGCGCAGATCCGGCAGAATCTCGGGCTCGACCAGCCGCTGCACATCCAGATCCTCACTTTCTACGCCCACCTGTTCCAGGGCGATCTCGGCCGCTCGCTGACCCTCGGCATTCCGGTGGTCGATGCGCTGCTCGCCCGCTCGCCCATCACCATCGGCATCGCCATCTACTCGCTGGTGCTCACCATCCTGATCGGGCTCGGCACCGGCATGCTGGCGGCGCTCAACCACAATCGCTGGATCGACCAGGCGGCGACGCTGTTCGCGCTGCTCGGCGTCTCGCTGCCCAATTTCTGGCTGGCGCTGGTGATGATCGTGCTGTTCTCGGTGCATCTGGGCTGGCTGCCCACCGGCGGCTACGTGCCGTTCAGCACCGACCCCATCGGCTGGTTCCGCTCGGCCACCCTTCCCGCTGTGGCGCTGGCCCTGATGCAGGCGGGGCTCCTGACCCGCATCACCCGCTCTACCATGCTCGAAGTGCTGAACCAGGACTATATCCGCACTGCCCGCGCCAAGGGCCTGCCGGAATGGGTTGTGGTCGGCCGGCATGCCCTCGCCAATGTCATGATGCCCATCGTCACCATGATCGGCCTCGTGCTCTCGGTGCTGCTGTCGGGCTCCATCGTCATCGAGACCATTTTCGGCGTGCCGGGGATCGGCTCGCTGCTCGGCAGCGCCATCTCCAACCGCGATTACCCGATGATCCAGGGCGGGCTGCTGTTCGTCACCACCGCCCTGCTGCTGCTCAACATCGTGATCGACCTGCTCTACACCAGCCTCGATCCCCGCATCCGGGTCAGGGGGCGCTGAGATGACCGCTATCGCCAACGAGCCCTCCCGGCTGTCGCTCGCCTTGGGCTCCACCCGCACCTGGCTGAAACGGCTCGCCGCCAACCGCTCGTTCCTGCTCGGTGCGATCCTCTTTGGCAGCATCTGCCTCGTGACACTCCTCGCGCCATTGATCACCAGCGTCGATCCCAACGCGCTCTCGGTACGCAACCGCTTCAAGCCGCCATCCGAGATCTACCTGTTCGGCACCGACAATCTCGGTCGCGACATGCTTTCCCGCGTGCTCAACGGCGCCCGGCTGAGCCTCGGCATCGGCTTTGCCGTGGTGATCCTCAACGCCGTGTTCGGCGTGCTGCTCGGCGCCATCGCCGGCTATTACCGGCGTCTCGATGACCTCCTGATGCGCATCGCCGATGCGTTGATGGCCTTTCCCGCCGTATTGCTCGCCATCGGCATCGCCGCGGCGCTCGGGCCTTCGGCGGCCACCGCTATCATTGCCCTCGCCGTGGTCTACATTCCGCGCACCGCACGCGTGGTGCGCGCCTCGATCCTCGTCGCCCGCGAGCTCGACTACGTGCAGGCGGCGCGCGCCGCCGGCGCCCGCGATGGCCGCATCCTCTGGCACCACATCATGCCCAACTGCATGGCGCCGCTGATCGTGCAGCTGAGTTTCGTCTTCGCCTACGCCGTGCTCTCCGAGGCCGTGCTGAGCTTTCTTGGCCTCAGTGCCCCGCCGACCGTCCCCAGTTGGGGCGTGCTGATCGCCGAGGGCCGCACCTATCTGCGCGAGGCGGCCTGGCTCACCGTCATCCCCGGCATCGCCATCGCCACCACCGTGCTCGGCCTCAACCTCCTCGGCGACGGCCTGCGCGATGTGCTCGACCCGCGGATGAAAGTAGAACAATGACCGCTGCTCCGCTGCTCAGCGTCCGCGACCTCTCGGTCTCGTTCAACGACCGCTTCACCGCGGTGCGCGAAGCCAGTTTCGATATCCATCCCGGCGAGCTGGTGGGCGTCGTCGGTGAAAGCGGCTCGGGCAAGAGCGTCAGCGCGCTGGCCGTGATGGGCCTCCTGCCCCCGACCGCCAAGGTCACCGGCTCCATCCAGTTCGAGGGTCGCGACCTCCTCGCCATGTCGCGCCGCGAACTCCGAAAGCTCCGCGGCCGTGACATCGGCATCATCTTCCAGGAACCGATGACTTCGCTGAACCCGGTCTTCACCATCGGCGACCAGATCGCCGAGGCGATCCGCGTGCATTCGCCGATGAGCAAGAAGGCCGCCTGGGATCGCGCCACCGAACTGCTCGAGCAGGTCGGCGTCCCGGCGCCGCGCCGCCGGCTGCTCGATTATCCGCACCAGCTCTCGGGCGGCCTGCGCCAGCGCGTGATGATCGCCATCGCCCTGTCGTCGTCGCCAAAACTGCTGATCGCCGACGAACCCACCACCGCGCTCGACGTCACCATCCAGGCGCAACTGCTCGACCTGCTCAACCAGCTGCGGCAGGATTTCGGCACGGCGATCCTGCTGATCACCCACAATATGGGCGTCATGGCCGAGGTCGCCGACCGCGTCGTGGTGATGTATGCGAGCCGCATCGTCGAACAGGCGGGAATTTTCGATCTCTTCGACCGGCCGCAGCACCCCTATACCAGCGGGTTGCTCGGCAGCACGCCCGAGCTCGATGGCGAGGCGCATCGGCTGCGCACCATTGCCGGCGCCATGCCCAACCCCGCCGAGCTGCCGCCCGGGTGCCTCTTCGCACCGCGCTGCCCCAAGGCAATTGCCGCCTGCCTCGAAATGCAGCCGCCGCTGCTCCCCGTCACTCCTATCCAGAGCGCCGCCTGCATTCGCGCGCCAGGACTCGTTTCGGAGGGCGCACGATGACCACTCCCCTGCTCTCGGTCGACCGCCTCTCCAAGGACTTTCCGGTCGCCGGCGACAATTGGCTGGCCCCCAAACAGACCCTGCGGGCAGTGCAATCAGTGTCGTTCGAACTCGGCAGCCGCCAGACCCTCGGCCTTGTCGGCGAAAGCGGCTGCGGCAAATCCACCACCGGCCGGCTGATCCTGCAGCTGATCGAGCCGACATCCGGCAGCGTCCGCTTCAACGGCCGCGACCTCGCCACCATGCCCAGGGAAGAGCTGCGGCAATTGCGCAGTTCCATGCAGATCATCTTCCAGGATCCGCAGGCCTCGCTGAACCCGCGCCACCGCGTCGAAGACCTGATCCTCGAGCCGCTCTATGCCCAGGGCGAAAAGCCTAGCGCCAGGCTCACCAACTACGCCGGCGAACTGCTCGACAAGGTCGGCCTGTCGCGCCGGCACCTCAGCCGCTTCCCGCACGAATTCTCCGGCGGCCAGCGCCAGCGCATCGGCATTGCCCGCGCCATTGCTTCCAAGCCGCAGCTGATCGTCTGCGACGAGGCGGTCTCGGCGCTCGACGTGTCGGTGCAGGCCCAGGTCATCAACCTGTTGCAGGATCTGCAGGACGAGCTGGGGCTGAGCTACCTGTTCATCGGTCACGACCTTGCCGTGGTGCGCCACATCGCCGACACCATGGCCATCATGTATCTGGGCCGCATCGTCGAAATGGGCCCGAAGCGCGAGTTCTACAGCCGCCCGCTGCACCCCTATGCGCAGGCGCTGCTCGGCTCGGTGCCGGTGTCGCATCCGAGCAAGCGCCACAGCCGCAAGCGCCTCGAGGGCGAGATCCCGAGCCCGCTGAACCCGCCAACCGGGTGCCACTTCCACCCGCGCTGCCGCTTCGCCCGCGACATCTGCAAACAACAGGTGCCCCAGTTGCGCAGCATCAGCGCGACGCGGCAGGCCGCGTGTCATTTTGCCGAAGAGATCGCGGCTGGTTAGGGCTGAGCTGCGCGCCAGCCTCGCGGCATCCTCCCCCGCCCCGCGGGCAATGACCACTGCACCGCCGGCGCCCCCCTCACCCATCCGGGTGATGCCCCTGCCCCGATTGCACAGTATTGGCCGATGAATTAGCTTGGTTTCCGCCACCTGAACGCCCGAACGACTGTCTGTTCGTCGAATTACTGCCGTCGATCATACTAGGGACAATGGCTGTTGGGCCGGTTCAGGGGGAGGCGGCGATGCGCAGCATCGTGCAGTTGGTGGGATGCACCATCGCGACTTTGGGCCTGGCGACGCTGCCGGCCTCTGCCGCCAACATCTCGTACGATCCGGACCTGCGCACCATCATCGTCGACGGCAGCATCGAGGCCGGCGATTTCGCACGCATCCGCGAGGTTTTCGCCGCCGCCGGCGGCGAGGTGGATGGGCTCTACCTCCACAGCCCGGGTGGCGACTTCATGACCGCCATCGATGCCGGCGCCTGGGTGCGCGAGCACAAGCTCGCCACCTATGCCTCGGGGAGCCTGTGTTATTCGGCCTGCGCCTTTCTCTGGCTCGGCGGCGAGAAGCTCTATGCCAACGGCGTGGTGTCGCTGCACATGCCGTTCTACCGCACTTCGATGGTCACCATCGCCATCCCCGACGAGGGCGTCGCGGCAGCCGCCTGGTACCTCGCCAGCCTCGGCTACGACCGCGCCCTGATGGATGCCATGCTGGTGGTGAGCTCGACCGAATCCAACGAGATGTTTCCGGTCACCGGCCCCAACACCGCCCTGTTCCACATCAGCTACCGCGCGCTGCCCGACGAGGGCCGCTACAAGGAGGCGATGAAGGACGCACGGACGCGCAAATCCGCCGAGCGGCTGGAGGCCCCGCAATAGGCCGGCCGGACGCGGCTACCTGCTGCAGTTCTGTGAGTTGCCGGGGTTGGGGTTGCTGTTGCCGGCACACTCACCACCGCTGCCTTCCGATGCCGGCGGCGGGTTGCTCGGCCCGGGTGTGGTCGGGGTGGGGGCTGCAACGCCATTCGGGGTCGGCGCGTCGGTCCCGCCGGCGACCACCTGTGCCGGCTTGCCCGTCGTCTGCTGCCCGAGGCTCCTGAAGAAGCCGGGGGTAAACGGCAGCGGCGAGAGCAGGCAGCTCTCGGCCTGCTTCATGCGGAATGCGCTGCCCAGCGGCTGTTGCGTGGCGCCGTAGACGAACAGACCGCGCAGCTCCTTGCGCGCCGCGCGGTCGAGTGCAGTGCTCAGCCCCAGCGAGGCCGAGCTGTTGCGGGTCATCTCGCCCATTTCGCAGGTGTCGGAAATCTCCGAGCACTGGCCGGCTTTGGTGCAAAGCTCGGTGCTGCCCGAATACATCAGCACGCGGGTCGATTTCGGACCGTCGACCACCAGGTCGAACTCGGTGCCGCGGATGCCGATGGTGCCGCTCGGGGTCTTGATGGCGTAGCGATCCTTGGCGGCATTGCCGGTGGCGAAGCGGAAGGTGCCGGCCAGCGCCCCGATCACCATCTTGCCGGCGGAACCGTCGGCGCGCAGCAGGTAATCCTCGATCTTGAGGCTGGAGCCCGGCCCGACCACCAGCTTGGTGCCGTCCTCGAACAGCAGCTGCGCCGAGCCGCCCGAGCTGGTGCGGATCAGGTCGCCGAGGAATACGTCTTCCCCCACCACCAGGGTGCGCAGCCCACCACTCGAGTTGATCTCCGCCTCGGGGTCAACGCCAACCGCCGAGCCGGCCGGCGCCGCGTGTGCGGCGGCCGCGAGCCCGAGAACAAACAGCATTGCCGTCAGGTTCTTGACCAGCCAGTTCATCGATGTCCTCAGGGTTCGCCCAGCCGCGAAGGCGCGGCAGCAATGCTGCGCAGCTAATCACTTCCCGGCCGAGGTGAAAACTGCCCAAAACGCATTGTACTCTAAGTATTGCGCGGTGCGTTCGACTTCCCCGCTCAGAACTCTTCATGCGTGCGCGGATCGCCGTCGAACAGCCGACCGTCAGGTCGGGTGAGCGCGTTGATACTGGCCATATCGGCATCGTCGAGTACGAAGCCGGCGACATCGAGGTTCTCGCGGCGGCGCGACGGGGTGGCGGATTTGGGGATCGGCAGTACCCCCAGCTGCAGGTGCCAGCGCAGCACCACCTGGGCCGGGCTGCGGCTGTGCTTGCTTGCCGCCGCCACCACCGCCGGTTCGGCGAGCAGCCCCGTGCCCTTGCCGATCGGCGTCCAGGCCTGGGTGAGGATGCCGCGCGACTTGTCCGCGGCGCGCTGCTCGGGCTGGTTGAAATAGGGGTGCAACTCGATCTGGTTGACGCTGGGCGCGACGCCGGTCTTTGCGATCAGCTGGTCGAGATGCTCGGGCAGAAAGTTCGACACGCCGATCGAGCGGACCAGCCCGCGCTCGCGCGCCTCGATCATCCCCTCCCAGGCTTCGACGAACAGCTGCTGGCTCGGGTTGGGCCAGTGGATCAGGTAGAGATCGATATAGTCGAGGCCCATGCGCTGCACCGATTCCTCGATGCACCAGGTGACATTGGGCTTCTTGTGGTGCCGGCCCGGCAGCTTGGAAGTGACGCGGATCTGTTCCCGCGGCACGCCCGACATTCGCACGGCTTTGCCGACCGCACCCTCGTTCTCATAGTTCACGGCGGAATCGAGCAGCCGATAGCCCTCGCGCAGCGCCTCGGCCATGCCCTCGGCGCCCGGGATGCCGCGCAGTGCATAGGTGCCGAGCCCGACGGCCGGGAGCGTCGTGCCATCGTTGAGCGTGTGGTCGGGCAATGCTGGCATGAGAATCTCCTCTGGTATGGCAGCGCATAAGAGGGGAGCGGGCGCGGTAACGCCATCCCCAAATAGGCGTGTTGCGCTTGCGGGTAACCCCGTCGGCAGCGAGACTCCGCCGATGACCAGATTTGATTCACTGAGCTTGTTCGCCGCGCTCGCGCTTCTGCTGCCTGGCGCCCTCCCCGCCGCGGCCGCCACCGACCCGATCTGTGCGCCGACCGAGTTCGAGGGCTCCCGTTACACGGTATGCCACGCCGCGCCGGCAGCGCTGGAACTGCACTGGCGCGATGGCGGAGACCGCCCCTATCGCAGCTTTGGCGCTCTCGCCGACGCGCTCGAGTCCGAGGGCCGGCCGCTGCGCTTCGCCATCAACGCCGGCATGTACGACACCGATTTCCGCCCGATTGGGCTCTATGTCGAGGACGGCAAGCGCCGGGTAAAGCTCAACACCACCGAGCCGGCGGCGGACAAGAAACCGATCCCCAACTTCTACAAGAAGCCCAACGGCGTGTTCTTCGTCACCGGCGACAAGGCGGCGATCGTCACCACCGAGGATTATCTCGCGGCCGCGCCCGAGCCGCGGCTGGCCACCCAGTCAGGGCCGCTGCTGGTGATCGACGGCCAGCTCCACCCCGCCCTGATCCCCAACTCCACCGACCGCACCCGCCGCAGCGGCGTCGGCGTCTGCGCCGAGGGCCAGGTGATCTTCGCCATCAGCGATGCCGGCGTGAACTTCCACGAGTTCGCCCGGCTGTTCCGCGACGAACTGGGCTGCGCTAACGCCCTGTTCCTCGATGGCGGGCGTGGGGTCGGGCTATACGATCCGGCGCTGGGGCGGAACGATATCTCGTGGCACGGCGGCTACGGGCCGATGCTGGCGGTGGCGGGGGAGTAGAGGGCCAGCCCGCCTATCGCGCTCGCGGCCCCCCCTCCCAGCCTCCCCCATCAAGGGGGAGGTGTCAGGCCGGTGGATTTGGCTGGATCGCGCCCAAAGCGCTGGACGGCACCTCCCCCTTGATGGGGGAGGCTGGGAGGGGGTGGGGCCACAAACACCGTCGGGCGTTACGTCGCCTTCCCCACCGCCACAGCGGCATTGTCCTCGGCATTCTCCGGCAGGTCGTCGAAGCTCGAATAGTTCATGGTGTAGAGCTTGGAATAGAGCCCCTGCTTTTCCATCAGCTGGTCGTGGTTGCCCGATTCCAGCAGCTCGCCATTCTGCAAGACGATGATGCGGTCGGCGCCGCGGATGGTGGCGAGGCGGTGGGCGATGACGAGGCCGGTGCGGCCTTCCAGCAGCCGCTTCAGCGCCTTCTGGATCAGCATTTCGGTATAGCTGTCGATGTTGGCCGTCGCCTCGTCGAGCACCAGGATCTTGGCATCCGCCACCAGGGCGCGGGCGAAGCTGATCAGCTGGCGCTGGCCCAGCGACAGGTTGCCGCCGCGCTGTTCGAGCTTGGTGTCGTAGCCATCGGCCAGCGACATGATGAAATCATGCGCGCCCACCGCCTTGGCCGCCTCGATCACCTGTTCGCGGGTGGCGCCGTCCTTGTTGTAGCGGATGTTCTCGATCACCGTGCCGGTGAACAGGAACGGCTCCTGCAGCACCATGGCCACCTGCTCGCCCAGCGAATCCTGGGTGACGTCGCGCACGTCGTGCCCGCCCACCGTCACCGAGCCGTCCCACACGTCGTAGAAGCGGTGCACCAGCGACATGCAGCTCGATTTGCCCGAGCCGGTGGGGCCGACAATGGCGACCGTCTCGCCCGGGTTGACCCGGAAGCTGACGTTCTTCAGCACCGGCAGGCCCTTGCGGTAGCCGAAGGTCACATCCTTGAACTCGACCGAACCATCCATGCCGGCGGTGAGCGGGAAGGCATCCGGCTTGTCCTCGATATTAACCGGCACGTCGAGCACCTCGACGATGCGGGTGCCCGACGACATGGCGCGCTGGAACACCGAATACTGCATGGTGAGCGAGCGGATCGGGTCGAAGAAGCGCTGGATGTAGAACAGGAACGCCACCATGACGCCGACGTCGAGCTCGCGGCCCAGCACCATCTGGCCGCCCACCACGATAACCGTGGCCATGGAAATGCCGGTGAGCGTATCGACGATCGGCACCATCACCTGGGCGAACTTGGCGGCGCGGAGGTGCGCCCGAAGGTTGGCACGGGCCTTTTCCTCATAGAGGTCGAAATTGACCTGCTGCCGGTCGAGGCTCTGCACCGTGCGCACGCCGTTGATGCCTTCGGCGAGCGCGCCATTGGCCGACGAGTTGGTGTGGTGCGCCGCCATGAAGCTGACCTTGGCCGGCGGCAGCCAGAACAGGCGCACGATGAACAGGATCGGCATGGTCGCCATGGTGATCAGCCCGAGCATCGGATCGAGCCACAGCAGCACGCCGACGATGCCGAACAACAGGACGATGTCGCCAACCGAAAGCACTGAGGTTTCAAGGAACTCCTGCATGGAGTTCACATCGCCCATCAGGCGCGACATCAGCCGGCCGACCTCGGTCTTGTCCATCCAGCTGAGCGACACGCGCTGCAGGTGGGCGAACATGGCGCGCCGCATGTCGAACAGCACGTTCTCGGCGGCCTTGCCCACCACCGTCTCCTGGATCCAGGAGGCGATGAAGTTGATGAGGATCAGGCCGGCGAAGCCGACGATGCACCAGAGCAGCACGGCGCGGCCGCCGCCACCCTGTGCCATGCCGTTGTCGATGGCGTAGCGGATCACCAGCGGGAAGGCGAGCGAAGTGAGCGTGAACACCAGCACCGCCGCCACCGACAGGTAGATCTGGCTGCGATACGGCTTCACGAAGGCCCAGATGCGGCGGACGATTTTCGGGTCGTACGCCTTGCCGAACACCTCTTCCTCGCGCTCGAGGCTCGAGCCGACCACGGCGCGGGGCGGGCGACGATTGCGGTCTTCGCTGTCGTCTTCGGTATTGAGCGTTGCCTCGGTCATTCGGCAGCCTCCAGCTGGTCGTCGCCAGGCTTCACCTGGAGGTCGTAGAGCGCGCGGTAGCGGCCGCCGAGCGCCAGCAGCTCCTCATGCGTGCCGCGCTCGACGATCTTGCCGTCATCGATGAACAGGATCTGGTCGGCATGCATCAGCGAGCTCAGCCGGTGCGAGATGATCAGCGTCACCCGGTCCTTGGCGAAGCGTTTCATCGCGGTGCGGATGCGTTGCTCGGTGCCGGCATCGACCGCCGCGGTACTGTCGTCGAACACCATCACTGCGGGCCTGAGCATCAGCGAACGTGCGATGTTGAGGCGCTGGCGCTGGCCGCCCGACAGCGACACGCCGCGCTCGCCCACGATGGTCTCGTAACCGGTGGGGAGCCCAATGATGTAGTTGTGCAGCTGCGCATATTCCGAGGCGCTGGCGATGCGCGCGCCCTTCGCCCACGGGTCGCCATAGGCGATGTTGTTCTCGATGTTGGTGGTGAACAGGAAGCTGTCCTGCTGCACCACGGCCACCGCCTGGCGGAGGCTGGCGAGCGTCAGCGCCCGGACATCCTGTCCGTCGATGGTCACCCGACCGCCGGTCACGTCGTAAAAGCGCGGGATCAGGTGGGCGATGGTCGATTTGCCCGAGCCGGGCTTGCCGACGATGCCGATGGTCTCGCCCTTCCGCCCCTCGAACGACACGCCCGAGAGCACCGGACGGAACGGCGCCGAAGGATAGGCGAAATCGACATTCTCGAACTTCAGCGTGCCTTCCGAGAGCTTCAGCGGCTTGGCGCCCGGCTCGTCCTTGATCTCGATTTCGAGGTCGAGGAAGGCGAACAGCCGATTGCCGCAGGTCGAGGCGCGGGCGAACGAGTTGACCAGGAGGCCGAGCTGGCGCACCGGCATCTGCAGGATCGTCATGAAGGTGAGGAAAGCTGCCAGCGTGCCGACGGTCATGTCGCCGGCGATGACCCGCTCGCCGCCGTACCACAGCACCAGCGCCATCGAGGCGAAGAAGCTGATGTTCATCAACGAGGTCGAGTTGACGCGGATGTTGACCCGGTCATGCGCGAGCTTCAGCGCCGCATCCGACGCCCCGTTGTATTTCTTCATCTCGTGCCGGGCGCCGGCAAAGGCCCGCACCACGCGGATGCCGCCGAGATTTTCTTCCATGACGCGGCTGAGATCCTGCAGCCGCTCCTGCAGCACCAGCCAGGTGGCGCGCAGCTTCAACTGGGTGAGCGAGGAGTTGACCGCGACGAATGGCGCAAAGCTCAGCGCCAGGACACCGAGGATCCAGTCGGTCGAGATCAGCATGTAGGCGCCGACCCCGATCAGCGTGCCGAGCAGCACGACGCGCAGCAGGCCGGTGGCAAAGAACATGCGCACGCCTTCGAGGTCGAGCATGCCCACGGTGATCAGGTCGCCGGTATGCACCTTGTCGTGGTAGGAAAAGCTCAGCCGCTGGATCTTCTCGTAGACCGCGAGGCGCAGCTCATAGGCCGTGTGGTGGCCCACCGCTTCGCCGAAATAGTTCATCGACATCGTGAACAGGCCGCGCAGGATCGACACCACCAGCAGCACGATGGCGATGGTCCACAGCGCGTCGATGGCCCCGACGCCGCCGTCCAGCACACCCTCGGCGCGATCCACCGCCTGCCCCAGCAGCACCGGCGTCGCCAGTTGCAGCGCCGACGAGATGAAGCAGGAAAGGATGGTGATGATCACCATCCAGGGGTGACGCCAGGTCAGCACCATGATGCGCCACAGGGTCGTCAGGCCCTTGCCCTGCTGTGCGGCAACGACGTGTGACATTGCATCGCCAGGCGAATAGGCGCTGCGCGGAGCATTCGAGCTCAATTTGAGGGTCCAGACATAAAGCTTTAGGGGCCTGCCCTCGCCGGAATATTGGCGGACAGACTCGGCCCGGTAGAACCAGAGGAAGAATTATGTCTTCGCGCTGATTTGCGTTCTGTTCAAGGCAGATATGCCGGCGCGATAGGGTACTTTCGTATCAACGCCATAACGCTCCGCCATGATGTTGCACGAATGCAACCTCACCTTCGAGCCGACGTTGAGGGCGATATGACCCGAACCGAAGATGACCGGCGCAACATGACCGACGGCGACGACCTGCCGCCGCCCCGCAATGCCACGATCCGCGACGAGGACGACGCCTTCCGCGAAGCGGTGCGCAAGACCGCCTATTTCCTCTGGGAACAGGACGGCCGCCCGCATGGCCGCCACGACGAATACTACCTCCGCGCCCTCGCCCAGCACCGCCGCGAGCGCCAGTACGACCAGTGGCTGGAAGACGGCCCGGACGGCGAGTGACCCGGCTAGAAGTGGAGGTTCACGCCGACCTTGAAGGTCGAAAGCGTCAGGTTGTCGGTCACGTTGGCGCCACCGAAGTTGAATGCCTTGTCGCCGAAATCGTGGAACAGGTACTCGGCCTTCACCGAGATGTCGGTGGTGAGCTTCATTTCCGCGCCCAGACCGGCCACCCAGCCATAGCGGACCGCGTCTTCCTCGTAGATATCGAGGAAGCTCGTCGTGCCCGCCGCGGCGAGGCCGGCAGTGCCGTAGAAGAACCACTGGTCGGCAACCACGCCGGCGCGGCCGCGGAGCGTTCCGAGCCAATGGACGTCGGTGCGCACCTCAGGGAAAATGTCGTCCACGCCGCCGGTGATGTTGGCGAGCGCCAGGTCGGCCTCGATGCCGACGGCAAAACCGTCGATCTGCTGGTTGCAGCCGATCTGCCCACCGGCCAGCCAGCCGGCGATGTCGTAGTCGAAACCGTCCTCGAAATCGTAGGGGTCATCCACGATCTCGACGACACCCCAGCCATAGCCGGCATGCACGCCGACATAGCAGCCGGTCCAATCGTCGGGGACGGCGACCGCCGCTTCGGGCTCGGGAATATAGAGGTCCGCAGCCTGGGCGACCGTGACGCCTCCACCCACCGCCGCACTTGCCGCCACCGCCGCAGCGGCAAGCCCGTAAGCAACGACCTGCTGTTTTGCCAAGATAGCCCCCTGCCCGACGCAATCATGCTGCGCTATTGCGACCTTGGGTAGCAGTTGTGACACAGTCTGCAAACCCCGACAAACACCGACCAAAGTCCGTATGGGTCAGAAATGCAACAACACAACCCGGCTTTCGCAATACTGGATCGTGCGGCGCAACAGCCTGACGCGATTGCGTTCGTCGTGGGCGGCCACGCCATCACCTATCGTCGCTTCACCGAGCTGATGGTACATTTTACCCGCCGGATGCGGGCCCTGGGCATCACCAGGGGCTCGACCGTGGGGCTGGCGATCAAGGATGCCGCGACCGCGACGCTGGCGGCCCTGGCGGTGGCGCTGCTCGGCGGTCGTTGGGTGCCCGCCTCGAGCGCATCTGCGGCGGTGTTCCCGGGGGTGACGCACGTCCTCGGCTCCGGCATCGGCGCGCGCCAGCCCGGCCGAATCGAAATCGGCAAGGACTGGTATGATGCGCCCCCATTCGACCCTGAGGCGCTATCGACATTTCCCGGCTATGCCGACCCCGGCGACACCTGGATCATCGCCCACTCGTCGGGCACCACCGGCAGCCCCAAGTTCATGCCGGTGACCTATGCCAAGGTGTGGCGCCGGATGGAAAATCCCGAACTGCAGGATGGCGTCGCCCCCACCACCTGGAACCTGTTCCCGGCGACGAGTTATGTCGGCCTCAAGATCAATGCCGGCAACCTGGTGCTCGGCGGCACCAACGTTGCCGGAGCCGCCTGGGACGAGCTGGTGCGGCTGGGGGTAACCCGCGTCATGGGCTCGCCGGCCCAGCTCTCGGCCGCGATCTTCGGCCCCACCCCGCCGCCGCAGACCCGCCTGCGCTCCCTGAAGGTCACCGGGGCGCTGATCACCCGCCCCTTCGTCGAGACGGCCCTCGCCTATTTCGAGGAGCTGCATGTGCTCTATGCAGCGACCGAGTCCGGCGTCGCGACCGTGTTGCGCCTCACCGAGGCCAGCCAGTTCGACGGGTCGGTCGGCCTGCCATTCGACGGTGCGGAGGTCGAGGTCGTCGACCAGCGGCACCAGCCGGTGCCGCCGGGCGGCGAAGGGATCGTCCGCATCCGTACCGGCTGGGCGGTTCCGGGCTATATCGACGAACCCTCGGCCACGGCGCAGTTCTTCCGCGATGGCTGGTTCTATCCCGGCGACCTCGGTCGCCTTGCGCCGACCGGCGCGCTCTACGTCACCGGGCGCAGCAACGATGTGCTCAGCGCCGGCGGCATGAAACTCAACGCCGCCGAACTCGATGAGATCATCCAGTTCCTGCCCGGCATTGCCGACGGCTTCTGCTTCATGCGGCCCGATCGCCAGGGCGTCGAGATGCTCAGCGCCATGGTGACGTTGCGCCCGGGCGTCGGACCGGAGGCGCTGCGCCTGCTGCGGACTGTCGCCACCGCGCGGCTCGGTCAGTCGCGGGCTCCGCGACTGGCCTTCGTGGTCGAGAAGCTGCCGCGCAACGACAACGGCAAGCCGATGCGCTCGGCGGCGGCCGAACTCGCGGCAGGCCTCACCCCGATCAGGCTCGACGCCTGAACGCCTCGGAGAGCAACCGGCCGCCCCTCGGTCAGAACTGGCCGTCGAGCCTCGCGCTCAGCACATGGCTCGACGCATCGGCCGCAAGCTGGCCGGCATAGGCGATGCCGAGCGAGGTCGCGGTGCCGAGCTCGAGGTCGAGCCCGGCCTCGAGCGTTGCCGTATCGGCGGCAATCGGCACGCCGAGCACCGTGAAGGCGTCGCCTGCCGAAAAGGCCTGGGTGGCAGACGGGGTCAGCTCGCCGAAGGCATGGCGCCAGCCGACGCCGCCGCTGATCGTCGCGTCATGCTCGCCCATTGCCAGCACCTGCTCGGCCCGCACGCCCAGCGTGGTGAACCCCACGCCGGTGGCGTTGCGCTCGACCGTCAGCGCCGCGGCGCCGCCCTGCTCGCTGTAGCCCTCGGTGGTGGTGTTCACATAGGCGAGATTGACGAAGGGCTGCAGCAGCGCCCCACCGGCATGGATGTCGTAGTCGAGTTCGGCGAAGCCCTGGGCGGTGCCGGCGCGGTAACTGGCGCTGAGCTCGTCGCTGAAGCCGGGGAGGACGACCAGCCGCTCGCTCGCCACGTCGTGCAGCGTGTAGGCGAAGGCGGTGCGCAGCGACAGGCTGTCCCAGGCCGTTCCGGCATAGGCGGCGACGCTGAAATCGTTCGAGCTGCCGCTCGAGGCGAGATCGGGCGCATCAAAGCTCGAGCGGTTGTATCCCGCTGCGACGCCGACCCGCCAATCGTCGAGCTGCGTATCGGCGCCGGCGACAAAGCCCCAGGCGGCGCGGTCGAGCCCCTCGGCGTTGCCATCCGACCCGGTCTTGCCCCACGAGGAGAGGCCGGCGAACCACAGTCCTGTCGCCGGCTCCGGCGCCGGGTCCGCGAACGGCGCCGGCGTCGTGCTTGGCGCGTAGGACATCAGCGGCACGGTGTCGCCGCCGCCCGAGAGGGCGAGGCCGATTCGCTGGTTGAGGACGCCGCGGAGCGCGCCGCTCTGTTCGACCAGGGCGCTGGTGATCGAGGCGCCGATCTCGCCCGAAAGGGCATTGAAGCTCGCCGCGATCGCCGCGTCATCGTCGGGCAGCGCCAGGATGGCATCGTAGAGCGGATTGCCGCCCCCGGCGCTGTCGATGGCCTCCGCCACCGCCGCCTGGTTCGGCGTCGCAGCCCGATCGGCAAAGGCGAGCTTGACCAGCTGCAGCTGGACCGTGGTCGTGTCGTAGCTGAGTTCGGGCAACAGGAAGGCGTAGTCGTCGAGGATCGTGCCGAACGTGCCGCTGACGGTACCGTTGGCCGAGGAGATGATGGTGAGGGGGCCGGTCGTTGCGGCTGCCGGATCGGCAGTGACGTGAAGGATGCTGCCATTCTCCAGAGTCACGTCCCAGATGGCTTGCACGCTATCTGCCGTGGTGCCGGAATCGACGTCCACCTCGTAGGTGGCGCCCGACTTGAGGGTGAGATCCCCGAGGATCGCGAGCGTGCCGACGCCGCCATCGCCCGGCGTGAGCGTGCCACCGCTCTCGATGGTGGTCGTGCCAACGGTACCCGATCCGCCAAGCCCGGCTCCGCTCTTGATCTGGACGTCGCCTGTGGTGACGCCGTCGAGCAACAGCAGACCATCATGCATGATCACCGAAGCGAGGATGTTCTGAGTAGCCGTCGCGGTACCGGCGATCGTCAGTTCGGCGTTGGAGGCATCAATCCCCTCGAGCGTTATCGACTGGCTGTTGGCGAACTTGAAATTGGTGGCGTTGGCGACATTCAGCGTTCCGACGGCGTTGCCGGTGTCAGTCAGGGTGACGTTCGAAAAGCTCGAAACGGTGAGCTTGGTTGTCGTGATCGCCCCCCCCGGACTGGGTTATGGGAGCGGATGCCGACAGTGTGACGGTGCCCGCCACGGCGCTCAGCGGCCCCACGGTGAGCGCGTTCGCATCGACGATGGAGATGTTGCCGCCGGTACTGACGGCAGAGACCAGCTGGAAATCGTTGCTGGCGTTCGACAGCGTGATGTTGCCGGTGGCCTCCAGCGTGGTGGTGCCGCTGACCTCTACCGCCCCGGTCTGGGTGATCGCGCCGGTGGCTTTGAGGCGGGCATTGCCCAGGATATCGACCGTGCCGAGCATCAGCGCCGTGCTGTCGACCAGATCGAGCCCCATGCCCTCGGCGCTGACCATCCCGCCAAAGACGTTGTCGGCGTTGTTCAGCACGATCTTGCCGGTACCGGCATCGAGATCGGTGGCACCAGTAACGTCGAGCGCCGGCGACACCGGCTGCGTGATATCGCCATTGGTAGTCACGCTGAGGCTGGCCTGGGGCCCGGACACGACCTGTTGCGCCTGAGCTGGCGTGCTCCCGGCCGCGAGGCCAACGCCAAGCGCGACGAGGCCAACACCGCACCACGCCTTGGGCGTCAGACTCTCGCCGCACGCCTCGCGATCGACCCGTATCTCCAACGTCGCCCCCGACTTCGTCCCCGAGGACTCGTGCAGCCGCGCCCCCTTTCAGGGCAAGCTGTCCGACCATTGTTGCAGAATTGTTTGGTAAGCTCCGGCGGCTGCACCAGTGGCCGCCGCCGCGATCAGTTCTACCCACGCGGCGCAAACAGGATGATCGCCGCTGCCACCAGCGCCAGCCCGCCGCCGACGAGATCCCACCGGTCCGGCACCGTACCCTCGGCGAGCCAAAGCCAGAGCAGCGACGCCACGATGTAGACCCCGCCATAGGCTGCATACGCCCGGCCCGCATGTTCGGCAGGGGCCAGGGTCAGCAGCCAGGCAAAGGCGATCAGCGACGGAATGCCTGCCGCCAACCAGATCGGGTTCTGCCCCTGACGCAGCCACGCCCAGAAGGCGAAGCAGCCCACGATCTCGGCCAGCGCCGCACCGGCATAGATCAGTCCGGTAGTGACGATGGGCATGGCCGCTCCGATGGCTCAGTTCTGCTGGCGCTTACCACGTCGGCGAAGCCACGCCCACCCGGCTGCGATGACGGCGAGCCCGACGGCTAGCACCCCCACCGGCGCCACAAAGGCGGCGCGATCGCGCCGCTGAATGTGCTCGACTTCGCCTCTGAGCAGGCCCGGGCGGCATGCGGTGGCTTTGCTTACGCCCGCTTCCGGCCCGAAGCAGTCACTGAGCCAACCCCGTAGTGGGTAGGACACTTCGTTAGCAATGAACCGCCGTCATCGTTGCGCGGAGGTATGGGTTATGTTTCCACTCCTGCGCCTGACATCCGAATAGGAACGCGCATGTCCTCGGGCAATGCCCCCTACGTTGGGCTCATCAAAGACTGGGAGGAGGCGTACCGGCTGTTAGGTTGGGACGCATTTATCCCGTTCCTTCTCGACCGCAACGACCAAAGGTTCCCCAGCTCCCTCGAGAGGTGGGAGGCAATGAGCAAGCGGTTCCTGCAATTTGAGTGGGCCGGTCAGCTCCCCGCCCTGGAGGCCGCGCTGAAGAATTTCGCCCGTATAGCGCAAGACCTGGTGGCTGTGTTCAAGCGCCACGCAGTGATGAGCGAGGATGACGACTTCATCGTGCGAGCCAGGGTATGGACCACCGAGAAGTTCCATCGTCCGTTCATGGTGAACAGCGACAGCTCGGCAGTCGAGGAGGCACGTTTCGCGCAAGTGATGGCCGACCACCGTCGCCACGTCGACCTCGTTCGTGATCTTGCGCTCGAACTCACCCGAGCCGCCAATCTCGTCATCGATCGCGTTCGCGAGGGGCTGAATACCCATTATCGGGAAAAGAATGGCCATGTACCGGTTGTCTATTGGCCGGATTTCAAACTTGAAGACTGGCGTAGTAGGCCCCGCAGCCCAACGACAATGGTGGTACAGTACAGCCGCGAGGAGCGGGACCTAGCGCATCCTTATCCTGGTCTGGAGGAATTTCTCGCCCAGCGTGTGCAGCGCGACCTGCACTTCGGTGCAGCCTGGAATCGCCGAGAGCTGTAGGTCGGTCATCGTATCGCGGGCCCGATGCTGGCTTGCCATGAACCCACGTTGGTTGCTGTACCCCCTCTTCCTCGCGGGCGCCATGGTCGATCACCGAGCGGCGACCCTACGAACCAAAGCAGAGGATCGGCAAGTCGCAGACCATTGCCAGACCTACGCCCGCTTCCGGCCCAAAGCGGACACTTGCGATTGCCAACCGTCGCAAGGTAGTGGCGACAAGTTCTCGCGACTTCGCCCAACGCGCCCACTAGGTCGAGCTTCAAGCATCAAGTGTTAGTTAGCGCGGGACCTCGGTGTCGCAGCTTGGACACTTCGCAGGGCCATCCGGAGACAATCGCCTTCCGATGAATGTGCCGCAGAGAGCCTGACGCCACCCGCCGAGTTGACTACTGCTCAGACCGGCCAGAACTCCCCACGAAGACCCCAGCCTGTGTGTGGTGCTTCGTGGAGAGAACGGCGGGAAGTTTTTCGATGGAGAGGCTCGCGGCGGTGTAGCCCGCTGACCTCGTTCCCTTCTTGATGTTTGGATAGTTCTTGAACAGTTTCTCGTTGTACTCAGGCTGGAACAAGTTGATCAGCAGAGCCTCGACCTCGTTGGTCAGCTCGGCGGACCCAAGCGCCAATTGCGGCAGGCAAAATTTCTCGAAGCTGTCGTTGCCCTCTTCTAGGTCATACTCGTGCAGGATCGGCTCGGCACCCGGGGGAACCATAGCCTCCCAATTGAAGTATGCGGCGGCATCGTTCATTCCGACAACTGACAGCATCAAGATCGACACTTCGAAGGGTGGTCGCGTTGTGAGCGAGCTGAGCGGTGCCTCGAGTGTGAGTATCTTCTGCATCTTCTCGTGGCCCGTCAGCCTGTCCCAAACCTTCTGGGAGAACGCCTGCCCGATGTAGTGGACATGGAACTCGAGATACGGGCCGATGTCACCCTCGATGGAAACCTCAAGACCATTCGCGAGAGCCTCGTAGAGAAGCTTTTGCGGAGTTTCCCAGACCACGAACGTGCCGTCAGTCTCTTTTATCCGGAAGGCTGCGACCTCCTTGTAGGGAGCTACTTTGCTGGCCGGTTCTCGGAAGTACTGAATCTCGAGCTCGACTGTCTTACCGGGTGCTACGTCGAAGGCGGTCACATCGACATGGCACTTCAACGGAGGATTCACTCCGTCCCAAATGTCGAACGTCAGCTCCCCCTCACCTGGCACGAGATTGTCGAAAAACGTAAGGGGCCGCTGGAGAATGAAATAGACGGTCGCGCCTTTCATCCTTTCCCGAACCACCTCTTCCTGCTTCAGGAACTCGTACTCGTAGGCAGAGACGATCGGGTACGCAGTGGTCGCGATGATCTCGATGAGTTTAATCCCTTGTTCTTTTTCCGTCATGTCTCGCTCGTCGATCCGGCCGGCGAGGTGCTGGCTGTCGTCGCCTGCATTGCCAGAGCTGCGTTCAGAAGGTCTTTAACGATGGTCCGCGCTTCAAGGAACGATGGAGCATTGGCGACCGGATTGTTCTTGAGGCGTGCGTGCCTTGCATCGTTGGCGGTCTTCTTGGTCCGCTTCAGGCTCCCTGAAGGGATAAGATTTAGCGCTGCGAGCTTGTGCTCGCCGCCTGCCCAAAGCTCGACGCTCTCGATGCATTTGTAGAGATCGAACCAGCCGCCCTGATCGCCAAAGTAGGCGAGCGCCTCTTCCAGATACTCGCTTCCGAACGCTGTTCGGACGGCGACCCTTGCTACCGGTTCGCCGCCGCTGTTGCCACTGGCGAAGAACGTCATGTAGGTCCCGCCTTCCATGAAAGCGGTTATCTGTCGTTTGCCGTTGCCATCCACCTTAACCACGCCCTGAAAGCGCACCTCGTGCGGCGGCAGTGTCAGCGCCATCGCTCCCGCCAGCACGCGCAGGATATCGATCGCGATCGGCTTCACTTCCTTCGGGGAGGGGCAGCTCTTGAAAAAGACCGAGCGGAGATAGAGCCCGTCCTCGTGGCGCTCGATCCAGTTCTCGAACGGCTTTGCGAAGGCTGCGACCCACGCATCGCGGTACGCCTCTTCGACCAGGATCTGTGCGCCCCATCCTTCGGAGAGTTGCGGTTTTGCACCTTTGTCGCTCATGGCCAGACCTTCAGGTTGCAGACGGTGACCTCCGCGGTTGGTATGGCGACGCCGTTGCTCGAAAGGAATTGAAGCCAGCCGCGAACGGCCGCCGGAACATCGCCGAGGAACTTGCGCAGCTCGCCGCTGTCCTGCTCGACGCACACTTCGACGCCGCCCATCTTGCCGACGCCCCATCCATCAATCCCGTACCCGGGCGCAACGACGAGAACGTCATCGTTCGATGTGATGGGGTGCTGCGGATTGTTTAGCTCGTCGTGTTTGTAGGCATCGGCTACCGCCCTGACGCGCTCGATGCATCCCGCTCTCTGTGAGGTTCCGAGCGAACACAGACGCCCCACTTGTTGGCGCACCGCGTTCGGAGCGAGCTGGAGTGCATTGCCCGCGCGGTCAGCGAGCCCGTCGATTGCGACAGCGACGTTCGCCGCGAGGCGTTTTGCCTTGGCGGCGTCAGCCTTGCACGCAGATAGATCGCTCGCTGCAGCCGTGTAGGCAGCAGAGAGCTCCTGCTCGGCCGCGAGATACTCCGCGGCCGCTGGCAGAACGTTGTCGAAAAGGTGATCCAGTGTGCGCTGAAGCATAGCGGCGCTTATGCAAGCTCCAGCCGTAGCTCCTTGCCGACCGCACGCGCAGCGCGCTGCAGGGTTTCCAGCGTGACGTTTCCGTCCTCGGGGTTCAGCACACGGTCAAGCTGAACCCTGCTCGTCTCCATCTTCTTGGCCATGGCGCTCTTCGTGAGCTTGCGCTTTTCCATTTCCTGCTGGAGCTGCCATGCGATCACCCGCTTCACCGCGATGGCGGTTGCCGCTTCGAGGTTTCCATCCTCCTTCAGAAAATCTTCAAGGGAGGAGCCGTGGTTCGGGTGTTTTGTCTTCGTCATAATATCCTCAAGTTCTATTTCGTCGTTGTCTGTTTCTTCGCTTGCTTCTTGGTTGCTTCCTCTGCCCTTTCGTACTCGCTCTTCCGCTTCTTGGAGAGCTTCAGGACCTCGTCCGGTGTGGCCTGGGTCTTCTTGATGAAGCCCTCCACAATGACGATGGTGTTCCCGCTCTGGAAAAACACGAGGCGGGAAATCTTCTTGTCCGTCAGATTGCTGCGAACCTCGTAGAGCCCGTCTCCAAGCTTCCTGCAAAGCGGCATGCCAAGGGGCCAGCCGATCTGAACGGTCCGTAGGTCTGCGCCGATAATGCGGCGGTCGTCTAAATCTAAGTTTCTAATCCATTCGAGGACGGGTTCATTCCCTGCCTCTGTCTTATAAAAAACCACTTCCAGCATTCAGTTCATCAAATCTCCTCTGCTCGCCGCTGACTCCTTTTCACTTGATCAGCTATGAATGAGTATGTACTATATATGGTACAAAGTCAAGAGAAATCAACCACGCGCTCAACCGCCCGCAGAAAGGAGCCAGGGCCATGAACATACCCCTCCGCCACCACTACTCGCCCGAGTTCTACCTTTCGCGCTGGTGCACCGATGATGGCCGGCTCTGCCAGCTCACAAAGATGGGCGACGGCCGCGTGATCCCCAACCGCCGCTTCCCCAAGCAGACCGGCTTCGAAGAGCGTCTTTACGAGATTGAGGGACTGCCGCCCGAGCAGGCGCAGCAGGTGGAATCGGGTTTCATGCGCAGCCTCGACACGCTCGCTGCAGAAGCGTTGCAGGCGCTCGAGGCCGACGATCCACTTATGAGGAGGGATACGCGGCTGCGCAGTGCATGGTCACGGTTCATCCTTTCCCTGATGCTGCGCGATCCGCAATCGATCAGGGCCCTTAAGGACGGGTATGCCACGCAATGGGCGTCCTCGATGGGCGATCTCGAGCAGCGCTACATGGCACAGCGCGGGGCGGACGATCCTCGGACCTTTGCGGCGTTCCTCGCGCTAAGCAATCGCTCGACCGATGCGCTCGCGATGGAGCTTGCTCCGAGCCTCATCGACCATTCCGGCATCGGCGGGCTGCTGAACAGCATGCGCTGGTTCGTAAAGCGCATCACATCGGACGCGGACGAGTTCATCACCTCGGACCGCCCTGTCTTCTCGACATGGACCTTCACTGAAGAGGATGCCTTCATCTTCGTGCCTATCGGACCGAAGGCCGTGTTTGTTGCGGTGAACGATATTGGCACCCAGCGACGGATCGATGCCCGCGACCCTGCCGAGTTCGTCACCTCTCTCAACATGATGGTGAGCGGCAGGGCCGTGAAGTTCGCGTATGCCCGTGACGACTCCCTGCTGCCTTTCATCCGGCAGCATATGGGAACGCGCCAGCGGCCCACGCTTTTCGAACAACTCGCCGAGCGCTATCGGCGGGCGGCCCCGAGCGAGCTGACGGGTGCCGCGCAATGAACGGGTATCGACAGCATCTCGCCGGCAACCTCGCGCCGATCGCCATCGAGTTTTTCGTGACGTTCTCGCGCTTCGAATTCGCGTTGAAGCGCGGCGAGTACCTTCTCGGTCGGGAGGGCAACAAAGCCGGCCCCGACTGGAACGGCTTCGGAGGCAACCTGGGCGAGCGCTTCTTCGATGATATGAAGGCAGCCAAGGAGGCCGAAGTATTTTTCGAGGAGCCGCCGAGGCGTCTCACCGTCAAGGTGGGCGGAGGCGTCGAGTTCACCGACCAGGCCCCCATCGTCAATGCTCAAAAGCTCTTCGAGTCCGTGGGGCTTGTGAGAAACAATCTCTTCCACGGCGAGAAGGCCTATATCGGGCACCGAGACGAGGAGCTTCTCACGGCGTCCTTGTTCGTTCTCGATAGCGCGTTCGCCGCCGCGTCGCAGCGCGAGGACATGAATGGCTTCTGTCAGGCCTTCTTCCACGCGCCGATCAACGAGCACTGACGAAAAAAGGGCACCGGATTGCTCCGGTGGTCGATGTGGTAATACTTTGCTGCACCTACATTGTGGTCTGACCCTCGGCCAGGGTTGGGCCGCCGTGGCGCTTCGTCGGCGCTTTGAGGGTCTGCTTCTGGCGCAAAGCGGTCCTTGGTTTCGCACGACCAGTTGCCGCGCTGATCGGGTGCGAGTCTTGCCCCGCTCGGCCAAAGCCTTTATCGGCCAGCCATGACCTCCCGCGAGCCCAGCAACGTGACCTTAGATCCCAGGGGCCTGATCCTTGGCGCGATGGGCGTCGTTCTGATGTGCTGCATGGACGCAGTGGTGCGGGCATTGGGCGCTGAACTGACCACATTCCAGATCGTCCTGGTGCGCATGTACGGCGCGGCGATCTGGCTCTGCGCCTGGATCGCAATCACCCGCGGAGATTGGCCGCGCCTCGCCCGCTTCCGGCGGCACCTGCTACGCGGGGCCATGCTGCTGGTCGTAGCGACGCTGTTCTTTTATGCCGCGAGCCACTTGCCGCTAGCCGTCTGCACGGCGCTGGCCATGACTGCGCCGGTCTATGTCACGGTGCTGGCGGCGCTGATCTTCAAGGAGCCGATTTCGCCGCGCGGCATCTTCGCGCTCGGGCTCGGGCTACTGGGCTCGGCGGCAATCATCTTCGGCGGCAAGATCGTCGTCCTCAATGGCGCCAGCGATCTCTTGGCCTGGGGCAGCGCGGTCATCGCGCCGCTGGTCTATGCATCGACGCTCGTGGTGATGAAGCATCACTCCAAGGACGAGGGCGCCGCAGCAATGTCGCTGGGGCAGTCCGTGGTGGCCGGCACCCTGGCGCTGCCTCTGGCACTGTTGGGCGCCATACCCGAGATCACGCCATCGCTGAGTTGGCAGATTCCACTGGTCGGATTTCTCGGCGCCATGGGCTATCTGTTCTTCATCAACGGGCTGCAGCGCTTGCCGGTCTCCGTCTTTGCCGTGCTCGACTACACGGCGCTGATCTGGGCGAGCCTGCTCGGCTTCATTTTCTATTCTGAACTCCCGGGCGCGCAGGTATGGGTCGGTGGCGCGTTGATCATCACGGCCTGCGTGCTCACCGCCCAAAGCGTGCCCAAGTCCGCACCGCCCGTCGCGGCCACGCCGCCGTCATAAAGGCTGAGGGCTTAGCCCTCAGCCTTCTTGCCGTGGCGACCAGGTTGGCCAGCGCGGACTCCACCGAGGGTCACCGGAACGCCCCTAGCGCGACCTCGCATAGGTCGAGCGCAGCTTGGTGGCTTCGAACACATAGTATCCATCGATCTCGTGGACCCGGCTGCCGCCGAAGATCGCGCCCAGCTTGTTGCGGTACCAATCCCGCCGCCTGGTGACCATCCACATCGTTCCGCCCAGCATCAGCCGGTTGAAACCCTTCTCGATGAAGTGTTTCGGAACGGCGAAATCGACATGATAGGGCGGGTTCGAGATGATCTTGGTGAACCCGGTCTCCCGCGTATCCCTAACTCCATCGGAAAGCGCCACTGTCACCTGGGGGACCCCATTGGCATCGGCGTTGCGGCGGGCGATGGCCACTGCCGTCGGATCGTTGTCGAGCATGACCACGCGTTCGGCAGGCAGATGGTGGGCGGCGAGAATGCCCACCAGGCCGTAGCCACACCCGAGGTCGAGCACCTTGTCCTGAGTCTCGAACCTGATCAGCGAAAGCATGGCCAGCGTGCCCGCATCGGCCCGTTGTGGAGAGAACAGGCTTGGCTCGGTCTGCAGTCGCAGCGTCACCTCGCCGATAGTCACTTCAAACATGGTCATCCCCTCAAATGGTTTTGAGCGGGATCAGTGTTTCCAAGGGGATGTCGGAGCGCGGGCCCTGCAACCGGCCACGCCGCTTAAGCGGACGCGGCAGGCGCATGGCCTTTCACTTCCGCCCGCATGGGGCGTCGAGTGACAGTGCTGACTGAGACGCTTGACCCAAACCCTTAAGGGACTCAGGGCGTTGCCGAATATCGATCCACGATCAAAGGCAACGGCCGCAGTGCTGCGATTTGAAGCAGCGAGTCCGACCCGGAGAACGATCTGATCCAAAGCGGCTTCCGCGCCGAATCCAGGGCGAGCAAAAACACTCGCTACATGGCTTCATGGCGCTGCCCCTGGATCAGTAGGCTCTCATGGAGTGCTCCGGTGCGAAGAATTCGCGAGCCGCAACATGCACCTGGCACAGCGCCGAGGCAAGAGCCGAGGGGGACGCGACACGCCGGCAGCAGGCCGCGGGACCGACCGCCCGGCGCCGACTTCGGCTGAGAGGCTGGGCCTCAGCCTCCGGGCCGTGGTGGCCATGGCAGGTTTGGCGGCGGGCCGCCACGTTGCAGGCAGATCCTACCTTGCGTCCGCCTCGAGCAGGAACACCCGCTCGAGCACGCGCCGATAGGGCCGCTCGCCTTCCAGTTCCATGATGTCCTTCATGTGCTCACGCCAGCGGGTGATCGCCGGGGCCTCGGGCTGGGTCGTGTCATAGGGCGCCGAGCGGATGGTGTGGGCGAACAGCAGTCCCGAATCCGCATGGAAGTAGATCTCGTAGTGGACGATGCCTTGGGCCAGCAATGCCTCACGCATCTCAGGCCAGAGTGCATCGTGCCGGCGGCGATACTCGTCGGCCATGCCGGGTTTCACCCGCAGCACGAAGGCGCCGGTAGCGGTTGCGTCGATCTGCATCATCTTCCCCTTTGGTCGAAGCCGCGGCCTCGGCCCCTTGCCAAGCCCCGCCTCTCATGATTTGATCAAACATCAATAATCAATAATCTGCATCGCAACAAGCGTTACCGGAGGGGAACCCATGACCAACGCACTGTCGCGCCGCGAGGCGCTCAAACTCGGCGCGTCCGCCATCGCCATATCCGCCATCGGCCTGCCCACCGCCGCCCTGGCGCAGCAGACTGTGCTGCGCATCGGTCACGTGCTGGCGCCCACCCATCAGTTCCAGCTCGGGCTCGAGCTCGCCGGCAAATCGGTGGAGGCGGCGACGGCCGGCCGGGTGAAGATCGAGGTCTTCCCCTCCTCCCAGTTGGGCACCGAGCGCGACATGAACGTCGCCATCCGCACCGGCGGCATCGAGGGTACGCTGGCTTCGCCGGGCGGCGCCTCCGTGCACCTCAAGGAACTGGCGATCCTCGATGCGCCCTACCTGTTCCGCGACAACGCCCATTGGCAGGCGGTCGTCGACGGGCCGATCGGCGAGGAATGGAGAAAGAAGATCGTCGAGCAGTCGGGCGTCCACATTGTCGGTTGGTTCCACCGCGGCACACGGCACGTGCTGAGCCGCGCCGCTGCGTACAACACCATCGCCGACATCCAGGGTCAGAAGGTGCGCGTCGCCGACCTGCCGCCCTACCCGCAGGTGTTCCAGGCCTTCGGCGCCATCCCGACCCCCATCGCCTTCGCCGAAATGTACCAGGCGCTGGAGTCCGGCATCGTCGACGGCGCCGACGCGCCGCTCGACACCATGCTCAGCCAGAAGCTGTTCGAGGTGTCCAAGTTCGTGAACCTCATCGCCTGGAGCTTTGCGGCGCCCGGCCCGATCCTCGTCTCGGACGCCGCATGGAGTGCCCTCGGCGCCGAAGACCAGGCGGCGCTGGTCGCGGCGATCAGAGAAGGCTCGCAGTACGTCACCGATGCCTTCACCAATGGCGAGGAGGAGGTGAAGAACAAGCTGATCGAGGCAGGCATGACGCTCTCGACCCCCACCGACCTGCCAGCCTGGCAGGCCGCGGCCGCCAAGGCGATCCCGGGGCTGGCCGAAAGCTGGGGTGGCGACCTCGCCCTCTACGACAAGATCCGCAGCGTCCAGGGCTGAGGCACGGCTCGTGGCTCTTCGTTTCCTCAAGGCCGCAGAGGCCAATCTCGGGCGGGCCGAAGAGCTGCTCGCCATGGCTCTGGTGGCGGCATTGCTGGTGGTGGTCAACCTGCAGATCTTTGCCCGCTACCTGTTCCACGCGCCCTTCATCTGGCCCGAGGAGGTGTCCCGCCTGCTCCTCGTCTGGATGACCTTCATCGGCGGCGCCGCGCTGACGCGTCGCGGCGCCGACCTGGCGGTGGACACCTTCATCGAAATGCTCCCCCGCCTGCCCAAGCGGCTGGTGCTGATGCTGCGCGACGCCGTCATGGTGGTGGTCTTCGTCGTCATCTGCTTCGAGGGCTTTGAGCTTGCGAAGGCGGTCAACGGCATGCCGCTGGTCGCCACCGGTCTGCCGACCGCATTGCTGGCCTGGCCGGTGATCATCGGCGCCGCCCTCACCAGCTTTCACTGTGCGCTGCGGCTGATCGTCGAGATCGCCGATCCGCGCGCCGATATCCCGCACACCCCCAAGGTGCTGACGTGAGTCTGCTCTATATCGTGGTCCTGCTCGTCCTGCTGTTCGCCGGCATTCCGGTGGCGACGAGCCTGCTCATTGTCGGCATCGGCGGCATCGTCATTGCCGGCGTCCCGCTTTCCATCCTCGGCCAGCGCATCGCCTTCGGTATCGACAGCTTCACCCTCATCGCCATCCCGATGTTCCTGCTGATGGGCAACCTGATGAATGCCAGCGGGGTGACGCAGCGCATCTTCGATTTCTCCGTTGCCATGGTCGGGCATTGGCGGGCCGGGCTCGCGCAGGTGAACATCATCGGCTCGCTGATCTTTTCGGGCATGTCCGGCTCGGCCCTCGCCGATGCCGCGGGGCTCGGCACGGTCGAGATCCGCGCCATGACGCTGAAGGGCTATTCGCCGGCCTTCGCGGCCGCCATTACCGCCGCGTCGGCGACCATCGGGCCGGTGATCCCGCCCTCGACCGTGGCCGTGCTCTATGCCTTCATCGCCGACGTGTCGATCGGCCGGATGTTCCTTGCCGGGGTCGTTCCCGGGCTGCTGATGACCTTCGTGCTGATGGCCATCGTCCACTATCGCGGCAAGAAGCTGAACCTGCCCGAGTTCCCGAGAGCCAGCTGGCCCGAGCGACGGCGCGCCACCTGGAAGGCGCTTCCGGCCCTCGTCGTCCCGGTCGGGCTGATCGGCGGCATGCGCACCGGCATCTTCACCGCCACCGAAGTGGCAGCGGTGGGGGCGCTCTATGCCCTCTTGCTCGCCGCCGTCTACTGGAAGACCACCGACCGCAAGGAAATGCTCGGGGCTTTCCGGGAAACGGCGCTCTCGACCGGCGGCATCATGGTGATCGTCGCCAGCGCCAATGTCTTTGCCTGGATCCTCGCCCGTGAACGCATCCCGCAGGACGTGGCCGAGAGCGTCATCGCCATGGGCCTGTCGCCGATCGTGCTGCTGCTGCTGCTCAACGTCGTCATCCTGCTGCTCGGCATGATCCTCGATGCCTCGGCGATCCTGATCCTCGTCACCCCGGTGATCGTGCCGGCGCTGGCGGCGGTGGGCATTGATCCGGTGCATTTCGGCATGGTGATGATCGTCAACATGATGATCGGCATGATCCATCCGCCGGTCGGCATGGCGCTGTTCATCGTTTCCAACATCGCCAGGGCGCCGGTGATGCAGGTGGCCCTGGAGACGGTGCCCTACATCGTCGGCTTCCTCATCATCCTGCTCCTCATCACCCTCGTCCCGCAGCTGGTGCTGTGGCTCCCCGACCTCGTCTATGGACCGGCTATCCCATGAGCACCCAGACCACCGAAATCATGCATGGCGGGGCCGAGCGTCTCACCATCAACTGGGTCAACGCCGATCCGCCGCCAACCCGCATTGCGCGCTATCGCGTCCCGCCCGGCCATTCGGTGTCGATGCACGTCCATACCGGCAAGGCCGAGCACTGGGTGATCGTCGCCGGCGAGGGCGTGGTGCGAGTGGGCGAACAGTCGTTCCCGGTGAGCGTCGGCGATGTGGTGCATACCCCGCCCACCGTGCCGCACGGGCTGACCGCCACGGGCGAGGAGCCGCTGGTGTTCCTCAACATCGTGCAGCCCACCGGCGAGCCGATCACCTCGACCGAGATCGGAGCCTGAGCATGGCGCGCCTGCTTGTTACCGGCGGCGGCGGCATGGTGGCCCAGCACGTGGCCGAGGCGGCGCTGGCGGGTGGGCACGAGGTGGTGCTCGCCGACGTGAGCTGGCCGGAGGACCGGCTCTGGGCCGGGGCAACCGAGCGCCTGAGCTTCGACATCAGGGACGCCGAGGCCTGCCGGCAGCACGCCGCCGGCGCCGCGGCCATCATCCACTGCGCGGCAGTGGTGGGGCCGCTGCGGGCGCGGCTCGATCCGCAGCTGACGCTGGCGGTGAACGTCAACGGCACCGCCAACCTGCTCGAGGCGGCGCATGCCCAGGGCGCCCGCCTGCTCAACGTCTCGACCGCCACGCTCTATGGCAACCGGCCGGACCTGCAGCCGCTGGCCGAGACCGATCCTGCCGATCCGCTGACCATCTACGACGGCAGCAAGCTGATGAGCGAGAGCTGGTGTGCCGCGCACCGGCGCACCTTCGGCTCCGACAGCGCCTCGTTCCGCACCGGTTTCGTCTATGGCCGGGGCAACCAGATCGGCGAGTACTTCCTGCCGCGCGTACTGGCCGGCGAGACGGTGGAGGAGAAAGCCGGGGGCGACCATCCCTGCGACTTCACCTATGTCGTCGATCTCGCCGAAGCGCTGCTCGCCGCCGCCCTGGCCCCCAAACTGGCGAACTCCGTCTACAACGTCACCGGTGGCGTGTTGCGCACCCGCGGCGAGTTTGCCGGCGCGGTGCGGGCGCTGCTGCCGGAGGCGAAGATCGTCCAGGCGCCGGGCATCGATCCGGGCCGGCACCTGCGCGGCGCCTGCCGGCTCGCGCGTGCCAAGGCGGATTTCGCCTGGCAACCGCGCTTTTCGGTAGAAGCCGGGCTTGCCGACTGGCTCGGGCGCCTGCGCTCGCTATGATGCGCGGCGCCAACCACACCTGGACCCAGCGATGAGCGAGCCGGCGACCTCCCCGATCCTGCACCGCAAGAAGGCGGACCTCGTCTATGAGTACCTGCGTGAGCAGATCATCAACGGCACCTATGCGCCGGGCCGGCGAATGACGCTGGCGGACCTGTCGGGCGAACTGGGCCTGTCGCACATGCCGGTGCGCGAGGCGCTGCTGAAGCTCGAGCGCGAGGGCCTCTTGGTCAGCGAGCCGCACAAGGGCATGCGCGTGGTCGAGCTGTCGCTCAAGGACGCCCAGGAGATCTTCGAGATCCGCTGCGAGCTCGAGGGGCTGTCCGCCTGGCGGGCCGCCCAGGCCGGCGATGCCGAGCTCGCCGACGACCTGGTGGCGATCAATGCCGATTTCGCCGACGCCTACCAACGGCAGGATTTCACCGCCATGGGCTCGGCCAACTGGATGCTGCACCGCCGCATCCTGCAGGCGGCCGACAGCGCCCAGCTGACCCGCGTGCTCGAAGACCACTGGACCGCCTCGCAGCGCTACCGCTCCGGCTACCAGTTGATCCCCGGCCGCGCCCACCAGACCATCGCCGAGCACCAGGCGATCATCGACGCCATCCGCCGCGCCGATCCCGAAGCGGCCCGCGCTGCGGCCCGCGCCCACATCCAGCAGGCGGGCGCCGAGCTCGCCCGCATCGTTTCGAAGCCAGCGGAGGATTGATGCCTGTCACCACGCTTGAACTGCCCTCCCGCGTGCTGGTGAGCGGCGCCGCCGGCGGGATCGGCGGCACGGTCGCGGCCAGGCTCGGGGCGGCCGGGTGCACGGTGTTCGGCACCGATCGCGGCCCGGCGCCGGCTGGCTGGGCCGGCGGCTGGGTCACCGCCGACCTGACCGATGCGGCCGGCCAGGCAGCGATCGCCGGCGGAACGGGCGAACTCGACGGCGTGGTGCTGGCGGCCGGCATCCTTGACCCAGCCGAGTGGGATGCCATCACGCCGGAAGGCGCCATGCGGGTGCTGAACATCAACCTGGTGGCGCCTTATTTCCTGCTTCGCGCGCTGTTGCCGCAACTGCAGCCGGGCGCCTCCGTGGTCGTGCTGGGCTCGATCGCCGGCCTGCGCGGCTCACCGGCAACGCCGTTCTACGCCGCAAGCAAGGCGGGCCTCAGGAATCTCGCTGCGTCGTTGGCGCTGCTGCTCCAACCCAGGGGGATCCGGGTCAATGCGGTGGCGCCCGGACTGATCGATACGCCGCTGACCGATGCCCTCAACGTGACGCTGGCGCAGCAGCGCGGCCTCAGCCTCGAAACCATCGCCGCCGACCGCGCCGCGCCCATTCCCATGGGGCGGGCCGGCACTGCCGACGAAGTCGCCGATGCCTGCCTCTACCTGCTCAGCCGGCAATCGTCCTACACCGCCGGCTCGACCATATTCCCGGCCGGCGGGGTGCTGGCCGGCGTGGTCTGAACGGGCCCCGCACACGCCTGGCCAAAGCCGGCCCTCAAGCCCCTTCGCTGGTCACAGGCGCCAGCGGGCGTCGCTCGGGGTCATGCCGTAAACGCGGCGGAAGGCGCGGTTGAGGGCGGAGGCTTCAGGGAAGCCGCATTCGAGCGCGATGGAGACAATGCTGCGGTTCGCGTTGCGCGGGTCGGTCAGCAGCTTTCGCGCCTGGGCTACGCGGGTCAGCCGCAGGAAGTCGCTGAAGCTCGTGCCGTCGCGATCAAACAGCTTCTGGACATAGCGCGGAGTGACGGAATGTCGAGCTGCGAGCCAGCCGAGGCTGAAGCTGGTCCGGCCATGGTTGGCATGAATATCTGCCTTCAGCGCCGTCAGCCGTGCGGCGACGATACTGTTGAGGGCCCGATCTATTTGCGTTCGCCCGCCCCTGCCGATCACCATGGCCATTAGTTCCTGCAAGTGCCGGACCGAGTGCTTGCGCAACTCTTCAGACGCCAGCGGGTCTTGTTCGAGCAGCCCCGCGTAGCCATGCAGCAGTGCCAGTCCAGGCGTATCAGGTGCGAGATACCGCATCGGCGCCTCGCCAATCTGCGACCCGAGTTCCGCCAGCGCCAAGCGCGGGACCCGAATGACAAAGCCAACCGCCGAACCAACGAAAGCAAACCGGTGGGCCCTTGCCACCGAGAGCACGACGGCCGCACCCGGCCGGACCTCGATCTCGTCGAAGCTTTGCCCGGAGACGTGCATCGGCACGTTGGCCGAGGTGATCAGGACGTCATCTGCCCCATCCTGCAGGAGACCGGCTGTGCGGGCGGAGCTGAGTTGGGAAACGTGCGAGGTTCCCCACACGGCACCGGGCAGCGCGTGACCTGAGCTGTTGCAATCGAGCGTCCCGGTGCCGGTCAGGTCCTCAAGCTCCACGCGCATCATCTTGCGCGCAACGAACTCGCGCATCATGTCGTAACGATCTCTGCTCGGAATGTCGTCGGTCGACAGCCGCCAATGGTGGGGCAGCACTTCGGGGTGGGTCGCCATGGACCTGGGTTGCTCCGTGTGAACTCGGACACGATACGCGACGGGTCAGCCTCGCTGTCAACGGATAGACTGTGCTGCCAGGAATCCGTGGCAATCCAGCAACCTGTCTCCCCATCTCGCAGCGGAGTTCGCCTAGACGCAAGGTGCAGGGCGTCCACCGTCAAGACAGACCGAAAGCCAAAATGCTGAGTGCTCCCCGAGCGCCGACGTGCGCGTTAGATGAATCGGGGACGACGAGTGACACACGCAGTAGCGGGCAACTGGGCGCTGGCGCGGATAAGATGGACGCTGCTTACGGGATGTGCGTTCTTCGTTGCCACTAGCGCCGTCGAGGCGCAGACGGCCTGGATCGGCGATCCGAGCGCCAACGACTGGTACACGGCCGCCAACTGGGACAATGGCGTTCCGACCAGCGCCGACGACACTGTGATCGACACACCTGCAAACTTGGTGAACATCAATGGCGGTTCGGCAAGCACGGACGACCTGGTCGTCGGCGCCTCCCAGACCGGTCAACTCTGGATCTACAACGGCGCCGTGCTCGACACCTTCGGCGCGGCAACAATCGGCGAAAATGCCGGCAGCACCGGCATCGTCCAGCTCGAAGATGCCGGCACCGAGTGGAACGTCACCGGCGCATTGTCGGTTGGCGGGGGCGGCATCGGCGGCTTGTACATCCGCGACGGCGCCGACGCTTCGGCAGCCCAGTTGGCGATCGGCGGCCAGCAAACCGGCAACGGCGCCGTCGAGATTTCCGATACCGGCTCCTCATTTACCGCGCCGGTGATCTACGTCGGCAAATCGAGCACCGGTGTCCTTGCGGTCAATTCAGGTGGCCAACTGTTCTCCGACGCCGGCTTCGTCGGCTACTACGACGGCGCGAGCGGCAACGCCTCCGTATCCGGCACCGGTTCGAAATGGACCAATGCCGGCGCGTTGTATGTCGGCACGAACGGCGCTGGTGTACTTGACGTCCTGACCGGCGCCGAGGTCGAAACCGTCGATCTCTACATCGGCTACAATCCCACCGGCGACGGCGAGGTCCGCGTCAGTGGCACTGGCGCGTTGCTCGACGTCACCAACCAACTGGCCGTTGGATGGGGGAGCACTGGCCTGCTCACCATTGAAGCCGGCGGACACGTTGCGAGCCTGAGCGGGCTGGTCGGCAGCAGCTCTGACGGAACGGGCGAAGTCGACATCACCGGCTCCGGCTCGCGCTGGGACATCGCCGGCGGGCTCCGCGCCGGCTTTGCGGGCACCGACAACATCACCATCGAGGCCGGCGGTGTGCTGAGCTCCGGCTTCGCTCGACTTGGCGAGGCGACGTACGGCACTGCCAATGTGACCGTCACCGGCGCCGGCTCCACCTGGGACAACAGCGGCAACCTCTATGTCGGCGACGTGAGCAGTGGCCAGCTGGACATCAGGGACGGCGGCACTGTCGATAGCGGCGACAGCTTTGTGGGGTACGGTGCCGGATCCATTGGCGTCGTGAACGTTGACGGCACGGGGTCGAACTGGAACGTCACCGGTGACCTGACGATCGCGGACGCGGGCGCCGGCACGGTGCGGATTTTCGACGGAGGCACCGTCACGACGACGGGCAACGCCTCGGTTGGCACATCGACGGGATCGGGACGGATCGAGGTCACGACCCAAAGCAAGCTTGCAGTGGGTGGCAACCTCGCCCTGGGCGCCAACGCGACCTATGTCGTCGGGCTCGACCCGGCCAGCACGTCCGCCGGGCTGATCGATGCAACCGGGAGCGCTACAATCGACGTGGCCGCAACCCTCGAAATCCTGGACGACGGAGTGGGCTCGTACAGCGTCGGCTCCCACTACACCATCCTCACGGCCGCCGGCGGGGTAACCGGCACCTTCGCCAACACCGCCGATCCGATCCAGATCACCGCCTTCCTCGCCTTCGACGCGATCTACGATACGAACGCGGTCTACCTCGACGTTATCCAGACCGCGCAGCTGGCCGATGCCGCCACGACGCCCAATCAGATCGAAACGGCCGAGGGTGTAGAAGGGCTCGGAGCGGGCAGCGACATCTACGACGGCGTTTACTCGCTCCCGACCCTGGAAGCAGCGGCGGATGCCCTCGATCAACTCAGCGGCGAAGGACACGCCTCGTTCAAGGGCGTGCACATCGAGGACTCGCGCTTCGTGCGCGAGGCGGCGCTGGGCCGCCTCGATGACAGCGGTGGCGAAACGTCCAGCGGCATCTGGGGCCAGCTTTACGGCGCTACCGGCCACCTTCCGGGCGATGGCAACGCCGCGACCGCGGACTCCTCGACCGCCGGCCTGGTGATCGGAACCGACAGCCTGCTCGGCAATGTGCGCCTGGGTGTGCTCGCGCATGCCGGCACGACCGCGCTATCCATCCCAGACCGAAATACCGACGGCAGCAGCTCCAACTATGGTCTGGGCATCTATGGCGGCGCCGACCTGGGGGCGACTGCCCTTGCCTTCGGCGCGGCCTTCACCCACCACGACGTCTCGACGACCCGCAACGTCGATTTCGCCGGCTTCTCCGACCAACTCGAGGCCAGCTACGGCTCGGCGACCGGACAGATCTTCGGCGAGATCAGCCACGAGTTGAGCCTGGGCGATGTGGGCCTCACCCCCTATGGGCAGCTCGCCTATGTCACCCACTCGACCGATGCCTTCACCGAAGCGGGCGGCGACGCGGCGCTGAGTGCCGCGGCGAGCACCAGCGGCGGCGCCTTCACCACGATCGGCCTCAGGGCCAGCTACGCCTTCCCGCTGGGCGAGGATGGCAAGGTCGCGCTGACCGGCGGCGCGGGATGGCGCCACGCCTTCGCGGATGTGCCGGCGACCGAGAACGCCTTCGCCGGCGGCGACGCCTTCGCCATCCTGGGCACCCCACTGGCCGAAGACACCGTGGCCCTGGAGGGCAGCCTTGACCTCGACCTCGCGGGCGGGCTGAACGTCGGCCTTGCCTATAGCGGCCAGCTGTCCGCGTCCTCCGACGCCCAAAGCCACGCGCTGAAGCTGAGTGTTGGCGGAGCTTTCTGAGGCGAGTTGGCCCGGAGGCGGTAAACAAAGTGAGGGGGCGCCCCTGTGGGCGCCCCGCGATCCAGGCGGGCGTTCGAGTGCACAGGTTGGCGCGGCCCCCTGCCCCAGCCGGTATGTGGCTGAGGGTCACCCCCCGCGGCCTCCTTGCCGTGGCGACCAGGTTGGTCAGCGCAGGGTTTCCATGTCGGCCTGGCTGGGGACGCGCGGCGAGCGTCGTCCGGGCCCCCATTCCCATACGGAGAACCGGCACCGTCGACGAAGCGGCTGATACCTGCCCCTACTTCCTCAGCCGGCAGCCGTCCTCGCCGGCGTCGTCTGAACAGGCCCCGCGCGCGCCGATCGGCTCCCCATCAGCGGGCGCGCCCGGCGGCGGCACGGCGGACAGCCGCCTGCCGTCGCCGAGGTGCTCCTCACAACTCGCGGTACATCACCAGGGCATCGACCCGACCTCGACTTGGCGATTGAAACGCCCCAGGCAACCGTCCGACGGTAGCGAACCCCAGGGTCGACCAAAGCCGCACGGCCCGTTCGTTGGTACTGACCACGAAATTGAACTGCATTGCCAGAAAGCCCCGCGATCGCGCGATGCCGAGCGAATGCTCGTGCATCTGGCGCGCACTACCGCGCCCAAACGCCGTCACCGAGGTCATGTAGCCGCAGTTGCAGACATGCCGGCCGCCACCAGCCTGGTTAGCGCGGATGTAGTAGGTGCCGAGGATCTCACCGACGTCTTCGGCGACAAAAGTTTCGCGATCAGGTCCGGTCCAGTATGCGAGTGCGTCGGCCCGGCTGATGTCGCGATCGATTGCATAAGTCTCGCCAGCGCGGAACGTCGGCTCAAGAATAGCCCAGACAGCATCGTCGTCCTGGCGCAAAGCGGGACGTATCAACATGGCGCACCTCGCTAAGTCTCACTTGACTCTACGAGCCTGCTTCCCGCTCCACAACGGCGTGCCGGAAGCCGCCCGATCGACCCAAAGTAACTTCCTCGGTCTCTGGCTCCTGCATCATCCGAACGCTCGCCTTCCCCCAGCTTTCGCCGGCTCGTTGGGCGCCCGTTTCACAGCAACCGGGCATCCACGTCGAATTGCGTCGCAACCCATTGACGCGAATCCCGAACAGGACCACTACATCTGGTGTGTCGTGGTCGCCCGGTTCGCAAGGACGGGTGATAATAGGGAAGCCGGTGCGGGCAATTGCTCCAGTCCGGCGCTGCCCCCGCAACTGTGATAGCCGGTGCCGCCGGCCAGCCAGATACCTGCCACGACAGGTTAGTTCGTCCACGGGCGGGGTGCACCGGTTGGCCGCGAAAACGCCTGGGCGCAATTGCGCCTCGTGCGTCGTTTCGCGTCCTCGAAAGCTCCGCTGCCACTCACGGGGTCTTTGAGGCATATGTCCACCGCAGCAGAAATCGTCCATTCCGACACCGGCCGTCCGGTCGTCGTTCCGCCCACCGCGCCCGCCGCCAATACGCCGGGCTATTCGGTGCTCAAGCGCAATGGCGGCACCGTGCCGTTCGATCAGAGCAAGATCGCCGTGGCGCTGACCAAGGCATTTCTCGCCGTCGAGGGCAACAAGGCGGCTGCCTCGCGCCGGGTGCATGAGATCGTCGAAGCACTCACCGGCGAGGTGGTGGCGGCCCTTACCCGCCGGGCCAAGGATGGCCGGGTGTTCCACATCGAGGATGTGCAGGATCAGGTCGAGCTGGCGCTGATGCGCGGCGAGCACCAGAAGGTCGCCCGCGCTTACGTGCTCTACCGCGAGGAGCACGCCAAGGCCCGCGCCGACAAGTCGGCAGCGCCCGTCGCGGCCCCCGCTCTCCGCATGGCGGATGGCGCGCCGCTCGACGAAGCCCGGCTCGCCACCGTCATCGCCGAGGCCAGTGACGGCCTCGACGGCGTGGTCGCCGAGACCATCCTCACCGAGACCCGCCGCAACCTCTATGACGGCATCTCCGCCGACGAGCTGGCGCTGGCGCCGATCCTCGCCACCCGCACCCTGGTCGAGACCGAACCCAATTACGCCTATGTCTCGGCGCGCCTGCTCAACGACAAGCTGCGGCGCGAGGCGCTGAGTTTCCTCGCCGGCCGCCCCGACCAGGCGACGCAGGCCGAGATGGCAAGCCGCTATGCCGAGTATTTTCCGGCTTACCTCGAGCGCGGCATCGGCCTCGAGCTGATCGATCCCGAGCTCGGCCGCTTCGATATCGCCCGTCTCGCGGCAGCGCTCAAACCCGAGCGCGACCAGCAGTTCCAGTATCTGGGGCTGCAGACGCTCTACGACCGCTACTTCCTCCACGCTGCCGGCACGGTGTTCGAGCTGCCGCAGGCGTTCTTCATGCGCGTCGCCATGGGGTTGGCGCTGCGCGAGATCGACCGCGAGGCGCGGGCCATCGAGTTCTACGAGCTGCTGTCGAGCTTCGACTTCATGGCCTCGACCCCGACGCTGTTCAATTCCGGCACGCTCCGGCCGCAGCTCTCGAGCTGCTTCCTCACCACCGTCGCCGACGATCTCGACGGGATCTTCAAGGCGATCAAGGACAACGCGCTGCTCGCCAAATATTCGGGCGGGCTGGGCAATGACTGGACCCCGGTGCGCGGGCTCGGCGCCCATATCAAGGGCACCAATGGCGAGAGCCAGGGCGTGGTGCCGTTCCTCAAGGTCGCCAACGATACCGCCATCGCGGTCAACCAGGGCGGCAAGCGCAAGGGCGCCGTCTGCGCCTATCTCGAGACCTGGCATATCGACATCGAGGAGTTCCTCGATCTCAGGAAGAACACCGGCGACGACCGCCGCCGCACCCACGACATGAACACCGCCAACTGGGTGCCGGACCTGTTCATGGAGCGCGTCGAGGCCGGCGCCGACTGGACGCTGTTCTCGCCCGACGAGACGCCGGACCTGCACGATCTCTACGGTCCGGCGTTCAAGGCGGCCTACGAGGCTTACGAGCAGAAGGCGGCCGCCGGCGGCATCAAGGTGTTCAAGACCGTCCGGGCGCTGGAGCTATGGCGCAAGATGCTGACCATGCTGTTCGAGACCGGCCACCCCTGGGTGACCTTCAAGGACCCGTGCAACATCCGCTCGCCGCAGCAGCATGTCGGGGTGGTGCACTCGTCCAACCTCTGCACCGAGATCACGTTGAATACCTCCAAGGACGAGGTGGCGGTGTGCAATCTCGGCTCGATCAACCTCCTGGCGCATATCGGCGAAACCGGCCTCAACCTCGAGCGGCTGAAGCGCACCGTCGATACCGCGATGCGGATGCTCGACAATGTCGTCGACATCAACTTCTACACCATCCCGGAAGCCCGCCGTTCCAACCTGAAGCATCGGCCGGTGGGCCTCGGCCTCATGGGCTTTGCCGATGCGCTGCAGGCGCAGGGCATCGCCTATGGCTCCGATGCGGCGGTGGAATTCGCGGACAGCTCGATGGAGGCGATCAGCTACTTCGCCATCACCGCCTCCACCGATCTCGCCGAAGAGCGCGGCGCCTATGCGTCGTTTCAGGGCTCGCTGTGGTCGAAGGGGGTGCTGCCGATCGACAGCCTCGAGCTGCTGGCCGCGACCCGCAGCGAGATCCACATCGACCGCACCCAGCGGCTCGACTGGGAAACGCTCAGGCAGCGAGTCAGGACGGTGGGGATGCGCAACTCCAACACCATGGCGATTGCCCCTACCGCCACCATCTCCAACATCTGCGGCGTGAGCCAGTCGATCGAGCCGGGCTACCAGAACCTCTATGTGAAATCGAACATGTCGGGCGATTTCACCGTGGTGAACGCCCTGCTGGTGCGCGACCTCAAGGCCCGCGGGTTGTGGGACGAGGTGATAATCTCCGACCTCAAATATTTCGACGGCTCGGTCGGCCAGATCGACCGGGTGCCCGATGACCTCAAGGCCATCTACGCCACCGCCTTCGAACTCGACGCCAGCTGGCTGATCGCCGCCGCCTCGCGCCGGCAGAAGTGGATCGACCAGGCGCAGTCGCTCAACCTCTATCTCGCCAACCCCTCGGGCAAGGCGCTGGACCAGCTCTACCGCAGCGCCTGGAAGGCCGGGCTGAAGACCACCTATTACCTGCGTTCGCGTTCGGCGACGCATGTCGAGAAGTCGACGCTCAAGGGCACCGACGGCAAGCTCAACGCCGTGGCGGTGACGCCGGTGGCTCCAGTGGTTGAGGCGGCACCAGCGGCGCGGAAGCTGGCGCTGGAAATGGCGGTACTCGACGGCCCGGCGTGCCTGATCGACGACCCTGACTGCGAAGCCTGCCAGTAACGAGATCAGTCACAGGCGCTCGATAGGCAGTCACCGCGGGCGGGCTTCCCTCCCCCTTGAGGGGAGGGATTGAGGGAGGGGGTGGTGCAGTCAGCACCGAGCGTCCCTCACCACCCCCCCGCCCCTCCCCTCAAGGGGGAGGGGAGCGCCAACGCGACCATCCCCGTTCCCCGACGGTCCCACCCACACAGGAATTCCACCATGTCCCTCGACTGGTCGTCAGACCAACCCACCCCCGCCCCTATCCCCGAAGCCCGCATCGATCGCGCCGGCGGCCGCGTCTCGGTCGACGACAAGGCAATGATCAACTGCCGCGCCGACGTGAACCAGCTGCTGCCGCTCAAGTACAAATGGGCGTGGGACAAATACCTCGCCGGCTGCAACAACCACTGGATGCCGACCGAAGTGTCGATGCAGGCCGATATCGCGCTGTGGAAATCGAGGGACGGCCTCACCGAGGACGAACGCCATACGCTGAAGCGCAATCTCGGCTTCTTCGCCGCCTCGGAAAGCCTCGTCGCCAATAATATCGTGCTCGCCATCTATCGGCACCTGACCAACCCGGAATGCCGGCAATACCTGTTGCGCCAGGCTTTCGAGGAGGCGGTGCATACCCACACTTTCCAATACATCGTGGAGTCGCTCGGCCTCGATGAAGGCGAGCTGTTCAACATGTATCGCGAGGTGCCCTCGATCACCGACAAGGCGGCCTGGGCGCTGGACTTCACCCAGCACCTCGACGACCCCGATTTCACCACCGGCACGCCCGCGACCGACCGGGCGTTCGTGCGCGACCTGATCGCCTTCTACGTGATCTTCGAGGGCATGTGGTTCTACACCGGCTTCGCCCAGATCCTGTCGCTCGGCCGGCGCAACAAGATGGTCGGCATCGCCGAGCAGTACCAGTACATCCTGCGCGACGAGAGCATTCACCTCAACTTCGGCATCGACGTGATCAACCAGATCAAGGCGGAGAACCCGCATGTCTGGACGCCGGAGTTCCAGGCCGAGGTGCGGGAGATGATCAAGAAGGCCGCCGAACTGGAGGCCGCCTATGGGCGCGACACCATGCCGAGGGGCTTTCTCGGGCTCAATGCGGCGCTCTGCGAGCAATACATGCACTTCATCGCCAACCGCCGCTGCGCCCAACTCGGCCTTCACGAGGTGTTCGGCGAAACCGAAAACCCCTTCCCCTGGATGAGCGAGGCAATGGACCTCAAAAAGGAGAAGAACTTCTTCGAAACCCGCGTCATCGAATACCAGAACGGCGGCGCGCTGAGCTGGGACTGACACCGTCGAGGCCGCCTGCGCATCGGCGCGGGCGGCCATCCCCAACCACCGCGACGTCGGAACCGCTCTAGCCGCGCAGCTTCTCGATGGGCAGCGAGAGGCTGAATGTCGAGCCGCCGGGACCGCTCGCCGCGAGCGTCAGGTCGCCACCGTGCTGCCGTGCGATCTCGCGCGCGATATGCAGCCCCAGGCCGGAGCCGTTCGGCGGCTGGCCGGCGACGCGATAGTATTTGAGAAAGATCCGCTCGCGGTCCTCGGCAGGAATGCCGGCGCCCTGGTCGATGACGCTTACCTGGGCAATGCCGGGCTCGCTCGACAGCCGGACCGTCACCGGGTTGCTCGCATCCGAGTATTTCAGGGCGTTCTGGATCAGGTTCAGCACCGCAATCTCCAGCAGGCTCCGATCCCCCTTTACGGGCGTCGCCTCGCCATAGGCGAAGCTGACCCGTCCGGCGGCGTCGCTCTCCGCACTCGCCTCGACGGCGCGCAGCACCTCATTGAGGTCGAACACCACCCTGGTGCCGGACGTCGCCTGCCAGGTATCGAGCCGATCGCCGGCGAAGACATTGTCGATCAGCATGGCCATGCGCTTCACGGTCCGCTGGATCCTGGCGGCGCGCAGACTGACCTCATTGGCGCCCGCGGCAGGAAACAGCGACAGGTTGTCGGCAGCGGCGGCAACCACGGCCAACGGCGCGCGGAACTCGTGCGAAACCAGCGCGACGAAATTCTGCTGCTGGGTGCGCAAGCGGTCGAACGCCATCAGCACAAAGCCGACGTAACAGACGCCGGCCCCCACAGTGACCGCCAGGTAGAGCGAGGCCGCGAAGGCCGGGTTTGGCTCGGGGCTGGCGACGCCGGCGACCAGCACCAGGCTTGCGTAGAGCTCGGCGATGTTGCCGGCGAGGGCAAGCAAGGCCCCGCCAAGCACCACGACCCCGCCCGGCCGCAGGGGATGGCGCAGCACGGTGAGTGCGATCAGGACGACCGAGACGATCTGCACCACCGCAATGGTCAGGCCCTGCACCGGGCCTTGCTGATGAACCGACATCAGCATGGCAAGGGCGCTGAGCACGATGATGGCGATGGCGACGCGCCAGGCAGGCGGCTTGCCGTAGAAGACCCGAACGCCCTGCCAGGCCACGCAATAGGCAATGCCGAACAGCCAGCTGCCGAACGATGCCGCCGGTTCGGAGCCGCCGGCGGTGCCGACCGCCAGCACAATTGTGCCCACCCCATGCAGGGCCAGCGAGGACAGCCAGTACCTGGTCGCCGCGAAGGATCGATAGGCCCATAGCACGCCGGCAAACACCACGATCAGGATGGTGGTGTTCAGCAGAGCGACGACACGCAGCGTCTCGAAATCCAGCGTCATGCCGCCGCCTCATCGGCAGGTGCGGCCGGACCGTTGCTCAGTTGCCGGAAACTCGCCCATGCCAGCGGCGCTGCGCCATTGAACAGTACGGAGGATGGGACGGCAGAGGCGAAACGGCGGTGCGGTTTGGACAGCATGCAAGATCGGTGGTCGGAGAATGTCGGCAGTTTGTCCCCTTAGTCTATCTGGTTGATGACGATGGAGAATACGGCCTTTGGCCCATGAGCGTGAAAACCCGCGCCGATCCCCCGTTTGATCAGCCTGCCCCAGCCGCCATCGAAAGCGACTTGACCATTAATATGCATCACCATACATATGCATCACGATGCAACAAAGCGTATTCCAGACCCTGGCCGACCCGACGCGGCTTCGTATCGTCGAGGCGCTGGCTGGCGGTGAGCAGGCGGTGGGCGACCTGGTTCGTGCCGTCGATATCGATCAGTCCGGCGTGTCGCGACACCTGCGTATCCTCGGCGAGGCCGGCTTCGTCGCGATGCGGCCGGACGGCGCCCGGCGGCTCTATTCGCTGCGGCCCGAGCCGTTCCAGGCGATGGACGACTGGGTCGCCACCTATCGCAAGCTCTGGCAGGGCCGGCTCGATCGCTTCGATGCCGCCCTCGCACGACGGCGCGGCGACGGAGAGACATGATGATGCATGGCAACGAGCTGGGGGCACAGACCATCAGGTTCGAGCGGGTCTACAAGGCATCGATCGAAGACGTCTGGGCGCTGTGGACCACCAAGCAAGGGCTCGAGGAGTGGTTCGCGCCCGAGGGCATGTACATGGAAGTGTCCGTCCTCGAACCCCGGGTCGGCGGTCAATTCGATCACGTGATGACCGCCGTGGGCGCCGAGCAGGTCGCCTTTCTCGCCAGCCTCGACCGGCCACCCAGGGCATGGGTCAGCGGTCAGTTCATCGAGGTCGAACCCCACCGGCGCCTGCGCATCCGCTTCGACATCGACTTCGTGCCCGGCGTCGACCCCTACCCCTACGACATGCTGGTCGAACTCCACGCCGAGGCCGGGCGGGTTCGGATGGTCCTGACTGCCGACCGCCACCCGGACGCCGAGTCGACGCGCGGCGCCATTATCGGGCTGACCAGCCAGCTGCAACGGTTCGAACTGGCCGTCGCCGCGCGTACCAAACTGGAGCAACGATGATGCGCCCCCTCCTCTACTCGATCAACGTGACGCTCGATGGCTGCGTCCACCACAACGCCATCCCCGCCGACCCGGCGCTGCAGCAGGAGATGCTGCAGGCCACCCATCGCCACGCCACCGAGAGCATCGCTCGGGCCGACGGCCTGCTGTTCGGCCGTGTCACCTACCAGATGATGGAAGGCGCCTGGCGGCTGGCGACCCGCACCTCATCGCCGCCCGACTGGACGGAGCCGTTTGCCCGCACCATCGATGCGATGCAGAAATACGTGGTTTCGAGCACGCTCGAGGGCGTCGACTGGAACGCCGAGCTGGTGCGCGGAAATCTCGGCGAGGCGGTGCAGAGGCTGAAGCAGCAGCCTGGCAAGGCGCTGCTCACCGGCGGCGTGAAGCTGCCGCTGGCGCTGGCGGAGCTCGACCTGATCGACGAGTACGAATTCGTCGTGCAGCCCAGGATCGCCGGCCACGGCCCTACCCCGTTCGCCGGGCTCTCGCGCTACGTCGAGCTGAAACTCATCGACCGGCGCGAACTCAGCTCAGGCGCCGTGGCGCTGCGCTATGAGCCCAGGCGCTAGGCCGCCCCCCAGCCTTCCGCTCGCAAAGAAACCTCGAGACCACCGCCCGGACCTAGCCGCCCGATCGCGGCGCCAGGCTGATGCGGTGACGCAGCCCGCCATCGAGATCGCGCAGCGTGACGGTGAGCTGCGACGGTTCGGCCGAAATGTCGATCCAGCCCGCCGCTTCCGCGGAGGTCGCGTCACGATCGGGCCCGCCTCCGACCAGCTGTGCATAGGGAAAGCCGGCGTCTGCCGCGATGAACGCCGCCTCGTGCGTATGTCCGGAGATCACCAGCTGCGCCCCCCAGGCGACCAGCGCGTCGTGCCAGGCGTCCCGGCTCATTCGACTGAACCAGTCATATCCGCCGGCGTCATAATCGACGGGTGACTCGTCCTTCCAGCGCAGCGGAATGTGGCAGAAGACCAGGCGGAACGGGGCATCGCGGATCTCGGGACGCTCGATCGCCTGTCGCAACCACCTCGCCTGCTCGGCGCGCAGGGGTTCGAATGCCACCCGGCCCCTGAAGCTGGGATGCGCATCAGGCTTGTCCTCCCCGGTATGCAGGATAATGACAGCCACCGGGCCCACCCGGGTTGCACTGTACGGGCGTCCGTCGGGCGTGGCCACGAACTGTGCGAGTTGATGCGCCCAGGCTCCCCGCACGTCATGATTGCCGACAACCAAGGCCAGCGGCCGGTTGGCGCTGATGTCGCGCCCTTCAGGCGCAAGGATCGTCGACGCGAACGACAACTCGTCCTTCCAGTCGTTGCAGACGTCACCGTTCCATACCAGCAGGTCGGCCTGCGGCGTCACCTCGTCGAGTGCACGCAGCGTGTCAGCGTGCTGGTGCGTGTCGTTCCAGACCACGATGCGCGCCGAGGGGGCAGCCCGGTCCGGCAGCCGCACCTGTTTCCACTCGCTCTCGTGGCGTTCTTCCGGCCCCAGAACCGACGCCGTAATGGCCCGAACCGACAGTTCGGTCCCTGCCGGCATCCCCGCCACCCGCACGCGCAGCACACGATCTGCCTGCGGCACCATGCCGAACGCATCTGCACGGACGATCCCCCGCGCATCGCCGGCGCGCCATTCAAGCCAACCACGGCTCAACCGCCCTACTCCCCAGACTGCCTCGAAGCCATCGGCGCGCGGCGCCATGATCACCAGTGGGGTCGTCACGAGCATCTCGGTCAACCCGGCCTCCTGCTGTTGTCGGGGCGGTCATTTGGCCGGATTCGGGGGCGGTTCGAAGCGACATTTGCAGATCGTCGCGGAACCAAATACAGCAATGATCGCGCGTGCCGCCTGCCGCAGCTGATCTGGTTGCTCATCATCGGAATGAACCAAGCGTCCTGGAAGACTTCCCGATGAGCACGGCGGTGGTCGTGGCGCTGCTGTGCGCAGCAGTGATGCACGGAACATGGAACGCCGTCGCCAAGGCGGTGCCGGACCGCTTGGTTTCCTCCACCCTTATCGGGCTTGTCTACTTCGCGGCGGGCGCCGTGGGTTGCCTCGTCCTGCCCCCGATCAGCCCGGCGAGTTGGCCCTTTGTGGCCGCGTCCGCGACAGCGCAGACCCTCTACCTCATCCTGCTGACCGCCGCTTATGCCCGCACCGAGTTCAGTCGCGCCTATCCCCTCACCAGGGGCATCTCGGTGCTGGGCATCACCGTCGTCTCGGTGGGCCTGCTCGGCGAGCGGATCTCAACCGGACAGTTGGCTGGCGTTGCCCTCATCGTGCTGTCGCTGCTGGCGCTGTCGTGGAATCGCGATGCGACGGCCCGGCGCGGTGATTTCCCGCTCATCCTCGCGGTTGGCGCGACCGTGACCACATACTCGGTGCTCGATGGCGTCGGTGTTCGCGCCTCCGGCCATGCCCTGAGCTATGCCTCGTGGCTGTTCCTGCTTCAGGGGGCGGCCCTTCCATTGGTGTGCCTGGTCCTCTCGCCCGACCGGCGCGGCTTCGTGCTGGGGTTGCGAAAGCATGCCCTGCTCGGCACCGCCGGTGGCGTAATCTCGCTGATCGCGTATGCCATCGTGGTGTGGGCGCAATCGGTCGCGCCCCTCGCCATCGTCTCCGCCATCCGCGAGGCCAGTGTGCTCAGCGCCGTGGTCATCGGCTTCCTGTTCTTCAAGGAGCCGATCCGGGGCTGGAGAGTTGCGGCGACGGTGCTGACCGTCGTTGGGATCGTCGCCGTCCAGTTGGCTGGCTGACCAATTCGACCGGCACTTGGCGCGAGGGTAGCGCAACGCAGCAGCCCAGGCCTTTTCGATCCCGAACTTGCTGTTCCGGAGCGCCGCTCTACAGTTACAGTGAGGCTTGGGAATCGGGGCAACGTCCGATGCAGCTCGTCAGGCAACTTCTCATCCGATCCCCTGCACTCGCTCTTGCCGGGCTATGCTTGTTCATTTCTTCTCAGGCATCGGGGCAAGTTGCCGCACTGTTCGAGGTTGCCCGGTCTGCTGGGGAAATACTTCTGCCCATCGCCATCGTTGCGGCCGCCGCCGCTGCGCTAGCGATCTTTACGCCACGCTCGGGCCTGTTCACGCGCACGCTCGACACTGTGCTGATCGTCGCCCCACCACTCTGCCTCTCCGTGGCATTTCAAAGGTCCTCAGCCTATGGAACGGCTCTGGCCGTTCTCATACTGGTCGCGGCGTGCGCGATCGCCTGGCTGGCGACGCGGCGCACCCTAAGGTCCAATCGCACGATCATTGTCGGCGGCCTGGGCGTCGTTGCGGTGTTCCTGGTCGCCCGGCTGGTGCTGCTGTCGGATCCTGTCGAGATGCCGCGCGCCCTGGGCTCGCTCGGCATCGTTCTGCTGTTTTTCGGTCTTTGTCTGTTCGGCCTGACGCTGATGATCAGGCGCCCCGGGGCCGGCCTGCTGCTGGCCATGGGGCTCGCCGTCCTGCTCGCGACCTATCAGGTGAGGCATGCCATCAGGCAGACCGATCAGACCAACTACGAGCACCCCGATGTCAGCGCCGTCTCTTCGCGCGCGAGCCTCAGTCTGGAGCAGGGTTTCACGGCGTGGCTGAGCAGCCGGAATGACCTTGGAGCGTACCTCGACGTCAACAATCCCTACCCCGTCTTCATCGTCACGTCGGAAGGCGGAGGAGGCTATGCGGCAGCGCACGCCGAGCTGTTTCTGAGCAAGCTGCAAGCCAGGTGTCGCAACTTCGCCCAGCACCTGTTCGCGCTCGTCGGGGTCTCGGGCGGCGCAGTCGGCAACGCATTGTTCCAGGCGAGTCTGCCTGACACCGTCAATCAGCTCGGGCAACACCAGGAGTGTGGCCTGGGCGACGTCCCCGAGCGCGTCATCGACACGCTCGCCGCCGATCACCTCTCCCCCGTCCTCGCCGCACTGCTGTTTCAGGATCTGCCGAACAACCTCGGTCGCGGCGCCTTCGGACCCTATGATCGCTCCGAGGCCCTCGGCGACTCGCTGTCGCGCGCCATCTGGCATGATCGGGCCAATCGCGGGCCTTTGTTCTGGAACAGCTTCTGGCAGGACGCGCCGCCTGCTGCGGGCCAGACCTTGGGCGAAAAGCCGGCGCTGATCTTTGCATCGACGAACGCGGTGTCGGGAAAGCGATACGTCTTCGCGCCGTTCGCTTTCCCCTTCAATGAGTATCGCTCCCGCTTCGAAGAGTTCCTGCTCGATATGAACTGGAACGAGGACGGCAAGTGGGTGAGGCAAGCGGACATCGAAATGGTCGATGCGGCGGTGGCCGCCGCGAGCTTTCCCTGGGTAACGCCAAGTCGCGCGCTGCGGGGCCGGGACGGCGCCACCATTTCCCTGGTTGATGGCGGCTACCTGGACAATTCCGGGGCCGAGACAGCGCGTGACGTGATTGCCGCCATCACGAACATGGATCTTGATCCGGACATCCTGTTTCGCGACGACGTCCTGCCGCCCGGATCGTTTGCCCCCACCGACCGATTTGCTGGATGCGACCGGGTGACTGCCGCATTCGTCCCGAGGGATGGAACCCGGCAGGCCAGCACTTACGTGCCGCCGCCGGCGGCGTGCACCATTCCGTTCTCTGTTCACGTGATTGCCATCCGCAGCGAAGTCCCGTTCGAACGCGCGGCAGCAAACCAGAGCTTCCTGTTCGATCCACTGACAGCCCTGTTGAGCGCCCGCGCCCGACGGGCGGAGACCGCGCGCTTCGGGCTGGTTTCAGAGTTGTGCGGCGCGCTGGAATGCGACGAGGCCGATACGCTCACCACCTGGCAGTACTATGAAAGCGTGATTGCGCTGGATTATCTCAGCCTGCCGCTCGGCTGGCACATTCCGCGATCCAGGCTTGCCAACCTGTCGAGCTTCGTGGCGCCCGACCCCGGTGCCGACTTCAGCTACCTGCTCCCGGACAATGTTACGCCGGAACAGATGGGGCGCCCGTTCAGCAACATGTCGGACAACCCGTTCAACATGCAGCAGATAGAAGCCGCGCTGACGCCAAACCCTCTCTAGCTGCGACGACCACGGGACCGCGTTCGACTGCCGGCGTGGGCCTGGTCGCACGCAGTTGGGTGCGCGCCCGACGGTTTCATGCCCGCGCGGACTACCCCCTTCCACCAGCTTCGCTGGCCCCCCGGCGGGGAGCGCCCATTGGCGCTCAGCCGCGCCCCCGCTGCGCGGTGGAGGACCACGGTGAGCCCGGTGGCTGTTCATATGCGCTCACTTGACACGCCTCCCCCATAGGCCGTATCTAACCAATCAGTTAGCTAACCAATTGGTTAGGAATGGATATGCGCACAGACCAGGTCAGCCTTACCCTTTCGGCCATCGCCGATCCGACGCGACGGGCCATCCTGATGCGGCTGATGGATGGCGAGGCCTCGGTGAAAGAGCTTGCCGCCCCGTTCGAGATGAGCATCCCTGCCATCTGCAAGCACCTCAAGGTGCTCGAGGGCGCCGGCCTGATCAGCCGTGGCCGCAACGCCCAGCTCCGGCCCTGCCGGCTCGAAGCGCAGCCGCTGCGCGAGGCGTTCGACTGGATCGAGGAGTTCTCGAAGTTCTGGGATACGAGCCTCAACCGGCTCGACGGGCTGCTCGACCGGCTGCAGTCGGCCGACGGCTCGGGCACGAAGAACTGAGGCGCGCCATGGCCGAGAACCTCGGATCGGACCCGCTGGAGCAGCGCGAACTCGTCATCACCCGCCGCCTCAGGGCGCCGCGCAGCCTCGTGTGGCGCACCTTCGAGGATCCCTATCTGCTCTCCCAGTGGTGGGGACCGGAGAACTTCACCTCCACCATCAGCAAGCTCGATTTCCGCACCGGCGGCGAATGGCACGTCACCATGCAGGCGCCCGACGGGGCCGAGCGTCCGGTGCGCTACCAGTTCGTCGAGATCCTCGCACCCGAACGCATCGTCTATCGACCCTGGCGCCCGCCCGAGGCGGTCAACCCGCCGCCGGCTTACCTCGCGACCCTGACCTTCGAGGCGCTCGGGAACGAGACGATCTTCACCATGCGCGCCGAGTTCGAGAGCGCCGCCGGCCTTGCCCTGGCGTTCCAGGGCGGTTTTGTCGCCGGCACCAACCAGGCCTTCGACAAGCTCGAGCGGCAGCTCGCTTCCGGCTGAACCGGGGAGGAAACAGCATGCGCAGGCGCAGCTTCGTCACCCTTGCCTTTGCCGCCGCGGCCCTCGTCGCGGCCCCCGTCATCGCCCAAACCCCAGGAGATAGCCCGATGAGCACCCCCTCGAGCACCGGCAAGGTCCCGGTCGACGGCGTCGAAATCTACTACGAGATCCACGGCGATGGCCCGCCGCTGGTGCTGCTGCATGGCGGCGTCACCCCGTCCACCACCTTCGGCGCGCCGCTCACGGCGATGGCCAAGACGCACCAGGTGATCGCCATTCACCTGCGCGGCCATGGCTTCAGCACCGACAGCGACGCGCCCTGGTCCACCGAGATGATGGCCGACGACGTCGCGGCGGTGCTCAGGCAGCTGGGCATCGGCAAGGCGCATGTCATGGGCTATTCGCTCGGCGCCGCCGTGGCGCTGCAGGTGGCGATGCGGCACCCGGAGCTGGTCGACAGGCTGGTGTCGGTCTCCGTCGCCTTCAGCACCGATGGCGATTACCCCGAGGTCCGCAAGGCCTTCGAGGCCATGCCGGGCATGGCCGCCGCGATCGGCGCACAGCTTGCCGCCTCGCCGCTCGCCGAGCTCTATCCCGACGTGCGCTGGGAGACGATGATGCGCAAGAGCGGCGAGATGAACCTGGTCCACCACGACTGGAGCGAGGCGATCAAGACCATCAAGTCCCCCACCCTGCTGGTCTTTGCCGATGCCGATTCGATCCGCCCCGAACACATGGTGGCGTTCTGGAAGCTGCTGGGCGGCGGCCAGCGCGACGCCGGACTCGACGGCTCGCAACGCCCCGCGAGCCAGCTGGCGATCGTTCCCGGCACCACGCATTACAGCGTGATCGAAGCGCCGCTGCTCACTGAGATCGCGACGGCCTTTCTCGCTCAGTAGCGCGGGGCTCCCGCTGCCGAGGAGATACCGCGTCCCGCGCGGTATCTCCGGGTTTGCCGGCCTACTGGGCGTCCGAGAGCGTGTATTCGCCCAGTTCGCACAGGTCGACGCTCTTTTCGACGTATTCGGAGTCGTCTTCCATGATGAACTTCATGTCGTAGACGCACTGCGTCCGCCCGTCGGCGATGGTGATGCTGACATAATTGCCGGCGGGCAGGTAATTCTCGCCGAAGACGTCTTCTTCCCAGCTCTCGATATCGGCTGGCGAGGTGAAGAAGCTCTTCAGGGCATAGGAGGAGGAGTTGGTGAGGGTGAAAACCAGGTCTTCGGCCGACGCGGCGCCCGGCGCCGCGACGAGGAACAGGGCGGCGATGCCACCCAGGACTGCATGCTTCACGATTAGCCCCCAAGGCTGAACGCGGGCGCTTCTGCGCTCGCTGCCCGCTCCATTACCATTACGTTCCGGACCCGCACAAAGTCAGGCTGAAGCCGTGGTTAGAGAATTGCTTCGCGGCGGCGGGTCCGCCTCGCCGGTCAAGGCACGAATTCCCACATCACGTCCTTGTTAAGGCTATGGGTCGAAAGGCTTGGGTAACCATCCTTTTCTATCCTTCGCGCTCGACAGTTCCTGGTGCCCGAAGATGCGTTTGACCTCTCCCCTGCTGCTGCTTGCGACCGCCATGCTCACCGGCCTTCTCGCCGGCTGCTCCGCCCTCGGCATCGCCAAGGACCAGCAGCCGCTTTCGGCGCGCACCACCAGCGTGCTGGCGGCGATGGATACCTCGCCGGCCGCGCCCATGCTGGTCCGGGTGTTCAAGGAGAGTTCGGAGCTCGAGGTGTGGAAGCCCGACACGGGCGGCCGCTACCGGCTGTTCAAGACCTACGCCATCTGCAAGTGGTCCGGCGAGCTCGGCCCCAAGATCAAGGAGGGCGATTATCAGTCGCCCGAGGGCTTCTACAAGGTCACGCCCGGCATGATGAACCCCAAGTCGAGCTACTACCTGTCGTTCAACACCGGCTTTCCCAACAAGCTCGACCGCGCCTATGGCCGCACCGGCACCAACCTGATGGTGCACGGCGACTGCAAGTCGGTGGGCTGCTACGCCATGACCGACGAGCAGATGAAGGAAATCTATGCGCTGGCCCGCGAGAGCTTCAATGGCGGCAACCAGAGCTTCAAGCTCGAGCTCTACCCGTTCCGCATGACCACCGAGAACCTCGACCGCTACGCCACCAACCCCAACATCGCGTTCTGGCGCAACCTGAAGCAGGGCTATGACGCGCTGGCCATCGACGGCCGCCCGGCCGATGTCGATGTCTGCGAAGGCAAGTACGTGTTCAACGCCAAGGCGGCGATGCCGGCCGACCCGATGGGCCAATGCCCGGTGGCAAACGCCGCCTGACGGCGACGCAATCGTGTCCGCGAGGGCTGCTCGCCAGGGGTCGACCTGACGAACAAGCGGCCAGCGAGAGGGTGTGGACCCTTCCCCTCGCTGGCCGCTTGCCCTGCCTCGGTCGAGGCGCTGCCACGCTTCCTCGGCTTCTCTCTCTGGCGCCTTGGGTGAAAGAGGGAGCGCTCGACGCGCCCCCTCTTTCGAAGTGTGTCAGAACTGGCCGGTCAGGCCGGCAGTTGCCTTGAACGACCAGGCGTCGCCGAAGGAGAGGACGGTGCCTCCCGTGGCGTTGGCGTTGTTGTAGTCGGCGTCGGCGTCATCGACACCGTTGCCGTCGCCGTTGACGGAGACCCCGTCTTCACCCACGAAGCGGCTGGTCGCAACGCGCGACATGTATTCCGCGCCGAGCCCGAAATTGATCTGCATGTTGTCGCTGATATCAGCCGAGAACGTGCTGCTGCCCTTCAGGGTGTAGGCAAAGCCCTCTACTGGATCGAGGCCGAAATTGCTCGTCACGCTTTCGTCGACAGTGCCGCCAACGCCGCCCAGGCCGCCAAAGATCGAGGCTTCGGTGGTGGAGTCGTACGACGACGAGGCATAATACACCCCAGCACCGAGCCCGAGCGACAACTTCGCACCAGTCCAGACGTCCAGATCGACATTGCCGCCAAACACCGCACCCGCGTAGTAGGTGTCGATGTTCTCGACCGTGTTCATGTTGAACGTCGGGTACTGGAAGTCTGCGGTATCGAAGTAGTGCTGGTTGACTTGGATGGTCGTGTCGGTGGTGGTCTCCGTACCGAGATAGCGGAAACTCGGACCACCATAGACCGTAAACGCCACGCCACTGTCGTCGGGGGTGGTGCGTTGCGACAGCGTGATGTCGCCGCCGGCATAAGCCAAGTCCTGGGTGACGTCGGTGTCGATCTCGGTCCCCTGCAGCTCACCGGAGCCCAGGAAGACGACGCCCTCCGTCGTGGCAACGACGCCAAACGCGTAAGTGCCGTAGTCGCCCTGCGCACCAGAGAAGACGAACCCATCCGCACTGGTGGCGACGTTGTAGCCCGGGCCAAGAAGTGTCCCGGTACCGGTCATCAGGCCGCCGCCGGCGTTGACGCCCGCGTTGCTGTCGCCCCAATCGCTGGTGGTTGTGCCGTCGTTGTCGATGTCGAGGTCGATGGTATCGAGGTCGATCTGCCCGGTGGGCATGCGCGGGCCGTGCACGTTCAGATACTGCTCTTCGTTGAGCGTCCGGTGATCGCTGCCATCGCGCGTCACGAACGAGCCAAAGCCCGAGAAGTTGATCGCAGTGCCGTCGCCGTTGATAGGCGCGCTCATATCGATGCCGATCGTGCCGCCGTAGAGCGGGCTGTCTAGACCCTGGAAGAGATCGAGCTCTTCCAGCGTACCAGCCTCGCCATTGCTGGTCAGGCCGATCGGGGCAGTGTCGGGGATGCCGAACGCGGTGACGCCGCCGTTGATCGACAGCGTGAACAGCGGTTCCTCTTCGATCACCAGCGGAGCTGGCGCGGCAGGATCCGCGGCAATAACAGCGGTCGAAAGCAGCAAGGCTGCGTTCAGACCCAACACGAGCGTCTTTGGCCTCATTTGGCTTGTGTCCCTTAAATTAGAACGTTCCGGTCATGGTCATCGGTCGGCAGCGCCGGGACGACCCATTATTAGATCGGTTTCGTTGTGAACCCCCATCTGACAACGATCAGTAGGGACGGTAGAGATTCACAACAACGTCAGGTTCTAACTGTTTCTTTCATTTCCTTTCACTTACTGACACTTCCTTTCATCAGGACATAATTTACGTTTACTTCTTGGTCGACAATGCGGCGATAGTGTTGCAAAATTATCGTGGGAATTTGATCCGGAGCAAACGCACCTACCCGGGCATGCCGTGGACGCGGCAACGGGGCCCCCGCCACGCCTGGCGGGGGAGGAGCGTTGGAGCCGGCGCGTCTCAACGCATCTGGACCTTAGTCGGTGAAGGCGAAGCCTTCGCCGCGAATGGCATGCAAGGGGATAAGCATGTTGGATTTTTCGGCACGTCGACGTAGCCGGCTGGCGATGGTGTCGAGGTGGGCGTAGTTGAACTCGTAGACGTCGGCGCCCATCGCCTCGACGATGGCGCGGCGCTCCACGGTCTTGCCGCGCTCGCTGAACAGCCGCCCCAGGAAATGGTGTTCCGACGTGGTCAGCCGCAGGCGGTGACCCATGCCGTCGGACAGCACCCAGCCGCCCTCCTCCAGCGCCCAGCGCGGCGTCACCGGCGCCGCGGCGGCCTGGTGCCGGGTCAGCCGCTGGTTGAGCGCGAGAACCGTCGCCGCGAGTTCCCGGACATCGACCGGCTTGACCAGATAGGCGTCGGCGCCGGTGCTGAGCCCCTGCACGCGATCGTCGATCGATCCGCGCGCCGTTGCCATGATGATGCCGACAGAACGCGAGGCGCGCAGGTGCGTGGCGATCGACAGGCCGTCCTCGCCGGCAAGGCCGATGTCGAGGACAACGACATCCGGCGGCTTCGCCGCATAGGCGCGATAGAGCGCCGCCGCACTGTCGAACCCGTGCACTTCGAGCCCCAGCCTGGTTAGGCCAAGCAGCATTTCCTCGCGCAGGTCCGCATCGTCATCCACCAGGTAAACGAGCGGTCCGGCGGCCACGGCACTCCGCTTAAGTTCTTCCCCCAGCATAAAAAAATCTCATGTTGCGACGCTTCGTGCACATTCGATTTCACCTAATCATCGCTTTGTCCATTCTGTTTGGATGCGTAGCGGTGCAACCGGCCTATGCACTTTCGTTGCAGTTGACGGACGGCCTCGAAGCGCCGCGCTCGCTCGGTGGCACGCTGTCGATCCTCGAGGATCCGACCGGGACGCTGACCATCGACGAGGTCGCCGGCGACCGCTCCGAGCTGCATTTCAGGAACATCCCCGCGATGCTCGCCGAAGGCTATCGGAAGGGGGCGCTGTGGGTCCGGTTTTCGCTGTCGGCTCCCCCCAGTCAGAATCAGTGGCTGCTGCAGATCGAACGTCCGCTGCTGGAGAACGTCACGCTCTACGTGCCCGATGGGGCGGGCGGTTTCGTCAGTTCGGCGCCCGGCCGGCTGCACCCGGGTCAGCAGCGTGGCCCCGATGCCTACCCGACCATCTTTCCCATCGAGGTGCCGCCGACCGCTACCGACTATTACCTCAGGCTGCAGTCCTCGACCTCGATGACCACCTCGCTGAACATCTGGCAGACTGAGGGATACGCCGAGCATCGCCGGCTGGACGACTGGATCATGGCCATGGTGGTCGGATCCATATTCGTGATGGTGCTCACCAACCTGCTCTTCGCCGTCTGGCTGAAGGATTCGCTCTATGCCGTCTACGTCCCCCTGCTGGTGACGTCGTGCCTGATCAGCGTATTTCACATGGGATACGCCTCGGAGATCCTGCAGTTCTGGGATCCCCCGACCATCCATCGCAGTTGGGGCATCATCGTCTGCTTCTACAGCATCACCATGATGCTGTTCCTCGATCGGCTGTTCGAGTTCCGCAGCAACTGGATCTGGGCCGCCCGCTTCTCGCAGCTGGTGATTGCCCTCAACGTCGTCGCGCTGGGGTTTTCGATTGCGGGGCGCTATGGCGACGTCGCCTTCTACGTCTCGCGCTTGCAGCAGATCTCGCTGATCTTCATCGCGGTGTTCGTCCTCTACCTGCTGCTGGTCCGCCGCAGGCACCAGTACATCCTGTCCTTCATCGCCTTCCTCTCGGTGATCTCGGTGCTGCTGGTCATGCAGACGATGTACACCGGGGCCAACCCGCTGCTCCTCGATGGTTCGTTGTCCCGGTTCCTGGCCGGTGGAACGGTCATCCACCTGATCCTGCTCAGCGCCGCCGTCGCCAAGCGTACGCAGCTGGCCGAGCGGCGGCTCAGAGAGGAGAAGGACCGCATGATCGCCTTGTCCCGCTCGGCCGAACAGCAATTGGCGCTGAAGGTGAGCGAGCGCACCGCCGAGCTGGCGCAAAGCAACACCGCGCTGACCGAGGAAATGGACCGGCGCCAGCTGCTTGAAGAAAAGCTCCGGCAGTCCCTCGACTCCGTCAACGACGCCCTGGCGCAACAGCGCGATTTCGTCGCCCTGGTGTCGCACGAGTTCCGCGCCCCGCTGGCGGTCATTGGCGCCGCGGCGGACAACCTGTCGCTTTCAGGTGGCGAAAACGCCGAGGAGGTCCGGCGGCGCGCCACCAGGATCCGCCAGACCGTCAAGCGGATGTCGATGCTGATCGACAATGTGCTGGCCGGGGAGCGGCTGGACGCCGGGCGCGCCGCGCTGCAGGCCGAGCCGCTGGATCTGGGCGAAATGCTGCGCACGGTTCAGGCGGGCCTCGATAGCGACGTCGCCCAGCGCGTGACCTTCGCATACGCCGACGAGGCCCAGGTGCTGGGCGACCGCAGCCTGTTGGAAGTCGTGGTGCTCAACCTGATCCAGAATGCCGCGAAATACTCGGCGGCCACTGCACCGGTGGCGGTCCGCTTGTCGGTGGATCAGGACATGGCGCAGCTGAGCGTGACCGACCAGGGCGAGGGCATCGCCCCCGAGGACCACGAGCGCATCTTCCTCAAGTACTATCGCGCCGCCGGCCAGCGCGCCAACGGCTCCGGGCTCGGGCTCTATGTCTCGCGCGCCATTGCCCGCCAGCATGGCGGCGACCTCGTCCTCGCCGCGAGCGACGCCGGGGGCTCCGTGTTCCGCCTGTCGCTGCCCCTCGAAGCATATGCAAATGTCATCAGCTGACAGCAGGTGCATGGATCTGAAGTTGTTGCGGTAAGCGCACCAGCATAGCTTTCCCGCAAGCCCGCCGCAGAATGCGGCACTCAGCGATTTCCAACGTCCTCACCCATGAAATGGACGCCAGCATTCGATGTCCGGGAGCACTGCGCTTTCGGCAGGTGGCGGCGTGCCCTGTAACGGAGGCGAGGATGCCGCTGGGCCGAGGCGAACCCTGTTCGGCGATCATGCCGGGAGAAACACATGGATCTGGTATCAATTCTTGTCCAACTGGTCGGCGGTGCCGTGGGTGGATCGGCCAGCGGCAAGACCATCAAGAGCGCCGACCTGGGCCCACTCTTGAACGCTGTGGCCGGCGCCATCGGCGGCCTGGGCGGCGGCTCGATCACCGCCGCGCTTGGTGGGGCGGCCGGCGGGCTGGACGTCGCATCGATCGCCACCCAGTTGGTCGGCAGCGGTCTCGGCGGCGTCATCCTGCAAGCCATTGTGGGCCTGCTGAAAAACAAGATCGTCGGCAAATAACCCGACGCGGGCGTCGCACGCCCTCACCCATCCCAACCTGGACCACTGAAGGAACGTGCCGTGTATAAATTCGAGGTTTTCAAGGACAAGGCGGACGAGTTCCGCTTCCGCTTTCGCGCCGCAAACGGCGAGATCATGTTCTCATCAGAAGGCTACGCGCAGAAAGCGTCGGCTCTCAAGAGCATCGAGTCTTTGAAGCGCAACATTCCCACCGCAGCGATCGAGGATCAGACGTCCGCGGAAGCTTGATGCTTCGGCGCACGCCTGCCTGACCTGACGCGCCCGACTGGGCGACTAACCCAACCGTAAGACAAAAAATGACTTTCAAGTTCCTGCTGCCGCTGGCCGCTGTCTCGATGCTTGCCCTGGCGGCCTGCGACAGTTCCACGCCCGCTCCCAGTTCCAATGCCCCGACTTCTGCCGAGAGCCCCGCAGCCGCGGCTCCGGTCAACCTCGATGACACCATGAAGGCGCTGCAGGATGCTGCCGCCGGCATGTCGCCCGGCGACAAGGCGGCCGCAGTCTCCCAGGCCCGCAAGGCGAGCGAGGACGTGGCCCGCAGCCAGGGCCTTTCCGACGAGCTGATCAAACAGGCAGGCGATGCCGCCGAGTCGGTGGCCAAGAAGGCGCTCGGCGTCGAGTAGGCCCCCTCTCACCCTGTTGCAGAGCTGAAAGGGGAATGCCGCGGCATTCCCCTTTTCTTCGCCGTACGAACAAGCCGCCTGGTGCACCAGGAAACGGAACCAGCCCTGCCCCGGCGCCCGGCGAGCGCCCGACCTGTCATAAAACCTTCATTGGCATTCGGCCCAACATATCGATAATCCTCGATATATGGAATCAACAGACGCCATCGATGTGCTTGTCGCCCTTGGTCAGCCCACCCGGCTCGACGCCTTTCGGCTGGTCATGCGGCACGAACCCCATGGACTGCCGGCGGGAGAGATCGCCCGGCTGCTCGAGGTGCCGCAGAACACCATGTCCACGCACCTGGCGGTGCTGACGCGGGCAGGCCTGATCTCGTCGGAGCGCCACAGCCGCTCGATCATCTACCGCGCCGAGATCGACAAGGTGCGCGAGATCGCGAGTTTCCTCGTCAACGATTGCTGCGGCGGCCGGCCCGAACTGTGCGAACCGCTGGTCGCCGAATTCACCCCCTGCTGCACCCCCAAGGAAGCAACCGATGCCTGCTGCTGATCGCGTCTACAATGTGCTGTTCCTGTGCACCGGCAACTCGGCCCGTTCGGTGCTGGGCGAAGCCGTGCTCAACCATGTCGGCAATGGCCGCTTCCGTGGCTTCTCCGCCGGCAGCCTGCCCAAGGGTCAGGTGCATCCGATGACCCTCGCCACCCTCGAGCAGGCCGGCATTTCCACTGACGGATTGCGGTCCAAATCGTGGGAAGAGTTTGCCGGGCCGGCGGCACCAAAGATGGATTTCGTCTTCACCGTCTGTGACAACGCCGCCGGCGAGACCTGCCCGATCTGGCCCGGCCAGCCGATGAGCGCCCACTGGGGCATCGAGGACCCTGCCGCGGTTGCCGGCCCGGAGTTCAGGCAGCGCCAGGCCTTCGAGGATGCGCTGCACTTCATGGCCAACCGCATCGCCGCCTTCATCAACCTGCCGCTCGACAGCATCGACCAGATGGCGCTCGGCTCGAAACTGCGCGGCATAGGCGCCATGGATGGCTCCACCAGCAAGGCGTCCGGGGCGGCATGACGCCGGCGCGACGCCTGGCGGCCGAGGCTCTCGGCACCGCCCTGCTGGTCACCACGGTGGTGGGCTCCGGCATCATGGCCACGAGGCTCACCACCGACACCGCCATGACGCTGATGGGGAACGCGCTCCCCACCGGCGCCATGCTCTTCGTGCTGATCAGCATTCTCGGCCCGATCTCCGGTGCGCACTTCAACCCCGCCGTCACGGCGATTTTCGCCCTCCGCCGCGACATCGCCTGGCCGATGGCCGCCGGCTATATGCTCGCGCAACTGGCGGGCGGCATTGTCGGCAGCGTCATCGCCCACCTGATGTTCGAACTGCCGGCGCTGCAGCTGGCGAGCGAGCCGCGCACCGGAGCCGCCCAGTGGTTCTCCGAGGCGGTGGCCACGTTCGGGCTGGTCGCGGTGATTCTCGGCGGCCTCCGGACCAGCCGAGCCGCGGTTCCGGCACTGGTCGGGCTCTACATCACCGCCGCCTACTGGTTCACCGCCTCCACCTCGTTCGCCAACCCGGCCGTCACCATCGCCCGCGCCCTGACCGATACGTTCTCGGGGATCCGGCCGCTCGATGCGCCCGGCTTCATCCTCGCCCAACTGGCCGGCGCGCTGCTGGCGCTCGGCCTTGCCGGCTGGCTGTTCAGACCGGCCGAAGCTGCTCGGTAAGGCCTTATTCGACGATCGTAGAAATAGCTTGACCGGTGGCGCAACCACTGGCAGTTTATTTCCATGAACATCGAAACAGCCGCCGCTCAGCTCGAAGCCCTGGGGAACCCGACCCGCCTCACCATCTACCGCACCCTGGTGCGGGCGGGCGACAATGGCCTGCCGGTGGGCAAGCTGCAGCTCAAGCTCGATATCCCCTCCTCCACCCTGTCGCATCATCTGAAGAAACTGATCGAGGTGAACCTGGTCAGCCAGGAGCGCCAGGCGACGACCCTGATCTGCCGGGCCAACTACACCAGCATGAACGGGCTGATCGGTTATCTCGCCGACGAGTGCTGCGCCGACGCCAACGGCTGCGCCGCGAGTTCGGAGGAGAGCACGGAAGCGGCGTGAGCCGTTCTTCGGCATCATAAATTCGATATTTCTAGAAACTAGGAAGGTTAGCGATGAAACTGGAAACCAGCCTCCCCGTAGCGGTCATCGGCGCCGGCCCGGTGGGGCTTGCCGCCGCCGCTCACCTGGTCAGCCGCGGGCTGACGCCGATCGTCTTCGAGCGCGGCGCGTCGGTGGGCGCCTCGCTGCTCGAGTGGGGCCACGTCCGGATGTTCTCGCCCTGGGCCTACAACGTCGATGCGGCGGCGCGGGCCCTGCTCGAGGCAGCCGGCTGGGATGCGCCCGAGCCAACCGACCTGCCGACCGGGCGAGAGATCGTCGAGCGCTATCTCGCGCCGCTCGCCGCCCTGCCGCCCCTAGCACCGGCCATCAGGCTCTCGGCGCGCGTCATCGCCATCACCCGGCTTGGCCTCGACAAGGTATCGAACCGCGGGCGTGACACCGCGCCATTCGAGCTGCGCTGGATCGATGCCGCAGGCAACGAGCACGCGAGCGTCGTGCGGGCGGTGATCGACGCCTCGGGCACCTGGGCGCGACCCAACCCGATGGGCGTCGACGGCCTGCCGGTGCTCGGCGAACGCGCGGCGGCCGAGTTCATCGACTACGGCATCCCCGATGTCCTCGGGGCTTCGCGAGACCGGTTCGCCGGCCGGACCGTGCTGGTGGTGGGCAGCGGCCACTCCGCCATCAACACCGCGCTCGCCCTGCTCAGGCTGCACGATGCGGAACCCGGCACCCGCGTGCTCTGGGCCTTGCGGCGCAACCGCATCGAGCGGCTGCTCGGCGGCGGGCTCAACGATCAGTTGCCCGAGCGCGGCGCCCTGGGGCTGGCCGCCAGGCAGGCGATCGATGCCGGCCGGCTGCAGGTGCTGGCGCCCTTCGCCGCCACCCGGCTCGAACCGGCAGACGGCAAGCTTGCCGTCATCGGCACCCTCAACCAGACGCAGCTGACGCTGCTGGTCGACCGGATCGTCGTCGCCACCGGCTTCCGCCCCGATCTCGACCTGCTCTCCGAACTGCGCGTCGCCGTGGATCCGGCCACCGAGGCACCGCCGGCGCTGTCACCGCTGATCGACCCCAATTTCCATAGCTGCGGCACCGTGCCCCCGCATGGCGTGGTCGAACTCACCCAGCCCGAAGCGAATTTCTTCATCGTCGGCTCCAAGAGCTATGGCCGGGCCCCGACCTTCCTGATGGCCACAGGCTATGAGCAGGCGCGTTCGGTCGTGGCCGAACTGGCCGGCGACCCGGTCGCGGCACGCCAGGTTCACCTGGTGCTGCCGGAAACTGGCGTCTGCAGCGTCAGTTTTGCCGACGGCGCGACACCGGCCGCTTCGTCCTGCTGTGGTGGCCCGGCAGAGGACAGCTCGTCGTGTTGTGTTGCCGATACGCTGGCCAAAGCCGAAGGCGAGGCTGGCTGTGGCTGCGGCACCGCTGCGGCGAACCCTGCCGGGATGACCAGCACCACCGAACCGGCCTGACCATGACCGGTATTCCCGCCCGAATGATCTGGGCACTCGGCGTCACCCAGATCATCGGCTACGGCACGCTCTACTACAGCTTCGGCACCCTCGCTCCGGCCATGGCGGCCGAGTTCGGCTGGTCTCAAGCTTGGGTGTTCGGGCTGCTGTCGGCATCACTGCTGGTCGGCGGGCTGGCGGCACCGTTTTCGGGCCGGCTCGCCGACAAGTATGGAGCGGCCCAGCTGATGACCGGCGGCTCGGTCGCGGCGGCGCTGGCCCTGGTGCTGGCGGCCCTCGCTCCCGACGGCATCGTCTTCGCGGCGGGGCTGGTGGCGATCGAGGTCGCCTCGGCCTTCGTCCTCTACGCCACCGCCTTTGCGGCTCTTGCCCAAGCATCGCCCGGCGGAGCGCCGCGCAGCATTACCCATCTGACGCTGATCGCCGGCTTCGCCTCGACCCTGTTCTGGCCGATCACCGCGGCGCTTCATGACGTTTTCTCGTGGCGCGAGGTCTACCTGATCTACGCGGCCACCAACCTCATCGTCTGCGTGCCGATCCATTTCGCCATGGCGCGCGGCCACCGGCGGCGCGCCGCGCAGCGGCGGGAGAGCCCGGCCACGGTTGCGCTGGTGCCGCCCGAGCGGCAGCGCGGGGCGCTGCTGCTGATGCTGCTGGGTTTCGCCCTGGTCGGCTTCGTTTCGTCCGCCATCACCGTCCATATGGTGCCGATGCTGTCGGGTCTGGGCGCCGGCGAGGCCGCCATGGTCGCGACGATGGTGTTTGGCCCCGCACAGGTCCTCAGCCGGCTGCTCAACATGCAGTTCGGCCGCGGCCTGTCGCAGCCGGTGCTGGCGATCATCGCGGCGCTGGCCCTGCCGGCCGGCCTCGCGGTGCTGCTGCTCACCACGCCTTGGCTCCCCGGCGTCGCCGCGTTCGCCATCCTGTTCGGTCTGGGCAACGGGATCTACAGCATCGTCTCGGGCACCCTGCCTTTGGTGCTGTTCGGCTCGAGCGGATATGGGCGCCGGCTGGGCATGATCAGCGCCTCGCGGCTCATCGCCTCGGCCGCCGCCCCGTTCGCCTTCTCGGTGGTTGCCGGCGCAGCGAGCACCGCCATCGGCGTCGCGTTTGCGGCAGGCGTCGGCGTGCTCGCCGTCGGCGCGTTCGTGCTGCTCTGGTCGGTGCTCGCCGCTTCAGCTGAGGCCGCACCGGCGGCACGCGAGGCCTGAAACACAAGCCGGCCGCAGCGGCTCTGACGCAGTTGTGTCCGCGCCGGGCCCATTTGCCGCGTTGCGCCAGCCGGCGCCTCGGCTAGGTTCGCTGCCATGTCGCTGCTGCTTCGCGCCCTTTGCTGCCTCGTCGTCGCCATCTGCATGGCCTCGCTGAGCCTTGGCGCGGCGGCGCACAGCACGATGGTGCTCGACGAAGCAGCACCGCATGCCAGCGTCGTAGGCGCCGAACTGCCCTGTCCCGACTGCGGCACGCACCGGTCGATCGGCTGCGGCCAGGCCTGCGCTGCCGCCGCCGATGATCAGGTGGCCGGGGTACGCTTCGCGCCGAACCTCGTCGCCCTCAGCTTTGCGGCGCTTGCCGCCCGCGCCCGCGACGGCACGCCGGTCGGCCCGCTCGTCACCCCGCCGATCGGCTGAACCCTGGCGAGCCTCGGCTCGCGTCCAGCGCGGCGGTGCGTGGTTCGGTTGACCGGCCCAGCCGCCGCGATCGTTCACGCCGCATACGCACCGGGCGGACTTTTCACATGCATTCGATCGATGACGCCCTTGGGCGGCGGCGCCTTGCCGCCCGTCCGTCGGCCAGCCGCATTCGCCGCACCCTCAGCCGGATCGGCTACGAGGATGCCCCGCCGCTCAGCCTCGACACGGTCGATGGCGAGCACCCCAGGGGCCGCGAGCTGAGCACTGCCTGGCTCGCCGGCATCGTGATGACCGGCATCACCTCGGTGGTGCTGATGGGGGCGGCGCTCTATGTCGCCTTCGAGGGGCGCGAGAGCTTTTCCACCGCCTCGCAGGCGCTGCTGCTGCCGCGCACCAGCGAGGTCGCGCCGCCGGCCGCGCGCGGCAAGGGCGACCGCATCCGGCCGGTTGCCGCGACGCGCTCGGAGTTCGAGCTGGTCGAGGCCTCGATCCGTACCGTCGAAGGCGGCCGCACCCTGCTGCGCAGCCAGGCCTTCGTGCGCCTGGACGCCACGCTCGCAACCGCCGAAACGGCGCTGGCGGCGGATATTCCGCGCTTCGACCCGGCGGCTCTTGCGGCGCCCGTCGACGGCGGGCCGGCCGGTGACGCCACCGCCACCGAGATCTACACCGCGAGCATCGAAGGTGAAGTGGCCATGTCGATGGCGGCGCTGCCGCCCCTCGTTCCAGCCAGCACGGTCACCGACCGGCAGGCCGCCGATTTCGTCAAGGCATCGCTTCAGGACGCGTTCGCCGACGAGGCAGGCGAGCGTCCGCCCGCCTCCGGCCCGGCATCGGCGAGTGCGGCGCTCGGCATTGCCGAGAACGTCACGGTGATGCAGCGGACCCGCCTCGCCGACAGCGGCGGCGGGCGCAGCGAGCGCATCGTCACGGTGCGGCAGTCGGCGCCGCTCAAGGCGCTGCTGCTGAAGAACGGCTTCACCGAGCTGAGCTACGCGATGGTCGCGACGACGCTGCGCAACCTCCTGCCCTCGCTCGAACTGCCGGCGGGCGCCAAACTGCGCATCCTGATGGGGCCATCGCGGATGTCGGCGACGCCGGTCCCCTACCGGCTCAGCATCTATGTGCACGACCCGCAGACGCGTGAGATCCGCCACGCCGCCACCGCGGCGATGACCGATCGCGGCACCTATGTGATCGGCCAGGCGCCGGGCATGATCGCCTTGCCCGAGGAGGACAGCGAAGCGATCGATGTGGCGGCGCTGCCGACCCTCTATCGCTCGATCTGGGAGACCGCGCGCAAGCACGACCTCACCGATGCGACGGCGACGCAGCTCGTCGCCATGTTCGCCTACGAGGTCGATCTGACTCAGCGCGTGCAGCCCGGCGACACGCTGAAGCTGCTGGCGACGCGGCCCGAGGCGGGCCAGCCCGAGCTGGTCTATGCTGCCCTCACCACCGGCGGCACCACGCGCGAGCTGTTCCGCTTCCGCACCCCGGACGGCGCCGTGGAGTATTACGGCCCCGATGGCGAGACCGGCAAACGCTTCCTGACGCGGCGGCCGCTGCAGGGTGGCGGCCGGCTGGCCAGCCGCTATGGCTATCGCACCCACCCGATCTTCAAGACCCGCCGGCTGCACACCGGCGTCGATCTCGCCTCGGCGCTGGGGACGCCGGTTTATGCCGGCGGCGACGGCACCGTACGGCGCGCCCAGTGGCTGTCAGGCTATGGCCGCTATGTCGAACTCGACCACGTCAACGGCTACCAGACCGCCTATGCGCACATGAGCCGCATCGCCGACGGCCTCAAGCCCGGCATGCGGGTGAAACAGGGCCAGGTCGTCGGCTATGTCGGCTCGACCGGCAACTCGACCGGCAACCACCTGCATTACGAGATCCGGGTGAACGGCCGTACCGTCGACCCGTTGAGCGTCAAGCTGCCGCGTGACAAGGAGCTGCCGGCCCAATCGGCCGATGCCCTGCTGCAGACGGTGCAGCAGGTGCGGGAGTTGATGAGCCGGCGGGGCGGAACGGAGGCACTCTGAGGCCCAGCAGCGGGGGGCTCGGGCGCGCCGAATCGCGCGAAGCGCTTGGGCCATCGAGACTCTTGCGATAGTGTTGTGGGGAAGGCTCGCTGGGATGCAGCGCGCCATGTCTGCACACACGAGGTGTCCGCCCCATGGGCCCGACGCGGTGAGGCGATGATGGCGATGCGCGCGCGCGCCGGCAGGACGATCGGTGGCCACGGCTGGCAGGCCTGGCGCCTGCGCTCGGCACTGCTTGTCGTGGTCGCGGGCCTGGCCTTTGCTCCCGGCGCCGGTGCGGCCGAGTCGTGGTTTGCCGCCCAGGTACGCGGCACCGTGCTGTCACTGGAGAACGGCCAGTGGTCCGAACTGCCGACCGGCGGTCCGGTCGGACTGGGCGTGCCGGTGCGCACCCTGCAGAGTGGCCGGGTCGAGCTGGCGAGCGACAGCGTGCGCCTGACGCTCGCCCCGTCGACGGCCCTGCAGATCGAGCAGGCGGCGGGGTCGACCACCGTCATCACCCAGTATGCCGGCATCGTCACCGTCGATGGCAACATCGCCGACGGCGCACGCCTGGTGCTCGCCACCCCATCGATGAACGTCACCGTCGAGCCTGGCTACGCCGTGCTGCGCGTCGATGGCGACGCGGGAACGGTGGCGGTGGACGCCGGCACTGTGATACTCGACAACACCGAGACGGGTGCACGGCAGCAGGTTGCGGTCGGCCAGGCCGTCAATGTCGCCAATCTCGACATCCCTGTCCCGGCTGGCGTCGTCGCGGCGAGCGCCGGCAACGGCGCAGCGGGCGGCCGCAACCCCAACGCGGCAAATCCGGCTGGCGGCAACTCGGGTGGCACCAACAATGCCGGTGGCAATGGCAACGCCGGTGGCAATAGCGGCGGCAACGCTGGCGGCAACAGCGGCGGCGGCAACGCTGGCGGCAATAGCGGCGGCGGCAACGCCGGAGGCAATAGTGGCGGCGGCAACGCCGGAGGCAATAGTGGCGGCGGCAACGCCGGAGGTAACTCCGGCAACAGTTCCGGCAACTCGGGCAGTTCCGAGGCGAGCAGCAATACGGGAGGCAACGGCAACGCAGGTGGCAATGGTAACGGCAACGGCAACGACAAATGATGCTACGGCAGCGGCCGACGACCTGACGGCACGCGACGCACGGGCGCCGCTCAGGATCGCCTTTGTCGACGACCATCCGACGCTGCTGCACGGCATCGCCGCGTTGTTTTCAGGCGACCCGCGCTACCAGATCGTGGGAACCGAAGCCTCAGCCCTCGGCGCCGTGGCGCTGGCGGCCGCGACGCGCCCGGACATCATGACGCTCGACCTGAGCATGCCGGGAGACGTGTTTTCGGCGATCCGCTCCATCACGGCGCAATCGCCTGGCAGCAAGCTCGTCATCTTCACCGCCTATGCCGACGTCGACCTCGCGCTCCAGGCGCTCGACGCGGGCGCCCATGCCTTCGTGCTCAAGGGCCGCCCGTCCGACGACCTGTTCGATGCCATCGAGACCGTCAGCAATGGCGGGTTGTTCGTATCGCCCGATTTCTCGCCCAAGCTGATTGCCGGTTTCCGCAACCAGACCGAACGCGAACGAAGCGATCCGGCGGCCCATCTCAGCCCGCGCGAACAGCAGCTGGTGCAGTGCCTGCTCGAAGCCAAGAGCAACAAGGAGATCGCCCGCACGCTCAACCTGAGCGAGAAGACGGTCAAGCACTACATGACCAACCTGATGAACAAGCTCAACGTGCGCAGCCGGCTCGAGGTGGTGCTCGCTGCCCGCAACTTCCGCAGCCCCTACGCCGTGCCGGCGGTGCCCGACCGCAGGGAGGGTTAGGGGCGCGGGGCGGCAGAGCCGTGCCCTCCAAGCTCCAGATTTGCAGTTCCCCGTGTGTGACGGCCCCTACCCCGGCTGGCTCAGCGGGATCCTGGCGCTGACGCGCGCTACGCTGCCGAATTCCACTGCCAGCGTGCCACCCAGCGCCTCGACGCGGAAGCGCATCGCCCTGAGCCCGATCTGGTCGGCCGACGAGGCGACAGCCGGCACCTCGCCGGGCGTCAGCTTGTTGGTCACTTCGAGATCGAGCCAACCGTCGGCACTTGTTGCCTTGACCACCTGGTGGTGCCCGCCGCCATGCCGATGGGCGTTGTTGAGCGCCTCCTGCACCACACGGTAGGCGCAGACCTTGGCGCTGATCGGCGCCGCCTCGGAGACGTCGACGAGGCGCCGGACCGAGGTTCCCGTCAGGCTTTCATGGCGCGACACGGCCAAGAGGATCGTGTCGGCGAGGCCGACCTTGGCCAGTTCCGGCAGCACCAGGCCGGCCGAGATGCCGCGCAGTTCCTCCATCGCCTCGGCAGCCAGCGCCGCCGCATCGACGCTGTTGCCGCCGGCCTTTTCGCCACTACGGGTCAGCCTGAGGATCAGCAGCGTCAGCAGCTGCACCGGACCATCGTGGATATCGGAACCGACCTGGGCCAGCACGTGCTCGTTGGCAAGGCTCGCCTCGAACCGCAGCTTCTCGGAGGCGGCATTGAGCCGGGCGTTCTCGCGCATCAACTGCCGCGATTGCCTGAGATTGCGCGCCAGTCGCACGCGCTGGCGGGTGATGATCCGGCCGGTGACGTCGACGAGCAGCCCCAGCGTCCCGGCGGCGGCGATGCCGATGGTCCCGACGATGATCCACACATCCGATTGTGCCCGCGCCTGCAATTCGCGCACCGACCTGGCGCTGAAATAGAGCTCGGCCACCGCGAAAACCTCGCCCGAGCGGACCCGTCGTAACGGCGTATAGATCTTCAGCACGGCGAGCGTCCGCTCCGGCAGGCTCCCCAGCGATTGCAGCGGCAGGTCGACCACGCGGGCGAACAGCTTTCCCTCGGAGGCGGCCAGCAAATAGCCGGTGTCGCTCTCGTCCCGCAGGCCGCCCAGCGAAGCATATTGGATCCTGCCCTCGAGGTCGCGGATCCGGATCTGCAGCAGGCGGGCGGACTCGGCGGTGTTGCCGATCTCGAACACCTCGTCGAGCTCGGCCTGCCGGTCGCTCAATTGCCGGCCATCGGCCATCCGGTCGTCGAGGCTGCGCGACACCAGCGCCTCGATACTGGCGGCAGCCGTGCCGCCGACGCCGGTGACGATGCTGTCGCTGACATAGTCGCTGGTCCAGTTGCCCAGGGTCAGCATCGCCACGAGGACCACCACCAGCGCGGTCCAGAAGAAGCGCTGCGACAGCGACATCTGCGGCAGTCGGCGACGCAGGCCGATGCCAAGATGCCGCCAGAGCCGTCGTCGCACCATGAAATCCCCCCGCGGCATGAGACTAGCGGATGCCGCCGGGGGCGCACAACCGGGGCCTGCCCGCCCAGCGATAGCGACCTCAGTCCATATGGCTGCCGGCGCCCCTGCGGTGCAAAGCGGGATCGTTCGCTTTGGGGAGCGTGCGTACGTGCCTGTCGTGTCCCGTCGGAATATCTGGATCGCGTTGCTGATCGTGCCGGTCGCCGTGGCTTTTGCCTGCGCCATCGCCTGGTCTTTGTCGGTGCCGTTATCGGACGATCCGCCCGATGACCCGCCACCGACGCAACAGCCCGGCTAGCGGCAACCGCCGGCAGCGCCGAGCTGCCGACATTGGATGTCGGCGGACGCTCGGGGGATGGGCCCGGAACGTCCGCCATACTCCGCCCGTTTCGGGTCCGGACAGAGCATTGATCAGGCTAAGTCGGCCAGCCTCCAAACGCGATGGCGACCAAGGTCCGGCGCGCTCAGCGTTCGCGGAACGAATGGTCGAGCGAGGCAAATAGCGGCCCCACGAGATAGTCGAGCGCCGTTCGCTGCTTGGTGGTGATCATCACCGTGGCCGGCATGCCCGGATAGAGCTGGATCTCCGGACTGGCCGCCAGTTCGTCCGCATCGACCGAGACATGCGCCACGTAATAGGGAACCTGCGTCCGCTCGTCGGTCAGCCGGTCGGCCGAGATATCGGCGACCGTGCCATGGATCAGCGGGGTGATCCGCTGCTTGTACGAAGTGAAGTGCACTTCGGCCTGCATGCCGGGCTGAATATCGGCAATATCCTCGACCCGGATCCTGGCTTCGACCACCAGCGTCGGCGCCGCCGGGACAATGTCGAGCAGCCGTTCGCCCCGCCCGATCACGCCGCCCACCGAAAACACCGCGAGATCGACCACCCGTCCACCATAGGGCGAGCGCACCTCGAGCCGTTCGAGTGCCGTGGCGGCGGCGTGCTGGCGCGGGGCGAGGTCGAGCAGTTTCGACTGCACCTCGGAGAGCTGCCGGGTGACCTCGGCCTGCCGGTCCCGTGACAGTTGCAGTACCTGCTGGGCGTTCTCCTCGATCGCCCGCTGGCTCGCCGCGATGGTGCCGTCGACCGTGGCGATCTGCCCCTCGAGACTCTTGGCGGTCCGGTCCAGCTGCAACAGGCGGGGCTGCTCGATCAGCCCCTGGTCGTAGAGCTTCTGCAGCTTGCTTCGTTCCTCCAGCACCGAGGCGAGCTGATCGCGCAGCGCGGCGACCTGGGCTTCGTTGCCGGTGATCTGCGCACTGAGCTGCGAGCGGCGCTCGTTGAGGATGCCGGTCTCGCCGGTGATGGCGTCCCGACGGCTGACGAATTCGCGACGCTGGTTGTCCATTGCCGCGGCGGCGACAGCCTCGGTCAGCTCCGGCGGAAAGGCGATCTCGGCGGCGCCGTCGCGCTCGGCCAGGAGCCGCGCCTGCATCGCCTTGAGGTTCACCACCTGCTGCACCAGCACATCGAGTTCGGCCCGCGCGTTGGTGTCGTCGAGCACCATCAGCACGTCGCCGGCGGCGACGCTCTCGCCCTCGCGCACCCGCAGCTCCTTCACCACTCCACCATCGAGGTGCTGCACGCTCTTGCGGTTGCCCTCGACCTTGACCACGGCCTCGCCGACGACCGCCGCATTGAGCGGCGCGACGGCCGCCCAGCCGCCGAAACCGCCGAAGAACAGCGCGAGGATGATCAGCCCGGCGCGGATGGAGCCGCGCGCAGAATCGCTCACCGGCGTATCGGCCGCCCGCAGCGTCGTCGGCAGTTTTCCAGCCGTGATATCGGCCATCTTCAGCCCGTCGCCGCCGTATCGGCGGTCCCTTCGTCCCTGGGCAGCACTGTGGCCGCCGGCCGGTTCAGCCGGCGCATGAACTCGGCGCGCTCGCTGAACACCTCGACGGCGCCATCGCGCAGGATGAGAATCTTGTCGACCGTCGACAGCGATGCGGCGCGGTGCGAAACGATCACCACGGTCGTGCCGCGCTGCTTGAGTCGGGCGACGCAGGCGCTGAGCGCCAGGTCGCCATCATTGTCGAGGTTTGAGCTCGGCTCATCGAGCAGCACCAGGCTCGGATCACCGAAAATGGCTCGGGCCAGGCCGACCCGCTGCCGGAAACCGCCCGACAGCACGGCGCCGCCCTCCCCCACCTGGGTGTCGTAGCCTTCGGGCAGCCTGAGGATCATCTCGTGCACCCCGGCGAGCTTGGCCGCCTCGACGATCCTGTCGTCGGCATCGGTGGCAAAGCGTCCGATATTGGCGGCCACCGTATCGGCGAACAGCTCGATATCCTGCGGCAGGTAGCCGATATGGCTGCCGGCGAGCCAGGTCCGGATATCGGCGCCATCGAGCCGCACGGCGCCGGCGGTGGGCCGCAGCACCCCGACCATGTGCCGCGCCAGCGTCGATTTGCCGGCCCCTGACGGTCCGATGATCCCCAGCGACTCTCCGGGCTCGAGGTTGAAGCTGACGTTCCGCAGGATTGGCTTGCTCGCCCCCGGCGGCACGTGCACCAGCCCTTCGACGGAAAGGCGCCCCTCGGGCCGCGGCAGTTCGGTGCTGCGTTCCGGCGGCGGGCTCGCCAGCAGCAGGTCGCGCACCCGCTGCCAGGCGCCATGCGCTGAAACCAGCCCGCGCCACTGCCCGACGGTCTGCTCGACCGGCTGCAACGCCCGGCCCAGCAGGATCGAGGCGGCGAACATTACGCCCGCCGACGCCATGCGCTCGATCACCAGATAGGCGCCGAGCCCGAGGATGAGCGACTGCATGGCGAGGCGAAGGAACTTGATGGTGCTCTGCATGCTGGCGGCGCGATCGCTGGCGGTCACCTGGCGCTCGAGCACGCGGTTGCGCTCCCTGCCCCAGCGCTGCAGCAGCCCGGGAATCATGCCCATCGCCCGCACCACCTCGGAATTCCTCAGGCTCATCTCGGTGAAGGCATAGTTGCGCGACGCCGCGCTGTTGGCCTCGGCCATCGGTGCCCGAACCAGCCATTCGGTCACCAGCGCCATGATCACCAGCGTGCCGGCCGAGGCGAGCGCGAAGCAGCCGAGCCAGGGGTGCAGCATGAAGATGACGCCCAGATAGATCGGCACCCAGGGCATGTCGAACAGCGCGTGAACCCCACTGCCGGTGATGAACTGCCGCACATTGTCGAAATCCCGCAGCGGCTGGCTGCCGGCGGGCGAGGTACCATGCATGTGGACGCTGGCGGCGACGACCCGGCCCGAGAGCATGGCATCGAGGCGGACGCTGGCGCGCGTCAGCACCCGCGACCGCACCACATCGAGACCTGCGAGGGCGGCCAGCGCCAGGCCCAGCGCGATGGTCAGCATGATCAGCGTCGGAACGCTCCCCGACGAGACCACCCGGTCGTACACCTGCAGCATGTAAAGCGGGCCAGCCAGGTACAGCAGGTTCGTCGCAAAGCTGAACAGCGCCGCGGCCTGGAAGTAGCCTCGACACGCCGCCAGCACCCGGCGGATTTCGTCACTTTTTGGTTTTGCTGTCACGCTGTTCACAAATCGCCGGCTCAACTCCCGCACGCTGAGGCGCGACAGTTGAGCCGGTCCTGACCAAAGCCGTTAATCAACCACCGTCATTGGCGTAAACGAATGTATTCACGCCCAGGAACGTCATGCCGGTATTGTTGAAGAAATCGAGCTCGGAGTGGATCGTATTGCCCGAGAGCTCGTTGCCGGCCAGGCTGCTGTCGGTGTTCGAAGCGTTGTTCCAGATGGTGTTGCCGCCGGCTTTGACCGCCGAGCCGCCCCCCCAGTTTTCCCAGGTCGATCCGGCATTGCCGCCATTGGTGACCTGCAGCCAGTCGATCGCTTCGTTGAGGTAGTGTTGCGGACTGTTCGGGTCCGTGGCCGCATCGCCGATCGGGTTGCCGGCAAGGAAGTTCAGCCAGGTCGCCACCGCGTCGCGCGCCAGCACGAACCGGGTATCCTGCTGGTCCTTGGCCGAGGCATCGATGATCTTCAACGCATCGGCGTAAGAGATGAAGAACGTGTCTTCGCCCACATCGGTCAGCCCGTTCCTGTTGTAGTCGCCGATCAGCAGGCCGGCCTTGCCGTCCTTGACGCCGTCATTGTTGTAGTCGATGTCGTAGGCAAGTTCGCTCGCGGCGAAGTTCGGCCCGGACTTCGTCTGGTTATTGCCGATGCCGTCCCAGAACTGCTTGCCGAGGTTGGTCCAGAAGCCGGGGGTGCGAACGCCCGGTCCGCTGAGGGCCTGCACCGCGGCCGTATCGGATGCCGTGGCGGTGCCACCTTCATCATCGACCGCGCTGACCGTCGCCGTGTTGGTCAGCTTCTCGCCCGGGTTGAGGTTGACGTTGGTGGTGTACTTCAGCGTCCAGGTCTCGCCCACCTCGAGCAGGGCATCGTTGTCGCCGCCCGACTTCTCGATGGTGACACCGGCCTGCACCACACCGTTGACCACCAGGTTGACGTCGGCAAACTTGCCCATGTCGTCGATCAGGTCGTCGAGCGTGAGCGGATCGGTCGAGGCGCCGGTATTGGTCAACTCGTACCGGTAGGTGACCGAGTCACCGAAGGCCTGCACCGTCTCCAGTTCGCTGAAGACATTGTCGCCGTTGGCGTCGACCGTCTTGGCGATGGCGATGCTGGCCGCAACATTGGCCACCGTCACGGTCGCGGTGTCGTTGTCGCTGACCTCGTTGTCCTCCTCGTCGGTGGCGGTGACCGTCACCTCGTTGACGATGCTGTCGCCGACATCGGCCACCACAGCGGCGGCCGTCGCCTTGAAGATCCAGGTCTCGCCCTTGTCGAGCAGGCCGTCGTCGTTGGTATCGCCGCTCTCGTATTTGCCGATCAGTTCGCCCAGCTTGTCGTCGTACAGGGAACTGATGTCGAGCGCGTCGGTTGACGTCGTGCTCTCGTTGGTCACGGCATAGGTGTAGACGATATCGGTGGCTGTGCCTTCATTGATCGAGGTGACGCTCGCCGACTTCACCACCTTGATGTCAGGCAGCACATCGGTGCCGGTAACCGTCTCGGTGTCGCTGTCGCTGTCTTCGTTACCCTCGTCGTCCACCCCGGTCGCGGTGACTTCGTTGACCAGCGTCTCGTCGGCATCCAGCACCACGTCATCGGCGGTGATCTCGTAGGTCCAGGTCTCACCAACATCGAGCAGGTCGTTGCCGTTGCTGTCGCCGCCGAGGAAGCTGCCATTGGCGAGGATGTCGCCCAGCTTGTCGTCGTCCAGCCCGGTCACCGACAGCGGATCGGTCGAAGCGCCGGTATTGGTCAGCTCGTAGGTATAGGTGATGTCAGTCGCCGTGCCCTCGGCGATCTCGGTGACGCTCGCGATCTTCACCACATGGATCGACGGATCGACGTCGGTACCGGTAACCGTCTGGGTGTCGGTGTCGGTGTCCTCGTTGCCTTCGTCGTCCACCCCGGTCGCGGTGACCTCGTTGACCAGCGTCTCGTCGGCATCCAGCACCACGTCCTCGGCAGTGATCTGGTAGGTCCAGGTCTCACCAACATCGAGCAGGTCGTTGCCGTTGCTGTCGCCGCCGAGGAAGCTGCCATTGGCGAGGATATCGCCCAGCTTGTCGTCGCTCAGCCCGGTCACCGACAGCGGATCGGTCGAGGCGCCGGTATTGGTCAGCTCATAGGTGTAGGTGATGTCGGTCGGCGTACCTTCGGCGATCTCGGTAACGCTCGCCGTCTTCACCACGTGGATCGACGGATCGACATCGGTGCCGGTGACCGTCTCGGTGTCGGTATCGCTGTCCTCGTTGCCCTCGTCGTCCACCCCGGTCGCGGTAACTTCGTTGACCAGCGTCTCTTCGGCATCCAGCACCACGTCATCGGCGGTGATCTCGTAGGTCCAGGTCTCACCAACATCGAGCAGGTCGTTGCCGTTGCTGTCGCCCCCGAGGAAGCTGCCATTGGCGAGGATATCGCCCAGCTTGTCGTCATCCAGCCCGGTGACCGACAGCGGATCGGTCGAAGCGCCGGTATTGGTCAGCTCGTAGGTGTAGGTGATGTCAGTCGCCGTACCTTCGGCGATCTCGGTAACGCTCGCCGTCTTCACCACATGAATGGACGGATCGACATCGGTGCCGGTGACCGTCTCGGTGTCGCTGTCGCTGTCCTCGTTACCCTCGTCGTCCACCCCGGTCGCGGTGACTTCGTTGACCAAGGTCTCGTCGGCATCGAGCACCACGTCCTCGGCGGTGATCTGGTAGGTCCAGGTCTCACCAACATCGAGCAGGTCGTTGCCGTTGCTGTCGCCGCCGAGGAAGCTGCCATTGGCGAGGATATCGCCCAACTTGTCGTCGTCCAGCCCGGTGACCGACAGCGGATCGGTCGAAGCACCGGTATTGGTCAGCTCGTAGGTGTAGGTGATATCGGTCGCCGTACCTTCGGCGATCTCGGTAACGCTCGCCGTCTTCACCACGTGGATCGACGGATCGACATCGGTGCCGGTCACCGTCTCGGTGTCGGTGTCGCTGTCCTCGTTGCCCTCGTCGTCCACGCCGGTCGCGGTGACCTCGTTGACCAGCGTCTCTTCGGCATCGAGCACCACGTCCTCGGCGGTGATCTGGTAGGTCCAGGTCTCACCAACATCGAGCAGGTCGTTGCCGTTGGTGTCGCCACCCGTGAACTGACCCAGCGTCAGGATGTCACCAAGCTTGTCGTCATCCAGCCCGGTCACCGACAGCGGATCGGTCGAGGCGCCGGTGTTGGTCAGCTCATAGGTATAGGTGATATCGGTCGCCGTACCCTCGGCGATCTCCGTGACGCTCGCCGTCTTCACCACATGGATCGACGGATCGACATCGGTGCCGGTCACCGTCTCGGTGTCGGTGTCGCTGTCCTCGTTGCCCTCGTCGTCCACCCCGGTCGCGGTGACTTCGTTGACCAGCGTCTCGTCGGCATCCAGCACCACGTCATCGGCGGTGATCTGGTAGGTCCAGGTCTCACCAACATCGAGCAGGTCGTTGCCGTTGCTGTCGCCGCCGAGGAAGCTGCCATTGGCGAGGATGTCGCCCAGCTTGTCGTCGTCCAGCCCGGTCACCGACAGCGGATCGGTCGAAGCGCCGGTATTGGTCAGCTCGTAGGTATAGGTGATGTCAGTCGCCGTGCCCTCGGCGATCTCGGTGACGCTCGCGATCTTCACCACATGGATCGACGGATCGACGTCGGTACCGGTAACCGTCTGGGTGTCGGTGTCGGTGTCCTCGTTGCCTTCGTCGTCCACCCCGGTCGCGGTGACCTCGTTGACCAGCGTCTCGTCGGCATCCAGCACCACGTCCTCGGCAGTGATCTGGTAGGTCCAGGTCTCACCAACATCGAGCAGGTCGTTGCCGTTGCTGTCGCCGCCGAGGAAGCTGCCATTGGCGAGGATATCGCCCAGCTTGTCGTCGCTCAGCCCGGTCACCGACAGCGGATCGGTCGAGGCGCCGGTATTGGTCAGCTCATAGGTGTAGGTGATGTCGGTCGGCGTGCCTTCGGCGATCTCGGTAACGCTCGCCGTCTTCACCACATGGATCGACGGATCGACATCGGTACCGGTCACCGTCTGGGTGTCGGTGTCGGTGTCCTCGTTGCCCTCGTCGTCCACCCCGGTCGCGGTGACTTCGTTGACCAGCGTCTCGTCGGCATCGAGCACCACGTCATCGGCGGTGATCTCGTAGGTCCAGGTCTCCCCGACATCGAGCAGGTCGTTGCCGTTGCTGTCGCCGCCGGTGAACTGCCCCAGCGTCAAGATGTCGCCCAGCTTGTCGTCGTCCAGCCCAGTCACCGACAGCGGATCGGTCGAAGCGCCGGTATTGGTCAGCTCGTAGGTGTAGGTGATGTCGGTGGGCGTGCCCTCGGCGATCTCGGTGACGCTCGCCGTCTTCACCACATGGATCGACGGATCGACATCGGTGCCGGTCACCGTCTCGGTGTCGGTGTCGCTGTCCTCATTACCCTCGTCGTCCACCCCGGTCGCAGTGACCTCGTTGACCAGCGTCTCTTCGGCATCGAGCACCACGTCATCGGCGGTGATCTGGTAGGTCCAGGTCTCACCAACATCGAGCAGGTCGTTGCCGTTGCTGTCGCCGCCGACGAACGTGCCATTGGTGAGGACGTCGCCCAGCTTGTCGTCGTCCAGCCCGGTCACCGACAGCGGATCGGTCGAGGCGCCGGTATTGGTCAGCTCATAGGTATAGGTGATATCGGTCGCCGTACCCTCGGCGATCTCGGTGACACTCGCCGTCTTCACCACATGGATCGATGGGTCGACGTCCGTCACCGTTACGGTCTCGGTGTCCGTATCGCTGACTTCCACGTGCTCGTCATCGGTGGCCTTCACCGTAACGACGTTGACGATGTCTTCCCCGACGTTGGCCACGACATCTTCGACCGTCACCTGGTAGGTCCAGGTCTCGCCCTTGTCGAGCAGGCCATTGCCGTTGCTGTCGCCGCTGACTGTCGGGTCGAGTGTCAGGATGTTGCCCAACACGTCGTCGTTGAGCGAGGTGACGGTCAGTGGGTCAGTGTTGGATGAGCTGATATTGGTCAGCTGGTAGGTGTAGGTGATGTCGGTCGGCGTGCCCTCGGCGATCTCGGTGACGCTCGCCGTCTTCACCACCTGGATTGCCGGATCGCCATCGCTGGTCGTGCCTGAGTTGGTGAGCGCCGCCCATTCGTCGAAACCGCCATCCTCGGCGTTCGGGGAAACGGTGTTGCCGACCTTGGGCGCACCGAAATTGGTGTAGAGCGTCACGTACCCCGACGTGCCGCTGAACGCGTCGACCGGGATGAGCAGCTGGTAATCGTCCGTGCCGCTGCCGCTCGCATGGTCGGTCAACAGCAGCGTGTCGTTGAGATCGAAGACCGTGGTGTAGGTCTGCGTGCCGTTGGTGAACGTGTCGGTGGTATTATTGAAATCGGCGGTTGCTGCCGGGTTTGCCGAGGTAAAGATCTTGAGGTCGTTGAGCTGGACGGCGTCCGGCGACTCGTTGAGATCCAGCCGGAACACGTAATAGTTCACGCCGCCCTGGGTGATCTGCTGCAGGCTGCTGAGCGCGATACTCTCGGTCTTGGCCGAGTTGGTGTCGAGGATATTGCCGGTGGCGTCGTTGTTGAAGCCCTCCGCCGTGCCGTCGGTCGACTGCGTCGCGAGGAAGCTGTGGTAGACGCCGGTGCCCGAACCTGCGGGAACGCCATACGAAAAGATTGCATTGCCCCCACTCACGGTCGCAAGCGACACGGAGGAGCCCGGGCTGGTCAGGTCGGTCATTCGCACACTCCCTGGTGTTCAATAACGTCGGATGGCACAGCGCCCCCGCGCACCGCCGGCCGTTTGAACATTGTTGTGCCGAAGACCCTTCCGCCACCGCCGCACGACAGGGCGGGCCCACTCGGTCCGTCATGAGTGGCGCATTGACGAAGCGTTATCCATATATCCGTGGATATAGGAAACCGTTAACCATCAACGGTTTGCCAGCACTGATGTACCTCTGCAACACAATAGCCGAAGTCATTCCATGCGCCATCGCCCGCAGGTGCTGTCTAGACCGCGATCACATTTACTATCTCGGACGTTCTTCGGTTCCGATTTTCGCGACGCTGCGCTAGGCTTCAATCAACGGAGACGGGCGCTGCGGCAACGCGGCAGCAATACGTGTAACAACGGGTGATCAATATTGCGTGGTCTTGACCCTCAGGGGGGAGGCGGCCAGCAAAGCGACGCGGATCTGGGGGGCGATCCGGCCGGCGCCTTGGGCGATCCGGGCCGGGCCGAGCGTATCCGCATTGCGGCCGAACTGCATGGCGGCATCCTGCAGGAATTCACCGCCGCCGGCTTCGAGCTGAAGCAATTGCTCGATGCCGCGGGGGCGGAAGCGAGGCCGGCGATCGAGCGGGCGCGCGACATCCTTTCCGAGCAGCAGCGCCAGCTTCGCGATTATGTCACCCAGTTGCGCGCCGAGCCGGCGGACCAGCACGGGCTGTCGCTGGCCGACACCCTGCAGACTGCCGTCAGCGCGTTGCAGCGCCAGTCTGGTGGCCGTCTCGACTGGGCGGCCAGGCCCTCCGGTGCGCGCATCCCCCGCCACGAGATGCTGCAACTACGGCTGCTGCTGGCCGAAGCAGTGGGAGAAGTCATCCGGCAGCACGGCGCCGCCGAGATCATGGTGAGCGTCGAGCTCGACCGCACGCTGCGCCTCACGCTGACCCATGATGGAGCCGGGCCGATCGCATCGGCCGCCGCTGCGCTCGATGCCCGGTTGCAGCGATTGGGTGGAACCTGCCGTCGGCTTGCCCTCGCCGCGGGCGGCGCTCTCCACATCGAGTTGCCGCGGACCTGAATGATGCCGACCACCGTCGCTATCGCTGACGACCATCCCATCGTCCTCAGGGGGCTGTCGGCGCTGATCGATGCGGATCCGGCTTTTCGAGTGGTGGCCACCGCCGCCGATGGCGGAACAGCGCTGGAGGCGATCCGCGCCGCCACGCCCGACATCGCGGTGCTCGATCTCAACATGCCGCAGCGCTCCGGCCTGAGCGTGCTGCGCGAGTTGCGGCGGCTGGACCTGCCGACCCGCACGGTGGTGCTGGCCGCGGCGGCGACCGACGCCGAAATCTACGACATCCTCGATGCCGGCGCCGCCGGGTTGATGTTCAAGGAGGCGGCAACCGACCAGTTGCTCGATTGCCTGCATGCAGTGGCCGCCGGCGGCCACTGGCTGCCCGCCGAGCGTACCGAAGGGGCGGCCACGCGCGAGGCGGCGCGGCGCGGCAAGTGGCGGAGGCTCTCGTCGCGTCTCACCAGCCGCGAAGTCCAGATCGTCCAACTGGTGATCGACGGGGTGACCAACAAGGCGCTGGCTTTCCGGCTGCAGGTTTCGGAAGGAACGGCCAAGGTCCACCTCAACAACATCTTCCGCAAGCTCGAGGTCGGCTCCCGCTCCGAACTGGTCGAACTCGCCGGCGGCCAGGCCGGTGAATCGCAGGATGCGCGCTAGGCCAGGTGCACCCTGCCCGCCGCCAGCTTGCCGAGGAAGCGCGCGAGGTCGCGCTCGAACACCACCTGGGCGGCATCCGCCGCTGCGAACCATCGGCGGGTGCGCTGCTGCTTCTCGTTCCAGTCGGCCAGTTCCTGTGTGACCGCGAGCGAGTAGACCACCGCCTGCGACGGCCGGGTGGTGCCGTCGTCTTCCTGCCGGACATAGAAGTAGGAACCGATCGGCACCGGCGAAGCCATGCCGGTGACGCCGGCCTCCTCCTCGGCCTCGATCAGCGCGGATTCGGCGTCGGTCTTGCCGGGGATCACCCAGCCCTTGGGCAGCATCCATTTGGCGTTGGTGCGCGAGGTGATGAGCAGCACGGCGATGCTGCCATCCGGCTCGCGGCGCCAGGGCAGCGCTGCGACCTGCCGGACGCGCCGCCCCGGATCGCCGCGGTTGCGCTTGCCGGCCATCAGCTGACCCAGCTGGCGATATAGTAGGTGGCCGCCGCCATCGCCGCCGCCGCCGGCAGCGTGACCACCCAGGCCACCACGATATTGCTGGCGATGCCCCAGCGCACCGCCGAAACCCGCCGCGCCGCCCCCACCCCGACAATGGCGCCGGTGATGGTATGGGTGGTGGACACCGGGATGCCGAGCCAGGTGGCGCCGAACAGGGTGATGGCGCCACCGGTTTCGGCGCAGAACCCCTGCATCGGCGTCAGCCGGGTGATCTTGGAGCCCATGGTGTGGACGATGCGCCAGCCGCCCAGCAGCGTGCCCAGGGCCATGGCGAACTGGCAGCTCAGCACCACCCAGAACGGCACATGGAAACTGCCGCCCAGCATGCCCTGCGAATAGAGCAGCACGGCGATGATCCCCATGGTCTTTTGCGCATCGTTGCCGCCATGGCCGAGCGAGTAGAGCGAGGCCGAGACGAACTGCAGG